>Ga0179593_1392324_pt1 | contig 13878 bp, 12 predicted proteins | sample CZODoug2_1_08_16_FD_185931 | JGI IMG/M metagenome (GOLD analysis project Ga0179593, IMG submission 185931) | Vadose zone soil fungal communities from Angelo Coast Range Reserve, California, USA - CZODoug2_1_08_16fungal (PacBio error correction) | ecosystem: Environmental > Terrestrial > Soil >...
CGGGGGGGAATCGATTGTCTACGAAATCGAGATATCAAACGCGACTCCTCCGAATTCAAAACGACGGACTGGGTGGGGGGGGGAGAAAAAAAAAGGGGAAAACGAAAATGGGGGGGGGGGAAGAAAGGGCAGGGCGGGCCAACGAGCGCCGGGGGCAATCGCGTTTTCAGTCGGAAAGACAACCAGGCCGGCAGCGGGGGCAAAAACACAGTCGGGAAACGGGAAAAGCTATAGACTCCCGACTAAACGGGGGGGGGGGGGGGGGGGGGGGGGAAAAGCAGAGCCGGAGAAAGACAGTCTAACCTCTTAGCAGGAAATAGACATCCTGGGGAGGGTCGGGGTAATTATGGGACATAAAATTCGGGGGAAGAGAGGCAATAACAAACTACCTCTAGGGAGAAGAGGAAAAACTATCCTTGGAGAAAAAAATGAGAGTTTTTGATTTATAGCATCGAAAACACCTGAACGACCTACTAGAGGGTGCCCAGCCAACAGGGGGGGTCAAAAAAACAGGGAGGCAACCACAAAGTAACTTAAAAGCTTCGGAACGAGTCCCTTGCAAACTATGGAGCATGTCAAGGACCCCGGCGAAAAAAACCGCCGCCGCGGGGGAGGAAAAAAAGCCTACTGCCATGCAAGAGAAGCCTTTGGTCCATCAGAGTCCTCTGGGTACCGGGTTTTGGTTAGCCCAATGAAAAAAAGAGACGGAATATCTAAAAGCTCGAGCCTATCACGAAACAAGTGAAGAAAGACAGGGGGAGGAGAAGTCTACAATGCAAAGATATCGAACCGCAAAATCCGCTGGGGGGGGCGGAGGGAAGGGGGTCCTCACCGCACTGGGTAAAAAAAGATCGGCTACTCACAAAGACAAACAAGCAAAAGGTAGAGCCTTGGTCTCACACCAACCGGGGAAAAGTACCACCCCCAGATCCGCCACAGAGCTGATAACCGGGGTTGGGGTGCCTTACCGCTTTCCAGTAGATCCAAACGGTATTGCTTAGGGAAAAACAACGGCGAAAGGGAAAAAAAAGATGAAACAAGGAAACAAGGTTCTGGTCTGTCGGAGTTAGGAAGTTTGGTTAGGGGGGGGGTGGAGGTTTCTGAATTAGGGGAGAAGCCCGGACCCAACAGAGAAGCAGAAACGTCCCGCCCCAACAGGATCAAAATTGGTCATTCCGCAAGGCGGCGGCGACAGAAAAACATCCATAAAAACAGTCTCACGCTGGAGCGAAACTTCCCGAACCAGAGGGCTCGCGAAACTGGAACTCGATAGGGATCAAAGGGGGGGAACACCGACACATCTCAATCCCCCGCGCCCGCAAATTTCCAGAAGGGTGGTCGCAGGGCCCGAGCCGATGACTGTAGGGTCGGAGTGGGGGAAGGGGCACTCGTTGGCCACTGCAACCTTATACGAACTAATGGGGGGGTTGGTGCCTGGGAACAGAAACTCGTTTTCTTAAAGGAGGTAATATCTTGGGTAAGGGGGATCCCTCGTCCGCGGTAAAGGACGCAAACTGAGGAAAACACTTCAGTAAAAGCGGTATGTCTCCAAGCCCGTACAAAAAAAGTACGAAAGGGTCCACGACGAAAGACTAACGGCAAGACGTAAAAGGCCAGCTCGGACCTGAAAAGGGGGTGGTGGGGGAGGAACTGAGTCTCTGGTACTGGTTCCAAGAGAAATACGGGAACGAGAAAAAAAACGGATCCGAGTCGAAAAAAACGCGACCATAAAAAAAAACAGGCTGGTCGAGAGCTCTGCTTCATCGAACGGTAGAGGACAAAAAGCAAGGAAGGCGGGATACTCAACAAAGGCGGCCGGCGTATGGACTCCTGTGGCGAGCGCCTCATCACGGAAGGGAAGATCGAAAGGGAAGCCGGACGGTGTGGGGGGGTGGTTGTCCTGCGGTAATCGTCGGGTATATTACAGTGATACAGCTGTTGGGTCAAAAAAGCAAGACATAAAAAAAACTAGGGGTCCCTAGACTCTTTTAATGCAATAAGGGGGGGATCCGGGGATCACGCCAGGGAACGGGGGGGGGATAACTAAACTAACTTGAAGCGGGTTCGACAAATTAGTTCTAAAATCTCTCGAAAATTTTAGGTATAGGGATGAGTCTCTAGGTAAAAGAAAACGGACGACCGGGAACAGGGACAAGTCCAAAAAGCAGGGAAACTCCTCTAAAACGGTGAAAGCTAACGGAAAATAAAAATTCGCCCTAAACGATTGAAAAAGAAAAAAAAATCGGCGCGGACAATCAATTCGAAAAAGAGGGAAATTGTATTTAAACCGCCCGATCCACGCCAAGTTAAAGTGGTCAGCTATTCAAACCCACCCATTCTCCATCAAAAAAAAGCAAGGTCGCGCCATCCCCGCGGACTTACTAAAGAGTCTTAAAATGGGGAAGGAAGGGAACGGTCAGTTCAAACAAAACTAGAAATTCCCGAGCGAAGTTAAAAAAAGGGTAAAGGATCGGAAAAAACCAGATGCCTCACCAAGCAGGGGCACGAAAAAGGGAAAAAAAAAAAGCAAAGTCCCCCCCCAACTGGAGAGAATTCCGCCGTCTCTTATTCAAAAAAAACTAATAGGTGGTCGTCGCGTGTCTGGAGACACCTCTTTGGGATGTCCCCAGGCCGTGAAGAAAAACCGAACAAACGTGTCAAAAATGCAAGGGCGGAGTCCGCGTGGGAATAAGGCTCTTCGTCAAGCGCAATCTTTCTCAACGGAGGACAGTACCGCCTCTACAGAGGAGTGGAACTATCCCACCAGGAAGTTCCTCCAAAGGGTCGTAGGAAGAACCAACCCACGTCCTCCCATGCATGGGAACCTTCACCCGCCGCCCACAAGGAAGACCTCGCCGCAGCACGTCAACTCGTAAAGTACTCTGATATCTGGCCCACTTGTACCAAGAGTGAAATACCCCCGCCGAATTGGTTGTGACAAAATCATACAAGAAAATCGGCCATGCGACTAAACCCCGGAAGTGAGTATGCGGTCGCGTAACTCCTCTGGGGAAAAAAATGTCTTCGTGTTCCTGAAATCAAATGAGGAGGCGTCCGATTGGGGAAAAGTGTATCGTAAGTCTAGGGCGTAGTAGGCATTGGGAGCGTACCGTTTTGGGTAAAAGGAGGAACCTAATAGAACAAGAAAAAACAAGCACAAGGGGGGGGAACACTTTTGAGGACTAAGAATGAACCGCCAGAAAATTGGGGGGGGAAGGGTTCAGGCGAAAACCTGAAGAAGGAAGGGGCCTAACGGGTCACTAAAAAATATTACAAGGGTCGAGCGACTCGTCGGAATCAACTTCCGGGAAAATGGGGAAAGACGAGCCCGCACCATGAGATCTTTCGGGGAAGTGGCCCAGTACTCAAAAATACTTACGGCTGGGATTGGTGGGGGGGGGGCTTCTAAAAAGCGTCGATCTGGGGGCTAAAAAAATGTTGGTGTTGGCTTTGGGAGGATCCAACTTACCTGGTAAAAACAGGGGGATATGATTGGTGCACTAGGTGGGGAACTCCGAGAGATGGAAAAAAAAAGGCTCCTCTAACAAGCAGCGTCATTAAGACTCACAAAGAAGAAGAGGTCTACAATCCCACTGCACCTACATCGGGTTAAGAGAGGACTATTACGCACCTAAAAAAACGGGAAAGATATAAAAAAAAAAATGACCCAAGCAGGAGAAAAGAAAGGGAACAGAAGACACAGAAAAAGGAGTTCAAAAAAGGAGTTAGGACTTTGATACTCGGGGGAAGGAGGACGGGGGCATATTGTGCCTGCCAGTCACCCCGCGAAAAAGTCGGGACAAGGGGGGGGAGGGTGGAATCGGACCAACCGGACACTGAAAAAAAGAAAGGATAGAAGGGGGAGGGGGGAAGGTTTTTAATTAAAACGGGGCTCCCAAACCTCTGAGACGGAGGAAGTCTGGTCCGTTGGGAGAGAGGGAGAAGACCTAAAGAAACGCGCGCCAACCTCTGGAAAAAAAGGTCCTCAAGGGGGGGGAAGCGCGACCAGCTTCAAAAAAGTGGTCTCAAAGAATGGAGAGCCCCGACTAAGACTGGTCCATAAGAACCGACAGGAAAGGGGGGAAGAGGCAGTTCTGAAAATCCCAAAAATCCTTCGAAGAAAAAGGAGAGGCGGATACTAAAAGGGGTCTGGAAGGAGGGTGTACCAGAAAAAGGGAGTCTCTCATACGCAACTTTCCCCGCCGCAAGGAAAGGACGGGAAAGAGACCGTATCAGGGCAGGAAGAAGGGACAAAAAAAACCGAAAGAAAGACTCGGACAGAAGACAACTGATCTGACATTTTCGCTAACTATTGGTAGAGGAAGTTGAGAAGATCGCGCCGGATGACGAGCAGGGGTTCTTTGAAAGAGGACGAATCGCAAAAGTCGGCTCAGGAAAAGAGAATACAAAAAAAAAAAAAGGAAAAAGGAGAGAAAGATAGAAAATATTAAAAAAAGTTAACTTGGCGAAAGGAGAGAAGAGAACATCCGCGGAACGTCGACCAGAACTCGCGCCAGAGAAAGGAAAAAAACTCATACAAGGTTTGGACAGGTGAAGCATCCCCGGACGAAGTCGTGCGGGACCTGCTTTTCGATCGCGAATTGGTTTTTCAAGGGTCGAGGAGACAGAACAAAAAAAATTTAGTCAGAGGGGGAAATCTTGCAAAAAGAATCAGGAAAAAAAAAGGAAGAAAAACTATACATCAAGACAAAACTCAGAGGAACTCAGATAGAGAGACATAGCATCTCTACTATCAATCAGGCAGAAAAAAAAGGGGGAAAAGAAAACAGATCATCTTGTCCGGGAAACTTCAGGGGAAGACAAAAAAGGAAAAAAAAGTCGTTCCAACCATCTATGAAAAGGCCTCAGAGGTGCAAGCGAGTTTAATAGTAACCCTTATCAGGGAAGAAAAGCAGGGCCGGGTGGACACCTACAGTTCTGAAAAACCTCCTCCGTCAGAATAAGCGACGAAAGCCCGGTTTTGTTAATCAACCTCCACAAAAAAGGGGGAAAAAAATTCCTAACTGTCACGACGAATACAAGGGTTCGAAAAAGAAGACACCATGACGTGGCAAAAAACATACTAGAGAGGGAAAGCAACACTCGAGGCGAACTCCGCGCTGAAAGAAAGGAAGAAACAAGAATCATTCGCTTGAAAAATCTATCGTCGTTTTCCGACAGATTCGTCAACTATCTTGGGGTACAGGGTGAGACTAAGGAAAAGGGCCACGGAAAAAAGATCCACGACCAGAAAAGCACGCACCAGCGAGAACGGGGTTAAATGGGAGTTCAATCAAAGACTTGCGTTTTCTATATCCGGCAGAAGTCTTAACGCTAAAAACAACTCGACGAAAAAATAAGCCCATTCCGCGTGCCCAGGCAGTCAAAAGGAATTGGTTTAGAGAAGAAATCCTCCATCCGAAAAAAAACAAGCAGAAAAACTCCAGTCTATCCGGGCAATCAAAGGAAAGAACAGAAGGATGTCATCAGTACTCAGGAGGAAAAAGGGGACCTTCAAGAAAGGTCAAAAAAAAACCTTCGATGAGAGAAGGCCGGTAGTAGGAGAAATTAAGACAGACTTCTAAGTTCTGTTGCCAAGGCCAAGGGGTACTGGTTCCGTGGAAGAAAAAAGAGCGGCGCTTCCTACAGTGGTTCTGGGAGGGGGGGGGAGTTTTTGGGAGGGGGGGGGATAACGCCTAAAAAGTTTGAGGCCCCCCAATTGATTTAGCACACGGACGACTTCACCGACGGAGTATCCGGGGGGCCATGTCCAAAACTCAAGAAACAAAGGGCACGAAACGTCGGGCTGAAGACACCAGTCAAAAAAGAGAAGAGGACTCCCCACCTTAGTAGCTGGCTTCTAGATAGGGGACTCTCAACGGCGTTGCACCCTGACAGAATAGGCTAGGACTCCGGGTTTAAGGTTAAGCAGCTAGGGGGAAGCTGGAGGTACAACGAAAGTGTCGCTCAAAATCAGAATCGCTGATTAAGGGGGCTTAAGCTAGGGGTAGGAAAATCTGTTGCAAGAAAGATACTAAGTCCCTAAATTTTTGGGGGGAAGGGGTTACTCCGTTGTACGAATAAAGCAGGAGTCGGGGGGCTTCGATGGAGAGAAGAGGGCTCAATTAGACTGAAAGAGAAAATGGGAGGCCACACGAATTCTAGGCAGAAGAACCGTCACGGAGTTGATTGCTAAACCCGAACTCAGGAGGGGAACCCCCCCCTAGGTCGATGGGTCGAGGAACGAAATAGATGCGTTCCACTACAGGACTCGGACTGAAGACCTAAAGACGGATTTTGGAAAAAACAATCTGGGCTTAGGGAAAGACAATGGGCAGGCCAATTCTTATCCCTTAAAGACGAAAGACCGGACAATCAGGGGAAAAGGTCTTCAAGCGGCGATAAATCGGACGGGGGGACCGGTGAAAAGCTATAAATGGAAGAATAAGGGGTTATCTTCAAGAGGAAGGGAAGTAGTCGTATGGAGGAAAAAGGTCCGGGGGTTTGGGGGAGGGAAGGGACCGAAAGCTCACGTGGGACCGGATCGGGAGAAAAAAGAATCCGCTAAAAACGACGCCCGAGCCGTTTGACTCTCATCAGAAAGGGAACATAGGAAGCCGGGGGAGGGGGTCAAGTTCGCGAAAGGAAACACAAAACTGAGTCGAAGTGAAAGGAAAAGATCGACCCTTTCAGAGCAAGGAAGTGATCTGCGGGGGGTGCTTCGGAGAAAAACCCTCGATAAAAACAACACAACTGATGGGAAAAATAAGATCTTAGGGGATAGAACTGCCAAGAGGTCGAAGAAGGGCTGAAAGTGCAAAAAAAAGAATCTCGTAAAACGAGCACTAGGGGATATAAGGGGAATAAAAAAAAAAAAAAACACTCAAAAGAAACCTCCTCCCGCAAGTGACAGAGCGCGACGGGGCAGAGATTCGACGTAGAGGTTGACTCAGGGAAGAGCCAGAATCAACGCCGGGAAGAGCGCCTCGTAAAACAACGGGCAATTCTCCAAAAAAGAAAGAACCGTAAGAAAGGAAACCCCCGAACGGGGAAGGCGACAATCTATCGAGGGACAACAGCTGAAATAGAACGCCTGCCGCCAACGCGATGCCGGACGAGCGAATTAGAATCAGGTAGAGAGAAAAGGGGTAAAGAACCATTATGCTACACAAAAGAAGAAAGAATTCCTACCACGGAAAGGTCTAAGTAAGAACGTGCTCTTATTAAAATAACTATTCTCCGTAGGGGGTATTCGGGAAACTAACTCTTTTGGAAAGAATTCCAGGAAAGAAAAGATAGTCTCAGACCGGGGTCATGCGGGTGGGGGCCGTGAAAAAAAATCTTCAATAACCGAAGACGGGACTCACAGCAGAGGAAGGGAAAAGTAAACTCACTACTTCGTACAGGACAGTCGAAGAAGAGTTAACGGAAACGGCGGCTAAAACAATATCCTAAAAAAGTAACCCCGCAGAAAAAAAACTACGAAACCTCGAAAAAAGCACTGCCAATCTGAGAAATAGAAAAAACACTCTTAAGGGACACAGTGGGATACTAAGTTGGGACAGATCGTGCTGTTCAATCAAAAAGGAGCGAGGGAGCCAAAGGCTAAATGCTCCCAGAAAAGAAGGGGCGAACAGTCCTATCAAAAGTAAAAAACTAAGAAGACTGTAGAAAAGGAAGAATAAGAGGTTCAGCTAGACGGAGAGGAGGGGAGGAAATGTTGGGTCAACTTGAAGAGAGTGCATGAGGGAGTCCATGGGGGAACGTGGAAAAGAGTTCACCCAATGGAGAAACCCTCACAAGAACCTCCACTACACTAAGAGGGAAAATCGATACAAATCAAACTACCTTGGAAAGTGCACCGGGAAAGTAGAAGATGAAGGTCCTCGGTGCCGACAGACCTTCGAAAGACGACTACTTTACACCTAACTTGAAAGGAGTTTAAGCGAGCACGAGAAAGGCACGTGGGCAAAGGGGGGATTCCCCAAAAGAGGCATCTAAGGGAGGCATGGCTGTGGTGTCGCGAAAAAGAAGGGAGGGGATAATTTCAAGGTCTTGGATTACACAGGGAAAAAAACTTCAGAGGTGGGAGGACTCGTGGCATTGAGGCAGTAAAAGAGTGAGAGGGGACACACCACTGCAGCGTCAGAGTTGCACACATGCTCACGTCTACCTCCAATTCAGGGGAGAGGAGAACTTAGAAAGAGAAGTGCCTTCAGGAAGGATATCAAATCATAAAAGAGACTGAAGACAAAAGGGGGTATTGAAAACGATCAATCGAAAATGAAAAAAGTCCTCAGTGATCTCATGACTTCTCTTCCGTGACGGACAGAGGAACTCCTCCTCAAAAAAAAAGCGACGTAGGCAAGGGGACAGATGATGAAGTACCAAAAATCCTGAAATGTCTGGAGGGACTTAAGGGGGGGGGCAAAGGAAAAGTTTTTTTGAAACAGGGAGTTCTGAGAACACCAGGGCCGGACCACAGGGAGGGGAGTTTTTCCGAAAGGGGGGCGATCAAATTCCAAAGAGAAAAAAAAACCTCCTCCCCGAAAAAGAGGGGGTTCAAAGCCGGGGAATCGCGCCCCTCACGAAAGAAGAGGGGTCATACCCGACGATCGCTCCGCGATTGGGAAGGGGCCGACACAGAATACCGACGCCAAAATCCGTAAGTCTTTCAAGGGAAAGAGAACAGCCTGAATCCATGGTTCGGGAGAAAAAAGTCTTTAGTGAAGGGGAGGCGGGCCGGCGTGGCGGGCAGTCTACACAAGGATCTTCTTCACACTGTTAAAAAGAAGGACAGGAGCAAAAACCCACAAACTGCCGACAGAGCAGGAGGTCAAAACAAAATGTTTAAAAAGGAAAAACGACGCCGAAGAACCCTCAAGATCACGAAAATGCCCAAGACAAACTGCCTAGGGAAAGGGCCTCCTCAGAACGAACCAGGGGGCTTCACGGAGGGGACTGAGGAGGAAAAAGGGCCGAAGACGGGATAGACGTCCGAGGTCTCGATAGAAGGAAAACGATTCCAAAGGTAAGTCGACGGAAAAGAAGATCGCAGCAACAAAACAAAAAAGGAGTAAAAAGGAGATATGGGGGCAAGATGATACTGCCGGGGGCCAACAGAGTTAACTAAGACTGACGTAGAGAAGGCCGACGCAGGCGCGAAAGGAATAAGGGGGGAAGAACCGTTTTTCTTGCCACCCTGGGAAGCGAGTAAACCAGGGCGAGGAAGGGCAGGGAGGGCGAGGGAGCCAGACGTCGGCGCGAAAGGAGGGAGGGGGAGGGGTAGAAAAAAAGGAACCGTATCTGCCTTAAGCGTGCGCGCCCTGCAGGAAGGGAAAACCGGTGGAAAGACAGATCTAGGAGGCACCCTCCTACCCACAAAGGATTCAAGCCCAGAAGCCCCAGGGAGACTCCTAAATCCTGAGGAAGAGCGGACGTGGCTAGGTCATTACGATTCCGAGTGATCTTTCTGTGTAAAAACAACGCAAAGTCGGGGAGATCGAGCGAGGAAGAAACACACGGCGGGGAGAGGGCCTAAGCAAAAAAAAAAATAGGGAATCCCAGAAGTAACGCGAATTTTTGGACCTTTGGGACATGTGAGACTCTCGAAGAAACCAACATGGGGAGGGGAAAAAAAGGCCTACGAGGGGAGCACGCAACAAAAGGGAAAAACGAACTGACCAGCAACATGGAAGGACAAGCCCCTACTAAATGGGGCAGGAAGACTGACGAAAAAAACTTTTCCCCAACCAAAAAACACCCTTGGGTTCACCCTACTCTGGTCTGGGGGAGGACAAAAAACAATCCGAGGACTACTTACACGAAGGATAGGGAGAATAACCGACCCTTCTTTCTTGCAGACGTATCTTCTCTTTTCCGCGAAGGTAGTCCGAGAGGGGGGGCCGGGTGCGCATCGAGAAAGGAAGGACTCCCGACAGTCAATCTCTAGCCGCCAAAAGAGCGGGAGGCCCCCGTCGAAAAAACGTGCGGGCACCTGGGGTTGAGAGAGCCAATCAAAAGCTGGCAGCGAACCAAGCTAAAAGAAACCAAATAGCAGGTCGCTTAAACAGTCCCCAGAACCCTGGTCAAGAAACGACGGAAGAAATTCAAAAAACACAGCCACCACCCTGTCAATGACGGGGGGTCCAACACGCACGGCCCACGGAGAGCTTATCGGGGTCAACTAAAGGGCGGCAGGGGGAATACGTGGGAAACCCTTCAACGTCAGAAGGAGGCGACCCTGTCGGAGGGAGACGCCAGGGGGGACCAGGTAACTTTCCAGGGGCGGTTGAACATCAAAAGGTTTTTTAGGGGCGGGATATACTTACATCGAAAAAATGGGGGGGGTCGGAATTCGGGGGGGTGGGCGGGTGTCGAATTATTGAGAAATAGTACACAACGGGGGGGGAGCCCACGAAAAAGACCTCCCAGAATCAAGGGGAAAATGTCCTCAAATGTCCACCGCAAGGGAGGCGAACTGCTGAGACTCAAGTCAGGGAAATCCTCCGGGGGATTCGAAAGAAGTAGGCCGACGGGAGAAAGTGGACCTAGAATCAGATTGGAAAGACGCTCCGGAACCTTTGGGGCAGAATCCGAGGGGGGGAAAAAAAAGAGGAGGAGCACACCGCTGGTGCTCGTACGATCGCGAAAAGGACGGTGCTCTCGGGAGGGTGTGGGTTGTGGGGGAAGGCCCGGGGCCGGGAGGGCGGTAGGGCAGGAAAGGAACAACGGACCTTGGGGCACGGTTCTCAACCGCCGCGGTGTACCTAGGGGACAAGAATAGGGAAGGCTTGTGGCCGACGCGGCGGAAAGAAGGAAGGGACACAGTGAAGAAAGGGCTAGATGAAAAACTCAAGCGGCAAACACAGACCGCCTGTCTGAGTTTCTCCCAAGAATCAAGGGACCGATCCCCAAAGTCCGAGGGGGAAGGGCGGACGACAGAAGAAAATACGAGGGGAGAGACTCCTATCCATGGGAATTGAGACCAGGACGACGGTTGGGGTAGGACAGCGGGCGTCGGTTCCAATAAGGGCTTTAAGAAGGAAAGAAAACGTAAACGGATGGCGCACGGCCGCCAGGGAGGGACCGGATCCGACCGGGCGTCCAGCACTGATGCAATCCGAGCGGGGAGAGCCCGCGAGTGGATAATTACACACCAGAGGAAAGGGTCAGGTGTACGGTAGTGGGGGGATTAGGACCGTTGTTGGGTGAACAGGAAGAGAATAAATCACGGGACCGGACTCTAGTGCAACTAGGCAAAACGAACGGTCACGCAAGGAGAAATGGCCGCGATGCACGAGGACCAAGTTCCTTTAGGGGGGGGAAGTGCCTGGGTTCCTCTCCTTAAGCGAAAGGAGACTAAGTTGGAAAATAGAACCGATATTGTCAGGTGGGAAAGACATTCGCGCCGAAGGGCGGTCCAAGAACATCTCTAAGAAAAAAAACCAAGAAACAACCGGAGGAGGATAAAGAAGTGAAAGGATTTAAAAAATACTGTACTGAAACGAGGGAAGGGCAGTCACAAGGGGTTAAAGGAAAGGAAACCTCTGTCAACTCTAAGGTTTCAGGGGAAAAAGAGAACTTCTAACAAGGCGAAGAAAAGAGGGACTCGTGAAAATTCAGTCAGGACCAAAAGGACTTCGGAAAGGGTCTACGCGGGGCTCAACCGTGGGGAATCGGAGAACGCCACTTGGAAGTGGCGCTATAACCAAAGGGGAAAGGGCAACAAAACTATAAAAAAAGTAAAGCCGTGGTCGCGACCCTATCACAATCGGGATGGGAGAAGAGATAGAGGAAAGAAAAAGAGGATCTAAATCCCATCGTCTCAAGACCAGGCAAGGTTCGTTGTCTAAGGGAGTCTAGTTCAGGCTCAGCACTGTGAATTGGTGCAGAAGCACCTACTGGAAATAATCAAGGAAAAAAAAGGTCGAAGGGGGCGAAGGGTACAGGACAGGGGAAGGAAGAAAGACTGGGCTGAGTCTGTCGGAGTGAACAAAAGGAGGGACCTCTTTACTGCAACGGCAGGAAAAAAGAAGAAAGGAGTGTAAAGGAACTGTGAGGAAAACACTTCGACGTTGGTTAAAGCAGGGGAAAAGAGAACAAAAAGAAAAACTGTCTCAATCCTCTGCACACGCATACGGAACTTTCTGGTCACAACTCGTTCAACTATTAGAAGAAAAAAGACAAACCAAAAGTTTTATACCCCAAGAAGATCCGGACCTCTCCGCCACAAGGGAAGAAAGAGAGAAAAAAAAGCACGTCCCGTACTCGAATCGCCCACTGGGGGATCTCGGAGGACCGTCGGGTGAACGGGGGAACCCTAAAGGGGGAATCCTTCAAAAAGGCGCAGCGAGCGCCTGGGAGTCAATATAGCACTCGGTGACTATTAGACCGATGGAAAGAGAGTCTACACCCGATGGTCGGGGGGGACTACGCAAGGACTTCGGGGGGAGGGGAAACAAAACAAAACATTTTACCCCTGGGAGAGATTGCGTGAAAAGGTCCAAGGACCTGGATGGGGGCCAGGCCAATTAAGAAAGGTACCCTCCAAGACTGTAAAAAAAAAACAAAAAAAATACCTACAAGTTTAGAAGAAGTCACCTGAACGAAAAGGGGGGGGCCGGTGACAACGCCGAAACCACGTAGCAGTGGGAAGAAAAGAAGTGTGGCAGGAAAGGCGAAAATTGTCCGAAAGCGAAACTCTGACGGAAAAGCGTCCAGACCAGGTAGTACTATCCCGGGGAAATCTATGCGGGGGAGGGCTTGGGCGGGTGCCCACAGGACTAGCGCGTTTGGGAATGGGGGTGCATTGTTTTTGGGGGGGGGGGCTGATAAATCGTTCGATCTGGAAAGGCGTTAGCAACGGAAAGAGCTAATACGATGGGGGGATAGTGGGGGAGCGACGCCAGAGGAGGCCGCCGGAAAAAAAACGAACCGCAAAAAAGGGATCTTGCAAAGCAGGGTCGGGCGCGAGCCAAATCCTCTGAGGGGGAGAGGGGGAAAAGGAAAAAATAGGAGGAAAAAGGACCCTTACGATACCTCGAAAAAAAAAGCCAACAAGTTACCTCATCGAGAACTCGAGGAAAAGATACATCAGTTCAAGGGAAGTGGCGGCGGGAGACGAAGGCGAAGGACGGCTGGCCTCTGATTGCCATCGAGCAAACGACGGTGGCCGGGGCAAAGAATAGACCGGTCTCTACACAATACCCCTGTCTAGGAGTGAAAAAGGTTTGCGGATGGTGGGCCCGGGGAGGGGGGGTCTTACAAAATCTGGAGACTGCTTCCTTCGGGGGGGGGAGGGGGGGCAACTATATTTCTAAAGCCATGCCACTGGGAAAAAAAACGAGGCGGAATCATATAAGGGGGTTCCTCCGGTAACGGCCTTGCCCTCCAGGGGAGCGTGGGGACTAAAACTCTGCTTAGGCAGAAGGCCAGAAAAAAAGGTTGCTAAGGCCAAGAAGACGGCGAAAAAGAAATAATCTTTGAACCGGAAACGTACAAAGGCAGCCTCGGAAAATGGGCTCTTCAGCGAAAATCTAGCGGGGGGAAGGGAAATTAAGTGGGGGTCCGAGGAGACCGACTTGATCTGAGTCTGGGGACGAAAGGGGGGTCCCATCCGTCATTCGACGGCACAGAATGCCGGAATCACGGAAGAGGACTTAAGAGGAAACCAAGAAAATGCCCCAGTCTCGAGAAGGGATCTCGGAACCCCAACCAGGGGGGCAAGAGTACCAGTTGTAATCTCTTCAGAAAAGGGAGAAAAATGGGCCCTTAATACGGAGGCGCGATCCAGACCCCAAGAGGGGGGGGGGGTTTAGAAGAACTTGTGACAGGAAGTTTAACAGTTTATCGAAAAACGATCAAAGCTGGAACCGG
>Ga0179593_1699608_pt1 | contig 13878 bp, 19 predicted proteins | sample CZODoug2_1_08_16_FD_185931 | JGI IMG/M metagenome (GOLD analysis project Ga0179593, IMG submission 185931) | Vadose zone soil fungal communities from Angelo Coast Range Reserve, California, USA - CZODoug2_1_08_16fungal (PacBio error correction) | ecosystem: Environmental > Terrestrial > Soil >...
GCACTCGAAAGGGGAAAAAAGGTGAATACTTGCCGGTGGGGTCGATTGGACAAACGTTTTTGACGGGGGGAAAAAAAGGAAACTGCGGAGACAAATGGGGCCGCGGAAGAAGGGAAAACCCGTTTTTTGGCGAGGAGGAAACAAAACCGTACAAACCTTGAAGGCCAGAGAAGGAAAGGACTATTTTATTGGGGGAAAAACAAACAAACATACAAAGAAAAAGAAGCTCCCATGCCAGGAAAGATCATTTTTTTGCTTGAAAAAGGCGATTTGAGGGGAACTAGTGGGAAAAAGAAAGGGTGTCCAGGGATTGAAAAAGGAAAAAAACAGTCGAAGGGAAAGGGTCTTGGGAATGGCCGAATCGGGGGGACGAAACCGCAGGGGGGGAGGGGAATGCACAACACACCGCGCCGGGGCGGGGAGGGAGGGAGGAAGTGCTGGAAGGGTCCCGAGAAGGGCAAAACGTGCAGGGGGGGGAAGGAGGGGAATCGGGGAAACGCCCAAAGGGCAGGGGAATATGTAGAGAACAAGTGGGATTCCACGGTGTGGGGGCATGGGGAAGGGGGGAAAAGGGAGACAGGCAAAGAATTGGTCTGTGCAAAGGGATCAGGTAACCCGCAGGAACAAGGAGAACATGATTAAGCAAATATTCGGAAGGGAAAGGGAAAAGGGGGGGGAACGGGGATATTCAAGGGGCGACATGGGAGCGTGGAAAGGGAAAAGCTTGTGGAGAGGATCAAAAAGGGCAAAAGGGGATTTGGGGAAAAAGGGAGGGAAAGGTAAGGTTATGAGTGGTTGGTGCGAAAAATGGGTAGTATTAAAACGGGGAGAGGGTGAAGGTCGACCCCTCCCAGGGACGGGGGGAAAAAAAAACGTTTCCCGTCTGGAGGGAAAGTTAAAAGCGCATCTGGGTCGCGTCAACCAATTTAAGACAACAGGCAAGGCCTCCGGGGGGGGTGAAGTAACGCATAAACCAAAGGGGGGGCAAAGAGATTGCGAAAAAAAACGAAATGGGGGATCAAGGTATCGAGCGGAAACCTGGGACGCAGAAAGGGAATATTGCACGCGCCCTGCGGCCCCGCCAACACCGGAGGACGGATCATGAAACGCTAGAGATTGGGCAAAGGAAAGTATGCCAGAAAGATCGACTGGAAGGACAATGCGGATTGGGATCCAGAGAATTGACACTAAGGGAAAGCAACCTGCCCTACGCAAAAAAGGAAAAAAAAAAATCCGCAAATAAGAAAGAAAAACATTGGTGCAAAAACGCAAGGGAAGGGGAAGATAGTCACGAGATTCGGAAAAAAGGTCCACACAGCACCGCCAAAATAGCCCTAATCCCCATCAGAACACAGACTGCCGCTACAAAACCGTCAAAAAAAACCGGGTCGTCGGGGGGGGGGTCTGGAAGCTGCTCGTGGTGACTTTCCCGAAACAAGCCTCGCAAAACGCGGGAAAGTGGTCCATGAAGAAAAGTAAATAGGAAAGGAGGCGTTTGGAAAAACATGAAAAAATCGAAAATTCAACGAGACCTTTCCGGGAATAGCCAGCTCACAACAAAAAAGGAGGGGGTTGTTGCGGAAACGCTGAATTCCTTGGGGGCGATGTAAACTCCATACCAATGAGAGGAGGTGTCAGGATGAAAAAAGGCGGAAAACGGAGTTTTTTCCGACCCTTTCGAGGGTGGGACGAATCTTACAAACAGGGAAAAGTTTCGGTGGGCAGGGGGGGGGGAGGGTGCCGGATTCCGGTGGAGGAGGTATAGGGGTGGGGGGGAGGGATAAAGCTATTTAGTCCAGATCGCAATTATCGTGGGGAACCGACGAGAGGGGGGAAAGGTAAAAAATCGCCTTGCAAAAGTTGGGGGGTTTTTTTCGGGTTTTGGCAGTAGGGGAAAGATCTAGGGGAGGAAGGGGGAACGTTGGCCCAATCCAAGTGTTCCCAAAACTCAGACAGGGCATCCAAGGGAAAAAGACCCTTCAGGCATATACCCTCATTGGGAAAAAACTTCAAGAAGGATGACTGGAGCCGAAAAAGTTCCCCAGGTTGAAGGGGGGAGGCCGCAAGAGCAACGGGTTCAATCCAAGTGAGCGAACAGAAAATTGCAGAACAGCAGACTCGATCTTCAACTTACGGGAGGGGAGGGCGCTTGCCCTTTTGCCAAAAGGGGGGGGGGTTTTTCAATCTGAAAGGGCATCAAGGGAAGTTTGCCGTCACGAAAATTCAGCCAGGGGGGTAACCAACGCAGCGAGGAAGGGAAAGAACCAGAACGTGCACCCCGTCCGTGCGTGTGAACCGTCTCCACCCGCCCCGTGGGGGGTCACTCCCGTCGAAACAAAAACACGGAACAGAAAAATCTAAAAGGGACGCCCCTTGAAATCTGCCGGGAAAAAAAATCAAATCGGTCCAAAAGGGGAGACCCGAAAAAACAAAAGAATTGGATCTCACACCGTGAACAAGGACCGCCAGGGGTATTTTTTGGGGGGGGGGGATAAGCAATTCGAGCCGGTAAGAAGAGTTCGAAAACATAGTTGAAAAAAAAGAAAAAAAAAGGAACCAAGAGGTTGCAGCCTGTCGATTTCCAACACCACGTAGCGAAACAATTGTGCGCATAAACCATATCGGAAAAAAAGGACCCGGGAGTGGACCCGAATTTCCAAGCGAAAAAGCAAAATCGAGGGGAACAAGCACTTCAAAAAAGGGGAGAAGGAAAGCGCGCTGGTGGGGGGGGTTGCACGCTGACAAGGGAAAAGGGAGGGGGGGGGGGGCCACCGTCGCCACAGGGACGAAAAAGGAAATCCCAAAGGCAGCTATGTCTTCAGATAAACGTCCGACAAACAAACTGAGAAAATAAGGCAAAAACCCGAGTCTGATTTGAAAAGGGAACAACCCAACAGGATGACTCATGATGGGAAAACAGGAGTTTTGGACGAGTGCCGGAAGAAAAGAAGGGGGGGAGGCCGAGGTTAATCCCTGCGGCCACGTAAAACGGATGTACGCGCACAATTTTTGAGACCGGCAATGCAAAGAAAACAATAGTTGGAAAGCAGGGGAAAAGAGGAACCTCGTAAGAATGATAGGGGCCCAAGGGGTCCAAGGGTTAAAGAGAGGACGAGAATAAAGAACAACAGGGGGGAAAAAAAAGGAAAAGATGACTCGAACATTTTTTAAATTGCAAACTAATAGTCGAAAGAGAAACCGCCTGAAACTCGGGGGGGGTTTTCGAAAATTACCTGGGGTCGAAAGAAGTACAAGCAAGTGCCCGGCCGTGGGTGAATCAGTAAAAAAAATGCGGCCGGAAAAGAAAGCGGGGCTTCACGGAACGAGGCAAATTAAACAAAGTCCAATGGGGCAGGGGGGGGAATCGGGCTCCGGTTTTTGCCTGAAAAGGGCAGGGGGGGGACACCGAAAAAAGGGATGCGCGGGGGGAGGCGAAAGGTCAATGACATGGGGAAACGAAAGGCTGCTAGTGGGGTATGGCAAAAAAACAGACTTCGCGGGAATGCAAAACACGCAGGGTAAGCGGGGAAAAAAAACAACCGAAAAAGATTGCAGAAAGGTGCTGGCCGAAATTCCGAGGGGGAGGGCAAGTAGGGTGGCATGCCTGGGGGGAAATGAAACGGCGTCGGAGGGGAAGGGATAAAGGGGGTTTGAATACAAGGGGGGGAAATGATGAAAATCCGCCAAAGGGGACAAAGTTCATGGATTCCGGGGGATCAAGGGTTCTGGAACGAAGGAGGAAAACGCTCGAGGGGAAGGCCCAAGAAAAAAGAAAGTTGACGGGTTTGATCAAGGATGTGGCGGAAAGGGATTGGCCCGAAAAAACTAAATGACACGGGGGGGGGGGGGGGGAGAAGAGGGGGAAATTCCGAAAATGGGGGGAGGTTAGGGAAAGAAAGTTTATTGTACGTGGGGGGGGTGCGACGGGAAAGAGAAGGGAAGCACATGGGCGGAGACAAAGAAGTTAAAGAAGGGACGGGGAAAACACGTTTCCTCCTCAGGCGGGAAATTAAAAAAGAAAGCGGCAGGGGGGGCGGATGGGGGCACGACGCGGGCACAAAGCTGAAGAGGAAAATGCAATAAACCAATGGGCAAAGGCAGATGCAAAAGACATCCCCATTTGAAAAAAAACCGCATGGGGGATCAGGCGCAAAGGGGGGAGGGAAGAATGAAGTGCCCGCCAGAATTGAAAAGGGAAGAAGGAGGCCCGCCACCGCACTGGAGTGTTGAATTTCGGATCATAAATCTGAAGGGGATGGGAGGAGGGTTATAAAGAGACTACAAAGATGCGAAGGGAGGACTTGTGGGATCCCACTTGAGGAAAAAAGAATCCGGAAAGAAAGGCGATGGGCCCCTCTGGTCAAAGTGACCTGTCCGCAAGGGCGGGTTAGTGAAACTAGGAATAGGGGTGGGGGGAAAAAGATAGGGGAGAAAGAATCGGCAGAACCACGAAAAGAAGAACCAAAAGCCGCCTCCCCCTCAACCAAAGCCGCCTACCCGGAAAACATCCCACAACAGGGCCCCGAGGGATAACGGGATAGCGGGATGGGGGGGGGAGTGACTTCCCGAAGACGAAAACATCCCAAAGGAAGGGTTAACCCGTAAATAGAAGGATTTCGGGGTTTACATCCGAAAACGGGACCGCCGGGGACCTGGACAGCAGCAATCTCTCAAACAAGGAGGGGTATATATATTGCAGGGTAGGGAACGGCCAGAAACTTGCAACCAAAAGGGGGGGTTAAAAATCCTTCTAATTCCTGGGGGCTTAAAATGGACACTTTCAAAAGCTCGGGAGGGGTTTCGGAAATTTCGGAAGTTTCACTAAAACCAAAAAACGGAGAGACCTCAACCGCGCCCGGAAAGGGGGTTGGCAAACGGCTGATAACGGGGGGGGGGAAGGAAGGGGAGGCGGGCGGGGGGTGAGGGGGGGAAAAAAAAAAAAAACGAGTAACCGGCGCCCTTAGGGGACCGACGCAACGGTAAGGGGTCGCCAGTGCGGCCAAGTGATGTTGGGGTTTGGACAGGGGGGTCAGAGGTCGACAGGGAATCGACGTGGGGGGTTGCCCAAACCCCCAGTCCCAGTGGAGAGCGCCCCTAAAAAAAAAAAAAAAGGCTGGAAACCAAGAGCGCTGAGGAGAAGAACACGCCCTACTTGGGGTCACCAATCAGACGAAACAGTGAAAACTCATGGAGGGGCTCACCCGCGCCGGGTAACAGGAAACTGGAGTAACTTAATTCCGACAAAACTGCCCCAAAACAAGAAGGGGGAGACGGAAGAAAATTCTGGGGTGAGGCTGGATCTGCCTGGGCCCACGGGGGGATGAATCGCCTTCATCACGGGAAGGAGCTGGGGGCCTGGTCCAGGAGGGTGATCGGCCAGCTCCAATGCAGGCACACTGCCGGGAAGAAACTCCCGTGCGTTTGGGGGGTTCAGAAAAAGGAACACGTTCTCCGCCCAGTTTGGTGCGAGCTTTCCGTGGAGAACAAAAGAGGACTTTCTAACATGTGCCCCTTGAACAAGAAAGCCCCAAAAATATGAAAAAAAAGAGGGAACAGCCCTCCATGTCCGCCAAATGAACCTTGAAAGGGGAAAAAACAAGCCACTTCGGCTTCCGCATAGGTGGAAGTTTCGAGTGGTCAGCCAGTGAAAGGAGGGGGGGGAAGCAGGGTGGCCCCCGGGAAAAATCAACAAGGGGCTTTTGGGCAGCAGATGTCATCACCCGGGTCATGAAAAAAACAAAACAAGGGCGCCATCCAGAAAATTCAAAGGACAGCCACGGCCGTTGTCAAACCCTATTGAAAAAGAAAATTCCAAATCACTGCCGCAAGGATCTAGATTGAAAACTTGTCAAAAGGGGGGTCGTACTCCGCGCGCGTGGGGGGGGGGGGAAAGCTGACTACCTCGTTGTTTTGCAAAAAGGGGTAAAATGGCCGAAAATAGCAAAAAAAGGGGGGGGAGGAACGCGAAAATTCCTTCAGCATCCAGCCAGGCAAACCGAAACCAAACTGCAAAACCAGGAAGGAGGCAAACGTCAGCAAAACGGAGCCAAAATTGCTGCCCATGGGGGAGATAAAATGATGGTCTGAAAATTTTTGGGGGGGGGGAAGAGGGGGGAAGTTGAATGAAAGCAGACAACCGTCCCTCTCGGTCCGCAGGTGGGTGAACAAAAAAACGAGGGGGAAAGGAAAGAGGAAGGTTGTTTCTCCGCAAGGTAATGGGGTGGCAAAGGAACAGGGGTTCAAGTCTGAAAAAAAAAAAAAAGCGGGCAAAGGGATTATTTAAATGTTCGAGTGAAATCTCCGGGAACACGGAAAAAACAAACGGAGGGAAAAGAACAAATCGGAGTTAAAAAAAATAAGCCAGGGGCAAGGAAAGAAGGGGCCGCTGAACTCGGTTAAATTTTGGGTACAAAAGGCTTGCGGAGAAAGAGTGGGGTCATTCGCAGATAATCCTTGGGGTTGGGGGGGGTTTGAGATTTTGCGGCCAAAAAGAGAAGTCCGCTAGGGGGGGAAAGAATAGGCAAAGACCAGACCAGGGAACAATAGGATGCAAGGGATTCCGGCAGGGAGGCCAGAAAGGTTGCTATTGTGAGTGTGGGATTGTGCGACTGTGTCGGCGCGGAGAAAGAACGCAACCCCGGCTGCTGAGGGGAAACTACAAATGAGCACAAACAAAGGGCGTGACAAAAACAAAACGAGCCGGGAGGACGACCCATTGGGAAAGAGGAAGGCCGAGATTGCGGCCAAAATTGGGGGGGGGCTGGTGAATTCGGGGAAACGCCGGGGTCCTTGGGATTCCTTGAGGGACTCAACAAGGAGATCACTGTTGAAGTCAGTGGAATGAAAGAAACAGGCGGGGAAACACGGGGGGGTGCGGGGGGATCACTAATGGTGAGAAAAAAAAACTGAAACGCTCAGAAAAAGGAACCCGACCAATTATTGCAGGAAAAAAAGGGGGGGGGTTGGGAAAGGGTCGATCAATGGAGGGGAAGGAGAAAAAAAAAACGGCCAGAAAGGGGGGGAGAGGGAGCGCAGTCAAGGTGTGGGAGTGCTGGACCACACACGAAGGTATTGACGGGGGTGAAAACGGGGAAGGGAGAATGAGGGCGAGACCGGGTGGGAGACGAAAAGGGGGGACGGGGTGCACTTTCTCCGGGAGATGGAAAAAAAAGGAAAAAACAACTCTGGGAACCGAGAAAGGGAAATCAACTGACTAGGGGGTCCAAAGGGGGTGAAGGCGAAGTGAAAAAAGGGGCAAATATGTGGCAAAGCATGAGGGGAAAGCAGAAACCTTTGGTACATAGATCGAGGAACGGGAACGCAGTGAATGTGGGGGAAAGCCAATGATGCCACCAAAGGAAAAGCCCGCCAAAGGACAAGGGGGGGAAAAGAGCAGCAACGACGGGAACAGGAAAAACAATTCGGCCAAAAGTATCGCAAAGATCCCTTTTGGGTGCAGGGGGAGGGGACGCATGCGGAGTGTGGGAACCTGGATTGGGGGCAAAAACAAAGGGGGGGAGGAACCAGACAGCGATCTAAGCCCTACTGCAAAAAAAAAAAGGGCAAGGCCGATCATTTAGGACAGAGAAAAAAGAGGGGGAGAAGGATTCGGGAAAAAGAAAATCGACCTCACGCCGGGAAGAAAAACTGCCCACCCCAAAGAACCCAACTCCATACACGTATTACGAAAAAGGAGAGCAAAGGGCGCGGGGAAGTCACATCGTCGGGTTACTGGACGAAATACGAAAAGGAATAACCCCCCTTTGAAGTGGGGGGGGGAGGAAAAGGAATAGAAAAGGTCGGTGTAAACCCATCGCAGAAAACACTGCCGGAGCCTTCCAAAAATGAAAGGGGGAGGAAACTCAACATTAGGGGGATGGAAGAATCTGCTTGGGAAAAAAAAAAAAAAGGGGCTCCCGGCCGGTTGGGAAGGCGATGTGGCCTTTCCGGGGATGAAAGGAAAAAATCCGGAGCTGGCGGGGGGGGGGAATCTTTGGTGCTCACCAGCTCGAGCTCTAAATTAAAATCCGACCGGATGGGGGGGCTTGGCGGGAGCCGAGTATCGTTTGGCGTCAGGGGGGGAGGCTGGTTGATCTAGGGAAAAACCGAATCGACCGCCTATCTTGGAAAAAAAAAACGACGCGTCAGAAAGGCTCCGGAAACTTGGGGTTTTTCTTTTTGAACAGTAGAAGAGCTGGTTGGGTCGAAAGGGGGTTAACATCGAAGACCCACCTCAGCCTGGGGACGAGTCGTGGAATATACAAAGAAAACGGGGGCCCCTAAGGGGGGAAATGTGTGGAGGGATTGAAACTGCTAGGGTTCCCCTCAGGGGGGCAGCTCCGCGGGCATGTTTGAATCAAAGGGCCCTGCGGTAAAGGGAACATGTGAAAAAAAAAACTCAGGAAGGAAAGAGCGAAGTGCGGTAAAAGTGGTCGAAAAAGCAAGACGTGTACGGGGTAGCCTTTTGAGCTGCTGAAGTATGAAACAGCTGTCTGGGGAGGAAAAGTTGGAACACCCGCCGAAAGACACACCAGTAAATACAGAAGGGAAATGTGCACAAAAAACCCCGTAAAAGTGGTGTTTAAGAACCTTCAACCAGGGTCTACACCGCCCAGTGGGGGTTCATCAGGAAAGTCGAAAAAAAAAAGGACCTTCTCCAAGTGGGACCCAAGGGAACAAAAAGGACGGAAACCCATGCCAAAGCCCCACGCCCCCGAAAAATTGAAAACATCTGATCGTAAAACAACCCCCCATGAAACAAGACGACGTCCTCATGCGGAAAAATGAAAGGTCAAGAGGGGGGAAAGGATGTGAGAGGAGACTAGTTGATCCCACCAACGAAGAGGAGGAGGGGGGCACGCCTGTGCGAAGTGGTGAATCAAGGCACGGGGAAGGAACTTGGTGCCCCGAAATTCATCAAAAACGAAAGTTTTTTCAAAAAATTCACAGAATAAGGGCACGGGACGCAATCTCGGAAGAGTTAGGGAAAAAGAATCCAATTTTGTTTCAGAGTAGCCGGTGTGTTTTGGGGGGAAAAATGCCAGCGGACCGTGGTTTACACTCAGGGGAGGGGGGGAAGGCCAAAACAAAGTTGAGAGGAAATGTTCTTCGATACGAAGAACACCAACAACCCCTTCGGATAATCCTGACAAAAGAAAACAATCAAGGGAAAGGGAGACGATCCCGAATGAGATAAAATCATGAGGGTATGTAGTTGGGTCCTCAAAGGGGGAAGGAAAAAGAACCGTTCAGTCTCTGGGTCAAGAAGGGCGGACCAAAAAAAACTCAGACGAATGTCTAAGTTTTTTTCGAACGGAAAAAGGGGGGGCCGAAAAAAAAAAAGGTTCAAAGTCGGGGAACGAGACGAGTCATTAGGGGCAAGTGAAAGGGGTGGACTCCAACAACACAACAAAGAGGAGAAAAATCGGACATTTTAATATTTGCCCACTAATTGCCGAGTTTCAAATTGAAAAAAACGTCGGGGGGGTTGTTTGCATTTGCCCAGGGGGAGGGGGGGGAGAGAACACTGCCGGCCCGTGGGGTTTGGGGGAAAAACCTTGCGCAGGAGACCGTGACCAGGAGTTATTGGGCAACGAACGAGGCAAAACAACATGACCAAAAGAAAAGGGAGTCCAAGAGATGGGGATCAGGGGAAAAGAGAGGGGTGACTGACGATGCCAGGAGGGGTGAGGGGGGGGGGGAAATTTGTTCAAAGGGACCAAGAGTAAAGAAAAAAAGACAATTCCGCAAAAAACTCAGTGGAGGGGGCTATGGCCGCGAAAATCACTCTCTGGGGACTGGGGAAAAAAAAAAAGCAAAAACGTGGAAGCTGTGACAAAAAAAAACCGAGGCTGCGGAAGTACTTAAAGAAAAAAAGGGGGGAAAGTGGACTTCTAAGATTCCGAAGACGTGCAGGGGGGCCAGGAAGGGGGGGGAAATAGGATCGGGACACGAAAACGGAGGGGGGACTGTTCTGTCGAAAACAAAGTTCCAAAACTTCAAAGGGGGGGGGTGCCATGAAAGGTTATAAAAGGACTCAAAGATGGGTAGACGGGTGGATCAACCTAATTGGGGGAAAGTTCACGAAAAAAACTCGAACAGTGATTAAAAAAACCATATGCGGAAAACCCCAGGGAAGGTGTTTTACGTGTTTGTTTGCATTGAAAAAAGGAAGTTTGATGGGAGAAGCTAGACTTGTGGAGATGATCGCAAGGAAGGGGGGGGGGGACTTCGTGCAAAAATGGAGAAAAGGTTAGGACTTTGTGTGGCACTGGAAAGGGAACACATTTGCGGAGACAGGGGTAATAAAAGAAAACAACTGACAGGACGGGGTTACAGTCTCAGGCGGTAAGGAGAAGAAAACGGATCAAGGTCTTGAAAAAAGGGGGAACTTGGCAAAAGGGTCGAATTTCGATGGGACAACAGGCCAACAAGGGGGGGGCATATGAGCTCGACCATTTTGGGCGGAAATGAAGGAGAGATCCCCGATTGAAGGAAAAAGCGAAAAAAGGACCTACAATTGCACCCGGCCGATGAAAAGAAGGGGAAAAATTTTCGGGGAGGGAAGCCTCTGAACCCAAGGGGGGGGGGGGGGAAAAAGGGGGGGAGAAAATGTAGTTGGAAGGGGGGGAGGCCCATGCTGATAGTGATTGGCAAACAAGGGTGCGAAGAAAGATCCGGCAAACTGGAAAAAAAAGAAAAAAAAAAAAAAAAAGAGGAACGGAAGGGGGCCGATCAATTTAACTTCCAAAGAAAAAGGGCGGTGAATATGGGCGAAGAGGGAGGGAAGAAGGCTCCGCAAAAAAAAAGCCTCCAAACCAAGCAAGAAAACATAAGTCAAAAAGGAGCCGCTCAAAGAACCCCAAAACTAAAAGGGAGGGCGGGGGGGGGAATAGGCAGAAGAATGAAAGGGGATGGGCTTTGTCCGAAAGCCGAAGACGAAAACAGCCAAGAAAAAGTTTTCCCCAGGAAGAAACAGGGAATAGTGTACCCATCGCCGAACCGCCTAGAAGGGTCACCGAACGCAAATCTCTTCTCCAAAAAGGGGGTAAAAGATAGTGGGGGAGGGAAACGGCTCCAGCTTTTTGGGGAGGGGGAAACCCCATCCTTGATATTCCAAGGGGCACCATGGTTCAGAAACGGTCGCAAAGTTGGAGGGGGGGGGTTCGTACGAACTACCTCCCGTCGATTAAAAAAGCCCGGTTCGGGGGGGGAGAGGGGAGGGCGGATTAACAAAACGGTGAGAGTGGCGGAGGCGGTGAGGGAAAGAACTATTTTAAAATCTCGCCTTACTTGAACTAGAAGAGAGGGAAAAACGGTTAGACTCTCCTTTTCAAAAAAGGTGGGACTTTGGGCAGGTTGGGGAAAGGGGAGGGTGCGTGCCGGGAAAGACGGGGGGCAGGGAAGAACAAAAATGAATGCCTGGCATCCCTGCCACCGGGGAAAAAGGCTTGAACCCCTTTCACAACGAGCGCTTCAGAAAGGGATAGGAAATTTTCCCATGCGTCGGGCGCAAGAGGGGGACCAGGGATCCGCGAAACTTGCAGGGGAGGGGCCAAAAAAAGGACGAAGAAGTCTGAGGGCGGGTCGGTCGGGAGAGGGACAGGAAGGGGGGGTATGCCCCTTTTGAAATAAGCCGTGCCAGCTCGGTTGTAGGCAAACAGTCGCAAAACCAATCCGCCGAGGGGGAGAACGTAGAGAGACGCCAAACCGGTAAACCGGGCGGGGGTTTGGGGTTCCACCCGTCAAGGACGGAAAAGGGGAGCTTCGTTCCGTCGAACAACCGGAAAGAACTCTCCATGTGAAACGCCAAAGTAAAAAGGAAAGCCGAAAACCCCATCTCAACAAGCTGGGTGCCAGGGAAGGGAAAAGAAAACCACATGCCCCTTGGTCGTAAACGGGGCCCCCTTAAGGAACAAATGGCGTAATCAGGTTTGGCGAGCAGGGGAAAAGGGGTGGAGATACTTGGGACCCACCGGGAACAGAACCGATTCTTTGCACGGGGCGTTGTCAGGAGGGTCAATGCAAACCACGGGAAAAAAAAGCAGCAATCCGCCAACTGCAAAAGAGGGGTCATCCCAGCCAGCCCACCGGAGAAAAAACCCAAAAGAAAGAGAAAAATTAGCAAAACAAACCCACTTAAAAGGGGGGGGTAGACTCCGCCCTCAAGTGGACCAATTTCCACGCCCCCAAGGCGGGGTTTCGGCCAAAGGAAGAGGGGAGGGGGAAACATATAATGACAGCAAGGTGGAGAAGGGTAGAAAAAAACGCCCGCACGAGAAAGGGAGGTTCCTGCAATCGTTGGGCAAAAAAAAAAAACGAATGGCCCTGAAGTGGGTATGAATGTCAGTCCTTTGGGAGGAGGAAGAAGAAAAATTTACGGGCTCGACTGCGGGCAAGGTTGGGCACAGCGCCAAAAAAAAGATAGATGTACGCCGCACTATTTGGGGGGGGCAAAACAAGGGGTAATTTGCAAAAGAAAAAAAAAAGGGGGAAGGTTCAAGTCGGCAGCGTAGGCAATTAATGGTTCGAGTGGACAGCTGCCAATCCACCTACCAACGGAGAGGAAAAGAAAAAAAGGAAGAAAAGGGGAAAAAACAGCGACATGGGAAGAGTACCCGAGTTTTTCAGACTTTGAAGTTGGGGCTTTTGCAAAATTACCGGGGGGGCGATAGTAAAAAAACCGTAAAGGGAGAAGGCAAGCCACGTTTTTTTGGGGCACAGAGGAAAAAAAACCGGAAAGGAAAAAAAGAAAATACAGGGAAAGGCATGTTTTCTTCACGGCGAGCAATGGGTCCATCACATCCCAAGTCGAACTGCAAAACGGTATTTGCAGGAAATTGGAAAGCAAGTGTCAGGGAAGGGAGGGGGGAGTCCGGGATTCGCATTCGCACGGCTGGGAATTATGGGGGGAAGGACCACGCCGAGGAAGCAACAAAGAAGGCTGAAATCCGTGCACAAACCAAACCAGGGATAAAAGGTACAGATAAGGGCTGGGCGAAAGATTTCCGAGAGGTCGGCAAGTGGCATACTGTGAATCGGGGAAAAGGACTGCATGGGCGGAAAAAAAGGGGGGTTTCTGGAGAACACGAGGCTTTAACTTTGGGTGCATGACCAAAAGGAGAAACTCCGACCATCAAAAGGGAAAAGGGGGGGGAAACTGGGGTTGCCAAAAATAGATCCGACGAACGGCGAAAACGAGCAGGGGGAGAAACATGCGAAGCCGAGGGTTGGAAGGTACGATCAATGAGGGGGGTTCGAGATCCTCGGGGAGTGTGGGTGGGCAGGGCACGTAAAAATTTGCGGGTCCACGGGTTTAGATTTTTTGGGTTCACTGGAAAGAGAATTCAAAAAAAAGGGGGGCGGAGCAAAATATGAAACAAAGAAAAGGGAGGAAAAAAAAACGCGCGAGGGGGGGGAGGGTAAGGAGCTTGGCGGCGAAACGAAGCCCGGGGCAAGGCCTTGAAGGTTGTCATTGAAAAGGCAGAAACCGTGTGGGGGAAAAAGGAACAGGAGGAACACTCCTCGAAACAGGGGGACCGCAGTAAAAAAAAAGGGGGCTAGTTAACTCATTAAATTGGACGCCCACGGATTTCACCCGGCCGTAAGGCCCCGTAACCATGAGGTAAATTTTCTTAGAGGAAACTGGCCCAAGTTAGTCCAAGGCACAGCTTTCTGTGCAGGGGGGACCCAGCCGGGTTCATAAGTCTTATGGTCCACGGGATTTTGAAAAAACAACCGAAAAACGCACTTCGGCAAAAGAAAAAACAATTCACAAAAGCAATCAAGGGGGGGCCCAGCAGAAAAGTTGGGGGAAGTTGAAGTTCTCCACACAACACCTCCCGCAAAACCCACCACCCCTCCCTCCACCGGGGAAGC
>Ga0179593_1252790_pt1 | contig 13877 bp, 17 predicted proteins | sample CZODoug2_1_08_16_FD_185931 | JGI IMG/M metagenome (GOLD analysis project Ga0179593, IMG submission 185931) | Vadose zone soil fungal communities from Angelo Coast Range Reserve, California, USA - CZODoug2_1_08_16fungal (PacBio error correction) | ecosystem: Environmental > Terrestrial > Soil >...
AACATAAACTTCAACGTAAAAGACCATGGACGGTCGACCCGGGAGCTGGGCGGAAGAAAGGGGGCGTTGGATTAGACGTAGGTGAGTAAGCTGTCTGGACAAAAGGGAATCATCCTCGAAACTTGGGTATCGGAAGTGCCCGCGACAGTCCAGCGAGAGCACGATGCAGCGGTGAAGGGGAATTAAAAGTCATATAAAAAAAGGGTTCTCAGGTTTGAAGTAAGGAAGGGAAGGTTCCAGAGGGGAGTGTGGAGGACCCCCTTAAGGTCACAAGGCCTTCGCTTCGGATCACATTACCGGTGGAAGGGCGTGGTGAAAGTCCACGCCTCTCAACACACCATGACCAATAGAATTATTTCCTTGCACCTGGACATGGGAGAAATCTAGGAGAGGGACGGTAAGTTGACGGGAAGAAGAGACAAGACCGGGGGGGTGACATTGAACCCTATTAGGTCCGGAGAGTGATCCATACATGGGGTGCATCGGAGTGGTGTTTGTGATTCAAAAAGAGTCACGAACAAACCAGGTTGCGAAGGGGGAAGTTTACGGAAGGAAGTAGAGGAGGACTAAAGCAAGATAATCGGGACGCCAAAAGAGAATAAGGGAGAGGAAGCAAAAAAACGGAACCTGGATAGCCAATATCTCTATGAAGTTTTGAAGTGGGTGCAGGAGAGTTTGGATGTTCAAAAGACAGGTGACAATCTGGCAGGGATGGGAAAGGGCCATTGCGAACATCTGGCTACCATACACAAGAGCGCCTGTGGATGGGGGGGGTTCGGTTAAACCGGAAGACAGTAGAAGAAGGAAGAAAGGAGCCTGGGCGGACTCAGCGACAGGGCTGAAGGAGGCGGCGGGAGTTTGTTGTTTAGCACCAATAAAAGAATGGCGCACCTTAGGGGGGTGCCGGGTCAGCAACGGCATACCCGCCGAAGTTATCGAGGTCGAGTTCAATGGGGGTGGCCGAGGAAGAACGGGAGGGGGGAACAAAAGAAGGGAGGATGAGAAAATGTACCCCGGAAACATCTCCATATGGGGACCGCGTCATTGTTGAATAAGGGAGGATGCGGGGACATGTTTGGTTGGGTGTAAAAAAAGTAGGGGTAGAACGGGTGGGGGTAACCAAGAACTTGGAGGAGAAATTTTGTCAACTGCTCGGCCTGTTTTTACCATGTTTGGGTAATGGTAGTGCCCCTGAAAGAAAAAAGTATGAAGTTCTGAATCTCCGACCAAATCCGCAGGGAGAGGATTCCCCACTGATAGTCATGTCCAACTTATTACCTCGTTCAGAAGAAGGGGGAAAGGAAAAGAGGCCGCACTGAACGTACGGAAAGGTGTAGATTGGGATTACCGAATGGTCGAGCCGAATTTAAGCACAAAAAAACCATGGTTTTTTCAAACAGGACCCGCTTCACAGGTTTTTCCCGGGTCGTAATAATTAACGGAAGGAAATCCAAAGGGTCTTATGGAAAAAAGGCGGAGGCAAAGCAGAGAAAGGAAGGGGGCTGAGGATTGAATATTAACGCCGTTCTGGGTATGTTTTTAATAGAAAGAGGACGCTTGACCGTCAGTTGCCAGTAATTAGAAGTGTTTGATAGGGGGGGGGAGAACTGTCCGGGAAAAACGGAAGGGGAAAGACTGATGAAAGTCGGGGGGCGGGAGATAATGGACAGCGCCGTGTGGGAGCGGGTATAGGGAGTGAATTAGTTGGAAATTTTGGGCGCCAGTAATTAATATGGATTGGGGCAAGGCGAGCCGGGGGACATCAGTCAAAGGAGCGAAGAATACGTGCTAATGCGGGGTATTTTTGTCGAAGCGTGAAAAGGAGGGGGAGAAAAGGTGAGGGGGGAAGGTTGTGGACGCGACTCTTTTTACAGGAGGAATGGGACTCACGCAGTTGTGCGGCAAGTCTGAAGTGGGGGAAAGAGGGGTGTGAGTGAAACCTATATTACCAAGGCACGCCTTGGGTCTTGGTCATTGGGATCTGCGGAAAGGGACAGAGCTATGGAACGTGAGGTAGGGAAAAGGGGACACCGAGACAGGCATCGTTAGGGACGGACTCGTGGTGTCAGCTTGATACTTGGGGTGCAAACGTTAAGATGATCTGAAGATTAAGGGGGTGTCTTATCCCTTATCGTGGTCTCAGGAGGTAGGAGCGGGACAGGTGAAGAAGGGTAGGAAAACGTGCAAAGACCGTCTGTTTGGGACTTTCGTCAACGGTTGGTGCCTTTACCGGTTGGAGTCGGTGGGGGCCAAATCAGCTAGCAAAAAAGAAGGGAGAAAAGGAATATAAAGGGAAAACACAAGGACTAACAGGGGAAAAGGACAACCAAACCCGGAGGAGCGAAATTGTCCCACGAGGGTGGGGGTGAGGGTCTTTGAACTCGGGACGAACAAGTAAAAAGAGTAAAGAGAAAACAAAAATAATTCCGGATCATCACGCCGAGTTCTAGATCAAAAAAAAAAATCTTCCACCTCAAGTCATCGATGACACCCAAGAAGTTGTACGAACCCAATCTAAGGGCCAGAGAGAGTCAAAAAAAGAAAAAAAAAGAAACAGGGAAAACAACGAGCGAATACAGTTAAAGCAAAATACCCAGAAAAATGAGGTAAAGTCAGACACCAAGCAGGTTTCCCAACGAAGAAAGGGGAAACCAACTACAGGAAGCACCAACCTGCTCTAACAGTACTACTATGAGAAACAAAGGAAAATAACCAACGCGGAAAAAAGAAACCCAACCAAGCCGAACCAGCATCAACAAAGCCGAAAACACTGTCGCAGGCAAATCAACTATCGTCGATAAGTCCGCGACTGATGGACGAACACGCTCGCCAATCACCATGAAACATCAGTACATACTGTACGGACCATCAATTAAAGGGAATTAAGACAATACCACGCCCCCAAAAACGCGAAGTACTGGGACAGATCTCAATGCACAATATTTCTCAGATAACGAAAATTACTGGAATTTAAAGAAAAGTGCCAACACCGTAAATTCTGGGGGGGAGGCAAGAAATTCGGAAAAAACGACAGGTCGGGCCCATGAAGGGGGGGAAAGAAAACTAACCGGAGGTATACAGATCAAAACCGCGCGTATCCTTCGTCTCGGTTGGAGTCCGACGTGCGTGACAAAGCGAACAACGGGAGGGGGGAGAGAAGAAGAAAGGGGGGAAGGAACCGGGACACCGGTGACGCAAGGCCCGCCGAAAATCCCCCCCCCTTGGGGAGAACTGCCATACTAATTGAACGTTCCAGGGCGGCCTACAGGAGGTTGCCTCGGTTTCCTGTCTCCGAGGCCAGGCAAATACATGTCAAAAGGGAGGTTTGGTCTTTTGGCGAAGCATAAAGGACAGGAGGCGTAGCAGTGCACTACCATGCCAACGGCACCAAGGAAGACCCGAAACTAATCTAACCGATCAATGCCTCGGGACCAAAACCACCCTGTACTAGACAGGTATCAGGAAAATCCAAAGCAAAATAACTAGGAAACAATTACGCTCACAATAGGGGGGAGAGGGGAACGGACAGGGAGTACCAGCAGACGGGCCGGCCCTTCTGTACGTACAAACAAAGAAAAAGGAAGGTAGGGAAAAAAAACACCCAACAATCATCTATCCCATCTGCTGGCCGTTTGATGACCCCCGGCACACAGACGGTGCGAGGAGTGGCCGATTGTTCCTAGACAAACCAAAGAAAAAAGGAAAAAATTACTTCTCAGAACTAAGGAAAAAGAGTCAGCCTCAAGATTTGTAAGAAAGGGAAGACACAAAAAAAAACGAAAAAAAAACAACGCGTAAGGGGATGGGGGGACCATGGGGCAAATGGCTCCACTCGAAAAAGTTGTAACTAGTAAAGGAAAAGAGATGAAACAAATTGTTTGGTCAACCTTCTCGGAGGGGATATGGAGAGGCTATATCCAGGGGTTCAGGTTCACTCGACTTCAAAAAAATTAGACTGAACCAGATGCCAGTGAGGGAAAAGGAAGGGGAGGGAAAAACAGCCTAATCAGAACAGAAGGAAACAATCCGCCCGCCAAAAGAAACGTCTTTTGGAACGGAATCGGAAAAAGCCAAACACACCAAGCGAGCACCAATACGTAGGAGGCACAAAGCAAATAATCAACTGTAAACCAAAAAATAGGAGAGAACGCAAGTCACCAAGAAAGAATATACAAAAAAATCGAAAGGGGCAAAAGGAAGACGGCTCGAAAGAAGGAGGTCTGCTGGTAGAGATGTGGAGGGCACCCTCACCGACAGGTCACAGTCTCAAAAACGAACCTCCGGCCTTGTGACCTGGTAATGTGAGACAAAAAAACAAAAGGGATCACCCATGCCGAAGGTCCAAAAAGGAAGACCAAGGGGAAGAGAAAAAAGTATGAAACAACCTAGCATCTGGGGTGGCTCGGCGTTTAAGAAAACAAACGGAAGCGAACAAAAGTGTTTTCAATGGCGGTCTTCAGGGTAGCGAGGGACCCATCGAAGAGAGTACAGAATGATTGAAAAAGCCAGTGATAAAAAAATTCCTCTCTCTAAAAGGGAAAATGGGAAGTTAACGGGGTCAAAGACCCCGAGAGATGTGTTCTATGGAAACCCAAGAGTAGGATGGGAGAGTCGGGTCTGCAAATAAAGAAAGGGGGGGAGGTAAGACACCTAAAAAAAGCTGTGCTACACACTGGAGGGGGAAGGAAAGAAACGAGTGAAAGTCGAGCGGCTGGACCAAGCGACACGGCAATTTGGTGGGTAGAGGGAATAAACCGGGACAGGACCAGAGAAGATGCTGGGTGGGAGGGTGCCGGGAGGAAATCAGAACAAGGGTTCGCAGTTGCGGGGCGGGGGAGCAGTAAATTTGGGGGATACACAGTAACGTCACAAGCCGGCGTGGAAGGGAACTGCTTATAACCGTTTTATGGGTTTAAACGGAAAAAAGGAAACCACAAGGAACAGACGAAAGGAAAAGACACATTAGGAGAGGATAATCTCCATTAAATATTTAGTTGATGCGAGAAGAGAACACGGAAGGGTTGTTGCCGATTGACGCGCGATGGATTGCGGGACGACGGTTGCTCGGAGTGTTGATGAAAAGGAAAGGAAAAACAGGGGGGAGAGGGAGGAAGAAAGGGTGAAGAGTATGGCCTACCGCAGAAAGCACATCTTATCAATTGGGGGGATTTTGGAAAAAGGAAAGGGGAAAAACCGCGACGAACAAAAAGATCAAGCGAAGATTGGTAGGGAAGATATTTGTGAAAGTTCAATAATTTACCACTTTCCGGAAGTGGAAGGGACCATTTCTAAAAGGTCTTTCTACCCATAAATTCACATCGCTACGGTGGGGGAAGTGAGGGACAGGAAAGGCAAAGGACCGATTCGTACTCGGGACAAGGTGGGAAAGGGGGGGGTGGGAGGTGGAGAAAGGAGGAAAAAAACGCAACGTAATGCACGGAACCTATCAGGAGTCGAATGGAGATGAAACACGGGGGGTGTTCAAAGAGAATTACAGGTGGGGTGGTCTACAAAAACGTAAAAGATGGCCTGTTAAAAACGCAATGTCGAAAAAGCGTCCGGGTTGACTATGGAGGAAGGGGAAATGAGACAGAGAATGGACGTTTTTGGTCTCAGCTTAAGGGAATCAGATTTCAACTGGCTGGAGGGAAGGTAACGGGGTGGTAACTGGAGGGGCACCGAAGAATACGAATAATTCATGGGGTCCGATCCAAGAAAGAACGATATTACCGGTCTTGAGAGCCTGTAAAAAATGTCGTCCCGAAAAAAAAAAGGAAAAGACTGGAACGAGGGGGCGGATTGGGAGTGGAGAACAGGTCTGCTTATCCGGTCACAGTTTCTTAACAAGGTAAGAGGGTAGCTTCACCGTGTGTTCGGAGGGGAAGAAAGTCGAGCAAGAATCCGAAAACGGTGTAAACGAGGGGGAAACCGTATAATCCAGAGTGGGAGGGGAGGTATCGGAATGAAAGTACGGTGCGAAGGTAAAACCAGTTGATAAGTTACTTGTTTTGACACAGGTCCGGAAATGACAACAGTAAATTTGAAAAAATGATGAATTTCGTTTAATGGAAATAATTCAAACTTGGAAAGGGGGGAGTACGAAAGATGAGGGGGGAACGGCCATAAGGAGGGAAGAGGGGGAGAAAAAAAAAAATCAGTCGCGAAAGCGTATTGTGGTTTGAAATTGTTGTTGAGAAGCGGGATCTGGTATGAACGGTTGCGGTGAGTGGGCGCGTTGGATCGGAGTAAGTGGAAAAAAAGATGGGACTAAGGAGAGGGGGAAAGGAAGGGGTGAGTGAAAAAAGTGGGGAGAAAAGGCAAAGCCTTTGGTCTAAGTCATTTTTACTAAAAGTAAAGTGCTGAAAAAGGTACTTTTGGGGGGAAATGAGAACTAGAGAAAGGAAAGAGCGTTAGGGTGCCGAGGAGGTGGGCACTGGAAGACTGTGAGTTGGTGCAGACTGGGAGGTTGACCGTAGGTGGTGTTTTATGTGGTTTTTTTGTGGTTTGTTTTTGTTTTGCCAGTCGCTCCAAAAAGAAAGGGAAGAGGAAGAAAAAAAGAGGGACAAGGAACCGAGGGGAAGTAAGGTTGAGTCTGGTGGCCCATCAATCAAAAAAAACACGAGGAGGAGAAAAGAAAGGAGAAAATGAAAAACCAACGACAGAGACCGGAAGCCACCCCATCCGGAAAGGTCAAAAAAAAAAGGGGCTTTTGCACGCTTTAAAAAGGAAAAAAGGAGTCGAAAAAGTCCCCGAGAAGAAAGACAGAGACCACGGCCCAATGTCAGTTGCAGGAGAACGAAAAAACAATCGTCAACCGAAAGGTCCAAAAATCAAGCTAAAAAAGAAGTCCGGCAACACTACGTCGGGCAACTGGCGACGCGTCAGAGGGATAGAAAAAAAACACGTCCCACCACGAGTCCGCAGCAAAAGTGAAAGCTCAAACAAGGAATTCAAATCAAAGGCGGGAACGAGAGACACCAGCAGGGTTAACTCCACCATTCATGAAAACTGGGAAGAAAGGTGAGAAAACCTTCGTTCGACCTCACAGGAGAAAGGAAAAAAAAAGGGAGACCACCTACAAAAGGGGAAAAAATTCAACGCTGTGGAAAGCCAGCATAAGCAGAAGAAACACTAAACAAGAAAATCTCATTGCAACCTCATAAGGAGCGCAGTACGAAAAAAGGAAGGAACTGAACCAAAACTAGGAAAGGGGACGGCACCAAAAAGGAAGAAGTTCTTGAATTTCACCCTGAAACTAAATAAACCCCAAAAACGGCGCCCGCTGGACATTTTATCCAAATGCCAAAAAAGTCAATCAAGCTTCTCAAAAGTACACACATGGGAACAAAAAATAAATTTCGTGGGGTCAAGAGTAGGACGGCAAGGAGAGTGGCATCTGATCAAAGAAAATCAAAGACTAGTTTAAGACCAAAAACGCCTGCGGGAGCTTTGGGGGTAATAAGAAGGGCTGGCATTCCTAACAGCACCGGGGAGCTACTCTATCCCGTAAGTGGTAAGGAAAAAACGGATCCGGCTAAAAAAAAAAAAGGAAGGGTAGCAAGAAAGAAGCCGACCCTTTCATACGTCCATTCGACCTCAAGTTTGCCTAGGGAAGGAAAAGGTATCCGAGGGCACAGGCCAAGAGAAAGAACACAGTCAGAAAGCGACTTTCATTGGGGGGAGCATCACAGGATGAACTTCAGTATGAGTGCACAGGGACCCGGACAAAAACAACAAAAAGGGAGACGCCAAAGTGAAAAAATCAAGTCAGCTAACCTCGGTCAATGCCGAACTGGGGACCCACAAACGGTCTCTAACATATAAAAAAAACAGACCAACGCATCCTCCACTAGTCAATGACTCGTGAAAAGGGAATTTTGCCACAGGTAAGGAAAAGCCAGGAGGGTAAAAACATCCCCCTGAAAAACCCCCAGTGAAAGAAATCGTCCCAGAACCGGGCTGGGCCGTTGCTGGACCAACTGCCAATATTAGAGGGCTTAGGAATCAAAGAAAAAAACTAGCAAAAAAAACTCCAGCCGCACTTAACGTCAGTCAAAAAGGAATGAAAAGAAGTAGAAAAGTGAAGGGGGCAAAAAAAATGGTCTCAGAAAAAAACAGAACCACAAAAAGAGAGGTGATTAGGTAGCCAGACAGTAGAATTGCAATGGACCTCAAACAGGAGATGGAAAGGGGGGCTTGAACATTCCAACTATCTGCACCGAAGGACCAATTCAGAAGTTGGAAGAAGTGCGGAGACGCCGTGGAAGGAAAAGGCTCCAGCCCTAGGGCAATTGGAGTCCCTATCCATATGAACATCGGGAGTAGTACTCTGAACTGACGGAACTAAGGGCGCAAAAGCGGCAAATTTGGGGGGGAGTGAATGAAAACCCCACTAAACCAATCCTGGAACTCTCGAAGATAGCGTTCAATCAGGGAAAGCAAAACGGAAAGGAGAGGGGGACGCAAGGCAAACAATACGGACCCATCAGGATCGCATGGAAAGACGACATAATGCTCTTTCACAAACCATATGGCAAGCGTGGGCGCGAGCGGTGGAAAACGGGGGGAACCAAAACACCTTCATGGGATCAGCAGCCCATCCAGAACCAACGTATTTTAGAGGATAAACAAATTCCCTCTGTCAAGTCAACCGGCCGAAAGGAAGGCAAAAAGCGAACCCTGGCCTATGAATTTAAGGCCGGCAACCCGGAGCGTGACCTCTCTGGAAACCGCGGGAAAGGCCGAGAAAACAACAAAGGGTGTGAAAAAAGGGAGGCGTCAAAGTGGGTAGAAAAAGCAGCCAAGGTTCAAAGAAAGCGAATAAAGAAAATGAAAAAAACAACAAGGCAGAGGAACTACCACAGTTTACGTCAGCCCCGACGAGATTTATCAAAAAAACAAATGAGAGGAAAAAAAGGTAGAGAAAAATCAGTCGGGGGCTGGCCGTAAAAAAAGGGAAACCTGGAGAAAAGGAGTGGAATTCACGACAGGTTAAATCAAGAGCTGCAGCCCAGCAAAAAAAGACGCAAGTGAAAAGGGTGGGAAAACGTGCCCGCTACAGTCATCAAATCTCAAACTCACGTGGGAACGGAATGAAGTCGAGGGACAATGGGTCGCCGTGGGCCGGAATAGGAAAGGGGACGAAAGGAGGGGTATCACAGACGACCGCGGGTGAAAGAAAGAACAGACCGTGGAGGCCTGGGGGAAGAAAAGCCCGAGAAGCACCTCCTTGGAGTGGAAAACAAAAGCAGGAGGAAGTGACCAGTACACTGCGTTCAGAGGATATGGGCGGTGAGCTTCTCAAAAAGAACTGCCCTGTTGGGCATGGAAGAGAGGGGCGTTTCGGGGAGGGAGAAGAAAATTGGGGGAAAGAGGGTTTTTTGATTCATAACTAAAAATCCTAGTTGAAAAGGTTGACGGAAGTGAAGAGGGAGGAGAAAACGCCAGATAATGGATCAACGCCAAACGATAATAGAGCCGGGGGAACAGCGCCACCATCGATAATGGTTGGGTTCAGGAATGGAAGAAGGACACGCGCCGGTAAAGGGCCAGACAAAAAAACAGTCGGGAAAAAAGCGCGACGTGTTCATTGGCGGTTGACGTAACAGTCTGAAATCAAAATGAGGCGGAGACCAAACAGGATGAGTAATGGCTGAGAGTGGTGGAGCACAGAAGAAAGAGCACCGATGGGGGACGGAAAAAAAGAAGAAAAATAGAGGAGGATGGCACTGTGGTTGCCGCTTTAATTCCAGGTTAGGGGTGACGAACAGAAGGCTCAGTGACGGGAAAATCCCTTGAAATAGATATTTATAGTGGTAGGATTCAACTGGGGGAGACCGGAGGGAGAAAAGTGGTCAAAAGAGGGAAAAGTGGCGGAAGTTTTGCAACTGGGAGGGCGTTCGACACCGTTTTTGGTAATAGTCCCAAAGAGACATACACGTGAAGTGTCTGAGAGCAGAGCCAAATCCAAGCCGCGAGGAGAAACATAGTAAACCGTAAACCGTCAGAAAAAAAAAGTAGGACGCACGACGGAAGGAAAAAGGTGGAGGGGGGGACAGTGGAAAAAAGGGTAAGAGGAAAAGGCAGTTTTCCGCGGGTCAACATTAGCGGATAAGTGACCGACGGTGTTTCGGCATGGAAAAGGAGGCAATACGAAAAGAAAGCGGTGGACTGGAGAGTGGGGGAAAAAGGAGCATTTCAGGGGAGGAGGAAAGAGGAAAGTGAGGAAGGGGCCGAAGAGGGAGGTGAGACACGAAATTTAAGGGCTGTCCTTGTAATCACTAAGGTGAAAAGGGAGGAGGAAAAAAGGTGGGACGGGCCATTGAATAAAGGCACAGCCGCGGTGGGGATGCCATTTTGGGAACATTTATGGTGGAAAGGCGAAGAGTGAACAGCAGTCGCAGAAGGAGAAAGGGAAGGGAAGTTCGGGTTCCGTAACGTCGGATTCAAGGTAAAACGGGTGCGGGGCGTGGGAAGTGGCAAGTGAGTCTTTGAAAGAGGAATGGAGACGGGCAGTTGTGCGCAGCTAAGGGGGGAGAGGAGGTGGAACTGCTTGGAGAAAGCAAAACAGGAGAAGACATTGGAAGAAAAAGTGGCAGAAAAGATTTTTAACTGGCTGGGGTTAATAAACGCCGTCAAAGGGCGAAGAGTGAGTTGAAACGTCTTGTGTCCAGCTGGAGAACTGTGCACTTAGAAAATGATACAGGGCGCCGAAAGGCTTTTCGGGCGGTAGTCAGAAAATGAAGGGGGGCGTGAAAAAAAAGGAGGAAAATGAGAAAGCTGGTGGACTTTGGTTGTAAGGGACTGTGTGGAGCTAGAGAAAAACACAACGAGATGAGGGAAAGAGAGAATATGCCACAAACCAACCTCAAAAAGGCCACCAAAAAGCGAAACAAGGAAAACCGACGGGTCATTTGGGAGAGGAACTAACATTACAGTGGCCCGGACCGCAAAAATAAAAGACGAACAAGTCTGGATCAGACCCAAGTTCCCGTATGCATAAAATAGGCACCGCAAAAAAGAGCAAAGAAACCAATACTTCAAAAAAAAAAAAAATAAACTAACGATAGAACGGGAAAATCCGCAGCGTAAAACGAAGAACCACCAACAGGAAACCTTTGAACACCAACGAACCTAAGCAAGTGAACAAAGTTCAGCTGAAAAATGACAGTCATACCGTGACTGTACTCAACAAAGGGGAAAAACTCAAAAAAAGACCAAAAAGGGGGGAAGGAAACCAAAGGCGCATTCCTTGTGCCAACTCTGCCACCCTAACAACTCCGGAACAGCAGAAAAGGACCGGCAAAAACCACTAAAATTCAGAAATTATTCTCCGAGGAAGTGAGACCACGCTAAGAAGACTATCTAAAGGAAAAAAGAAATGGAAAGGGAAAAAACTAAGCGCTCCAAAAGACCATGGAATTTATCTCGGACCAATAACAGTACCTCCAGCTTCTAGCGTGGAAAGTGTCCGAAAAAGTCCAACCCCTTAAATTTCGGATCAAAAGGGAAACGGACAGGTAAGAAAGGGAAGGGAAAGAAACAACTAAAAAAGTAGGAATACGGGCAATCCAGCCACCTTCTCTCCGAAAACTTTGCCTCCGACGGTCTTGTCACCATTCGAACACGGAAAGGACCTATCCGCCAGACTTAAAGTGGAAACACACAACCTGTGATCCGCTAAAAGCCAAAAAAATGAAAACCGGTCTCGGACTCCATCCGTCCAAAGGGTAGGAAGGGGGGCATAAAGGGGGGGGAATCTGTTAAAGGAAGCCATCTCAATATACTGTCATAATCGATGGCATATTTTGGGCAGAGGCTCCACGCATTAGGTAGAGGCAGGGCCTACAATAAAAAAAGGAAACGGAGAAACCTCAAAGGAAACCTCAGAGAAGGAAGAAAAAAACCAGGGAAAAAAATGAGTGACCCCACCCGGTCTCTACCGGAGTCAAAAAAAAAAAAAGGAAAACGAATCCTCCACGAGTCACAGGAAGCAGGGAAATAAGATTGGGGCGATTGGTTCACTGCCGGACTTAGTCAAAAAAATCACCGGGAGGAAAGCAGGAAAAAACCATTGAATCGAGAGAACATTCTCAGGAGGGTGCCTGGCAAAGGACCCCGGCACAAGAACGGTTAGAGATTGGAGATTGTGACCTAAAACCTACAAAAAGAATACTCAAGTAAAAGGACTCAAACTGGTCACTAAGAGGACAAGGGAATTGGGCCGAAGGGGGAAGAAGGGAAAACCGAAAGAAGAAACATAGACGATTGTGAGGTAGCCAGACTAGCAATGCAATTCCAAACCAAGTGGACACGTAGGGGGAAACCTTAACAACAGACGACTGCAACTCAAGGACCCATTTTTGATATTGGTCACTACAGGAAAAGTTTTCCCAAACCTCGTAATGGAACCGAGGAGGGAAGAAGAAAGAAGAGGAAAAGAGGGACTGGGTAGAAAATCAAAATCGACCTACTCGGGCAAACAGAGGGGGGAGGTCAGGAATCGAATCACAACAACCCGAAAACGACCATACCGTGGAGGAACTCTCTGACGGGTAATCAATATCGTCAATCTGCACAAAAAAAGGGTATCTTCGGGGAGAAAAGGAAAAACATAGGGCCAAAGGGAAAATATCCACACAACCCTATCAAAGCCGCAACGGCACATAACGGAGCGGGCCATCCAGGGGTGACCTTCGGGGACGGCGGACGAAACAAAACACGGTGAGAAATCAGAAAAAGGAACCTAAAAGCCGGACGGGACAGGGGACTGTGGTACAAAAAGCAACGCTGGCGGTCCGCCTCCTTAAGCAAAAAACGGAGAAAAAAGGGTACCATAACTGACTTTAATTCCAGCCACGACGTGCAAGTGCTAGAAAAGGTCAAGGGAGAGGCAACAAAGGGGGACCAGGGGTCTTGACAGGGGAAGGGAAGGAAAATCGACTAAACGTCAGGAAAGGAAAAAGCGGAACGACGCGGCCCGCGTTCTCCGCAAACACTTTGGAATTTCGGGGGGCCCCGAAGAGAGGGGAAAAGGATCTCACAACAACAGGGGGGAGATAAAAGAAGTAGGGGCTGCACGTAAAAGACAGTGGAGGGGAGAGACAAGGGAGCCGAAAATCAGAAGGAGGGGGGGAAGGAAAAAAAGGAAACACCGAGCTGCACGCACTAAGACTCCATGGGAAAAATTGGGATCGGCCAAAAACAGAAGTGAGTGAAAAGGGGAAGGAAGCAAAGCCTAACGTTGAGGAATTAAATCTAATTTGACGCCGGTGACCTTAATGGGGGCAGGGGAAGCATCGGAAGGGGGTAGACCAACAAGTCAAAAGGCCGTCGGATTCACTTCTTATCAATCCGGTGGTATATGTGGAATTCAAAACGAAGCCAACCAAAAAGAAACATCCTTTACGCCAGGACGTGCAGAAAGTGGCTGCGAATGTACAGGGGAGGTGTGACTTGCAACGAAGGGAAATGGGCGTTGGGTGAATTGACCGTATTGGTTTCGGAATTGCACCTCGATTGGTGAGAGGGGAGTGGTGTGGGGGGGACATTCACGGACAAGCCGAGGTTGGCGCGATACGAGTTGAGTAGAAGAGAACTAGGCGTAAGAGACACCAAGAAGAGAACAGGAAAAACAAGGGAGAAAAAAATAGCAATAGAAAGGGGAAAGGGGGACGGGGTTGGAAGAAAAGTACACTCTTTCCAGGGATTAATTGAAGAAAGAGTAACCATAATGAAAAGCTCTACGGGGTGATGGTGACGTTGACGGAGAGACAGTAGAAATTCAGGCTCAAAGAAAGGTCAGAATGTAAGTCTGGGGGGGGGAGGCCAAAGAGGAAAAAAACTGTAGGGAGGGTCACAAGGCACAAACACGCCGG
>Ga0179593_1343992_pt1 | contig 13877 bp, 10 predicted proteins | sample CZODoug2_1_08_16_FD_185931 | JGI IMG/M metagenome (GOLD analysis project Ga0179593, IMG submission 185931) | Vadose zone soil fungal communities from Angelo Coast Range Reserve, California, USA - CZODoug2_1_08_16fungal (PacBio error correction) | ecosystem: Environmental > Terrestrial > Soil >...
AAGATCATCTCTTCAAAGACAGCTACAACGAACGACGCATCAGGGGGCGCTTCCCGTCGCAAATGTACCAGTGATACTGCGGACACTGACGGCTCGGGGGGTGGGGATGGACCGTCGAGAGCGGCCATCCGGAAAACACGGCGCCACTAAAACAGACGGGACAGACACCACGGCCAAAACTTCAACTACCAGTGAAGTTGGGGGGGTTCGGGGGGGGAGGGGGGCAAAAAAAGAAAAGGGGGGAGGTCGCAAAAGGCCTCTTTTAAGTGTTGGGACCTTGAAAATTTGTACGTAAAGCCATAAACAGCGGAGTCAGGAAACAGCTTTGGGGACGATGCTTCGATGGAAATAAATTGACGGAAATATCTTCGCATAGGCGAAGGTGCAGGAAACGGCGCTTCCTCCAAAAAAAAAAATATAGACGTCGGGGGCTTTAAAGGTCCCGCTCGGATTGCCCGTGTTATCGCAAAACTGAAATGAAGCTACAACCAACAGTGGGGCCCGCGGATGACTAAAGCCACGAGAAAGCCCGGGGGAGGGGGTTGTTTAACTCTCCGACACGCGGCCCGAGGCCACCGTGGTGTAACCCTGAAAAAATCTAGATCCGGGGGTGGGGATATACTTTCCGGAGTATGCACGTAGGCACCAGGTCCGGAGCAGCAAAAAAAAGGGAAGCCGGGGGCCTTCTCACTGGTCTTTGCAAAAATAAACTGGAAAGGAACGGCAGGAGGGAACGTCAATGAGCGGGCAGGGGTTCGCCCGAAAATGGGAGAAAAGGCCCCACGGCTATTACATCAACCAGGGAAACCCAACAAAGTAACTGTCGGCCAAAGTTTTGCAAGTCCAGGAAACACGAAGGCGTGAAGAAGAGAGGGATAGTGACCTAGAGGGGGGTTGGGGGGGGGGAAACACCGGCAAGATCTGATAATGATGCAGGGGAAGGGGAGAATCTGGATTCCAGTGCCACACACCCAGGGATTAAACCTAGCCGAGGGAGGGTCCGTACCATAATGACAGAATGAAGGTGATCTGCTGGACAACGCTGCGGGGGAGGGCGCCGACGTATGACAGGGGGCGAAATCGGAACGTGATGGCAAGCGACACTTCAGAACTTGAATAGCTTTTTGGAAGCGGATACAGATGAAAAATTGAAAAGGGTTTCGAAAATTCTACCACAACCGGGGGGGACCCCCGGGAAAGTGGTCGTGCCATTCATCAAAGACGTGGACGCATGTCAAGAGGAAGAGGGACAACTGGTCCAACGGGGGACAAAGAAGGGGACTTGCAAGGGAAAACACTGCGGGGGTCGGCTTGAAGTCGAGACGGCATTTGGTGTGAAGAAAAACGATGCAGTTACCCCTCGTTGGTGGTGAGGAGGGACCTTTCGGCCGGTCCATTGGTGAACTTGGGACAAGCGAGGCGCGTTGCTAGGGGATTCGGTGACATCTCAGATAGGTCGGAGCCACTCGGGAAAAAAAAAGTAGGGAAACCACACGAAACGCCCTCAATTGAAAAGTTGAAAACCAGGCCAGGGGGCTCAAACCAAAGTTCACTCTACGGGCCCAGGCCAAAGGGCCACCGCGGCTGGGTATCGACTCTAAGGAAACAACCTTAAGAATATATAACCAGCATTGGAGGAAGCATACTCGAGAAGCCGACGCGTGCACGCAAAACAAGCCAGGAACCAAAGGGTTTTTCGGCTACGGCACGGGAAAAGGCGAAAAACACAGAAAGGGTAAACTTCGCAGGGGGCATCTCATTTAGATAGGGGAGACCACCCCAAGTAGGACAAAAAAGGGTAAAACTAATCGCCATCCAAGCTGTCCGCGGCCCCGGGTCAGACGAGGCTTGCTTTCGAAGAAGGAAGGGATTGTAACCAGACAGGACCGACAAGTTTTTGAAACTGAAAAAAAGCCGCGGCGTCACCACGTGCCGGAGAAGCGAGGGTTTACTCCGACGTTTACGGCACCCGGACAAACGTTTCGAAAACGCACCCCGGGAGAAACGTGAAAGAACCTGGTCCCAGGTGTCCCAGTACAGCCGAAGGGCTGCGGGGGAGTAAAGAAGCCTGAAAAGGTCCGTGGGGAAACCAAAAACTAGGGAAGGTGAGGGGGCCTTCGGAGATTGAGCCGGGGGGTTCAACATTCGGAAAGTCTCAGTTCGAGGTTCAAGGCGGGGAGAGGGCTGCTAAGAAGGGGTGAAAAAAGGGTCAAAAGGGGTGGATCCAGAGATAATGCCTGGATCAAGTCTAGCCACAACAACACTAGGGGGGTGTGATGGAAAAGGGAAGGTACCGGCATTACGAGAATCTGGGGCACCTTGACTTAAAAAGGGGATCACACGATGTCGAAAGCGGAAGAAAAAGCGGTTCGGAGAAAACAGGAGGCAACTAGAAAAAATAAAGTGAATCAAAAGGTCTACGTATGGACAATTACCTCGAGGTCGGGGGAGTCATCATGCCCGTAGGGGACTCATAACAGGGAAGGTCTGTACGGAATGGACCCTGTGCTACATGGTGGCTGCGGGGAGTAGAGAGAACTCAATACAGCTAGGGCTTCGCCACCTGCACTGGCGAAAAAAGGAAAGTTCGGAAGGGTCGCCTAACAGGTAAAAGGGTCAGACAGGGGACCCGAAGATCACAGGAAACTATTACTATACTAACAGAGGATCTCTTAAGTCGATAGGAGTAGAAAGGTCGAAGGAGGGAGGAAACTACCTGCCGATACCTGAAACGGTTAGTCGCAGGACTGGAAAAAGAAAAATAAAAGGGGGGGCTAACAAAAGGTGGTATTGTCTGCTACCCAGGAAAAAGATTCTCAGCGGTCTGAGGAAAGGGACGCCCATTGGGGACAAAAAGTCTGGGAAGAAACGGTGTTCTCAATATCAAAATCGGCAGCAGAGGGGGAAAATTCTTTGGACGGGGAAAAACGGCGGTTAAAACTAACGTCTTGGTTACAAAAACAAAACTGAACAAAACATTGTGGACGATGGCCGAGAAGTTGTGGCACGAATGTTTAGGGCCGAAACTACCTCATAAAAATACTACCCGCAGAATCCCTCCGAGCTTTGTAAACAATAGGAACAACGAAAGAAAAAGGACTGAGTGCTCCTCAACACCCCTTTGGGGGACCGGAAAGGGGGAGTCACCCCCAGCAGTCGTCTGACTCAAGCGCAATGAAGGGGACGTGTGGAAAAGGGAAGGCAGACGACGGATAACCCTACGCGGGGAAAGACCGCGCTTGAGAACGGCGCACTGCTTTTATGGGAAGGGAAACAGTGAGAAATCCAAAAAAAAAAAAAAAGGGGGGAAGGTGGGGTTAGAAAAACGAAATGAAAAGGTCAAAACATCCTGTACAACCGGAAAAAAAGGGGGAAAAAAGACCCTAGAAAGAACACTTTCATAAGTGGGTATCGGACCTCAGGATCATGGAACCTGTCCTCGAGCTAAAGATCAAGGTAAATATCCGTAGACACAAAAAAAAAACAGGATCGTTTACGAATGAACATAAGGCCCTCGAATAATGAAATTGTGGGGGGACACCTTGGGGTCAGACCTATAACCCAGGCATGAACGCTAAAAAAGGTGTCACCACCACAAAACCCGGCGAGCGCAGCGGCGAGGAACGGGCGCCGCCAAGTTTGAACCGGGTTGAAAACTGTACCCGGGGAAGGGTTCCTGTTGCGGGTACCGAGCAAGTGTTGAAGGGGAAGGGCGCCCTCATTTTTCGACCAAAAAAGGGCAAACTGGGACGCTGAAACAGAGACTCTACTATAGCTCGACGGAAAATAAGGACGAGGAAGGCGGAAAGACGCTCGGAAGAGGTTTGTTAAAAGAATTGGTAAAGTGGGGAAAGAACCGGGATCTCAAGAAACGAGTTAAATGTCGAGCAAAGCTTGTTCAAGGCACCCCACGGTGCAAGGGGGGTGGGGCTTAGCGACCGACAAATTTCTTTCGGAGAGGGGGGCGGTCGTCAGACAACTTAAAGAAAAGGGGGGGGGGCGCAAGAACCTTTTCGGTGCTCGAAAAACGGGCAAAAGGAGAAGCGTGCCGAATCGCCAATCAAGTCATAGGAAGGGGGGGTGGAAAGGGAGCTGCACGAAAAAGGCCGGAAAAAAAAATTCTCCGAACCTGTCTTCTAACAGGGGGGAGGGGAAAGGCAAAAACCGAGGCGACGTAACCAAATCTGGGAACACATCCTCGGATTTACAAGGAGCACAACCTCAAGCGAGACAAAATGACGGACCTTCCTAGACAGAACAAACCAACTTCCAAAACAAGGGGTGTGCGAGAGCCGACAAAAGAACTCCAGGGAAGTTGGGGGAAGAAGGGTGCCTTTTTGGGGAGGGAGATTTGTGTCGGCAATAAGGGGGTGGGTACAAGGAGGGGTCCGCGTTGACGAGTATAGAAGAGAAAAACCGACCCTACGTACAGTAGACCGAGCAGACCCAACCCTCTGGAGGATCGGGGGCGCCCCGAAGCGGTCGTTGAGTGATCTGGGGGTCAAGGAACTACTTGGAGCTCTAAGAAAACAACAACTTATTGATTAAGAGAGATAGAATAATATGGATACCTTCTCTTCACTTGATGAAAAAAAAGTCAAGAGAACGACGATCTGTCTCTTCCCGGGACGGAACAGACATATGGGGAAATCGGACACGGAGACGTAGGGGGGTTGCCTTGGGACCCGGGTCATTCATCGTCAACAAACCGGGAAACCAAGACCCAACCGGCCTGGCCTAAAAGCAAAAACTCCCCACGGCACAAACTCTTTCCAACTACGTAGTGGGGGGGGGGATTTCCAGGGGGTGCAGACCACAGGGAGGGGGGGGGAAAAGGCTGCAAAAAGCGTCTAGGGAAAACGGGGGAGGGTGTCCCGAGAGGTCCATAAAGCGGAATTAGGAAAATTCAGAGTGGAGAAGGCAATGCGTGAGGTGACGAAGAAAGGAGCTACAGAGAGGAGCATGAACTGGCCGGGGAACGTTCGTCGGAGAATATCGGGTCAAACATAAAGAAAAACGGAAAATTTTCTGGGGGCTTCTGAACTAATCTCCGTGGCCACTTTGTAGCTAAAAAACCTTTACCAAATCAGTCGAAGCCAGCCAAAACGGTTAACCGCAGGGGACTAAAGAAAAACGAGGGACTGGAAAGGGGGGGTCGTTGGGCGGCTCCTCCACCGAGGGCCTCCCCGCGGGACCCCGGGTGGGTTCAGAAAAAAAGACGACCCGAATCCGGGGTGGTATTAAAAAGGTGACGCCACGTGCCCTAACGTCCGTAAACAAAGCCGAGCCCTATGAGACTCCTAGAATAGGGGGAAACCTGGCCGGCGAAGTAGCCCCCTCGAAGCTGGGAAAGGAGAGGCTTGGGGAAAGTAGCGTGGCATTTTCTACAAAGATGGGGCTCATCATTTCCTAGACGGGCAACACAGTTCCAAGAACTCCGTGTTGAGGGGGGGAAAATTTTTGCCATGGAAGACCAAACCAAATATTCGGGGAACGAAAAAAAATTCCTATCTCTCTTCAGACGATCCGGTGTGGTTTTTTTGAAAAACCCGGAGCGGGGGGAGTATGTATGGCGAAGGAAACTCGTCTTCCAACCAGGGACCACGCCGGAAAGTCGGGGAATAAATTCGGGGGAAAAGGGGGGGTAACGGATCAATCCAGATGCCAGCCGGGGGGTTAAAGGGAGAGAAAGGGGACAACTCTTCCGAGCAGCAGATCTAGTGCAGGTCGGTAGGAAGGTATTGGGCGTCAAGTCCCCGGGTCAGAAAATACGGATCCGTTATAAAAAACGCAGAAAGATTGTCGCCTGTTAAAGGCGTATGATCTAAACCAAAAACCGGGGCACGACCGGGGGGGGGGAACTCGTACCTAACCGGGGTATCCCTTGGACAGGCAAGTCACAGATGTTATCAGGTGAAAGGGGAACCACAGCCGGATTACTGAGAACAAAAGGTAACGTTGGTAAAGTGAAGTCTAGGGAGGGAAGGGTTGTGTACGAGGACTTCTGGTACACCCCCGGGGGGTGCAAAGGAGAAAAAAACTTTGAGATGATGTTGATGGGTGACCGCAGGGGTTAAATCACATGGGCTTGGACGAAGGGCGTTCTTCGCATGAAGTTCTTCAGCCGAAAAGAAGAGCAAACACAATTTTACCACCGACACTTCTCTTGAAAGAGTGATGGTCAAAGGTCAGGGGGCCCGAAAAAGACTTCCCGAAAATTATGGAAAGTCACCGGGGGGTCCAAATGCCGACGTAAACGAGGTCTTGGGGGGAAGAGCTGCGAACACCTCACGGGGAGGAATGAATCAATCAGGGGCAGCAGATTTTCGAAGGAAATTAGAGGCTCTACATGCTCGTGAAAACAGAAATACGCAGGTAAACATGGACTTTCGCAGAAGATACGGAATCCCATCGCGAAGAAAGTCAAGATCATCGGAATTCATACAAGTTCAACTCTGAAAGTCGACGACGAGAGCAGAAGCTTTTGAACGTAATCAACCGAAGGGGAAGGTGGAATTGGTGGTGATCGTGGGTTGTGGTACACTTCGATGAAGACCTGGGTTATTAGACCTGGAAGAAAACAAAACGACCCACGTGAAGGTCGAACGATTTAACCAGGGGGGGGATGTGACTAAAGACCCGAGGAAAAAAACTTTCGAGGCACCAAGAAAGGACTCACCGGCCACGGAGGGGGGAACCCAGGAAAAAGGAGAGAGGGGTATAGTCGATTGGACATCGCCAGCCGGTCAGTTCGATCCTCAAGCGGAAGACCGCGTGACGGTCCTTCATAGAGGGTGGGCCGGGGTGATCGAAAGTCTCGTAGAGTGGCCTGTTACACGCGTGGGGGAGGGAAAGAGGGCCAAGGGGGTAAAGTCAATGGTGGGTCCCCTAAAATCATCTCATTATGGCCTGACTATCGGTACTCCAGGGGATGAGGGGATAAACGCGAACCAGAAGAGAAACACAATGAACGTAAAAGTGTCGCTACGCACGATGGAAGAACTCCGCACATACCGAGAAGTTGAAAAAAAAAGAACGACCACTCAACGCCTGACAAAGCAGAAAAAAAGACGAATATACGGTAGTCGGCCAGGACTTCTAGGCGTAGTGTGTAGAACGTTCAGTCGGAGTCCTGGGGAAAAAATAAGGGGTGGACCAGGTGCTTCCTGGAACCTGTCACCTGAAACCCAAGTTTTGCGTCGCTGGTGGAAAGAAAAAAAAGAAACGTTCGTGAACTGCTTTAGAAACCGGCGCAGAGCGTGGGAGGGTCCTTCCAGACAGAAGTCCGCCTAAGAAAGGGGGGGGGCAAGTCCGGGTAAAAAACGCACTAGCCAACAGAAAGATAGAGAATATGAGGCAGTTCCGCTAAAGACGTCTTGGATAGGAAGGGGTACTAATTTCTAAACGTCTCGGGATACAATGAAGGGGGATGAATCAGGAAAAAAGGGGAAAGAGCTGGTTGGCCTGTTCCGAAAGACCGCAGCAGGCAGCACACGGGGGTCCTTCAGGAGGCTTAACAGCGGAGAGATGCGAAGAAGGAAATCTAGGAAGAGAAGACAAAAGGAGGTTAGCACGGGCTGACTGCTCAACCTTAGGTGGTGAGACTAGCTCTATCAATACAAGAGGTGGAAGAGGGAGTTTGAAGGAACAAGAGTGACGCAGGGCTTTGTTCAGGATCACAACAGGGGAAACACAGGTGACCGAGGGCAGGATAATTGGGTTTTGTTCAACGTGGGGGGATCAGGGGATCTAGCGCAATTATAAAAAGAAAAGGAAGAAGGACCGCTTTCACGGGTATGGTACCAAGCTTAAGAACAAGGCATCGCAAAACAACCGGAACAGGAACAGGGGGTCAGAGTAACAAACCATTGACGTAAGTAACGGACACAAGAACACCTAGGTTGACCGTGAAAGACAAAGCGAGGGGATGTTGTTACAGGGAACAGATACTAGGGTCTCCAATGCCAACGCATGAGTTATGGTACTAATGGAACACGAAGCTTAACCCACAAAAAGCCCAGGACGTGTTGTATATCAGAAGAGGGGGAACATGTAAATCACCATTACTGGATGAAAACTCGAGAATACGTTCAGAATTTGAGATTAAAATCACCTACGACTTACGAAATTGCGGCCGATTGAAGACTGGAAGATTAAAGTGGGGGGCTATCCATAAAAACGGGACAGGGCTGGTACCGTAGACTCTCTCAGAACCGCACAAAGGTGGGGACACTGTTTTCTTACAACAATGGCGACAATCATTATCACAAAAGTTACCATCACCAAACAAAAACAGGAAGCTGCTGCATCGGGATCGCATGAAAGAGTGAGAAAAGCCGATGTGGGGGTAGAAAGGGGCAGACCTGTTCCTAAATGGAGGAGGGCTTTTACTTTTTGACAGAGAAGGGGCCAAGGATTCTAGCAGGGGAGACAGGAAAAGAGACAAGGCAATACTGGGTACAGTTCTGAAGGGAAGCTAGGGAACTTCCGGAAGGGGAAGAAACTATGAAAACTGAGGGCGAGGTCAGAGAATAAGTTTGATAAGTGAATAAGGAAGTTTCACCTGACGCAAAACAAATATTAGAATAGGAGATGTACACTCACCGGTGTCAAGTGTTTTCGAGGAGAAATAAAAACAAAAACCTGGTAATAGTAAGGGGAGTTTAGTCAGAAGAGGGGGACCTCCTTGGGGTGGGATTTGAAGTCAATGTTCAAAGGCATTTTGCTGAAAAAGGGCTACATAGCCAAGAAAGGAAAGAGAGGGGAAGTAGCTGACGTAAGACAAGTGTAAGGGGGGTCGATCATGAGACCTAGGTGAGCAGAAACGACAAAAAAGAGAAAGCTTCTACTTAAAAACGCTGAACAACTCCTACTGTGAAAGGGAAAGGATCAGGACAACCTCCAATGCGCAAAAAACCAGATGAAAGGAAGAAAATACCCAAAACTTAAACTGTGGTGGACCATACCTACAATCAAAGTACTTTTGGACGTGGTTGGTAGGCAGGGTTGGGGAGGTCGGAGAGTGTGGGGAAAGGACGGGGGAAAAAAGTCTTGTGGACGATATCAGCGCCACACCGAAAACCAGACCGGAGGCATCTAAAGAAAAAAAAACCGCGGTCCTCTTCCGGACGGGAAGACTAGGGGAGGAGCTTGGAATTACGCGAAGGGGGGATTAAGGATAAACAAACAAACCGTAGGGAGGAGGAAAAAATAATAGAGGTAAGATAAGTCGCGGTAAACACACTCTCCTAAGAAGAGGTACGTTTCTTCCCGGGTCGGAAGGGAAGGGGGGGTCTGAGAAACGGATACTCAGGAAGTGGAGGGGGGTGGAAGCAGATCAAAATAAGGCAAAACGCCGACCCTAAAAGATTCCTACAAAGAAAAAATGGGAAACAAAAGGCCCCACCTAGGGATACAAAGACCACGGAAAGTGGGTTTGGGAGTTCTTTGGCCACAAACCAGGGCAATTTGGGGGGCTGGTTCTCTTACCTAAGGTCTCAGGCTCTCCTTGAGTTGTCAAAGGAGATTGAAGCACACTGGATCGAAGCGGGGACTAGATAGGACTAGATGTCTCGTTTTAAAAGGTCTCCAGAAAAAGGAATGAGACATGATCTTGGCCGGAAAGGGTCATTCATTCATCTCCTTAAAACGCTTATCATTCCGGGAGTGTCTGATCAGGGACACGTGAAAAAAAGGGGGTGAGGCAATCAGTGAAAGGGAGGAGACGAAAAACCCACAAGCGGAGCAGTTGGAAGGAAAGGAGACCACGGGACTCCTGCACCCGGTTGGACTTTTAGTCGCCACGCCCACCGCTATCGCCCGTGTAGAGGAACCAGCGAAGTCAGAAAGAAGTGGTGGGGTTCCAGAGCCAAGGACATAAAAAACTTCACACCCCTACCGACATAATGGTCCTGACTCGAACTTCTTGGCAACGAACGGGGGCGAAGTAAGTGGAAAAGCAAAGAAAGAAGTGGTCCATTTCCGGACTTGTCGCCCTATTTGGGAAATCAGAAAATGTTCCTTCGAAGGATCGGTCAGCAACGGGGAAAAGCAAGCCGCAAGTGCGAAAAAGTGGCCGTCGTAACACATCGAGGGCGACTCCGTTTCATGACGATGCCGAAGAGCCGGGGTTGGGGGGACCACTTCAAATGCTTTAAACTGGGGAATAGGGCGAAGGGATCTGTCGACAAAAAAAGGGGTCACAAAGGGAAAGGGTGGGGAGAGATTTCGAAGGTAAACAGGTACAGCCGTCCGGTGGGGATCGGCTCCCGCCTACGAGACGAGAATGTCCCTCGAGGAAGGAGAAGTACTGGATTCAATCCCGATCAAGGAAAGGGGGGGCGGTCCGGGAGAGTAAAGGGGTTGTTAACCTTTAAAGTGTGAGTGAATACAAAACGGCTGGGAGGGGTGGAATGTGGGGGGAAAGTCGTACATCAAGGAAGGGAACCGGGTGGAAAACAAAACACTTTCCAAAGGATGTAGAGTCAGCGGGGACCACCGAATGGAGGACAACGGGACAGAACAATTCGGTAAGAAGGAAGCCGGGGAAGAGAGGGAGTTTGGTTGTACCGAATGGCGTTTACCCCCCTTTTTTGTTCAGAGGAAATCGCGTGCCGTGGTGCAGATGGTAAATCAAGAATCTGGGGGGGTAAGGAGTCTTCGTAGCCGGCTCTGTTCTCGACGGACTGGACGCCACCAATCGGGAAGAAAAGGTTCGAGTAAAAATCTTTCCCAAGGGTGGAACTCCGGTTTGCCAGAAAGGAACTAACGCAACTGAGGACACGCCGAGTTCCGGAAACCGCCTCGTCCACAAGAGGGCTGAGCGGTCACTTGAGGGCCCCTCCTTGGCCTACAGCAGGAAGAGGGGGGCACAATTTGAGTCGCAGGGCCAGAGTGGGCAAGCGGAATAGCGGAGCGGAGGACAAGAAGACCACTGCGGCGCTGCAGATAAGGGGAGAGGAAAAGACGAGCGGAAGAGGGGGGGGCAGAGGATGATAGGTCACCACCCCCACTTCGAAGGAGAGCCTGATAAAACGCTTCGGCGAACGGCAGACAGAGGCACCAGTATCGGGGCAGTATTTAATAGTGTGATGACACCCGTCCGCCCGCAACATGGTAAAGCGAATGGTCGCCTCGTCACCAAGAAAGGGCAGGGGGGGGAGAGGGGTACGTGCCTCGTGGGGGGGGAGAGCGCCGATACTAACCAAATAGCACGCTCCTTTAAGGTAACACCTTTCGGAAAGTGGTTTCAGAAGTACAAGCAAGGTCAGAGTACATACCACTCCCTTTCTTGCGTCCGACTCTAGGACTCTGAAGTGGATGGAAGGATAATATAGGGAGGATGTCGAAGGGGGTAAAACCGAGAGTATAGTTCCTGTAGGTTAATAGGCGTTCTCCACCATTTTTCCGGAAAGTGTGGGTAAGGTACAGAGATCGTACTGCACTGATAGAGCGAAAAACAAAAAAAGAGGATAAGTAATATCCAGACAGTCGAAAAAAGAGAGAGGGGGACCCCGGTAAGGAACACATGTTCTCTCCTCAAAAAAAAATGGAACCTCGCTCAAAGAAAAACAGCTAAAGTGGGGAGCAAACAGGCTCACTCTACCGAGATCAAAAGGCACAACGTGAATCGGGAAAAGTTAGGGCGTACAATGACCGCTGGATGGCTGGGGAGCAATTCCTCTCTTTGAACTGGCAAAGCCTGGGGGTACAAAGGGGTGACTGGACAGATGTTCTTGAAAAAGTGGTTCAGGAGGTGTGAACAAAAACGAGGACGACTCGGAGCACGTGGATGACCGGGACTCGCAAGTCGCTACCAATGGATGCGAGAAGGTCGCAAAACCTCAAAAGGAAAATATCGCCCACTCAATACAGTAGGCAGGGACTCAGTACTTCTGGCGAAGGCGTGAGATAGGGGCTAAGGGAGCGATCTAACACCATGCGTGAAGGTTAAAGCGAAGAGGGGACCTCTCGCTGAAGGGCGCTCACAGAAAACAGGGGTAGTTAGGGGAGGTCAAGTGATGAAGCCGATCTATTACTTCTGAAGAAAAGCTGGGAGAACAGGAGGGGGGCCGGCTAACTGAGGGGGCTCCGAAGGGACGACTCAAATCAACACCAAGCGGTGGTGATTCGGGGCCTGGCACGTCTTGTAAAAAAGTTCCTTCTCCGGGAAAGGAAAAAAGGGGGGAAAAGGGGGGGAAGGCGAATGGGGGGGTAAGAGAGGGTGGGGCGCAGGGGGAAGTCGTACAGGAACTATAACCGGGCCGACGACACCTAGCAAGAAGAGTACAGGGGGTACAACTTCACCAAGGAAAAAGAACGAAGGGAATCCTGCAAACCGGTGTGGGATACTCAATTCTCTACAACGAAAGTGCCGGGAGACAAAGAAAGCACACAGTGGGGAATCTCTACATAATGGGTGAAAGTAAGAGGGAGAAAGAGGGCCAACTTAGGAACGTCGGGGTTAAGAGTGCAACAAGTACACCCAAAAAAGAGGCCGGTGGGATATCAATAGGGGGGGGAAAGGGAAAAAGTCAACATACTTGTCGAATAGATGAAGGAAGGTGGGGGAGAGGGACATCCCGGACTACCTGTCCTCAGGGAAAGTTCATAGCACGGCGGTCCGTAAGAAAGAGGAAGGAACTTGTAGTAAGAAGAAAAAATCGCCTCGGGAAAATCGTGGTGGAACCTTGGGAAACTGAAACGGGCGAGAAGTAGAAGAACCGTGACCCGGGGTCCACAGAAAAAAACCCAAGGACTCTCATCTTAGAGACTGAAAGGATAAGGGCAGGAGATGTTGGGGGCCCTGGGACCCCTTTTAGGGAGCAAGCGGGCGGGCCTGGCGGAATAGGACGGGTAAGGCCATTCTGGAGCAACTCTTGGTAGTAAAACGGACAGGGTTAAGGAAAAAGGGGACCAGAGTAAAAAGGGGGGGACCGAGAGAAGTCTATTCGGAAAGGGGGGCCAAAGAAGGGAATGAAAAAGGCATTGCTTGACTTTTTAGACGTGGTAACGGGTCAAAAAAGGGGGGGGGATCTCACAAGGGGGTGAAGGGGGAAGGGGATTCTTATGCTAGAACCCCAAACTTTTGAAGGAGGCAGCGGTTTTCAGGACGAAAAGAACTGGCAAGGAGAAGAGGGGATGAGGAAGAATGGCGTGCTACGAGGTGGCGGGCGACTGGTAAGGGTAAAAAGGGTGAGGAGGAACCAAAGGGGGAAGAAATAAGGGAAAGACACTCAGATAAGGTGTGAAGTATCTGGGGACAAAAGTGACTGCAATATCATTCAAACCCTAATTGGAGGGGAAGAGTTCGAAACGCATCAACGGAAAAAACACATGAAAGTCCTAGTTATTTAACTATCAACATAAAAGGGAGATAAACAGGGATGACTGAAGGGGAGCACAACCAAAAAAAAGACCTTGGTGGCCCAGAAGGAAAACAAACTTCGGAAGGGTTGAATTTTTTATTTTTGTTTTTTTGTTTGGTTTTGTGTTTTTTGGTGTTTGTTTTTTTTTTTTTTTTTTTGTTTTTTTTTTGGTGGTGGGGTTTGGTGGGTTGTTTGTGTGGTTTGTTTTTTTTGTTTTTTTTTGTTTTGTGGTTGGTTTGTTTTGGTGGGGGGTGTTTTTGGGGGGTTTGGTTGTGTTTTTGGGGGGGGTTTGGGTTGTTGGGGGGGGGGTGGGTTTTTGGGGGGGGGTTAGGTCTTTAATATGGGTAACTGGGGGCTGGGAGCCGTTTGCCAGGGTGAAGGGCTTGCTATATAGGAGGTACCTCAAACCCCTAAGGAGGCAGGAGGGTACGCAGAAAGGGAAAACAATCGTCGAGAGACTGCAACGGGAAAACGACGTCGGGGGAGTCGCTTGTCGACGCGCGAGCAGTT
>Ga0179593_1366522_pt1 | contig 13877 bp, 17 predicted proteins | sample CZODoug2_1_08_16_FD_185931 | JGI IMG/M metagenome (GOLD analysis project Ga0179593, IMG submission 185931) | Vadose zone soil fungal communities from Angelo Coast Range Reserve, California, USA - CZODoug2_1_08_16fungal (PacBio error correction) | ecosystem: Environmental > Terrestrial > Soil >...
TGAACCGGTAGGCAATGTGACTCAGGCGAAACGGACGACGAAAATGTAACATGCATAACTCAAGAAGAACACAAGCCTGCAAAAAAAGACGACAGGAAGGGGGTAAGAAAAAATCACGGCAAGTCGCGCGCTGGGTCACAACATAGGACATACGAAAGGACGTGGGCAACAAAAGGCGGACATCAATTTGGAACGGTCGGGGGGGGGGGGGGGGGGGTCTTGGCGTGGTGTGGGAGTAGCAGACAATAGGTGGGTCTTAAGCCAAACAGCTCGATTTTTTTGCGTAATCGCTCGGGGGCGACTCGGGTGGGAACGCGGTAAAACTATGACGAGAGTAAAAAAAAAAGAAAAGGAGAATCTCACCGTCCAAACTTGAACTCGGCACAAGACGGAAAAAACACCGGACCCAGAAGTGAATCCGCCCTGTCATAAACCAAAATCATGGTTCGTGTGTCCAGGCTCACGACCACCCAACCAAGGCTCGAAGGGGGTCAGGGGGGACCCAAACTTAATTCCAGAAACATTAAACCACCGCAAACAGGGAGGTCCGAAAGCAGGGGGAGCGTCCACCTTTGGTGCCAGCTGAACAAGAAACCCCCCCTCTGATTCGTGGACGTCAAAGTCACAGGAAGGGGGGGTCAAGACCACAAAACCTCGGATACAATCAGCGGACCATAGAGAAAGACCAGAAGAAGAAACTTCCCACAGTGCCTAAGTCGACGAGTAAAACCCAACAACGTCAATCAAAAAGGTCAGTGAGAAAAAGCCAAACACGGAGAATTAAGAAAAGAAAAGGAAAAGAAGGGGGAAAAGGGGAAAGAGGGGAGTATAGTACCACTGAAAGCGCCCCATGGAGACGTCAAAAACTCCATAAGGAAGGAGCGGCAAAAAAACAATCCCCACCAATGAAAACAGGGGTCGAACGCTTGCCAACATCAGAGGGGTCAGTCATAAATACTGGGAGCGGACGGGTTCAACGGCAAGGAAGGAGACAAAAGAGAGAAGGGTGACAAGAAAGTTGCCAGGAGACAACCCGCGTAAGCATCGGGCCCGCACCACGGAAAATGGGGTGTGAAGCCGAAAAAAGGACACAACAAACAAGCAAATCAAAAGGAAGGTCCACTTTATGTGCAGGGATACCGGTCAATTTGGAACCGGAGGAAACGACGGGGCGGCGACCAAAACAGAAAAAAAAGGGGAAAAAAAAGGGAACCTACTAAAATCTTCAGGAGACAACTTTAAAAGAAGAATAGCCCGCGCAGGAAGAAAAAAACCATGCGGGAGGGAAAGGGAGGTAGACCGGGGAAAAGGAAGTAACCGAGGTGGCCGGTTAGACTAGTCACTCGCTGCAAAAACGAAAAAAAAAAAAAGGATGACGGTAACTTAACTAGAACGGAAGTGTCCCAAAAACAAGGCAGAGTCACAAGGGGGGCAATAGGGGCAGCTCAGAACCTTCCGAAGAAAAGTTGGGGTAAGCATGGAAAAGAAGCGGGTTGGAAAAACAGCGAGGTGGTGGAACGGGTACGCGCAGCAAAGGGGGGAAAGAGACCCGGGAGTGGGTTTTGGTGTTATGGGGGGCAAAAGCAACTTTCCAAGTGACTTAGAGACCATGGTCGAGGGGAAAGGATGAAGAAGAAGGATGATCGACGCGCCGATATGGGACAAAAAACGGCCGGGACAGGGGGACAAGAGAAGTCAGAAACAGAAGGGGGCCAATAAAACGGAAATGACGGAACAAAAAAAAGGGGCAGGACGAAAAGTCAAAAACGCAAGAAGAAAAAGTTAGCAGGTACTTAAGGGCAACAAAAGGTTCAACGGTAAGCAGAAAACGCGAGTAACAACTCAGGGAAAAGCCAGGGTAAGGAGGAACAGGGTGAAAAATCAAGTGGGCAAACGAGAAGTGAAGGCGCCGACCACCCCTCAACCACACCCCCCCCACCCCCGCGCAGAGTGTCCCCCGAGAAAAACGGTAGGGGGGGGAAAGAAAACCAAGCGGTCCAAGTCCAAGTCGGACAACAAAGGACCAAGAACCCCGGGGGTCGAGCGGGTCAGGCAATAACTCCGGGGAAGGCGAAGCCATCGACAAGCGGAGTGAACTACGACCTGCGCAAACCTGGATCCACTAGGTCAGGAATGGCACGGGACAAAAAGTGGGAGACTGGGAATGGGTAGCAGCGAAGGGGAAAAAGCCAACAAACAGAGGGTCGGATTCCGAACGTTCAAATCACAGAGGATGGAAAGGTTGGGCAAGTGACGGTCCTAACGCGTAGAAAACAGTTGACAGGGCCAAGGTGGACCGAACCCGATAATGCGGCAACGGCTGTGCTTCGACCTAGGTGGGCAATGGTTGGGGTGGGAAGAAAGGAAGAAAATGGTACGACTTCATAACGCGGTTAAGACGTGCACCTGCAGCGGAAAAGGGTGCGAGGCCAGCAACAGCCGTGGACGAAAAATGTCAGTCGGTGGTTACAGCAAACGTCCATAAGCAGAGACAGAACAGAAGGGCGAAAACACACAAAAAACGAGAGGAGGAAAGGAAAGAAAAAGGTGAAAAAAATGTTGGTGATGGACGACGGTATTAAGGTGATGTCTGAACTCGACGAAAAAAAATGAGCGGCAGGGGGTTCGCCCACGCAACTACAGTGTAGCGGAAAAGAAGTGTGCCAAGGGCATCACACCAAGACAAAAAATACCAAATGACGCGGAAACACCACTATCTCGCAAAGGCACCAAGGGACCGAGGAAGCGGCACTACGGGATCAAAGGGGAAGAAGGTGGAAAACACAAACTTCAGCTCCCTACCGGCGACAGGACGATAGGGAGAGGAGCAAAAAAGAAAAGGAAAACCATCCACAAGAGCCGAACGAAGCATCGGGGCCGCTCCTGTCAGAAATAAGCCCAGATCTCAAACAAGGGGTCATCTCGGGAAGGAGGGGCAGGGCGAGGGGGGAGCGGGGGGACCAACAGGACTGATGTACCTTTGGGGGTCCGGTCGACGGTCCTCTTGGACATGTAAAGAGAGTGAAAAAACGAACCACTGACTGCCGGCGGGACAGAAAGGGTGAGAGGGAGTCCCGACGAAGTGGGGGGCATAGGCGGAAGAGGTCTTCTTGAGGTTCTCGGCGGAACTGTGACAGGCCACACGTGACAAATGGCCGTTGAGGGGACAAAGAGAGAAGTGAAAAGAAAGGGAAAAAAGCATGCCGGCGCTTGTCGGCAAGACGCAACCCGCCTACACGCATGGGATTAACACAAAACCAATCAGGACCTACATTGGACGCCGACACAAAAAAAGGAGGATACCAAACCAAACCCATACAAACTCAGGCGGGTGTTGAAAGAATAACGGCCCCCTCACGCCACTATAGAAGAACCTAAAGGGGGTTGATAGACTCTGCAAGAACAAGGGGGGCTCCCCGGGAGCTTGCCAGGGAACGAGAGGATACAAACAAAGGTAGTTGGCAATTACGGGGAAGAAGGACAAGACAGGAAAAGAAAAAAAAAAGAGCACGTCTGGAAAATCCGGGTCCCGGCTCAAACACAGAATCTAATCGGGACAGGTTGAACGAAGCTCGCTTGATAGGGGGGGCTGTGGGAAAGGGGATCAAAAAAGGTCAGATAACCGTCACCGGTAGGTGGGTCAGGGCAATATCACTTGACCGGGGTGTCGCTCGCCAATGACAAGGCCAAAGAAAAAACAAAAAAAGGAAGCGCGAAAGAACAGGGGAAAGGTGCATACGAACAGGGGGTTGTGTCACAGCGTGCCTACTACTGGACTGCCGCGGGAAGGTCCCCGCGATCCTGATGGGAACGCAAGAAGAATGGAAAAGCAAGCCCTCCAGGGATTCACAGGAAGGGAAAGGAGGAAGAAATAGACCAACAAACCGCCGCACGGGACAACGACGTCCGCAGGAATGTTCGTTATTGATCTGTGCCTAAGAAGGCCAGCGAACTGGAGAGTCAAACCCATAGTCGGGACGAGAAGCCAGGAGGAAAAGGGGGGGAGGGGATTATCGAAGAGGCGACTGACGTGTCGTGGTTTGCCCGGGGGTTGGTTGACTCTGTCTACCCCAGGTTTCGAACTGCGGGAAACGGGGGGGGGGAGCAGTGAAAAAAAAGACCAAGGGGAGACGTTCTCTTTGCTGAAACGGAAAAAAAACGAAAACGGGGAAGGTAAAAAAAAAGATGACTGGGAAAACCCGTTTCCTACGATAAAGCTGGGACCAAAGGGCCAGCGCCCCGCGAAAAATCGCGCTCGAGCGAACCGTTTGCTTCAATTACGGTGATAAGGTCACCAAGGGACACGCCAAGGCGGGTGCCCTGCTACATTGGGAACACAGAGATCAAAAAGAAAGGAAAACCAAAGGGGGCCAGAGAAAGGACGGGGGGGCGTTGCTGCACCGATTAACTGAACGCGGCCTTCTCGGAAAACGTCCCTGGCCCAAAAACATCAATAGGTATCAAAAAACGGGGGACAGGAACGAAAGAAAACGGCCAATGCGAACAAAAAAAAAAAAACCTCTTGGCTTCCTAAAGTATCACGGGAGAAAGAAACAACTAAGCTGTGCAACAGAGGGACGGCAGGGGACACAAAGGGGGAAGAGTCGGTTGCGTGACCCAAACCAGGCAATCCGCTCCCACCCCCTTCTCGGGCATGGACAGCGAAAGGGAAAAAGGGGGACAAAAAAGGAGACTGAGAAACAGCAGCTCGGAAGTTCGGCAGACGGCTTAAAAAAAAAACAAAGGCGGGGTATGAAGAACGATACAAGCCCGCTGGTGGGGGTTTTGTCGTTACGGCAGGGCACAGTGCGTAACACATAAGCCAAATAAATCTACAAGTTTTGAGAGAAAAATGGGTGAGGATGGGAAAGGGTCCGTCGGGTACTCCGAAGAAACACACGCATGCCGCGCCGAATAGGGTACAATTCACAAACCTTGCGGACTGAACACCTCCAGTTGGGAAGAGAACTTTGGGGGGGGTTCGGAAAAACACGAGGGAAGGGCCGAGAGGTTGCGTGGAGGGCAGGTGAGGTATGGCGGGAGCGGTTTCCAGGAAAATGGAACCGCGGTCTCGGGGGGGCAGAGAGTTTAGCCGACGGACCAGAATAAGAAGCTGGGTCGGCGGTCCATGTAAACCCGGACGAAAAAGAAAAAAGAAAAAGTTTCGGGTAAGGCCGCCCATAAGGAACAAACCTGAACATTGAAAAGGGTACCCAAGGAGAACGTAAAAAGAAAAACCGAGTCTCGTCAACCCAAGGATCAAGGGTAAAGAATTCGAAAACGAAACAAAAAAGGGAGAGAAACGCAGATAGGAGAAAATGGAACGGGTTGTCCCATCGTCCTAGTTAAGACAGGGCCGAGGAGAATAGTGATCCAATCTCCGGGGCGTGTGGAGGATCTCGGAGGTAAGCAAGTGGGGACCAAAAAACAGGGAAGAAGAAATCACGGGGGGGACGGGGCCTCTATTCACCCCAAAGCCCTCGAACGGTAGACCAAACGGAAACAAAAAATTCCTGAAACGATGGACGAAAAAAAAAGTAACAATAAAAGTCATCGCCACCGCCGGGGATCCAATATAAATCAAGGACGACGGTGAAAGAGCGAGTAAGAAAGAACTCCTAAAGGGGAAGCGCAGAGGACCAGTCCGTAAAACGCAAAGACCCACGGAGGGAAACGCCCACAGATCAAAAGCTAGCGGACTGGGGAGGGATCTCTGATCGGGTGTTCGCCGCTTGAAGGCAACCGCTCCGACAACAGTTTGAAAGGTTGGGGGAAACTCATTGACAACACTCAAACTCGAAATCAAAAGCGGGCCTCAGGCAAAAAAAAAAATTGGGGGGAAAAAAATCGGACCTATGAACACCAACAACCTGCTCAGCAGATCACCTTCCTTCCTGGAACTAATTGGAGGGGGGGGTTCCAGGAGAAGGGCCGAACAGAAAAGGGGAAAAAAAAAAAAAAAATACTAAACTACTAAACAGGGACCGTGTCGGGGGAAGTTTGTAAAATCAAACTAGAGCATGGCAAACTTGCACCGGGGGGGAGGGAAGAGGGACAGTCACGAAAAAGGATTTCAAGAAAGGTGGGTACACTGGGGTCCAGGTGATTTCGGGATGTCCACCCGCAGCAATCAAAACTAAACACGGGGGAAGGCAAGCCAAAAAAATGTTCTAAACAAGCGTCAGGTCTCCTATATTAAAAAACCCTCGTAGGGCAGCTCAAGGTTGGGCCAGCGGAGGCAACGAAAAAGAAGGGGGACCGGAAACCCAGACGAGGGGAGAGGCGCGAACACACGTTTTCTGCAACCACAATTAAAGAATGGGGAGTTCCCCATGGGACCAGCAGGCGGAGGGAATACAAAAAAGCGGAATGGGATGGATCAGACGGCCTACTGGGACCGATCGAATTAAAAGAAAACAAAGTCGTTCCGCCACTTCAAGGGAGTAACAGGGAAAAGGGGGGGGAAACAAAGGAGCCGACGAGCTCCCCCCCCAACCCTACGCACGAGAAAAACAACGGTGTTTAAAAAAAAGGGAAGGGGGGAGAAAAAAAAAAGGCATCACAACATAGTCGGAACCCCACCAATGTCAAGATGCGGGCAAAAAAAGGTGGCACCGCCCTCGATCGGTCAAAAAAGGCACATCGAAAAAGTCGAAACGCTAAAACAGTCAAAAAACCACTACAGTTGGGCAGGTCAAAAAAAAAAAAAAAAGCCGAGATCACGCCAAACGAGTCCAATCGCGCCGTAACATCAGTATGGGCTGTCCGTAAAATAAAATTGGCACGGAAACCGGGCGCGAAACCACTAGGGATGAACCTTCGGAAATCTTGGTTCCCTGGAGCACAGTCAGGGAACGTTTCAAAAGGAAAAACGTCAAAGGAACAGAAGAGGCAAATAAAACGGTCGGTGATGCTGGAGTGGGGGGGGGGGAAAACTGGGGGGGGGGGGGGAAAATTGAGGGGACCCCGGGGACTCGCGTAGAGCACCTCAGGACTAACGGGAAGGGGGTGGTAATCCGAGAGGCTGGCTTACTGAACAGACACAGGGCCAGGGGACAGAAGTTTTTGATCAAAAAGTTGGGGTGATGTAACAGCAAAACTTGAAGAAGGACAGAAAGTTAAAAATTGAACGGGAATCACTGTCAGTGGGTGCACTGACCAGCCAAAAGGAAAGCACCATAAGTGGGAGGACGAAAGGGGTGGAAAAGAAACAAAAACAATGTCACAATACAGGTCAAGGCAACTGCTAAAGTCAAGACAAAAAAAAAGGAAAGGAGGAAGAGAGAGGAGGTGTGTTGATTGCAATCTGCTCGAAAGTGGTATGAAAACAATTTCTGGGGCCTACCGTGAGGGCACCAAAGCCCGCGCACACAATGGACGAGGAAGAGGGGTGGGAAGAGAGAGGAAAAACTCGACTGGCAATCAAAAAAACTCCGCACAAAAAATAGGGGGTCCAGGCAGACCCACAAGGGGGACACGAAAGGCACAGAAAAGATCTCAATTAACCCTGAAGAAGGAGGACGGCTAGAAAAAAATGAGACAATGACAAGCGTGACCCAAAAATTCCTAGGCCCGAAAAGGGTCCAAAACCGATCAGGCGTGCTTGAAAAAGAGCGGTCTTAACCAGCCTAACAAAGAAGCATAGGGGGAGGCGCCAATTAAAAACTTCCACTCGACGCCAAGCCGCGAGGAAACCAAAAGGAAGACTCTGTTAAAAGTCTTCCGGACGCCGCGAAAAGAGGGATGGGAAAAAATGTTTGGGTCGGTTCACGAAGGGGTCGAGGCGACATGAAAAACGGACTCGTGGCAAAAAAAAAACCGCACAAGCTCCTAAAAAAAGGGCAAGGGTCCCGCGGATTTATGCTAATGAGGTGCCGAACCGACAGGGGTGATACGGTCTCAAAAACAAAAAGGCTGGCTGGAGGTCGGCGACTGCAAGGGACAAGGCATAAATGGCAAAAAAACTGTGAGGCCACCTAGAGCAGTAGGAGAGACAGGCGGCGGTACAATAATCAGCTGAGGAATAAGAAAGACCACTGGGACACATCGCTAAAAAGGGGACTTGGCCAGCAAACACAAGAAGACCACTAACACAAAAGCAAAAAGCGAAGGGTGTTGAACTAAAAGTGACCGGGTAACACTTCCTAATTTATAAGCAGTCACCAATTGACAGAAGGACAGCCACGATTTGTCCAGACCGATGAAATGGAAACAAGGGGTTAGTTTGTTATGGATCACAGGAAAGGCCTAAAAGAAACAACAAAGGCATGGTAAATCATTGGCACGTCGAAATCTTCATCGGAAGTTGTGAACATGGAGGTAGACTCTCGATGGTAAACTGTTGGGGGACAAGAAAAGCGGGGGACAGTAAAAAAGTAAAAAAAGGGGCAAAAAAAAAGGACATGGGCGGGTTCAGTGGTTTAAGAAAAACGGACGATATCCCCTGACCAAACACCGTCACGAAAAGCCATCCAGGGGGCCAGGAGAATGGACGTCGGTGTTGACATTGGATCGAAAAACGCGGGAGGGAACGGAGGCAACGATGATAAGCGGTTGGACAAGCCTGGTCCAAGCTGTAAGAAAGGAGACCAGGGATGAAAACGCTGGCTACACCCGTCAACAGAGAAGTCTATGAAACACAAAATAAAAGCTCAATTGTGAGGACCAAATGGTGGGAGGGGGGGACTGAGTGTGACGATCGGCGAGGACTGCGGAACGGGACGTCTAATTACGCTACTGCGATCCAGTCTAAATCACCGTCGTTACAAAGGGATGGATTATCGACACGAGAGCGGGAGAAAAACCTGAGTTTGGGGACCGGTGGGGGCGGGGTGCTTACGGAAGAGGGGGGCGGCCTGGTGTGAAGGCGACTGGGCTGCGTGGGAGCGAAGCGCCCCGAAAGATTTCTCGGAGACGTGCTTCGAACGAAAACACGACCCGTGATGATGAAACATGACTCTTGGTACAGAGTCCGAGGGAGCGGAAAACGGACACCAGGAAGAATCTAAATATACCGGTAGGGTCGAAAGGGTGGTTTGAGGGGATCAGGTGAACGCCCCCTAGGGGGTGTCGTCGGCTACGGGGGGAAACACGGCAGGAAAGAAGTGAATACTAGACTGGGTGGAGTGCTACAAAAAGGAAGTTCAAAAGGGAAGACGGCGTCTATCGTAAGGGAAAAGCACCGAATGGGTCATCACTGACGCGCGCACATCATACCAAGAATACCAAACACAAGAGCCTGGGGGAAATGATCCACAATGAGAAAAGTTCAAAAAAAAGAGGGTGTGAATGAAATGGCCTGGCAATTACCATGGCTGTCGCGATTTCGAGGGAAAACGCCCAAAATACGAACTTTTCCAAGACGGTATCATCAGACGAAGGGAGTTTGGAACAATCCAAAAAGAGAACAGGGGGGAAAGGACCACAGATGGAGAATATCCCTCCAAAAAAAAAAGACAAACGGAGAGGAAAAGGGAAAAAATAGATAGCGCGGGGGGGAGTTAACACTGTACCAGTAAACTAAGTAAAAAATCGGAAGATAACAAGTCAGGGGGCAACTATTCGGGGAGGGTACTCGAATCGTGAAGTAGACACCGAAGTCCCCGGAAAAAAAGACCAGCCAAAAGGCGTGGGGGGGGGAAATCTACCAGGGGTTTTTGGGTACATCGGAAACGCAGCAACAAGCAGGGTTTCGAAAAGTGCCGGTCAACGGAGGGGGCGCACGCACCTTCAGTGACTAGAAGGGAGCAAAGGCGCCACGCAAACAGCGGCGTCCCATCCCTGGGGGAACTCGGAAGAACGACCGGAACCCACCCCGTAAGGGCCCTCAGTCCGGGCCCATCTGTTTCCCAGTGCAAGAAAGAACAAAACCCTCCCGGATGGAGACATGGAGAAGGAACGAACCATTAGGACCTCAACTATAAATAGAGGAGAGGGGGAAAACGTGCTGTGGACAGTTGTTCCAACACTCTCGCCAACATATTAAAACCAAAAAACACGAGATAGTGTGTTTACCAGAAATACTCCGGGGGGTGCAGAAACGGGCAGCAAGAAACTTCTAAAACGAGATCGGGGGGGCCTCGTCAAAAAAAAAAACGCCAGAATTCACGCACGGAACAAACACAAAAATGACAAGAAAGGGGACAAAAAACAAAGAACCCCAAAATCATGCAAAAAAAAAAACCCCGACTATCCAGCAAAAAGGGAAAGAAAAAAAGGGGGGGTTGAAAAAGGAAGGGCACAAGCGGGGAGCTTGTAGCAGACCTCTGAGCATTGTCAAGCGGCCAATACCCAAGTTGAATCATCTGTCTGAGACATAAGAAAAACACTAAAAAACAACATTCCCCGGCAGACGAATCGGACTGGGTGCTGTATCTCTTTAGGGTACGGGTTTAGGGCAAGCGTGTTAGCGAGCGCGCGCTTAAAGCATTTGGGGCCAAGCCCACAACCAGAAATGGTTACTGAAGCCCCGAGAGGGAACAAGAAAGGTCAAAATATGACGCAAAACAAGACAGAAAAAGCAGCCCCCCGGCACTGACGGGGGGGGGCAGGTGGTACCAAGCGATATCGAGGGAGAAACACTAAAAAATAAAACAAGCCAATGAAAAGCCAGGAACAAGAAAAAGGTACGGCGAAAAAATGCATCCTCCATTCAACACCGAATAAAAACGAGAGGGAATCGCATGGGAAAACAAACGGCCAGAGGTATATAGGGCGCAACGGGCCAGAAGTATCGTGCGTTTGCTGTTCCCGGGGATTGATCAACTCTTAAAAAATCATAGCAAAAAAAAAAGAAAAACTTGGAAGGACACACGCTGAGCGGGACCTAGTGACAAAAACACAACAGGACGGTAGCACTATACAAGGACAGCAATTTAGGGGGGGGTAAAAAAGGGTTGCGTCTGGAAACCAAGACGAGGTGTAGATGGCGAGGAATAAACGGCCTTGGTCGGACAGACCACCTGTAGCCAGAAAAGGGTTGCTACGAGAGAAAATTGATGACCGTTGACTGCGACCAGAAAAGCAGGGCTTAAAGCGACGGCCGGGTCCCCCTCGATAACTTGTGGAAGAAAAAATCGCCCCGACCAAACCGCCACATATAAAGAAACGGCAAAAAGACCAAAATACCCCATGACACGAATCATCGGCACCCTGGACTTCAGCGGGAACTACAGAAGATCTCAAGGCAATCGCGTCCTGTCAATGGGATTTACTCGGTTGAAATCCACAAGATCACTTACTCCTCGTGAAATCTGAGAACACAAAAAAAGGTAACGCGAGTTTCAAACGTGTGAGGGCTATGCTGGCAGGAAGAAAGATACAAGGTCAAAAACCGGCAAAGACTACATCGGGGTGAAGGTCTAAACAGTCTGGTCCATCGCGCGGAAATCAGATTCTAGGTTAGGCTTTAGAACAGGTGAAACCCGCGACTGTGCAAAGACATCAATCCAAGAGGAAAAATTACTTCCCCTGGTACTCCTGACGGGACCTGGAACCGATAATGGAAGGTCAGGAAAAGGAAAGTTTGACTAGGTAAGAGACGAGAGGAAACTTTTCATCTGACGGGAGAAGATATTCGACCATCGGCCCGTGCAAGAACCCCTGTTGATTTTTGGTGTGATTTACGAAGTACAGCAAGGATTATTAAACCCTTCCAATCCAGGAAACTTCTCCGTGTGTGGCCGCCGTTGGGTCGAGAAAAAAGGAGGCAAAGCAAACGTGCAAAAGGGGGAAATGGTCGACCAGAAAAAAGGGGTCATCACATCCATAACAAAGAAAAAAAAGATGACGGTGCAACAACAAAAAAATTAGGGTAGAAAGAGAGAGAGGGTGGATTTAGGACTCAGGGGGGGGAAATGGACATGGCAGGGGTCGAAATCGAAGGAAAAAAGATGCAGGGCGGCAAAGCGCCCCCACTTTGTCCATGGCAACGGGGGGGATCGTCGGCCAGGGTGACGGCGCAACTCCAAACACCAACGGGTCCGGCCGCTGGGGGGCAACGCCCTCCCAAGAGGACCACAAGCGAAACGTGCAACTTGGAAAGAAGTACGAGGAGAAAATGAGAAAGGAAAAAGGGTCCCCTGGGAACCCAAATTCACCACAAACTCTCACCGGTTGAGAAAACATGGCAAACTAACTGGGACCGATGGAGGCAAACGGGACAAGACACGGCAGTTCAACAGAGGCCGAAAAGCTCGATAGCTTGGAAAGAAAGTGGACTCAGACACCCAGAAACCAGGCTACCGTACATCTGGTGGGGGTAAGTCCCGCGGGAGGGACCTAACCGAGTGTAAAAGGGTTGGGTGGTCGGTCACGGTTCACAAAGTACGTATTCATTGGCGCTTGGCCACCCTCTCAAAGTCCACATAATGACCATAGGGAACTGAGAGGGTGGACTAAAAGGACTTGGCTCTACAGAAAAATGGTTCCTCTCGATATTGTCTGTTTCGGACGGCGAAATTTTTCAAGAAACTCTTCCAGGTGGGGAAAGGCAACCGAGAACGGCAAGGCCGCGTGAGGAAAAGAGGCAGGTCGATCAGACTTTCACCATGGCGGAATAGCACACATCTACATGGATGTTTCAGATAAGGCTGGCCTACAACCACGACGACCCTCGCTCTACACGCGTATTGGGTTCCCGCACAGCAACGAAATTGTAACCACTATAAAGGAAAGGGATAGCTGCCCTACCCGAAGACCCAGAGAAACTGACGTGCCGAAAGAAAACGTATTGAGGTGAATGGGGGTCCACGACCAAAACACACACCCACGAGGGAAATGGGACAGGGGCCCAGCAACTTATCATCTCAAGGCCAGGTGGGGCCGCGATCAGCTCGGCAATATCTGGTTGAAAAATCAAGCGGGTCGTCGACGTACAATACCGGTTGACACCTGGGGCGTTTCCCGGGGGGGCGCCTATCGAAAACGGGGGGACCACCAACCGTCACCTCCCGAAGTAGACAACGGACTGTGGAGAGCATTTTTTTGTTTCATCGGGGCAGCAATGCTGCAGCCGGAGGGGACCTCAAGTATCCGGTGGTGGACAGCAGGGGGCCCACGGGAAATCTAGGAGCGCAAGAAAGTGTGTTGACGAAACCCGGTCCCTATAGCGATCGCGAACCAGAATCAGGGAGTCCGCCGGCATGGTGGAGGGTTGCTGAAAGGGTGAGGAGAATGCGAGGCAAGCAACCCGGCATAGTACGGCTCAAAGCCGTCCGCAGGAAAAAAAGTCAGCAAAAACCTTTCGAGACGGGGAGAAGGGGGACTGTTGGTCGTTGCGGTTTTGGGGGGAAGAAGGAGCGTGGGGAAGTAAGAGGCCACGTGAGTTGTGGAAGCGAGGCAAACCGCCACCGATAACGTGCAGACGACGCGCCGGGCGAAAAATCGACTATCTCGGGGGGCAGGAGAAGAGCTGGCCAAACGGCAAACAGAAAGTCAAAAACTAAGAGGAAAAAAACCGGTGGGAGGGAGATGGTGTTTGAATAAGGTAGAAAAAAGGCGCGCCCCGGCCGGTTGGTCGCGACCTGGTAACAATGGCAAAGGAAAAGGGGAGGCATAACGAGCGGGGTGGAGCCTGGCATGGCCAAAGGTTGACGACGGCGGTCTGATCCCACGCAAGACGGGGCTAACGACCCGTCAGACTAGCCCGAAAACCTGTCGCCAAAGAAAGAAGCAAAAACAAACAAAAATTTTTGCAGGATTAACAAAAAGGAGAGGACCCGCGGTGTGGTCCTCAATTGCCGGCATTAAAAGGCGGGCCGAAAAAAGGAATGGATTTGAGACAAAAAGACCCAAAAGTAATTGGCAAGGACAGGGTGAGACGGCGGAAGGGTATGAGGCAGCTGGTCCGCGTTCCAGGAAACTGACAACAATCGACG
>Ga0179593_1483763_pt1 | contig 13877 bp, 16 predicted proteins | sample CZODoug2_1_08_16_FD_185931 | JGI IMG/M metagenome (GOLD analysis project Ga0179593, IMG submission 185931) | Vadose zone soil fungal communities from Angelo Coast Range Reserve, California, USA - CZODoug2_1_08_16fungal (PacBio error correction) | ecosystem: Environmental > Terrestrial > Soil >...
AGACTCCAGAAATCGCGAGGAAAGCAAGGGGGGGTGCAAGCCCATCAATGTTCGCAAGGATATGGGACTCTACTACGGTCAAAGTAGCCGGGTATTCGTAGGCTTTCGGGGGTCCGCCACACAAGAAAGGACGAACGATTTGGCGCAAACACATCCAACATCTTGCAGTGGGCAATGTGTGGGTTCTGGGGAGCTGGATGGCCTGTCCGTACTGGGTCGGGCCTGCCAGAAATAAGTGCGAAAAAAGGGGAACTTGCTGGAAAAAGGAAGACGTCCTGGGTAAACAAAAAGCGGAAAACTCTTGTGGGTTAACCATCGGCGAAGGACGCGAACAAGCGGAAAAAGCGGGAGGAAGTCGAGGGGAAAACGCGGTGCGTCCGGGGTCCCGCCGCTGCATGGGTCACCAAAACAGGGGGGCCGGGGGGGGGGAAAGAGAAGCAAGAAAACGTAAAGAGGAAGAGAACACCTGGCCGAAAACCTGTGTGTCCAAGGGCCATGCACATAACCGACGGAATCTCGAAGGGGGCAGAAAACAAGACTGGGGTGGAACCTGAGCGAGGGTGAGGACCTAACGGAGCATCTTTTAGATTACGCGGAGAGAAGCCAGCTCGGGTAGACGTGTTACGTCCCGCGCGAGTTAGGGCGGGGGGGGGGGGGGTGGGATGAGGAAAAAGGGGGGCCCTCGTGGCGGCAGAGAATCGACGACTCTTGAAAAACGCTCGAAAGAGGACGTCGTCGGCCAGGAGGAGAGGGCGGGGAAAAAGCTGAAGGTGGAAAGGAGACACGAATGCTGAGCGAAGTTGCAACATGCCACATAGCGGCCAGAAAGATCGTCTAAGGAAAGGAATATTACGTACCGCTGTAATTAACGTAGAAAATCCTTTCCTGACCGCAAATCGATTGGCAGGGGAATGCAACGAAAAAAGGGGGGTCTATTTTCGACGCTCAACCGGCGGTTTCTTATGATGGAAAGGCAAAATCATGGGGAAGGGAGGACGAGAAAAAGATGGAAACAAAACTTGTACACACCCGGGCTGAAAATGGTGATTACTGTTGGGGAAGAGAAAGAACAGAAAAGGAATTCCGAGAAAAAAGCTCTGAAATTCCCACTGAAGGGGATCAACCTGTTAGACCAATGGGGGGGGGAGAGCCTTGTGGATGAAGAGGTTCCACGGGCAAAAAACCTTTCGTCGATTCCGCGAAACGGTTCCCACGAGACAGAAACTGGGAAAACACGCAATCCTGCGTGGGAAGGAGAGGGCTGGACAGATTGCAAACGTTTCAAGAGTGTTTTGTTTCACTGGGCTAGGCGATGGAGTGAGCCGGTGCTAGCGATGCTCCATTGGAGAAGGGGAAGTTGCGGCAAACGGGCAACTGACGAATGGGGCGCACAGGTCTTATTTGGTTATATGTGTTCTAAAAGGTTTCTCCCAATGACCGAGGCGGAGCTGACGAGCCTCTCGTCCAATAAAGGCAAAAAACGAATGGGGGAGAAGGGCCGGACTCGCCAAGCTTGCGGTACACTTAACAGAAGAAAAAAGATGCGGTGCCTGAGGATAATTGCGAAAACACGTAAGGTGGGGGGAAGCCTCGGAAAAACTAGATTCAAAAATTCGATCCGGTCAAAGGGGGTGAACAATTCGATACACCGAATCAGAAGGAAAAAGCAACTAAGAAAAAAGACTGTCAGAAAGGACGGAAAGGCCAAGCCAGAGAAGGAAAGAAATCGCAAGGCACGGTTTCCGCGACTCTTGCGGCCCATTCCACGGTGAGGTGAGGGAAGGGAGGGGAGACCAGGCAGAAGCAAAAAGACACACTGGAGAGGGTGGGGAAAGCATGCGATCCTGGCGACGCGCGTCAGGGCGCCAGACAACCGACACCTCATAAGGGATAAATGGGGGAAGAAGGAAAGGGTGTGTGGGTGCTGGAAGTGAGGGGCGAATCGAAAACCTTAGCCAACAGGCCGCAGAGCAGACACGCAAAAAATACTGCTAGGAGGAGACGGGTATATTTTCCGTTGGCCAGAACCAGACGGGGGGACCTTGGGAGGAGCATCTCTCTCAACAACAAAGGGTGAAAATATATGTGGGACGGGCAAAAGGTCAGGGAAGGCTCCGGGCGGAAAACAACCTCTCACTGAAACTGCAACTCATCGACGTCGAAGCGCGCGCTTGTAGTGATGGTAATGGGGGGGGAGGGGGGAGGGGAGGGGGGGAAAGGAAACGACCTAAATCCTACCCCAGCACCAGATCGGAAGACAGCGTACGTGCAGAAAAGCCGCGGTGACCGTCGGGGGGCGACGGCGCGTCTGCCGATCGCATGGCGCTGAAACGCCGAAAGAGGCATCGGGATCAATGGAGTATAGGAAAAATCCTAACTGCACCGTAAGACTTAAGGCGGGAGGTCTCGTACAGTCACTACTCCAGAAAGTACGCGGGGGGGGGAGTGTTAAAGGAATCAATTTTGGGAGAGGGGGGGCTCTTCAGCTGGCTGCGTGTAGTTTCTATTGGTGATATCGAAGAGGCTGAGCCAGACCAGGAACCAAAAAACCACGGGGGGTATCGTAGCTCTAAAAAGAACCACTCTTTCCGAGCACACTCAAATGTGATAGCCGTCAGGGCCCCGGGGGGGGACCGTAGAGATTCTTCGAGCAAAGGCGGAAACCCACTGGGAGACCTCGGGGGGTTGAACTGGGAGCTCGGGTGAATGTCAGCCACGCCATGGTGATGTATATAGTCGAATAAAATGAACAAGGATGTGGGCTCAAAGCCAGGTGGGGGTCTCCTCCTTGAAAACAGTCCCCTCGTACGGGTAGCATTCGCAGACATGGCTCTCACTCCTACCGATCAAAAAAAAAAAAAGAGAACGGGGTGGAAATCGGTAAGGGGGGGTTAAAGCTACTTAAAGAGCATAAAGGGTCAGCTAAAGGGACGACTGGGAGAGTTAAACGAGACTAATAGATACCTAAGAAGTGTACAAGGGAAAAAAACTTTAAGAACCTGTCCACAGTCAACTTTCTTGTGATCGGACCTCACAATAAATGTGTGGGGAAGGGTATGGAAGGGATCCCCAGGCATCCCCCGAGCCTGGACCTACCCTTGTATCGTCCATCACTACGCAGAAAGTGACCAAAAGGGCAGAAGAAGGTGTGGTAGGTCCGTTTCTCTTCTATCTTACAGTGTTCTCGGGAAAAGAAACGCGCGTGCGAAGACGACGACCAAGGTGTCGTGAAACTCGTTCAATGGTGAAGTAACGGGGTATGACGGTTCTGTACTTCTCCGTCCGCTCCCGTGCAAGGGAATGTGAGGAAAAGGGCGGGTCGGAAAGTTAGTAAATCCGGCAGTCATTATGGTACATGAAAAAAAACCAACGGGGAACAAGGGCTAGCTAAAGCACGACAAACGAATAATGGGAAGAGTTATGCTTCGACCGCATACGACCCTTGGCCGCACACACAGGCTCCTTCGGACAGATAAAAAAGCAGACAAAAACTGAGGCCCAGTGCCCCATGCTTATTCATCGAAAGGTGGGGAAAGAGAAAAAAGGCAAATGGGGTGCCGCGAACCGGTTCCCACTCTTAAGTCCTAAAGTTTTCCAAAGGGATGGGCCATGACCGTAAAGTCTTTTGGGCAGGGGAATTCACCGGGGAATTTCGAGCCAGGAGGGATCAGAGTTCAGAGCAGTGCGAGGGGTCCTCAAACCTTCTCCTCGCAGCTTAAAAAGGCAATAGAAAAACTTCAATGGACGGCTGAAGACCGGCCAGTGAGGCATTGGCTGGTTCCCATGATGTCGCGGAGGTCCTCCCGAAGGGCGCAAACAAACAAGGGGGGAGCGGTAAAGAAAAATGTTAAGTCATTGCGGGAGAATGAACTTAAGAAAAAAGTTGTGGTACGAACTTTCCTTTCGAAGCGTTTCGTCCGGAAAACGGACAGGCGGCAGAAAGTAAAAAGCAAAAAAAGGGAACGGCAGAAGATTGGTGGGGCCGCAGGTAGAGGGTCAGGTTTGTTTGGCAAAAACTCACGACGAATCCGAGAAGAATAATCTCCCGCAAAAATGGACGGAAAGGGGAAAAAGGTGTCAACGGCGGGCGCTCTAGCGTATCTATAAGAAAAATCTCAAACAAAGGGGAGGAAAAATTGGGGGGAGCGACGGTGTTGGGTGGGCTAGGGGAGGGTGGGGGTGCGGGGGGGTTGGGGGGGGGTTTGGTTGGTGTGGGTGGGGGTGTAAAACGATTCTCTTCGCCATTCTAAAATATTCCACCCGGACATTATGTCAGGGGAAAGGCGAGTTTGGCACTAGCGAAATTCTCATTCCTGTGAAAGGCCAGGTCCTTCGAGTTAGTGATTCGGGACTCTTTTATGCCTGAAGAGTGTAAGATAGGTGGTACGAACTGCGAGGGGAGGATCTAGAGGGGGGAATAGGCAGGGAGCGAGGTAAAAATAACATCGGACGAGAGGGGGGAAGAGAAGTGAGGAGAGGAGGGCGGGGCGAAAGGAGGAAATTCTAGGGGTGATAAAATGCGTCCGGCGGAGAGCAGAGAAGGAAGAGCCTATGCCTTGTTGTGTCGACACGGTAGAGTGGAGAGGAAAAAAGTGGGGGTGGGAGGGCGATAGAGAAAGAGAGAAAGTTGAGAGGGAGTTGGAAGTGGGACAGGGCCAGGGGGGGGAAAAGGGATTACCCGGGCCCAATCATTAGGGAGCTGGGTGGGGTATAGGTGGGGCATTGGGGGGGGCCAGGGGGACCCTCTATTTTTGGGGGGTTGGGATGGAAACTAGGTGGCTCTGTAGGTAGGCTGGAATGACCAATCGGGGGGCTGGTTGGAGCTGAGGAGGTCAGAAGGGACGCGCGTGGGATATAGAGTAGTGATCCAGGGGGGGGGTAGAAATTAGATGAGTGGGAAAGAAACGAATTGGAACAACCAGGGGGGACCTATGGGTGAGGGGGGGGTGGGGGACTCGGACGAAGGGAGTGAGATAGGGAAAGGATAGGGGTGGGGGGGAGGTCAAAGTGGGAGGCGAGTGGAAAACGCAGGACTCAACGAGTGAGGGCTTGAAGGATAGTGGTAAGAGAGGAAAAAAAATCGGCTTTACTATCGGGGAAAGGAGGAAGGAGAAAGACGGCGTAGGATAGGAGGGGGGAAGGTGGGCGAAGGGTGGTAAGATAAGGAAACGGGGGGAGGAATGATAAGGCGGAGTGGGATGGACACAGAAGGGGAAGGGGCTAAATGAGAGAATGGAGAGAGGTTGGGAAGGGCGACGAAGCGGCAAGAAAAGAGAGGGAAGAGAGAGGTCCAGGTAGTAATGGAGGGGAGGTATTTGGGGTGGGGTCGTAGGGGTCCCAAAAGAGCGGGAAGCGCGAGTAGGCAATAAATGAGGGTACGGAAAGTAAGGGAAGTGTTTAGGGACGGAAGGGAGGGGAGGTGCAGAAAATGTAAGAGAAAGAAGCGTGGGGCAGAATCTCAAACGATGGAGAGGAGACCTAATATGACCGTGAGTCTTTTCCCGGTCAGGGAAGGATTTGCCCTCCCTGAGTTGCCGGAGTGAGCCAACGGGGACGACGGCACAGGGGGAAAAAAAAACTCAAAACGGAAGCGCCTAGCGGAGACTAAGGACTCGCGGGAAAAAAAATTCACATCAACCACACAGACGAATAGACGCGAGGGGAAAAAAACCGGGCACGATGAGAACTTCTCGGTAACAGGGTCTGCGGGACAAGCCCGGAGCATTAGGTCAGGGGGAGGTGAGGGCGATCGGAGCTGGTTGAGAAAAACTGGCAGCTCCGCGCGAAGAAGGAGGGTGGTGGAGGAGTGGGAAAAAAGAGAGCCAGGCGGGAGTCTTAGGTCGGATCTAAAAAAAGAGGACGTCACTCAGGGAAACGCTCTGTCATGGGAATGACATTGACGCAAGTACCCTGCGTGCCGAAAAAAAAAAGCATAAGGTCGCAGCTGGTCAAAAAGGTAAGAAATCGGGATGTACCTCCCGAAGTTCACCGATTGGGGGTAGGGTGAAAAAAGAAGGTTGTGAAGAAGTGAAGAAAAAAGTGCTTTGCCAGTAAAAGAACGTGGCAGGGGTGGCGCGGTTTGAACCAGGGGACGAGGCGTAGGGAAACCTCCCCGGACACCATGAGGAAAGTGGGTTCTGAGGGCGGACTCGATATCACTTATGAAGTTTCCTTCAGACGGCAAACGGAAGAAAGAACAAATAGGCAGACGGAGAACCGAGCATTGTTGGGAGGACTGGGTTTGAGGCGCCTCGCCAGCCAAAAACGGGCGGGGGAAAAAGGAAGGCGAGTGCCCACTAAAAAAAACGGACACGGACACCGAGATTGTTAAAAAATGGGCAAGGGACAAGCCCGATGAGGAATGGGGGGGTGACCTTGGGTTCTCCGAGGCCGCCGCTCGAATCCCCCCCCCCCCACCAACCCCCCAAAAACCAAAAAAACCAAGGAAAGTTTGCTGAAAAAGCGGCGGGGCAAACCACCGCCTTTGGCACCAACAGGTTTCGACTGTTAGGAAGGGAAAACACATGACAGAGGGTGGCTGACATTAACGCATCAAGTGCAAGCGACCGATGGCTGGTCTCAAGAGGGGGGGGGCGGTCGACAAGGAAAAGAATCATCTACAGGGGAATGGAACGGAAAAAACGGAAAAGGGAAGGAGAAGCCAAGACGATTCCACAACCAAGTAGGCTGGTGAGAGAGGTCTGGGCGGGGATCAAGCACCCAGCCAACCGCAGGCAGCTATGCCGGAGCAACTGTCAGAAAGCGCCCAAAACATAAAAAAAAAATAAATCAAGGGATCCAATGAAGGACCTGTTCGCCCTACGGGGAAAAAAATAAAAAGGTGAGGTACGGCAGAGAACAATAAGCAAGGGCGCGTCACAGAGGGGGTATTTCAAAAGCAGAAGTCAAGGCAGACGGGGGAGAAGACGCCGACAACGAAGACATCCAGAGCACGGGGGGATGGGGGGGGTGGGGGGGGTGGAGGGGGTGGGGAAGGCGGAATAGGTGTAGAGGGCGAGGAGGGGTAGAGTAGTAGGGATTGGGGGAGGAGGGGGCGGGAGGAGGTGAAGGTGAGAGTGTTAGGGAATGAAGGGAAGGAGGGTAGATGGGGGGGGGGGAGGGGGAATGGGGGGGGGGCGGGGAAAGAGGGGGGGTGGAGGGGCGAGAGGGAATAAGGGTGGAGCTGTGGGGGGGAAGAAAAAAGAGAGAAGGGAAGCGGGCGAGAAAAGAAAAAAGAGTAATGGGGGGGGTAGAAGGGGGGGGGGGGAAAAGGAGGGGGAGAAGGGGGAAGGGGAAGGGTTCAGGCAAAGCGAAAGAGGGGTGGACAGAAAAGAGGGGAGAGAAGGGATAGTGGGGGATGAGAGGGGAGGGGGAATGCGGCATGGAAGGAGGGGTGGGGGGGAGGGCGGAAAGACGAGAAAAAAAGGGAGGCGTGGGGGGAGCAAGAGAGAAGGGAGGGATAGATGGAGGGGGGAGGGGAGGTTAGGGGGGAGTGTGTCGGGCCTCCAGGCCTGGGTCAGAAAGGGGCTGGATTGGGGGGGGACGTTAGGGAGGAAGGGGGGGGGGGTGGTAAGGAGACCTATACTGGTTTGGGATGGGGGGGAAGGAGGAGAAAGGGAGGGTGGCAGGTCTGCTTCTGGCGAAGGGGCGGAGGAGGGGCTTTCCCGAGGTCTACCTAGTACCAAGGGGAGGGGCAGAAAAAACAGGTCAGGAAAGGAACAGCCGGAAAGACGAAGGATCGGCCCGGGAGAAAATCCGCTCTCTTGGACAGTCTAGAAAAAGAGTGGAGAGTTGAGTGAAAAAAAACTATGCCTGGGGAGGTCACTTGAAGGAGTTTCTAGGACGGTTGAGTAAACTTGCAGCCTTTGGGGATCATCGCTCTCACCAAAACCTAGGGGATTATAGAAGGGGAATTCGTTTCGCATCAAGGCTCCGTGGCACACTCGCAACTTTCGACCAGCCATACCGTCCTAGAATAGAGCTTCGGATCGCCGTCTTATAAGTGACTTGGAGTTTTCTGGGGGAACTGTTTGAAACCAAGCAGCCGCCTTCCCCAGAATCACGCCCAAGCCAACTGTCTTCCCAAGATACGCGGCAGTGAGAGGATTCTTGCGTTGGACTAAAGTCGGCCAAATAGAGGCAGGCTGACCTCGAACGGGAGGACTCAAAATAGACGCGATCGAAAAGGGAAGGGTGCCTGGCCGTCCCTGCGGATAGGAGGGAAAGGTCGGAAGGGATTACGAGGCGCTGTTTTTAGTGGCAGGGGGGGGGGGGGGGGGGGCAAAAAACTGGTGGTTGCCGTGTGGGGTTGTGGGCTGTTGGGGGGGGGGGTGGGGGGGGGGGGGAGTGGGGTTGGGTGGTCCTCAGAGGAGGTTTGGGTTTGGTGGTTTGGGGGTTGGTTGGTGTCAGGGTCAGTTCGGACAGTTGGCTCAAAAAATTAAGGGGAGAGGCGAAGTGAGAACATACAGAACCCCAAGCCCAAGACGTGTGGAAGTAATCGTCGGTCACGTCTCCCAGCGGCGTCGGTCGAAGCAAAAAGGCACGAGCGGGTCTTTCGAGATTGGGCCCCAGTTGAAAGGAACTAAAAATGCGACGACAGGCAGCAGCCTCATTGGAACCATATTGGGGCTTGAGAGGCTAGGGTGTCAGCCAACTCCCTGGAGGTTAGGTATCCATTAGAGGAAAAGAAAAACAGAAACGGAGCGGTGGACAACGCAGTGAACAACTCCAACTAGGGGGGCTAGAACGCTCGAAAACTTCTGCTAAGGCGAATCGCCGATCAGAACCCAGCAACAAGTGGCTAGGAGTTAGGGTGGAAAAGGGTAACAATAGAGTGTGCCGCTGGTTTTCAACCGAGAGGATACACATGTCACGTGGTTGGCCGACGTGGCGAGGCATCCAGCAAAGCTCAACTCTCAGCACCGCTCGACCAATAGGGTGGAGGGGAAAGGAAGTGACGATCCCAGACCTCCAAATCTGGCACCCTTGTGCTGCAACCGGAAGGGACCACTCAGCGAACGTGGTATCGCAAAGTGGAAGAGGGTAAACCAACGGGCACTGACAAAAAACGGAGGAAAGAAACCCTTTTTCGTGAAAGGGTTCGATGTTAGGACCTGGAGGAAGAGGAAAAAAAGACTGCCCAGCGATCATGCCGGTTGAAAGAAGGGTCGCCCGCGGTGGGGGATTGGGAAAAAAAAAAGCATGAACGGGACTTAACCCGGGTGAAGCCCCGCAAGAAGGGAAAAGCTGACCCCTAGGTAAAGTTCCCGCGAAGCGAAGAGTTAATAGCCTCGAAACCACGAGGCTGCCTTCGAGCTCACCAAAAAAGACAAGGCTGGGAGAGGTCCCCTGAACGCACCCTATTACCAAAAAAACACCTTGGAGGCATTTACCGGGAAAGGGAAAGAATCGCACCGGTCGGCGTCTCGAAATTCCCCACATTAAAATTTTCCTCCAGGCCACAGTGGGAAAGAGGCCAGATCAATGATTGGCGGGGGGGAATTCCCACTTAAAGGTCGAGACAGTGAGTCTGTCCGGGCTATCGGAACCGTCCCCCTTCATGAAGCAGGGAGTCGGGAGGAGCAAGTCCGAAGGAGGATCCCCCTACTCTCAAGGGGCGCTGGGAATCGTGCCGGGTATCCACCACAGAGAGATTTTTAGAATGGGAGGAGAGAATTCAGAATTCGACATATCGGCAAAGAGGTTCCTCTACAGTTAAGAAGGAGGAAAAATCAGCGGAAACCACCTCCACAGCTTGCGCGCAAGATGTGGAGGGGAAACACTCGTGGGTCAAGTAGGGGAGGGTACTTGAAAGGAAGGGGGGAAAAATCCCGGCGAGCGTGTACGAAAGGGAGAAAAACGGGTGCTGCACGCGCAACCGGTGTCCAAAACGGGAGTCAGCATAAACCCAAAAACACCAAAGGAGATTAGGGGATGGTGATACGGTTGCGACTTGGAGAAAAAATCCGAGAAGAGGGCCGTCAGCTACAAAGTCCGGAATTTCGTAGGCGGGCCCCCAAAAGAGTTAAGAGGGGAGAACGCAGGAAAGGTGTTCGCGTCCCACACATACACTTCAAGGGGTGTGGCGGAAGAGGAGGTTCCGCCCGCCTGGCTCTTTCGAACTCTTGACCTGAAGGAATCTTTTCTAAAAAAAAGGAATTTCCATGTATTCAAAATAACCTCCGTCCGTCAAATCATCAAAAGCGAAGCTTGGGGGAAGGCGGCACTAAGCTTCTAAGGTAGTGAAACGAGAAACTGTCATCGGAACGCGAACCCGCTTTCCCAAGGGATTTACAAAGTCAAGTTTAGGACCTGGCATTCATCTTAAGGGAAGAACTGACTTTGTTTCGGAGCATCGACATCTCAAGCTCCGGAACGCTCAACGGCTAGAAGGACACGTGTCGACCAAAAAGCGAATCGAAAGGAGAGGGGACAAAGAAAAATCCCCCTTTTTGAAACCGACTGGGAACTAAACCGTTACAATTGTGATACGCCGACGGGTTGCTAACGCGTGGTTAGACCTCAGGGGACCATGAGAGGGGGTGCTGGTAGCCAGAAGAGGCGCTGGTAACGTCTGTGGAGGAAGGACGAATGCAGGATTACCGGCATCCTCGACGAGGCGAGAAGATGGGTTCCGACGATAAGAAAAGCGGGACGGGAGGAGGCTTTGCGAGCACATGAGGACGGAGGTGGGGAAGCAGGCGAAAAAGGGGGCTGGGAAAGGGACTCGCCTACAAAAAAACACGAGGGGAAGCGCCAGGCGGATGAACATTGAGGAACGGGATGAAGTACAGGGGGCAGACTCACCGTTATCGACGAGGGGGGGGGGGGGACTTGAATCGAGGCACGAGAGTAAACACAAAAAAAGGTGAAGGAGTCCAGTAAAAAAAGGCGGAGAGGTGGAGGGGAAAGGAAACCGGGGTGGCCTTGGGGAAAGGGCGGGACCGAACCCGTACACAGTGGTTGCACTTGGACGGGGTTAGGGAAAAAGGGGAAAACTAGGCGGTTCATTAAAAGTTCTAGAAAAAATTACACAAAACTTCAATAACCTGGAAGAGATATTCTCAACTATTGGGAGAAAGGGATGAAATAAGAATCGTAAAAATGCGGAGGGGAAGATGAATAACAAACTATCCCAGGCGAACTAGAGGCACACGCGACATTGGGAAATTGGAGCATCAAACAAAAACTTTAAAGAGAAGCTCTGGGGGACCTAGAGGGCTGGATTGGATCCTCCTGTGCTAGGAAGGATAGAGCAAATAGACGTCATTGGGCGAAAAAGACACCGCAAAGGGTTGGGAAAAACCCTAGGGGAACTTAGGTTGTTATCTTGAAAAGAGGGGGGGAATCACCAAGAGGGCGGATGGAAGCATTAAGAGCCTTACTAAGCTGAAGTTTCCCATAAGAAAACGAAGGGTAGGCAAGGGGGAAGGACATCTGATGCATTACAGGAAAAGGAACCTCATAGAAGTCGATCATTGGGGTTTAACGGACGGAGTGAGCACCCGACGAGAAAGATGGGAACGACATGCGAACCTACGATACCGACAAAGCGGGCGTGGGGTCGAAGGGGGGCTCATTTACAGTGGACAACTGGAAGAAATGCCGCATCTCCGAGAAAAAGGGACAGAAAAAGGGAAATCTCCGATAACTAACAAACGACAGAAGAAAAACTGGTCAGGTCGGGACCCATTGCAGGGGGGTGTTCTTCAGGGGAAACACAGCTACAAGCCTGAAGCCGCAAGAGCACTTTAGAGCCCATGACTAACCGGAAGGAAATGCCGACAGGACCACACGAGAAGAAGCTCCGAAGAAGCGATTTTGAGTAGAGGTGGAGGGTGGATCAAAATAACGGGAAAGGCCCAGAAAACAGAGCAGGAAGACACGGCAGGCTAAAGACGATATCATAGGCAGGTGCCGGTGAAGAGGTAGGTAGTGAAAAAATGTAAAGGAACTTGAGATCGGGATAGCAGCTAACACCCCCAAAGGGGAGGTAAAATAAGAGAGGGCGAATCAGTTAACTCAATGAGAAAAGAAACGGGCGACGCTCAGAGCCCGACGGTCGCCTTGTCGGGTAGACGAGTGTATTCCATGGCGCTGGATGTATATAAACCACTGAGATGAAATATAAAAAAAACAACGAAAACAACCGGGGCCGGTGCCGGGCCCATCTCCGCGGAGAGATTAGTCGGTCCGGAGGGGGCTCCGGTCTCATTGGGAGCTAACTCAACCGAGAAGGAATGAGGACGGCGCGGGAATGAAAAGCGGACCATCAAAGGAACCTGAGGTTGTTCGAGGTGAAGGAAAGGAAGCAGGGAAGTATATTGTCAAAGGTTGGGGAGTCTGGGGGTGGGAGTAATTGCCTTAAGTAAAAGATGGCTGGCTGGCGGGGGAGGGGCACTCGATCGAGATGAACACCCAAGGACAACCCTAAAAAATCGGTGAAAGGAGTGTGAGTTAAGGCCGACCACAAGACGTAGTGGCTCCTTCAAGACAAGGAAATCAAATGGGGGAGGTTCGCTGGTTGAAAAGGGTACATCAGAGTCGGACACAGGTACCCTGCAAGGCAATGGGCTGCCATGGAGTGGGACCAAGAGAGAGTAGTGGAATATCTTGCATGGGTGAGAGGAACACTAAATGTAAGGGTTCTCAAAGGTGGAGAAGTTGGGCGCCGCCGTGGGAGAGCAACCTCCCAAAGCTACGGCTAGAATATGACGGAGAAACCGCAAAGTCAAAACAAAAAAAACCAAACTCATAGAGAAAGGAATCGGTCAGGGGTAGGGGGTACCATGGCCACTGCAGGATCCACGGATAGGCCTGGAATATGGGTAACATTAATACACTTCTCAAAATGGTCGCAATGAGAGGAGGACTCACACTCCAACAGCTCTAAACAATTGTCGACTCTCTCATACCAATAGTTGGAAAAGGAAAAAAAACATGAGCCCTTGAGCCGGAAAGCACGCGAAAGCAGACCGTCGCAGAAAGTGAGGAAAAGGAAACGTCCATGCACACCTGAAAAAGACGGCGGAGGGGGGTTACTAACCCGGAAACCAGGTGTAGGGAAATACGTCCGTGCTAGGGGAGTTCTAAAAAAAGTGTAGGCCATGTAGGAAAACCGTCCGTCCCGTCCACAGAGCGGGTGGCAGGCCGAAGAAGGTGGGGGAAATCAGGAAAATCTCTCAGGAAATTCAGGAGTCACCGGAAGAGCAGAACTGGCCAAGTGGAGCTCAGGAGCCTAAGTGGCGAGTCTCGAGACCAGGAAGGAAGAGAAGTAGACGCCCACGGCCTTAAGAATGACACAGCGAGGAGACGTCCCAGGGAGAACGGCCTTCAACTCGCGAGCAGGCGAATACCGAAGAAGTGGAGCACCTGGGTCGGGGAGCGCCAATAAGTTCATAAATTCGGGCCCAAGGACAACGCCGCGCGGTATGTGAGGCCGACACTGATCGAGCCCGGTACAGGAGCGCACGAAAGACGGGGAGAAGGGAGGCACTCACCCTAGGCTAAGTAGGCCACCGAGAGAGCAATGTATTCTTAACAGGGCGGACTCCCCGGCAAAAAGAGGAGGGAAAGGGTATGAGAGAGGACATCGTCGAGATTCTTTTCGCACAATCACAGGGGTTAGTACTTACAGGTGGGGACTTAAATAAGCATTGATTTAAACGACTCGTTCGGAGTGTCGTAAGGATAATTAAGCGGCCCCTACGAGCCGACCCACGAGGAAAGGGCGCGATTGTGATGTGGGATCGAAAAAGAGAGAGGCTGGGATGAGGGGAGGGGTAACGGGGGAAGAAAAAAATCAGGAACAGTCGAAATCGAATCTCCACCTAGGGGGGAGGAAAGAGAAAAAGGCTAAAGCGAGGGAGCTAGCGTCG
>Ga0179593_1506750_pt1 | contig 13876 bp, 18 predicted proteins | sample CZODoug2_1_08_16_FD_185931 | JGI IMG/M metagenome (GOLD analysis project Ga0179593, IMG submission 185931) | Vadose zone soil fungal communities from Angelo Coast Range Reserve, California, USA - CZODoug2_1_08_16fungal (PacBio error correction) | ecosystem: Environmental > Terrestrial > Soil >...
CCACCTTGGGGGGGAAAAGAAGACGAGGCGCGCTGGGGATTGTCGTCGAAAAAAGGGAATGAGAGAAGAGGGGACCGTAATCGGGAACGATGAGCTGACCACACGATGCGTGTTAAAAAAAACGAAGGAAACCATTGAGAAACACTTCAACCACAGCCTTGAGAGGGCAAGGTAAATACGGAGGACCGCCCGCGAGCTGCTGCTACCCCATATTAGTCAACACCTGTAGATTTGGAAAAAATCATTTGGAAAGCGGAGAAGAGGGGACCCATGTGTGCTAAAGGGATGAAAGTATTCAAGATGGGAAGGGCTGAAAGCTGCAAAGGCCGGTCAGAGACTTGCCCGTCAGGGGGGTGAAAACATTACAAAGGGAAGCCCGGGGAGTCTACAATAGATGAAAGAAAGCTGAGAAAAGGGGAGTTGAGACGAAGCACGGAAGGTCAAGGGGACGCAAACAATCGTCCAAACTTTTTCACGTCCGCAAGTGCGGGCACGTTGGTGAAAAAGATCACGCAGCAGCGTAGAGGGCAAAAGGCTCTAGGGGATGGGGGGGGGAGGGGGAAAGAAGGAAAAATCCAGGAGAAAGATCACGTGAAGGAAAGGCATGACTGACGTCTACTGTACCTGATGTCTCGGTGATGCTATAAAATCTCCAGACCGTAGGGGGGGTTCGAAAAAACCGGCTGGGGAAATCAAACGGACAGCAATTAAAGGGGGACTATTGCCAGGTCTTTGGTCAGCATAAAAAAAACCGTTCGGATGTCTTTAATGTGGTCCGTTGCGTCGAAAAGAAGGAGCCGTACTTCACTGGCAAGAAAAAAAAAAAGCATGACCGATTCATGCATCGTTGGATACAAAAGTACCATTGACCAGAGAAGCCCGCAGGTTGATCGGGGGGAAAAAAGAAAGCGGGGAAAAGGTGTTATGAGAAAAGAGATAGCAGAAACTCCAACATTTTTATCGCCTTCGCATACCATTAAGGACGCTCCATGGGGGGGGGGAGCGATCACCTGGGAAGGGGGGTCCAACTGAACAAGGAAAGAAAGATTAAAGCACAGTGAAACATCGGGTGTCAAAGCGCCATCGATTGAAATCTAAAGGAAGGAAAGGTGCCACATCGAAGTGAACATCGAAAAAGAAAACCGGGCCCGCTGGTAGAAGTCGGAGAAGACTGCTAGTTTTTAAAATTACCATGACCAAAACACCGGGAGACATCAGGGGAACATGAGGGGGAGGGGTGATAAGATCGTAGTCCAGAGGGAGAAGGGGAGAAATCGAGGGTTTCAGGGATAGCAGTTGGAGTTCCGCCAACGGAAACTGGTCAAAACAGGCTACGAAAATAAGAAACCATATCGTTGCCAAGGGTAATGCCCAATGCTGGCTAGTAGCAACGCATAAGGGGGAAAGAAAAAAAGAACATTCTAGTGTGGGGGGGAGGGGGAGTTGCCGGGGGAAAAAAAAGAATATCAAAAAAAAACAACCGTCCGCCGGCGGCTGATCATCGGCGTAACCGGGATAGGCAGAGGAAATACCGAGAGACATTTCACAGATGAGAAAGGTCTCAAAGGACAAACCGTTTAAAGATCCAGAAGGCACGGGGACAAAAAAAAAATACGGCAGACCGACCATGCATCCGAGGAACGATAAGGGGAGGGGGAGGCGACGTAGATCAAGGAACCGGAAAAGGGCTTTCTTGATTTCGAAGACGCGGCTAAAAAAAGCCAAAGCATACCTAAGGGAAGCTCTACACGTAGGAAAAGAAACCAAGGAGAGTGTAGGAGCCAAAAAGAAACGAAGCAGTAACTAGGCGTGGGGGAGTCATAGAGGGGGAGCAGTGAGAGGAACAAATGACAGCACGTCACCGCACAGAAGGATGGGGGGTTGCTGACGTATAAAATGAGAAAAGGGCGAGTACTCTCTCAACAGAACTTTGGAAAGAAACATGTGTGGAGTGGAATTGGAGGAGGCAGAAATCCAAGATCGCACAACAACAGGAGTGAAGGAAGAATGGGGTCTGAAAAACGCACAATAAGTCCAAGGCAAACATTTTCCCAACGGGTTGGGAGGGGAGAGGAAGCCAAGGTCAGAATAATCAGGAGGGAACTAGCAGAAAATCCACCAGAGGGGGGAAGAAAGCTTGCTGAGTGGACTAATGGTTACATTCACTTCGAACCTGGATCAAAAAAAGGGGAAGGCGTGGGCTGGGTGAGATTAAAAAGAGAAAAGGGGGGGTTGAGGGGACTAAAAAATCAACGGGATCTGAGGCACGAGGAGGGATGAATCGGGATCGGCTTCGAAAGAAAAGGTGTGACGAGGGAAATAGCATTACTAAGAAAAAAAAATTTAACGGTCACGCAAGGAAGCATGGTAGAAGGGCTTGCAGGAGGAGTCCTTTCGGCGTCGCGTAGAAGTGCGAAGAGGACAGGGAAAGGGATCGCGAGTAAAAAACTGCAGAGACAAGGGTGGGGCCAATTCAGGGGAAAAAAGAAAAGGGAAAGGAGAAGGGGTATGCAATAGCAACATAGAAAGAGGGGGAGGGGAACGGCCGGCAATGATGGGCAAGAAAAAGCAACAAATAAAAGGAAAAGTGGGAATTAGACTGGGGGCACAGAGGCATGTCGCCTAAAGAGAAGGCGGTGATAAAAGGACTTTATGGGAAAAAAATATCGTTGTACACCGTGCAGCTTTGTATAGAGAGAGGAAAACCAGGGTACTAAATATGAGGGTGGAGGTGGGGTGGGGACGGGAAAAAAGAAGAGGAAAAGGGAGAAACACAAGTGTCGCAGATCTCAAGCAGCGGCAGCGTCGCAAAAATGGGCAAAAGGCCACAAGGGGGGAAAGGACTTGGGAGGGAAATGGGAGAAGGGAGGCAGACCCAAAGGGGGTGGTCAAGGGAGGGGGATCATTCACCCGCTTACGATTGCCGGGAGACAAAAAAACACCGGGGAGCGCTACCATTGCGAGAAAAGGCCTGGGGTATACAATCGGCTCAAAGGGGACTAAAGGCGGCCAGCTTTTTCCAGACTACCAAGTCGGCGACTAACTGACAACATCGTTCGCAGGGGAAGACAGTGTTGAAGGGGAGGGGGGACAAGAAGAGAAAAAAGAACAGGTCAATTCGGTGGGCGAAGAGGGAAAAACAAGAAAAAAAAAAAAGACGGAGGCTATTACGGAAGGGGACAAGAGAGAAGACCAGAGAGAAAAGGAGAAAAAAGTAGAAGAGAGGCGGAGGTCCTTCCTTCCATTCCTGAAAGGAAAACAAGAGTCCCTTCCGGTAGCCCAGCGGCTGGATCACCGCCAGGTGTGGTAAGGGCTTTGTTCAGACGAATGTGTCTTGAACCATCGAAAGACACGAGATCGGAGAAAAAGACATCCATAAAATGAGCGTAATCAAAGGAGCTTCATGAAGGGGCAAAATCTGTCCAAACAATGACCTCGAGAAATTTCACGCATGGAACCTCAAAAAAACCGAAGTTGACGGACAGAAAAATGGGGAGAAACAGCCCTCTTGGATGGGGAGAAACAGGGGGGGAATGGGACTTGGATTCTGCAAGGAAATCGGAGGCCATCCCCGAAGTGGCATAACAGGCTCTCGTGCCATGAGGAATGGTTCGACCGGGCGGGGAAGCGCGAAAGAGAAAATCTAGGGAACTCAGATTTACAAAAAAACAGGGGATCAGCACCAAGGTAAACCGCGTAGCAGAAACAAAAAGAAACCAGGGCTCTCACAAAAAAAGGACGAACTCATCCGTATCTGTCAAGGTCCAAGACTGGAAGACGAGGGGGAGGGGAATTGAAGAAAGGGCTGTACATGAACCGACTAACTGAAAAGGGAGAACCATCGACTCGGGTCCCGCCACACGTACAAAAAGCATTCGCACGCAGAAGAGGTAGGAAAGCGGTCCATACAAAGGCATAATACTCGAAAGCCACAACACTGAGATGATTGCAATAAGGATAAATATCCTTTGTATGGACAACAAAAAAGGAAATTAGGCGAGAAGCGGCGGCGGGCGTGAACGAAGGGCGAATGATTGAAAACCAGTGAATGCGCGGGAACGATGATAGGGGGAGGTGAAAACCACGCTTGTCAGAAACTGAAACTTGCCGAAGGCGCCTGGCCGCCGTCTAGGCAATAGGGGTCGGAGGCAGGTTAAACCACGCCGAGACTGCTGCTGACCCAAAAAGGGCAAAAATTTCTAGGGGGGGGGAGAAGGGGGAAGTCAGCGAAAAGAGGGGGGAAAAAGGGTGGGGCTAAAGTGGATGCATATAGTTCAGCGTTGCTCTACGATACTCCTGAACATGTGCCCGGAAGGGGGCATGACAAAAGGGGGAAGTTAAAAGGATACAGACAGAGGAGGAAGCTTCTATGGAGGGAACAGAGAAGTCAATGAAATGGACTCACTAAAACCACGGCGCAACTTTTGGCACGTCCCCGTTTCTTCCAGGTCAATCAGCAGCTCGATTCGTAACACTAAATGGAGAAGGAACTATATTTCGGGGGAGAAAGAAGGCAAAGGAAAAAGTAGATGAAGAACCTTCTGCAGACTGTTAACCTGAGAGAAGGGGCTGTTGGCCGAGTTCCGAACTCCATAGAACAAAGCAGAAGGGGGGGGTTTGGGCAAAACCTGTGGAGGGAGCAAGCCGACTAGGCAATAAAGGAATGAGAAAATACATCCGGAATGCCGGCCGTTGAGCGATTCATCTATAATTTAGCGATAACGGGACGGCTCGCGTGCTAAAAGAAAGGGTAAAGGATGAATTCAAGCGCCAAAAAGTGACCCGTGAAGGTCCCATCAGTCTTTGGGGAAAGCACATGAACCAGCCCTCGACTCCCCCTTGGAAGCATGTAGAAAAAACGGAGTCTGAAATGGAAAGGGAACTTAGGAAAGCCACATTCTGACGGCCGGAAAGAGGTACTGCGCGAACCAGAGTACTAAGTTGGTACAAGAAACAAAATTGTGAGCAGAAAAGGCCAAGGAGCGAAAGAGCGAATGAGCCCAACCACAAAAAAAAAAACAAAAAGAATCTGGACAGGCCATGACTTCTTTAAAAAGAGCGGACGGCAGGGGCAAACAGAAATTGCGGGAAAAAAAAAAAGTCCGACTACGCTTTGAGAGGGAGGGGAAAGATTTGCTGGGGAAGGGGAAAAGTACCACGGGTGTCACTACCACAACAATTTACCGAGGGGGGGCGAATCGATCTGAAAGGAAAACCAAAAGAAAACAGGGGTTAAAAAGAAAAGAGAAGAGTGAAAAAGCAGCTCCTTTATTCAAGGAAGACAGGAAAAAATCAGGCGCCGACCAAAAAAATATCGTCTAAGCCAACCAATGCAGAAGGGGTATAAAGGGGTGAGGAGACAAAAAGCAGGGCAATGGGCCGAACTACAACTAGAGGGGGGCAAACGAAGGAAGAAAAAATAGCACATCCAAAGACGAAACTGGCTCCCCGAGAGGAGGATGAAAAAAAAAGGCGGTAACAGTGAGCAAAGAAGAAACTCAGAGATACATTAAAAGGAGCAGGTCTGAGAGAAAAAATAAAAAGTTACGAGACGAGCGGGAAGCGGCCTCCTGCGACCCGAGGAACCAGAAGGGGCTGCTGGACAGAATTGCGGGAAAAAGTCGATCAGGTACGAAATCAAGGCCGCGCCTACATCCACCTGGAATAAGACATTGGGAAACAGAAAGAAGAAAAATCTTGCTGGGGAAACGAACTAGATCAAATTCTCCTACGCCATGAAAAAGTAAAAGGCAGGCATCGGGATATGTAGAAACTGGGGAGAACAAAATGACACGTCTACGTTCCAAAAAAAAAGAAGTGATTTTCGGGTTGACGTCGTATCCCGAAGAGTAAGAGAAAAGGGGCTAGAAGCTCAAAGGGGGGACGAAAAGGGTACTTGACAGTATGGGGGGGGGGAGGCGGGACATAAAAAAAACAGAAGCTCGAGAAAAAAAAACACAGAATATAGAGCTTGGGTCTGGGAAATATGGCCCCGGCACATTGGCCATAAAATGGATTGGCGGGGGGAAGGGGGGAACTTGTTCGAATTTACTCTGGAAGCAAAATAAGCAACAAAATCACTTCTTTTCTTATTGGATAATGCGGCCAGCAAACCTATCCAACGCCTCCGTACGTACGGCGTGTGAAAGAAGCGGAAAGAAGGGGGGGTGGGGGTCGTTGGGGCGGAAAAATGAAGCGCGGCAAAGGAAGGAAAAACGGAGAAACCCGCGCATCGGCGACGAAATTCGCCAGCCCATTACTCGGTCCCATGAAATGGAAAAGACATGGAAATAGGTCTGGGACAGAGGCCGGAATTCGTCAATCGCGTAATTGAAACGTGGCAGAAGGATCATCGTGAATGTCGAGGTAGAGGGGAGCAAAGGTGAAAGAAGACAACATAAGCAGAAAAATCGGGGTGAATCGCTCTGAGGGTAAAAAAAAAAAAAACCACGGAGGGTTATGTCGTAGGAGGGAGGGGGGATGGGGGGAAAACATAAATATAACACGAAGGGAAAGAATTTGACAGAAACCGCTTGGGGGTGAAGGGGTCGCGACAGGAAAGGACAAAACGAAATAAATGAGCACGAAAAGAAGCTGAAAAAAAATGTGACTCGTAAGCTCGATCGGCAAACAGACGGACTCACGAGGGGAAGGGGCGGTGTGCTACTAACGAAAAACAAGGGAGCCAGCAACGAAGTGAGGGCTCCAAAAGCAGGGCGGCAGGGCTTCTCTTGCAAAAGGTGGAATGCCGATACGTATAAAAGAGTCGAGTGCTTCTTCAAAAAGGGGAAGCAAGATGGGGGGGGACCTGGGATGTAGCAGGAAGGGACTCTTTCAGAGAAAGGATACAAAATTCAGAAAAGGGGGAAACTTGCCGGAACTTAGTTTCCGCAGGGAAAACAAGCGCGATGGCGGGCACTCATCGTGGGCAAGTTTGTTGAATGAGAGCGAAAAAAGTCCGGGAAATTACGTGCAAGAAAATAGGAACCATTCGGTGAGTCAAAGGGAAGGGGAGGGAGCCAAAACTGCTGGCATAACATAACGTCATACGCCCAGCAGACGGGAGCAAAAGGAAGAGCGACGCACGAAGAACGAAATTAAAAAGAAGTGATCAAAATCAGAAAAGTCTCGGCATGCCGGGGGAAAAAGCAATGTAATGAGAAAGCAGGGCCCGAGGCGGCTGGATCAAATTTCAACGGAGCGACTGAGGGAAGTTAGGATCCCAACGGACAAAAGAAAAAGGAATCCTGTATAAGAGAATCTGAAGGTTAGAAAGGGGTAATCGGCAAAGGAGGGGAGCGGCTTTGGATGTCCGCACCGCCATCGCAATGCCGGCCATGGAGAAAAACTCGATGAGGGAGAACTCCGCCTCAACGCAAAGGGCAGACAGGGAAAAGGGGGGGAAAAAAAAATAAGGGGGGGACTTTCTTCCAATTGGAGTTTCGGAGGAAAATCGAAGCGCCATCACGACAATTGTCGCCGATGGGAGAGCGATGGGGAAAATGACAATGCCGGCACAGGGTAGGAAGTACAGGGCGGAAAAGTTCAAGCCCAAACTCGCTGAACTAGATATAAAGCCAACAACAAAAGGGGAAAACGCGTAGAGGAATGCAATCAAGAAAAGCTCAACATAGTTGGAGAAGAGTGGGACACCAGCATCTCGAAAAATCGGAAGGAGGAAGGAAACCCGGGACCTCTAATGCGACATGAAAAACGGCGGTACGTATGCTCGGAGAATGGCATCGAACCTCAGATCTTCGGTCCGATCGGGAAAAGGAGGGAAAAAAAAGCACCTAGGCTGAAGGAAATAAATACCAAGGAAAGGGAATAGTCTCAGAGGGAAAGGAGTAAGAGGAAATAAAAAAAGAGAGAAAGAGAAAAAAAAAGGGGTTAAAGATAAGAGAATCCTTGACCCTCTCAATAAAAAGCTTTCGCGGCGGCGGAGGCAGATGAAAAGGTGGGAAATCCTTAAGGAGAAAAAAAAAACTTGAACGATTATAGTCGGGTTCGATGCCCCAGGGCTGGAAAAAAAAAACTGGACAGATGCTTCCAGCGACTACAAAGTATTGTAAAAACATATAGGATTACGCACCCGAGCGAATGAAAAAAAAGAGGACAAAAAGGGCTGAGGGGGGGATCATTGAAAAAAGCTCTCGGGTAAACTTGGGGGGGGGGACTGATAAGGGTTTGATAGAGGTCAATCGTATTACTCGGGAGGAAAATCTGAAGAGGGAATAATCAAATAAACTGAATTTGGCATGAAAAAAAAAGAAATGACCTGTTAGAAAAAGAAGCCGCTTTCGAGTTTCTACCAGGGAAACATTTCAATGGGACGTCAAGTCAAATATGGGTCGGGGGGAGGACCAACTTGTACAAGGAAAAAAGGACGGATAGTTGAGGGGCCGAGGCTCAAAAAAAGAAGATATGCCGCCTTGCGGGCATAACTGCAAAAAAAGCCGGTATTACATTAAAGTATGGTTCAGGAAAAGAAGTCGAGGTAGAGGAGGAGAGGGGTCTGGGGGAAAAAGGTTCAAGAAAACCCAGGAGAGACAAAAGGCGGTGGGCCGAAACTGTCTTGTCTCAACCACCGCAAGGTAACTACACGGGAAAACCCGAGATGCCGAGCCGTTCTAGCAGAGGAGGGATCGGGAATCCGGGAGACTAACTCTTGCCCTGGAGCAAGATCTTCAGTAAGGAAAACGGGGGAAAAGCCGAAAAAGCAGATGGTTCGGTCTGAAAATTGTTCAAGCAACACGAACCATGGCCTCGACTCACGCATGAGCGATTTCGGCAACCAGTGTCTGAAATGACTGTGAAAAGCATGAGGAAAAAGAATACACCGTATCCGCAAGGCGCGAATACCAGGGAAGTCAGCGGCAGTTTGGGACAGCAACTTGTCGAAGGAGAAACATCTCCGTGAAAGGAAAAAGAAAAAAGGTAGAAGGAAAAAAGAAAAGTGAATGAGGCCGAAAAGCCGCCATCGAATGGTGAAACAGAGACAGGAGTAAAGGAAAAAATCGCGGGCACAGCGACACGGGAAAGAAGTGCAAAGGGGGCGCAGACAAAAAAAGGGGGTAGGAGCCTTTGTTCCAAAGTGAAAAAAAAAAAAATCCATATGGGTGCAGATCGAAGCTTGCAAAAAACAAAGAGAAGTTTAAAATCGGGCGAATTTTTCAAGCGGGATACCGGGTATTCCGTCAAAGGAAGGAACAGCAAGGAAGAAAAAAAAATGCCAATGAATAATTCCTGCATAATGCCGTAGCAATGAGAGAACCTAACCGTCTCGTGGGGGGGAGGGATGTTGAGAAAACGAGTATATAACACGCAATTCCCGGCCTGAAAATGGATGGAAGCCTGCGGGAAAGATCACGAGGATAACTAGGAACACGAGGAGATCGAAATTAAGGGGGGGACCCGAAAGGACACGCCCCTTCAAGAAAGGGGACGACCATAGTACGAGTCTGGAAAAGACAGGAAAGGAAAGGGGGGGGGAGAGGAGACTTCTCAGCAGATCTTAAGACGAATCGCGGAGACCGACCAGATTAATTAAAGAGAGACCTCCGAACTAAATTATGGAGGGGGGCAAGCACAAAAAAGGGGTGAAAAGGATGGAAAAAAAATCCCCCTCAAAAAGCATACAGGTACGAGGCGTTGGAGAAACTCGATCTGTAGGAATGACAGCCATCAATGCCATAACTGGGCAAGAGAAAAAAGGGGGGAAGGGGTGTTATCGTGCCGTTAATTCGAACTCTCAAGCAAGACCTGGGAGCACCAGGTGGCCGGGACGGGGGGAGGGAGTTTCAGAAAAATAAAAGAGAGAGAAAAAAAAAAAAGGAGGAGGATGAAAAGAGAAAAAGAGGACCGCCAATATGTTACAACAACATGTTGAGCTCAACAGGTAAAGAGTCTGGATAGTAATGACCACGGGGAAAGGGTAAAGATGGAAAGCGACCACCACCAGAAAGGTTGCTGAGTGAAACGGAGAACAAGGCCAGGGGATAAAGTAAAGGAGAGGAAGGCGTGAGACAGCCTAGGGGGTACGGAACGGGGAGGGGAAAAATCTATTGTGGCGGGTGCGGCAACTCAGACAAAAAATTTAGACTGAGCACGGACAGGTGTAAGCCGGATTTCGAAAAGAACACGAAGTCGGTCAGCAGGAGCTAATTCGACAAAAAAACTGCTCGGTCCATAAGAGCATGGGGGGGGATCAGAAGGGGAAATTGAGCGGGCGAAATCTCGGATCGGCTCGTAACCTGGGGAGTCTAAAAGAAATATCATCGTGGGTATCGCGGATCTCTTCAAAAACGGGGGGGAAGGAAGAGTACTCATCATCAAGGGACGGCAGCGTTGATAGAAGCTTCCAGGCCGCAAAAAACCAAGAGAGTTAGTCTGCAAGAGTAAAGGATGGCTACCGGAGTTATATAACCATGTAATTGGAAGTAATACTTTGTGCAAAGGGGGGGTGGGAGGGACGCAGAAGGAAAAGGCAAAAGATGCAAATGTGGATCTATCGATGGGGGTCCCTCTGTGAATCTGAAGAAAAAGGAAGAAAATACCGGGCGAGGTGGGGTTAATTGCGGGAAACTAAAGCAGGGAAAAAAAAGAATAAAAAGAAGTTGAGAGAGCAGAAGAAGACTGGCAAAGCAACGCCAATTGCAATGACGTGGAGCGGCTTTTTCAAATAGTAGTGTCTATGGTCGGCATAAATAGGTGGTGTTTAAAACTTAAGGGTATCATGGCGCTCTTTAAGGGGGAAGGGAGGGGAGGCAGAAGCGCAGGGATCGGGGAGACCAAAAGAGGGTGGCGCTCAACATGTACTCGAGGGCCAAGGCACGTGGCGGGGTGAAGCCAAGTCTCATACATAGGGAAGGGGAAACTTACGGGAACAAAGGAAAAGGGAGTAAACTCCTGGTGGGTCATGGGGAAAAAACTGCATTCACGAAACCCGGCATTGCGGTGCGTGCAAGAGACGGAGCTATTCCTGAAGGAGAGAGACGCAAGGTAGAAGTATAAAGATCCGTCTAAAACTGGCAGATGCAGCGGAATACATTCAAGGAGACAGGAAGGGGACTGGGGAAAAAGAGGCTGGGAGATCCAGGGGTTCCACTTTGTCGACTGAAAAGCGCAAAGACCAAACGAGGACCTCGGGAAGAGGGGAGTTCAGTGAAAAAAGGTAAGAAATATCACCGGAATATAGGAGGCTCTTGGGGGGGGGGGACCTCTGGAAGGAAAAGGCAAAAGAAACGTCCGGCAAAGATTCTAACGAACGATCGGATAACCGCCGAAAGCAGTGGCGGACGTGAAAAAAAGGTTGGGCCAACACAAGGTTGAATTGGACTGGCCCATTGGGGGGAAATTAAGGGTCATTAGGGAAAAAAGAAGCGGCATAACTCACAAGGGGGACGAAGACAGGAAATCTATGTGTTCACAAGGCCGGCACATGGTCTTCTGGAAGGGGGAAATCGTTCAACGAAACGCTAAAAAAAGCCTGGAAACTTAAGACATCACTTGCTCAGCAAAAAATTTTAAGAGGCGCGGGCTGAAAAAGGGAGAAAGCCCAGGTTTGGGTGGGGTTGGGGGGGGGGGGGGGGGGGGGGTGGGGGGGGGGGGGGGTTGGGGGTGGAGGATCAAGCGGTTTCCAAAAGCGGATATGAACTTCCTCCTATAAGGAACAGAAGTGGCCTCGCCTTGAGGAAAGAAAGGCGGTATTGATGAGAGAGGAAAACGCGAATGATCGAAAACATCGGTCCAGGGAATTCACCGAGGTACCAATCACTTCGCGCAACCCAAAAACCACTAAACAAGCGAGCATCCGATTGGGTACTAGTCAAAAGAAGTGGAGACGAAAAAAAAAAACTTGAAAGAAAGGATATATCCAGAGCCTTTTATGGACACAACCGCTTCAACTCGGCTTGAGAGCTGCTTTGTCCTGGACGGGACGAATGCGCGAAGTGGTAACCCAGTATGCGCCGGGAAAGGATCGAGGTTGGGAAAGGAACACATCAGTCGAAGGAGCTCGCAGAGGGGAACGAGATTAAGACTTCGAGGCAAAAATAAATACGGATGCGTTCCTCAAAGAATATCTTCGGCTGACAACCCAGGAAAGGACCCTCTGGACGTGTCGCATTGGGGGGGGAAAAGTCGAGCTAAACGAGGGGGGCCTTTGGGGGGAAATAAAGCCTAGAGGCGCTCGGGGCGGGAACGCTTCAGAAGGGGAAGAAGAAACATTGGACCGGCGTTAAAAAAAACATCGAAAGGAACATTTGACTTAATAAAAATCAGACCGGAGGAAAGGAAATGGGGGGGAGACCGAAGACACTCCAGGGCGGAATGTAACACAAAAAGAAGCAAAGCTTTCACGTCCGAAAATTGGGGGCGGACGAGTGGCGGCCGTCGGGTCAACTCATGAGGGGGAAGGAGAAAAAGATGGAAGAATCGAGGAGAAGGGGAGGACAGACTGAAAAACAGAAAAAATCTCAGGTGATACGATTACCTACCTTGACAGGACTTACGCGCAGTATACCATAAGGGGGAGGGATATGTAAACAGAAACACAGGAGAGGAAAAGGTGCCGTTGTTAACTGGGGCCTCCCTCCAGGGAAGCAAGAATCAAGACTCAGTTGACATGGATTGGAAGGCATTCCAAAGAATTTCGAGCGGGAGATCTGGAATCGTCTGAAGGAGGAGATCTTGCACCGTCGGAAAGTCAAGTAAGACGCCACCCAGACCGTGATGTTTCGGCCATGCAACCAACAAAAAAGTTAGTGGCAAGCAATAAAGCCCTAAGAAGGAATTGTAAGCGATGTACAAGGAAATGAGAAAGGGAAAACTGAGAGGGGAAAAAAGAGCTTCCATGCCAGAGGAACATCCGCAGGCACAAGTGACCGCGCAAGTTGGTCGCAAAATGAAAAAAAGTGGACTAAACGGAGGGACTAAGCCGAAGCAAAAGATCTGCAAGGAACGAAGAAAAAAAAAAAAAGGTAGAACGAAATTCCACCCCGCTCCAGGCATTCCACATCTGCATGGAAAAGAAAAAACCGGGGGAAAAAAGGGAACACGTAAAACTTCAGGGGAATCTTAGACAACTGGAGGGGGGGAAGTTTTCTAACCGCGTGGTCAAAAAGAGACCAGCATTGCGATAGAGCTTCAAAAACTCCGTTCACAACCCGGTGACAAAGCCTTTTTCAGAAGATATCCTTTTAGAAACCGAGAATAAGAACTTAGAAAGAACTGAAAAAAGAAAAAAAAGTAGGGGATGGCAAGGATATTCCAGCATATGTTTATATAAGTATGTTAGCGCAAGGGAAACAAAGGCCGCCTAAAATCTCGTGGTGGGTTAAGCAAACGGGAAGAGCGGAAGAGAACACGCTCAAAAAGTCTAGCGGGAAAAGGAAAAGTGCTCGACAAAAAAAAAAAGATACGTTCACGAGTCGCACTTCACAATCACGGTTACAGGCAAAAATAACGAAAGGACAGAGCCTCACCTTAACGCCCTAGCGACATGGAGCCTGATTCAGGGAAGCTAGGCTGGGACTTATTCCGCGACACAGAAGAGGGCTGAGAAAGAGGACGAGACCGACCTCTGCAGAGCCTCTTGAAAGGAGCTAAAAGGAGGAAAAAAAAAAAAAAGAGATTCATTTCTGGCTCCCCTCCAACAACGACCGTACATACTTTTTATAAAGAAGGACTCAGAGATTGGGGGGGCGGAATGAAGACAAGACCCGGCTACTGGGAAGAAAAGCAGAAAAGGAAGTGATGTTTCGAGGTATCGGTCGTAGAAAAACCAAAATAGTAAAAAATGAAGGGCTAGGACTCTGCATACCCTTTGGGATGACCGGGGGCAGTGTGGACATTATTTTTCTTTCTTGACACCTCC
>Ga0179593_1587854_pt1 | contig 13876 bp, 21 predicted proteins | sample CZODoug2_1_08_16_FD_185931 | JGI IMG/M metagenome (GOLD analysis project Ga0179593, IMG submission 185931) | Vadose zone soil fungal communities from Angelo Coast Range Reserve, California, USA - CZODoug2_1_08_16fungal (PacBio error correction) | ecosystem: Environmental > Terrestrial > Soil >...
CGGACAGGGGGGAGGAAACGCTTGACGAAAATGTGGGAAAAAAGAGAAGAGAAGTTCTTCGGGGGCACTTCCCTGTGGAGAAAGGAACGCGCAAAACATAAGGAAAAGGGGGCTTGCCTGCGAGGGGGGAAAAACGGTAGATTAGGTCTGGTTGACCTGGGGAAGGAGAACGGGGGGTTAGGGGGGAAAGAAGGCGAGGACTTCAAGGACTTTGGGTTTCCTTAAAAAAACTTGAGAAGGGTAGAAGGAGGAATAACGAGAGGATGCCTAAGGCCGCGGGGTCAATCGCAGAGGAGAGGAGAAAGAGCGATTTTAGACTGGAAAGAGGGAGGGGGGAAACACAAGGGCTAAAAGATCTAGGAAAAAAGGACGAAACAGATGGCTAGGGATGGCCAGAGGAAGGAAAATGCGGGCGGAGGGAGCATACCCGCAATGGGGAAGCACGGGAGCGTCTTGTTCGAACCGGGGGGAGACAGGGACTCGGACAAAAGAGAGCTATAATAAAAGAAAAAGAGGGGAGCCAGGGACAAAACAAAGGAAAAAGAACTGAAAAAAGAAAACTGGGGGAATTTCATGATCAGCGGATCCCAAAGAGTAAAAGGGAGTGGGCCAGCGTGGCAAAGAGGGGGGCAAGAGGTAAAAATGGCATCGCAAGGAGAGACCCTTCCTTCTCTAAACGGAGGAAAGATCAAAGGTTCCTCCCCTCTTAGAAAAAAAAAAAAAGAAGATACTCTGAACGAAAGGTTGTCGTGATGTCGTGGGGCGGTGCGAAAAAAAAGAGGGGGGGGGTGGGGGGAAAGTCGGGGGGTGGGGGACGCTTATATGGGGAATGAATACTGGAGAGTTCTTCCGTCAAGGTCCTGAGTACAGATAAGAAAAATTCTCGGGGGGTGGAGATGCGCTGGGGGTGACAGCTAATATGGAGGCAAACAATGTCTTGGAGAAAGGGGAAAAGGGGAAGGGAGGCGGCAAGACACAGGGAAGAAACAATCGGGCAGGAATTGGGTGCCTTCTTTCACGGGTGGGGGGGCACGGAGGGGGAGTTGGGTCGAAGGACGGCAAAAAGAAAAAAGCGGCGGTTCATGATGAGGGCTAAGGGAACCGTCGAAAAAGGACTGGGGGGAAAAGGCTTGAAGAAAACGGAAAGGGGGAGGGGGGACGCTAACCGAAACTCAAAGCCCAGGGGAAGGAAATCAATGAAGGCAGGCAGCTTTCGTAATCTGGATTCAAACTTAGATCAACCCATTTCCTAGCGAGCGCAGGCAGGGAAGACAAATAGTGTATCTAAGGGCAATCCATTGCGGCACGGGGGGGCGCCATGTGTCCATCCTATAAAAGCATCTGGGCCAAATAAGTAGGGGGGAAGGGGGGTGTTTAAAGGGGGGAAGCACGAAAGGAAAAAAATAAAGGTCGGGGGGAAAAAAACAAATCAAGATTCGACTAGGGTGCGGAAGACGATCGCGGCGGACGCAGAAGCCGTGTCAGAGGGAACTAACATGGGATTGAGTATGGGAAAAAAAAAGACCCCAAGAAGATAAAAGGGTGACGGGACTGAGCAGGCCAGCGGTCGGAAGAAAAAGGGGTATATAAGGAAACTGAGACGAGGAGGGGGATTAGGGGAACAGTGCCAGGGGGAGTGTCTGCGTTGTAAGTGGGCCTAGCGCTGGTGGGAAACAAGGGAAAAGGGATGGCGACATGTAAGAAAAGGCTGAGGAAGGGGGAAAGGGAGGAGAGGTGTATCAGACTGCAGACTTCGGACGCGCGGGGGAAATCGGCAGGAGGGTGGGGGCGGGGGGGCGAGATAAAGGGACAAGCTCCGGAGGCGAGAGGGGCTCGGGGGGACTCTAAGAAAAACTTTGAAAAAAAAAGTTCGTCATCGTAGGGAGCGGTGGAGGGGAAAAGGGTGCGGCTTGTGTGGGGGGGTGACGCGGTCAAAGAAGGGACAGGCTGAGACTCAGGGTTTCAGGGAAAAGAGGGCGACTGGAAGTAGGCGGCGTGGAAGAAGACAAGGTATAACGCGAAGCCGACTAAAAAAAAGGAAACTCTTAGCGCGGAGCGACGGAAAGACGGAAGCGTAAAGTTAATCGCAAACAAAACAACGGAGGAGGGATTATGCTTCGCGTAGCTTCCGCAGGAGAGAAAAGCGAGACGCGCTCAAAAATGCGCTCCCAGAAAAGGAGAAGCGTGAGAAAGGATAAGGATCAAAAATAAGCAAGCATCTACTTCAAGAAGGGGAAGGCCTGACAGAAGAAGAAACCTCTTCCCCACCAACAAATATCGCAGGAGCAATAGAAAAGAAGTGCCCGAGAGGAAGGGGTTCGACATTCCATCCCGCTCTAAAAAATAGCTCGAAAGAAACCCTTAGAAGGAGCCGATCGGAAAAAAAAGACCTCATTTTAAGGCAGATCTAGGAAGAGCAGAACCATCTTCTAGAATACGCCCGGGCAATTAGGGGTACGAAGACTTGCGAAGTCCTGAGCCATCAGGAGAAGGTGGAAAACATCCTCTAATTGAAAGGAAAAGCAGCAGGAAGTTGAAGGCAAAATTCGGTTTTCTGTCTCCAACAACAGACCGGTTGATCAGAAACATCAAAAAGGGAACCGCCGCTTGCTAGACAAAGAAAGGCCGAGGGGGGCAAGGTGTGGAGGTTTGGGGCAACTCAGAAACGCCATGCTATGGGCGTCCCATTTTTTACACGAGATTGAGGAAAATCTCACGAAAGGAAAGATCCCAAATGCCAAATACTCGGCGGAACGGTGAAGGAGGGGGAAATCCCACTCGGAGCCAGACGAAATGTTTTTCACAAGCACGAGTGGCGTAAGAGGGTGGGGGGGGGGGGGGCACGGTCATATAAAAAAGACTCCTTGCGAGTGGGAGCTTCTCAGAAAGGTAGGCAATTGTAGCAGACTGACCCGGTCGCACCAAAGGAAAAATGGGAACACGAAGAGCGCTGGGGGGGGAAGTAAAAAGGGGCTCATTTTTCGGGAAAAGCTGGATCGGCAAGGGGGCGGGACCGCTGAAGAGACGCATTACAAGGGAGCAGGGACGCAAAAAAGGATGGCGAACGAATCCCGAAGAAGACGCCCTCAAAAGAAATGGAAGGGGGCTCGCTAAGCCCCAGGGAGAGGGTGAGTTGCTGGAATGATCAAGCTATCGGAAAAATCTGAAGGAAACTGAAAAAAAGGTTCCCCAAGTGGGGGAGATCCTTTCAGGAACCCGAAAAGGGGAAATGAACGAAGCTCTGGCGGAGCGCAGGCTGGAAGACAAAGAAAAATTATTTGAAAAAAGCAGAAGTTTCAATTATACCGGGAGAATGGTATATTCACGCAAAAAAAAAAAAGCGTACTTTCAAAAAAAAAACGTTGGGGAACTAAAAGAACCCGACTTCGCAAAAGTAAAAAATCCGCAAGGAAACCCTTACTGGAAAAAAAGTCATGGTCTGAGAAAGTCCACGGCAGGATAAAGAGCAGAGAAGACAGAAACTCTCAAAAGGAAGGAGTGGGTTGGAAAAAGGAAAAGTAGTCACTGGTAGGAAAAACGGGCACGCTAGCGGGGGGGCAGCATTTAGTGGGACTAAAGAGGAGCAGCAGTGGCGCCCGGGACTCCATTCCCAGAGAAAAATATTCAACACACACTGCAGGCCAGCTCTGCAGAAGGGCAGGGAGGGTGTGGGGGGGGGCGAGATGGGGGTTCAGACTAATCATCCCGGGGGAACAACATTTCGATTCTGTGGGAAGTTGAGGGAAAAAGCAGTCGTGGAGGAGAGAGCTAATGAAAGGGAGAAATTAGCCAAAGGAACAAAACGCGGACCCAAAAAAAAAATGCCGGTCGGAAAAGTTCTAACCCGCGGGGGAAAACGACAGAGAAAGTTATAAAAACAGCCTCGGGGGTGGAAATCATAGCTCAGGGGGCAAGTAAGTTGTGGGGAAGACTGCCGGACCTAAGAAGAGAAGCTCAGCTATCAAGTCTCCTATGAAAAATGAAAAAGCAGCCCGATCCGAACGAACCAATGAAGTCAAAAGAAGTCCGCAAGGGAAGGAAAAATTTGAAAATGGAACAATAAACCTCAGAGTCACGCCCATACGTCGGAAACAGTAAACAGACACATACTAAAGAAGGGGGAACTCACGAAAGAAGGGAAGGGGTCTTGGGAATATTAAGAGACATCCAAAGGCCCCCTCTAGGGAAAGAAAAAAATCACGAATCACGTTTAGAAAGAGAGAAGGAGACTCGGCAATCGAGAAAAAAAAAAATTATTAGGAAGAAGAAGGAAGAAGAGACATCAAAAGGTGAAAAGAAAACTCTAAGAAGGAGAGAGGCTCGAGGGTAAGAAGGAGTTGTCTGTAAGGAAAGCAAGAAAAAAATTAAATGAGTTCTTGCGGGAAGGAGTCGGGACATGGAGCGGACGTGGGCGTAAAGGACGAAGGCGGACTCAATGTAGGAAAAAAGCGAAATGGAGAGGAGGAGGGACCGAAGATTCAAAAAAGTCGAAGGAGAGGAGGGGCAAGCGCAGCTAATCAGGAGATCGTCGAGCTGAGCTAAAAGACGGCGTTGGAACGAAAAAACGGACGCAGAGGAGATTTCAAAAAGAATTTTCAAACAGGTGTGGAGAAATAACATAGGTAGAAAGAAGCTTGGCGAGTTTCGTCAAAAGGTATTTCAAGCGTGCTTGTACGGGAAAAAGGTCTCAATGGATTTAAAAGAACGGTCGCGGAATACATCCGGCGCTGGAAAAGAGGGGGCCACCAGTCGCACACATGAGGTGTCCGAAGAACAGGTATTCTATAAGAACATCAAAAACCATCTCGAACTGGATTGAACACCGCCGAGGGGGGCAATCAGAGGTCAGGGGCGGGAGAGAATAAATTCCGAGAGCTGGAAAAAAGGCGGAGGGAGCCCCGAAGCAACCGGAAAAATTTGTACTTGAGGAAAAAAACAAAAGCTCAGAACCCCCAGAACTCGTGAAAAAACTGAAAAAAAGTGTGTCGAGGGATCTAAAAAGAAAAAGAGCTTGGAAAGGGCGATGAGTTGTCCAAGAAAGTACTGGACCTTTGGAAAAAAAATAAATGAACAGGGGAAAGTACTAGAAATGGGGTTTGGGGGAGTAATGTGGTCTATTTGGGGGACATGTCGGGCGTGGGGCTGGGCAGTAATCCCAAAGTTCGTGGGATCTAGGGGGGAAAGAAAGGATAAGCGGGAAAATCAAACAAGAGACCGAGTCAGAAAAAAAGTGTCAGGAGACGTAAAGAGAAGGAGGGTCTTACAAGGTCCCAGAAAAGAGGAAAGAGGACTAAGAGGGGTAATTACCGAGGGGGGAGAATTTACCGGCGCGAAGGAGGTTTTTTACACCGGAGGGAAACGTCATGCTGAATGAAGCATGTGAATGTCAAAACCAAAAAAAGCAAGGGGGTAGGCGAGAATCATTTCTCCAGGGGACAAAAGGAGAGGGCGGAATGCGGGAAGGGGGTCGAGATCAACAAGGGTGAAGGGGAAAAAAAAAAGGAATAGAAAAAAAAGGGAAGCGTGGCGCAAAGGGAGATCCAGTCACGAGAAAGGACATCAGAAAAAAACAAGGGGGGCCGCCCAGGGTTCAAATGGGAGGGCAGTCAGGCACTTAGCAACGAGAGAGAAAAACTGTTGGGGGGGGGGGGGGGGGGGGGACCAAAAGCGAAAAAGGGGACTCATGAAAAATAGGAAAGAGAGAAGACTGAAATCTAAACAACTGGATGAGGGGGGGAAATCTTTCGAGGAGTGAAACCGACAACGAAGGCGAGAGAAGTCGGGAGGGGGGGAGGGGGAAAATAAATGCTTAGAGAAAGTAAGGAGAAACGGTGGTTGGGGGAAAAGCAGCGAAGGCTGCAGACAGATAAGAGGCAAGGGGGATAGCGCTGTTTGAAAAACGAGGAAAGGGGGGTGGAAAGAGAGGGAGTCAAAAAAAAAAAGGGGGGGGGGCATGCAAGAGAGGAAAATTGGGGTAGAACATTTTCTGCAAACGATGAAGCAAATACAACGGCGGGCAGAAGCGATTCGAGCTGATCAGGTAGGTGACAAAACCCGCTCATAAAGAGGAGGGAAACAGGGATGGAAGGGGCTCGAAAAATTGCGAGTTTCCGTAAGAGGGGAACGGGGAAAAAGGGGGAGCCAGGTGGGGGGGGTTTTAGAGAAAGAAGATACGAAGGCTAGGAGTTTAACGAATTCACTGGGATCGTGAGGACGGTCAGGGAATAAGAAGCGTAATAAAGAAAAAGAGAGGGCGGAAAATGATGGGAAAGAAATTCAATGATATGTGATGGAGGACGATTACAACTGCTTAATCGAAGTGCAAGAAGATAAAAAACGGGGGGGGGAGTTAACATATGAGTTAGCGCGGGGAATCTTAGTCCGGAAGCGCTCAATAAAAAAAAAAAAAAAAAAGGGAATTGCGCTCCAAAGTCGCCAAGGAGGGTCTCAAAAAAAACGTATCACTGAAGAAAGAATCTAATCCTGCAGCCCCTGGAGCGCCTCCTGCGGGAAGGATGCGCCCTCGAAAAAACGAAAAGGAGATCGGGGGAGAGAGAGAAGACTATGCAGAGGGTGGAGGAGCCAAGACAAAAAAGGAGACTCCTCTCTCATTCAGGGGGAGGTTGGTAATCACAAAAAGAGAAAGCGACACAGTCAAAAGGGGGGGACATTTGCAGGAATAGAGAAAGACTAGAAAAGGCATACACTCCCTGAAGCACCCAATGTTTCGATACTTAGCGAAGACGGCAAAAGGAGGAAGGGTTTCAGATAGGACAACTAAAAACGATTGGGAAAACTGGCGAAGTCAAATCGGGCGGAAGGCACACGGGACCCGCCAAGAGGAACCGCCTAGGGAGGGGCGCGCCAATAAAAAAGTCAAACTATCTCAAGAAAAGGAACTTGGGTGGGTTAAAAAAAGAAGAGGCAGAAGAGGGAAGTAAGTCAGGAAAACGTAGGGAAAAAATCAAAAAAACCCTCATTAAAAGGTGAGCAGGGAAAACCATTCCAGGGTTCTCGAGGACGTAAGACCCAAAAGTTCGGAAAAATGCGCATCAAGGAGAATTCAGAACAGGAACCATGGTTGGATGCGATGTGGGGAAATGCGGATGTCCGAGGAAAAACTCCATTTCGTTCAAGGAAACAAAAAGAGCATGACTGTCCTGCGGAAGAAGGCTCGGAAACGGGGCGTTCGGAAGAGAGTACTCATCAAAGGAAAGACTCCTAGGAGAATTATTCAGCGAGGAGGAAAAATTGACACACGCTCTTTTGGAGGGATGACATCTCATCTCCGAAAATTAAGCCAAAGACAAAAAGAAGTTACCCAAGAAGCAGGAGACCTTTAGAAAAAAATCCTTGTCGCAAAAGAAGGAAGCAAAAACTCCGAGAACGCAATTCAAAATTGATAGAAAACCAATTGAAAGAAGATTGTAGAAAATGATAAGCAGTCCTGTCCTAACCAAAACCAATAAAAGAAAACGCTGAAGTCACCAAGAAGAACACACTTAAATTCGCGGGGTCTCTCTACGTGACCTAAGGGGGAGGAAAGAAAAGAGGACATTGAAAAAAAAAAAAAACCTCTCAGCTTCCGGGTGGCCCCGAGCATCGAAAAAGGGGGGGCCTGCTGGAGTCTTCCGGCTCTGGGGCTATTTCGTAACCTGGGGGACAGCAGCGGGGGCAGGGGTGCAAATAAAAATCAAAAACGACGGGATTTAACGCACGCCTGAAAGCTCTGCTTTCCAGGGGAATTAAAATCCTTGAGGAGGGGGGGATTGTGAGGGACCAAGAAATCAGCCCGGTGAAAGAAAAAATAAAGGCCGGAAACGCCGTCCTCGTGAGCGAATGAGGGGAAAAAGATCCATGAGTCAAGTCGGCAAGCAAGAGGGACACAAAATATAAGGAAAGGCGAAAAATGGAGACAAAGCAGGGGAGGAAAAGAGGGCCAGGAAACAACAAAATTTGAAAGGGAGTCTCCCCGAAAGACTAGGGCGCGAATTGTGGGAAGACGGTAAGGGACCCGGCCGACAAAAAAATCTCGGCTCTTGGGGAAAAAGCGCCTTCTCCTCTAAGAACGAATGCCCGATTAACTAGGCCTCACCGCTAGAAAAGGGAGAGAAATTTTCGCCGAAGAAAGTCCAATCCTCGGACCGCGCGAACTTGGAAGAAAAAGCAAAAAAAAACAATGGGGAGGGGGGTGCGGACAGAGGAAGAAAGAAAGGACCTTCAGAGAGAATCGAGCCCGACTCCCTCGTCCAGGAAGAACGAAAAAGAAGGGGGGAGAGACCTCTCGGGAGAGGAGTAAAAGAAGAGAGACATCCCCTGAGGGAACATGACGATGGAGGAGGGAAGGGGACACTAGAGGAAGGGGCTGAAAACGGGTGTAGAGGAAAAAAGAAAAACCGGAAAACTGAAAAGAGAGTGGGAGAAAAGGGGGATTCTTTCCCCTTCAAGAGGAAGGGAAGAAAAGGATTCCTATCGAAAGTGCGGGACCCTGCTTAAGGTAGAGTACGGGGCAAGCTCGTTCTTATGAGGAAAAAAAGGGGGGTCAAGATAAGAAAGAGGGGGGAACAGAGTCGATCGAGGTTTCCTGAAGGGCGGAGTCTTCAAAAGAGAGATCTTCGGAGAGACAGACTGGGGGAAAAAAACAGAGTGCAAGAATAACTTTAGGAAACCCCAGGGCTAGAACGGGGCTCAGGCATTGGGCCACGGCTTTTCGCTTTCTCCTTCTCAGGCCTAAGGCCAAAAATACATGGGAGGGGATTCACGAAAAAGGAGACTGTCTGAGGGAGCACTACACAATTGCAAAAACTTGAGGAGGATAATAAGCGGAACAGACAACAGCCTCGGAAAAAAAGGATGGCCCAAAACGAGCCTTAAAAAAAGAGGGCAGTGGTTTGGAAGGGGGGGGAAAAGTCTCATGAGGAGGAGAAAGGTCCAGGCATGCTCCTGAAAGAGCTGAAAGACTGAGCACAGCAGCGAACCCTCAATGAACGGCAGTAAAGTCTGATTCTATGAAACAGGAAAAAGCTCGGAGGGCAAGGAAGGAAAAAATTTACAAAATCGATGAGATGAAGTTTAGGAAAAGAAAAGGGGGGGAGGGTCAAATGGTAAATTGGGTTCGAGGGAAAATAGGGTATGTCGTCAGATGTTCTCGGTTAGTGAAAACTTTGGAGTGCTGATCCAAGTGGTCTTGGGCTGGGGCGAAAGTATGCGGGTAGCGCGTGACTCCGGATCAAAAGCTCTTGGAAGGGGGGAAGTCGAGAAGTTGAAAAATGTGGGTCAAACCGGGGAGGCTAAGCGACGAGAGAGGGAGGAAGAGCGGAGGGAAAGGAAAAAGGGGAGATGGAAGGAAGAAGTTGGGGAGGATGGGAGCGCCTGCTTAAGGGAAAGGCCAGATTGAAATAGGGTACAGCGCAAAAAGATACGGATTAGAAAGAGGCTCAAGGGAGATTTCAAGGGATGACACTCAGCCCTTGGTATCCTTAGTAAGCTGAGAGAGTCGAGCGGTTCGCAAGAAAAAGATGTTCGCAGGGGGGGGGGAAATAAAAAGAAGCATCTTTTCAAAAAAGCTTGGGAAAAAAGGCAGTCAGGGGGAAGGCGCAAGGCGCGAAGCATTGGATCTTTTTAGGAAATATAGAGGAGAGAAGAGATGGGTCGAGGAGCTTATCTCGTGGTCAAACTGGTCGAGGACGGGTGATCGAGATGGGGGAAACCCATCACGTAATGAAAGGATTCAATTTGGTAGAACCATCGTAGGAAAAAGAGGTAGGGATACAAGGGGGGTGTGGTCTAACTCCAAACGCCAGATTCAGAGTTCTGGAGGGTGAGTTGCATAAGAGAGGTTAGAAAAAAGGTTATTTGCGGGGAGAGGAGAGGAGGCGTAAAATTGGGGGGTCCAGGGCGTTAAGGGAGTTTGTAGACGATGGGAAAAAGGGAAGCGAGCAAATGTAAAGACACAAGGAGCGATTGGAAATAAGGACAAGGATAGGGAAAAAAGCTGAAAGGGGGAGGGAAATGCGGGGAAAAGGGTCATAACGTAGACAAGCTTCCTGAAAAAAGAGGGTTTTTTTGTTTTGCGTGTCGAAAAAGGAGGGGGACGGTGTCTGACGGATGAAACGGCAAAAAAGAACGAGCAAAGACGGTATAAACGCTAGAAAGAGAACATTTCGGGGGGGACGGAACTCATTGAGCAGCGAGAGAAAAGAGAATCAGGACAAGAAGATCTCTCAAGAAAGAGGAAATAGGAGAAAAAGGGGGGAGCACTAGAAACTTCCGAGGCTTTGAAAGAGATAGCTCTGCAATAGCAGTGAAGAGCTCCCCGGAATTATAGGATCTCGGAAACGTAATCCTTTCTCAGGAAAAAACGGGCTCCGCGGGGGGGACACGAAAAAAAAAGACGAGCACTCGTCGCCGCGTCCAACCAAGTCTCGAAGCGTGTGGCGCTCCGGGGAAAGGACGGCAAAAGGGGGGGGGGGGGACGGAGAAGAAAAAGACGCGCACTCAAAAAGAGGAGATCTCCTCCTGAAAGCGCAAAGGCCCTTCCAAAGGGTTACAGTGACTTCTCAAAAGAAGACCAGCGCTACAAACTCCCTCAGCACTGGCAAAAGTGGGAAATTGCAGAAGGAGGAATCACGGGGGAAGAGGGAACCGAAACCCCGACGGGCGCACCTTCCCTGGAGAAAACGGGGATACACTACGAAAAAAAGCAGGGGGAGTAGAAAAAGAAGGGGAGAAGCTCAAAGGCGTTGCGAGAGGTGGGGAACACTTCCTCTAAGGGGGAGTATTAAGCCATGGGGGGGAAAACTGGCAGGGATTACGCCTAATCGAAGAGTGGAGAAAAAAAGTTTAAAGAAAAAAAGGGGAAAATGACTGGACTCAGAAAGCTGACTACTGAAGGTTCGCGCAACAATGAAAGGGATTGCCCACATGCTCTTACCAGATCGGGAAAAGGGGGGGAGGAGCAATTAAAGGCTTGCGGGAAGTCCCCGGAGTACCATCGGCATCTTGAATCGGAACTTAGGGGGAAAGAGCGACGAGCGAAAGCCAGACCGGGAAAATATTCTCAACCCCGCCACTGGATATTTTTGTCTTGAATCTAAAGCGAAATCACATTCAGCATGATAAAGGTTCCCAAAAAAAGGAGACGAGAGAGAACAGATAGGCCATAAAAAGTCTGGGGCGGGGGGCACAGATCTCGCTGGAACTGGGAATCTGGAAACAAGCTTACGGGGCAAGGACCTATTAGAAGGGGATGAACACAAAAACCAGGGACATGCAAGGCTCCCCAAAACTTGGTGGATGGCAGAAACAGAAAAAAACAGGTCAAAGAAAAAATAAACGTAAAAACCAGGGGTCCTAAGCCACTGGAAGGACTGCAAATACTTACTAACCAGGAATCGAAAGAGGGCAAAGGGAGAGAAAGGGGGGGGGGGGAAAGAAAGAGACAATCCTGCTCACAGGGAGGGGCTAAAGTTTGAGCAGAGGTGAATAATACCTTCTGAGAGGCGAAAGGTTTGATCCTTTAAGATCTCGGAATGGACACGCACAAAAGCTTTTCAGACGGGGGTTTGAGTGGGGTACGAGTAGGGATGGCTTGGTTTTCCGCTTATTAAAAAATAGCCCAAGTTGGGGGCCACTCCCCATGGTGGAAAGGCTGGAGAAAAGAAGAGAAGGGGTCTCAGCGAATGAGTGTGGGCTGCACGAAAAAGCCAGGAGGCCAGCAAGGCCCGGAGAGGGTTTTCTCTCCCAGGGCGTCTCGCCTAAGTAATCGAAAGGGGAAAGAGACTGGAGGAAGGAGACGGAAAAGCGGGGGAATACTAGATATCCCGTACAAAACTGATACCCGACGAGGAGGATATCTTCAAGGTCCGATTTTCTCCAAATCAGGGGAAAGTTCAAAAGATAAAGATGCAGCAAGGGCGCTTAACCACCCGAATCCATGCGTACCTTCACCAAAAGTCCTCTGCCAGTGCCCCGAATACTCCCAGGAAAAATAAGGGGAAGGGAGGGGTGGGGGGGGGGAAAAAGGTTATACAACCCGTTCCAACGCGAACGAGGTCGAGAACCTCGAGCGCAAGCGTTTGAAAAAGAAAAGCGATCGGCATCTCGGAAAAAAAAAAGGGGAGTGAAGGAGGAATCAGGAGAAACGAGTAGAGGGTCTCGAGTTCGGAGGAATTTCCGTGTCGGTGGTCGAGTGGAAAAATTGAGAGTTGCTTCAAAGAGAGGGTTCGGGACGCGGACGTTGGTGAGAGCGGGGTTTCTTCTTCTAGGGACGGGGCTTTAAAAAGGAGGGGGTCTAGAAAGGGAGAGAGGGCGATTCAAAGCGCTTTGTGTTAAACATACTCGGATCGGAGAGTGCGATTGCTGGCATATCAAGTCGGCAGAAAAAATTCAATCCGAAGAGAAAAACTGTCGGGGGGAAAAAATACCAAAAGGAAGAAAAACTCAAAGAATTTTCTGAAGCATTGGATAAGGGGGGGGCGTGTTTCCTGTGGTGAACCAGAAGGGAGGAAAAACTCAGAGGAAGGAACCTTAGGATGGGGAGCCACGCCACTCCTAAGAGGGGAAAAGACCAAAAAAGGGGGCTGATTCAAACAAAAAGCCCCAGAAGAACACATGGGATTAAAAACCGAGGGGGAAAAAGCAAGGGCATGGTGCCTGGAAACTCATCGATATCTCGAAAAAAAAAGGAGGAGCCAAGACGAAATCGAGCGCAGCTTGGAAAAGCTTATCACAAGAAAGGGGAGAAAACTCCATTTACTGATATGAATGCTATGAAAAATCGCGGTGAGAAAAAGAGTTGCCGGCTGAGATTACTAGAAAGTGATTCCGGTACTGAAAAGTGGACTTCCGATGAAATGTTTGGAGGAGAATGGAGGGGGGGGAGGGGATTGCCTGGGCGGGATTGCTTGAAGTTAAGAAAAATTTCTTGTGGGGCTCAAGGAATAGGGGAAGAGCGGAAGGAAAAAAAAATGCTCAAAAGGCCTTTCAAGAAAGCGGAAAATAAAAAAAGGAATTTTTAGAAGTCCAGAAGGCCCACGAGACGACGGGTTCATGGAGAGGGAGAATTAAGGGAAGGAAATTCTTGGGGAAGGGGAGACATAAGAGGGCGAGGGGGAATGTCAACAGAAAATAGCCATTGAGGACGATGCCAAACAGAGCTCTAAGGGAAGAGTCTGAGGGGAGAGAATCAAACAAACGTTTCCGAGCCAAGAAAACCGCGTAAGTTAGGCTAAGGCTGGAGCATGCGAATAGAAGCAGGGGCGTAAAAAGGGAAATCAAAGGAATCGGAAAGGGACGGCGTTCGGGGAGCAGCTCCAGAGGGGAGATCAGGGTAAGTCTTTTGAAAAGGGGCTGGAGGGGGAGGAGAATTGGGGAAAAGAAAAGAGCCTTCGAAGGGAGAGGAATCTTAAAGGGGAGGGCAAGAAGTTTCTTCGAAAAAAAGAAGAACCAAGGAAGGACTGAAGATTTTCTAGACAGCGGCGTTCGAAAAACTCAAAGGAGAAATCAGGAGAAAGAGCCCAGGAGGGGATGGGGAAGGGAAGCTGAGAAAAAAAAAGCAAAAGGGCGCAAGTCTGCATACATTTTGGAAGGAAAAACTGTTGTGATGGTCTGCAGTATGAAAGGGGACGTGCGTAAAGTGAGACTCTCTAAAGCCGCGAATCAGGCTTGACGTCGATGTGTACGAAAGCATAAAAAGAAAAGGGGGCTCGGGGCAGGCCGGATATGGGGGGGGGGGGGGTACGAGAAGAACGCTTAGTCTCTAGGGGGAGTCGATCGGAAAAGACGTCTAGAACGGAGGACGGGGTACAAGAAAAAGGCGTCTAGAGGAAAACATAAAAGAGAAAGATGAAAAAGAAATGCAGGAAACGAAGTTGAA
>Ga0179593_1641338_pt1 | contig 13876 bp, 15 predicted proteins | sample CZODoug2_1_08_16_FD_185931 | JGI IMG/M metagenome (GOLD analysis project Ga0179593, IMG submission 185931) | Vadose zone soil fungal communities from Angelo Coast Range Reserve, California, USA - CZODoug2_1_08_16fungal (PacBio error correction) | ecosystem: Environmental > Terrestrial > Soil >...
CGCCGCTGATATCATTCTCGCATTTTATTCTGACCGAGCGAAGCGGAAAGTAAGAAGAAAGGGGGGAGGGGGGAGGGGGGGAGAAGGAAAAGGAGAGGATCACAGTCACATTCTCCGCACCCCAAGGGGTTATTGGTAGGCTACTGGCCGAGCCGGAGGCCCTGTCTCCGACATCTAATAGAAAGATGCCTCAAAAGGAAAGGAAAAGAGAAGAAAAAAAAAAAAAAGGAAAAGGAAAGGAAAATAAGGGGAAACAACACCGGGCATTTGGCGCGATTGGCCCATCGAAAAAACACTCCTGTCCATCTGTTGTCGACCAACCGGCAAAGTGGAGAGAAGGAGGGGAGAAGGGAAAAAGAAAGGAAAAAGAAAAGGCTCGATTCCTTTTTTCGAGAGACCAGCCAAGAGTGGCGGTCATCAACTCTTTGAATCGTTCATTGTGGTTTATCCCATAAAAGAAGAAAAAAGGAAGAAAGAGAAAGGGGAGGGGGAAAACACCCGCTGATGGGACCTTGCGGGTTGATGGTGCCAAGACTGGAAATCTCTCCTGCCAGAGTAGCACTGATCAAAGGAAAAGGGGGAGGGGGGGGAGAAGGAAAAAGGGGACGGGGGGTGCAAGGTGCGAATGCACTGGCCAATACTTATCCTGCTTGCCTAGCGTCCCTTTGAGGGGGGGGGGGGGGGGGAAAAAGGAAAGGAGGGGGTGAAGAAAATGAGCTTTTGGCTCAATGCTTCAAGGAAACACATGGCAGAAGTTCCTCCACAGTCGTTCTTCTCTGGGCAGCGATCAGGGACCAAGAAGGAAGGGGAAAAAGAGGGGGGGGGGGGGGAAAAAAAAAAAGAAAGAACGTGTCAAAGAAAGTCCCTTGGCCCTTGAGTCTAGTGCCGATGGCTCTTTGCCATTGACAAAGCACTGGCGGACTAAGAGGAAAGAAAAAAAGAGGAAAAAAGGGGTAGGTGAAGTGCCGTGTGCCGACCCAAGAGGCTCCGCGCTTGCTCTCCTATATTGTGTACGACCTGCCAGCGATTAGGGGAGGGGAGAAGAAGAAAGGAAGGGGAAAAAAAAGAATAATGGAAAGGTCATCAGCGCTGGGCCTGTGACAAACAATCCGCCACGCCATCCACCACCTTTTTTGCTGAGCATAGTCTCTCTCGCGGAGAAGGAAGAAGGGGAAAAAGGGGAGCGATCACGCTGGCTCAAATCATCTCCCAAAATGTGTGAAGGGCGAACCCCTTAACAATCCGACTTCCATCAACCCGCATCACCTCCAAAAAAGAGAAGGAAAAAAAAAGGGAAAGGGAAGGAACGAAGAAAGCCTACCAAGACCGTTTGTCGTTTGTGCGGTGGGGTTCTCCCCTCCCCCCGCGTTAAAAGGGGAGGGAAAGAAAAACTTCTGTTTCATAATCGGTAAAACTGTCTGGTTTTAAGGTTACTACTGTGGGGGGGGGGGGAAAGGGGGGGGGGGGGGGGGAAACGATGGGATGAAAAGGGCACCGTTTCGATGACGGTCGTTAAGGCGGTGTTTCTGTCGGGGATACATTTTATTAATCCAGCAATGATTCACCCGATCGCTATTGTCGAGAAAGAAGGAAAGGGGGGAAGAAAGGGAAGGTAGGCAAGGGACGGATAACGAAATCCAGAGGCGGACCTCCTGACTGAGAGGTTCGGATCGGATCGGAACCGAGTGGGAGGGGGAAAGGGGGGAGGGAGAAAAGGGGGAAGCGCAATTCGGTCCTAAACCCTTTCGAAAGGGGACGTCAACGTGATTCGCGAACATTGTACCATTCATATCGTGGTACTAATCCCGGGAGGAGAGAAAAAAAAAAAAAAAAGGGAGAGTTGGGACAGAACTCGCCAGTTGGAAAACCAGGTCATTCTGGCCAACAACGTATTTCTTTGAGGCGATGTCCACGTGAAGGGAAAGAGGGGGAGGGGGGGGGGGGGGGGGGGGGAAAGAACCAGAGCAGTCGGTCGTTTACTATATCACTGGGGGCCGGTTCTGGCCGCGATTACAATACATATCTCCTCAACAACAAAAAAGGAAAAAAAAAGAAAGAGAAAGCCACCATTTATATCTTCCCGAGGAATGCTCTGGTGAAAAACCTCTCCACCGCCATAAACGCGCCGGGAGAAAAGAGCGTTTGTTGGCCAGAATGACCTGGGTTTCCAACTGCGCGTTATGTCCCAATGAGAAAAAAAAGAAAGAAAAAGGTAGCGCTCCCGGCTTCTTACCACGATGAAAAAGGGGACAATTTTCGCGAATCACGTTGCCGTCTCCGATTTCGAAAGGGAGAAAAAAAAAAAACCTCCAGGACAGTGCCATAGCCAATCAGGTTAACCTCCGATCCGAACCTCTCCGTCAGATGGTATGCGCCTGGATTTCGGGGAATAAGACAGAAGGGGGAAGAAGAAAGAAAAAAAAGAAAAGTCGGCACGTGGATCGACAATAGCGCTCGGTGTCAATTCTGGATTAATAAATGTCTCCCCTACAGAAAGCAACGCCGGTAACGACGGGAAAGGAAAAAAGAAAGGAAAAAATCAAAATAAACAAAAACATTACCCTAAAAAAGAACATTTACCGATGTTCTGAACCAGCCCTTGTTACCGAATGTTTTGACGGAGAAAAAGAAAAAAAAAAAAGGAGGGGGAAGGGTCTATCGTCTTCAGGGACAAACGTAATGTGGTTAGGGGGTGCTTAATCTGAAAGATCCGAGCCGTGTTGGCGTTTGATTGCGGTGATGGAGCTCGGCATTGTAAGGGGGGGAGGAGAGGGGGAAGGGGGGGGAGGAAAGAGACGAGCCGACGCAGGCTTGACGGGGCTCTGGTTCTTTTGGTCAGCTGATCGTAAATCTCGGCCCAGGCGCAGTCGAGAGAGACTCTGCTCAGCAAAAAGTGGTGGCGGGAGGAAAAGGGGGGAAAAAAAAAAAAAGGGGGAAGGAAAAGCGTTTAGCACCGGTGCGCTCCGGCCAGGCATTGGAGGTTTTGAGGCTCGCCGCCGAATCGCTGGCGGTCGTCCAAAAAAAAAAAAAAGGGGCCGCACCCGCAGAACCGAACAGATCATGCTCGGTATAGAGCGAAGAGCTCTTCGATTCTCTGGCGATAGACTTCCAGTTGCCTTTTCATGGCAAAGAAAGGAAAAGGGAAAGAGGGAGAAGAAAAAAATAGGTGGCAGTAGCAAAGATTTTCCATGCTTCGTGTCCCAGTGCCATAGCCCTACGACTGTGGCGTAACTCTGCCATTGTCGCTTGCCGCCTTGAGAAAAGGGAGAAGGGAAAAGGGGAAGAATAAAGGAAGCTAAGGCAGCAGGATAATAGTTCTGCCAGTGCATGGCGCAACGGGGGGGAACCAAAGTCGGTGCGTTTGTTCCTGAGGTGACTTCTCCCTACAGAGGAGCCGCGTTCTTTGACCAGGGGGGGAGAAAAGGAAAAAAAAAAAGGGAAGGAAACGCCACGCATCCACCATCCGTCTTTGACCCCGCGGACTTTGCGCTCGCGATAGGTTGAGCGCTCTTATGATTGAGCGGATAAACCCCCATGCCCGCTTACAAAGGGGGGAGAGGGAAAGGAAAAAGGGAAGGGGTGTGTCCCGAAACTTTTTTCCAACTAAGAAGGTGGGGTTCGATTTCGAAGTCTTCGATCATTTTGCCGGTTTGGTCGACAAAAGGGGAAAGGGAAAAAAGGGGGAAAAAAAAAAAAAGGGGGGGGGAAAACGGCGTGGAAGCATTCATGGTCTTTTGTTTGCTGCTTTTGGGGGGGGCGTCGCTTTTGCCCTGCCGTCCATCGAGCTGATATAATGCCTTCTTGAGGCCTCTGCTATTAGATGGAGGAGGAGGAGAAAAGGGAAAGGGGGAGGGGAGGGGGGAAGCCGGCAGGACGTCCGCCGCGAAATTCTCGCCTGCGCGCAGTTATTACACCTCCCTCCTCCTTGCTCGCAGGGCCGTTCGCTCGGGAAAGGAGAAAGAAGAAAGAGGGGAAAAAGCGCTGATATCATTCTCATCAGTTATTCATTGACCGAAAAGCGGCCCTTGCAGGCAGCGGAGGGAGGTTGTGGATACCTGCTCCGGCAGGCGAGAATTTCGCCGTCGGGACGTCCGGAAAGAGAGAGAAAGGAAAAGAAGGGAGGGGGAAGGCCGGAGGCCCTTTCTCCGACTCTAATAGAAATAGGAAATCAGAAGGCCATTATATCAGCTCGATGGACGGCAGGGCAAAGTCTCGCAAAAAGCCAAAAGCAGCAACAAAAGACCATGGAATGAGAGGAAAAAAAGGGAAGGGGGGGGGGGGGGGGCCACGAAAACACTCTGTCATCGTGTCTACCAAACCGCAATTATCGAAATCCTGGAATCGAAACACTCGGCTTTAGGTTGGAAAAGTTTCTGGGAAAACCTTCAACCTCACGCTCGCTTCAAGGGGAAAAAAAAAAAAAGAAAGGGGGGGTGATTCCGCTCAATCCCTACGAGCGCTCAAGCTATCGCGAGCGCAAAGCCCCAGCGGGTCAAAGACGATTGGCTGATCGTGGAGTTTCGCGGGAAGGAAAAGGAAAAGAAAAAAAAAAAAAGGAAAGAAAAGACTGAGGCTCCGACTCTCGGGATAAGTCACCCTTCAAATTTAAACAAACCGCCTTTGTTAACCAGTTGCGCCCATGCCCTGCCAGAATATTAGCCTGCTGTGCGAAGGAAAAGGAGGGAGGAGGGGGGTTTCCTACCCCTGAGCTTTTGGCTCACGGCTTCAAAGGAAATGGCAGAAGTTCCTCCACAGTCTGTCTGTCTCTGGGGCAGCGATCATGGACCCCGACGCTGAGAGGGGAAAAGGAAAAGCACCGACGGTAAAAATCTCTTGGCCTTGAGTCTGGATTGCATATGCTCTTTGCCCAGTGAAAGCAAAAGGGAAAGGGAAAGGAAAAAGGAGGGGAGCTGTTCGGTTCCTTGCCTTGTGCCGGGACCCAATATTTCAGGACTGCTCTCTCGAATTGTGGGACGACCGCCAGCGATGCGGAGGGAAAAGAAGAAGAAAAAGAAAGGAAGGGGAAAAAAGGGGAAAAATACTGGCACGTTTCATCATCGCTGGGAGGACAACCCTCCTCCACTCATCCCCCTTTTTGCTGAGCAGTCTCTCTCGCTGCGCAGGGAAGGGGGGGGAGGGGGAAAAAAAAAAAATCCTGCGTCGCTCGCTCACCGCTGGCTCAAAATCATAGAATGTGGATCGATCGAACCCTTTACAATTCCTAGCTCCCTCACCGCAATCACTCCAACACGGCGCAGGGGGAGAGAGGAGGAAGAAGAAAAGGAAAGGGGAAAGAAAAAGACCGTTTGGCGTTGGGGGGGCTTGTTTGGGGTTCCCCTCTTTAAAACCGGCGGGGGGAAAAAAAGAGGGGGAAGAGAGTGAACTGTCTGAGGTTTTTAGGTTCCTGTTTTTTGGTTTATTTTTATCCCTCTGGGTACTTGACTGTCGGTTGGGGGGGGGGAAAGAGGAGAAGGGAGGACCGGCGGTGTTTCTTTTTTTTCTTTATACCTTTTAAGGATCCAGAATGATTCACCCGAGCGCTATTTCGATCCACTGCCGAACTTGGCCAGGGCCGAAGAGGGGAAAAAGGGGGGGAAAAGGGAGAAATCAAGGCGCATACCATCCTGATGGATATGTTTCTGATCGGACTGGAAACCTGATTGGCTATGGCACTGTCCATTGGAGGCCTGCCGCAGGACCAGAGAGGGGGGGAAAAAAAAAAAAGGGGAAAAGTCGCGAACATTGTACCATTCATCGTTGTAAATCCCGGGAGCGCTACAACCTTCTGCTCCCACAATATTGCTGATGGTCGGGAGAGGGGAAAAAAGAGAAAAAAACGTATTGCTTGGAGGCTATGTCCACGGGCCGGAACCGGCGTTTCTTCTTCGAGGGGAGAAAGAGCCTTCGGATCGGACGATATCAATGGTGGCGGGTTCTGCGGATGAAGCCAAAGACAGAGAGAAGAAAAAAAGAGGGAAAGCGCGGCGAACAGCACCATTAGGTCCCGATCCTAATCCTCTGGTGAAAAAAAGAAAAAAAAAACAGGGGAAGAAAAGCCAAGCAAGACGTTTTGAACAGAATGACCTTGTTTCCAACTTGCGCGTTATGTCCCCAATGCCGCCCGACAAGAAAAGGAAAGGGAAAAAGAAGAGAGGAAAACGATGAATTGGGACAATTTTCGCGAGCACTTGCCGTCTCCTATTTCTGACCCGGTCGACGAATTGCGATCAAATCCGGAAGGGGAAAAAAAAAAGAAGAAAGCAGGTTTCCGCTCCGATCCGAACCTCTCTCATGACAGGATGGTATGGCCCTTGATTTCCCGTTCTCCGGCCCTAGAAGAAAAGAAAAAGAAAAGAAAAAAAGGGAAAAGGAGGAAGGGATCGACATACCTCGGGTGAATCCTTCTGGATTAATAAATGGAAACCCGACAGAAACCACGCCGGTACGCGGAAAGAGAAAAAGAAAAAAAAAAAAAGAGCGGATCAAAATAAACCAAAAAAAACCTAAACCCTCCTCCCGTTACCGATGTTCTGACCAGAAGTGTTAAAGGGGGGAAAATTCCCGGCCCCGGGGAGCGGGGAACCCCAACGCCAAACGCCAAACGGTCTTTGTTAGGCTTTCAACGGTCTTCAAGGTAAAACAGTAATTGGTTAGGATTGCGTAGCTGAAAGATCCAGAGCCGGGGGGGGGAGGGAGGAAGGGGGGGAAGGAAAAGGGGGGGGGAAGGGGGAGCAGCGGTGAGCGAGCCGACGCAAGGCATTGTCCGTTTGTCTCTGGGGAGGTGGGATATGCTGATAGTAAATCTCGGCCAGGCGCAGCGAGGAGAACGCGGGGAAAAAAGGGGGGGGGGAAAAGGAAAAGGAGGATGAACGTGGCCAGTATTTCGTGTTTGTCCTGAACGCTTAGTCACCGGTGCGCTCCGGCCAGCATGGGGAGAAGGAAGGGGAAAAAATCCTCGGAGAGTCAAAGCGCGGGAAATCTGGTCCGGCACCTGTCAAGGAACCGAACAGAGCATGGAGGAGAAAAAAAAGGGGGGGGGGGGGGGAGATAGACTGCCAGTTGCTTTTCAATTGTCAGCATCTGCACTAGACTCAAGAGGCCAAGAGACCTCTTGGCTTTGACCGGAGGAGGGGGAAAGGAAAGGAGGAGAAAAGAGCCGACGACTGTGGAGGAACTTCTGCCATTGTCCGCCTGCCGCAACAAAAGCTCAGGGGTAGGAAAACGCTTCAAAACATCCAGGCCGGAAACCGAGAAAGAGGAAAAAAAAAAAGGGGGGGGAAAAAAAAAGGGAGGGCGTTGTTCAATGAGGTGACTTCATCCCGACAGAGTAGAAAAAGGCTTTGATCAGTGCTTCCTCTGGCCGGAAGAGCTTTCCAGTCTTGGGCACAGCAACCCCAAGGGGAAGAAAAAAAAAGGGGGGGAGGGAGGGAGCGCGATAGGCTTTAGCGGCTCTTAGGATTTAATCTGAAAAATACACCACCATGCCCGCTTCCAGAGTTGCTCTCGACCGCCACTCCGTGGAGGAAAAAAAAAAAAGGGGAAAGAAACGTTTTCCAACCTAAGCCGAGTGTTTCGATTTCGGAGGCGATCCTTTGCCGGTTTGGGTCGACACGATGACAGAGGGGAAAAAAAAGGGGGGGGGGGGGAAACTCTTGGATCATTCATGGTCTTTTTGTTGCTGCTTTTTGCTTTTGCTTCGCTTGGATGCCGTCCATCGAGCGATATAATGGCCTTCTTTAGTCCTCTTCTTTAGATGGTCGGAGCAAGGGGGAAAGAAAAAAAAGGGAAAAAAAAAAGGGGGAAGGGGGAGAGGCTCGGGGCAGGACTCCGCGCGAAATTCTCGCTGCGGCGCAGTTATTCACAAAAACTCCGCCTTGCTCTGCAGGGCCGCTTCGCTCGTCATGAATAATCGAGAAGGATGCACGGAGAAAGAGAGAAAAAAAAAAAGAAAGAAAGGAGAGAAGGGAGTCATGACCGCGAAGCGGCCCTCTTCATAGCAAGGCAAGGTGTGAATAACTGCGCCGCAGGCGAGAATTTCTCCGGCGGGACGTCTGCCCGGCTAGATCACACAGGACAAAGGAGAAAAAAAAACTACTGCCGACGCCGGAGTCCCTGAGCCGACATCTAATAGAAAGCGGCGCCTCAATAATCCTTATCTCATGTCGATGGACGCAGGGAAAGAGAGAAAAAAAAGGGGGAAGGGGGGGAGGGGGGGGGGGAAGAGAAAAAACTCTGTCATCGTTGTCGACCAAACCTGCAAATTTATCGAAAAAAGCGAACACTCGGCTTTAGGTTTGGAAAATTTTCGTTAAAACTTCAACCTCACGCTCGATTTCCTCTTTGCGGAAAAAAGAGAGGGGGGGGGGGGGAAAAGTCCGCTCATCCTAAGAGCCTCAAGCCTATCTCGATCTCACAGAATCCCCCAGCGGGTTCAAAGACTATTGGCTGGATGCGTGGAGTTTACGCTGATGACGGGGAGGGGGGAGAAGGGAAAAAAAAAAAGGGGGGGGGAGGCTCCTCTGTCGGATGGAAGTCACCCTCATTGAACAAACGAACGTTGTTAACCAGTTTGCGCATGCACTGGCACAATATTATCAGCGGCAGTAGAGGAGGGGGGGGGAGGGGGGAAGAAAATGAGCTTTTGGCTCAGCGTCAAGCGACACTTTCATTAATGTTCCTCCCAGCGTCGGCTCTGGGGCAGCGATCAGGGACCCCCCGACGCATGGAAATCTGTGCCGCACAACGAAAGGGGAAAAAAAAAAGGAAAAAGGGGAGGAGTGGCCTTGAGTCTAGTGCCAGATGCTCTTTGCCACTTGGAGAACTGCATCTAATCGCCAGCGAATCGAAGAGCTTCTTCGCTCCGTCAGCCTCGATCAGGATCGGGGAGGGGGAAAAAAAGAAGGGAGGGAGAGGACGAGATTGGGGACGACCTCCAGCGATCGGGAGGCGATCCTCACAACCCCAATGCCTTCGAAGCGCACAGGGGAAAGGAGGGGAAAAGAGGGGGGGAAGGGGGAAAACAAAGACGCCACGCCATCCACCTTTTTGCTTAGCATCTGAGCGCGCGCCTGGGCCGAGATTTACTATCAGCATCATCGACAAAAGAAAAAAGAAAAAAGAAAAAAGAAGAGAAAAAAATGTGGATCGATGAACCCCTTACAATGCCGACTCCAAAAAACCCGCATCAACGCAAAGGCTCACTGGGAGAGGGGAAGAAAAAAAAAAGAAAAAAAAAGAAAAGGGGGGCGTTTGGCTTTTGGGGTTCCCCGCGTTCCAGGGTGGCGCAGTCAAAAACATCGGTAACACTTCTTGTTCAAACATCGGGGAAACTGGAAGTAAGGGGGGGGGGAGGTTTGATCCGCTCTGGTTAACTGTCGGTTTTTTTGGGTTGGAAAAAGGGAAGAAAAAGGGACGGAGGAAAGCGTTGTTTTCTGTCGGGATACATTTATTAATCCAGATTATTCACGCCAAAAGCATATTGCGATCCACGTGCCTAACTTTGGCCAGGTACTAGATTGGGGCCCTATTGGTAATAGAAGGGCCGGGAAAAAAAGAGGGGAGGGGAGGGGAGCGGAGCTGGAAACCTGATTGGCATGGCAATTGCATGGGGGCCTTGCCGCAGTACCTCGGATTTTGAATCGCAATTCGGCGACCCGGGCGAAAGAGGAAAGAAAAAAAAAAAAAAGAAGGGGGAAGAAAAGGGGAAAGGAAGGCGACAACCGTCGCTCCCAATTGCTGATGGTCGTGTCGCAGGGGGGGGACATAACCTCAATTTTGGAAACCAGTCTATCTGGCCAACCAAAGGGGAGGAAGACCGGCGTTTCTGGGCTGTTGCGCGGTTTGGCCCAAGCAATTCGGATCGTGACGATATCAATTGGTGGCGGGTTCGGAGAAAAAAAGGAAAAGGAAAAGAAAAGAGGGGAGAGGTCTTTGCTAATCGCGGCATAACCCCGCCACGTGATTCTTCCTATCCGAATGCTCTGTGAAAAACACGCGCCACGACAAAAAAAAAAAAAAAAGAAGAAAGAAGGGGGGGGCCAGAATGACTGTTTTCCAACGAAAGTTTGTCCCCACATGCTCCCCGACCATCAGATATTGGGGGGGAAAACGGAAAAAAAGGGAAGGAAAGGTTCGCGAATCACGTGGCCGTCTCCGATTTCTACCCTTTCGACGAGGCGATCAATCCGAGGTCCTTGCTTCATTCTCCAATGACAGGCCATAGAACAGAGGGAAAAAAAAAGGAGGGGGAGGGAAAGAGGAAGAAAGCCCTTCGATTACCACCTAGTTTCCACGGACGTCCCTGTCCCAGTTCGAAAGGGGGAGAGGAAGAAAAAGAAGAAAAAAAAGAAGGGGGAGCCGTCATCGACACGGTGCAGGTTCAAACATAGGTAACACAAAAAACCGACATTACCCAGATCGGATCAAATAAACAAAAACAGTAAAAAGAAAAAAAAAAGGAAGAAGGAGAAAAAGAAAGTTGTTACCGATGTTTTTACTGGCTCCAACCAGGGGAAAAGGCGGGAACCCCAAACGCCAAACGCCAAACGGTCTTTGGTATGCTTCTATCGGTCTTCAAGGGAAAAAAGGAGGGGGGGGGAGGGAGGAGGGAAGGAAGGGGGGAAGGTGTAAGGGGTTCGTCGATCCACATTTTGTAAATGATTTTGAGCCCGGGGAGCCGGCCGACGCCAGGCATTGGCGTGGCTCTGGTTCTTTTGGGGCGAGAAGAGGGGAAAAGGGAAAAAAAAAGGGGAGGGGGGGGGGGAGGGGGGGGGGGAGGGGGTTGTCACAGCCCACGCTGATGAACGTGCCAGTATGAAAGGGAAAGGGGAGAGGAGGGGCAGCATTGGAGGGTTTTGAGGGTCGCCGCCTAATCGCTGGCGGTCGTCCCCAATCTCCGGAGAGCAAAGAGGGAGGAAAAAAAAAAGGGGAAGAGGGAGAAAGAAAGATGTCGATTCGCTGGCGATAACTCCATTTGCTTTTCAAAGAGGGAGCATCTGCACTAGACTCAAGGCCAAGATACCTTTTGCTTTGACCGTAGGGGGGGGGAAAAAAAGAAAAAAAAGGAGGGGGAAGGGGAAGAGAGGGACCCAGACCGCGACTGTGGAGGACTTCTGCCATTGTCGGCTTGCCCGCCCTGAAAAAATCAGGGGTAGGACAACTCTTCAAAAAACATCCAGGCCGAAACCCAGGGAAAGGAAAAGAAAAAAAAAAAAAAAAAAAAAAAAAAAGGAGAAAAGGGGGAAAGGAAGGGTGCGTTGTTCAAATGAGGGTGACTTCATCCCGACAACGCAGTCTTTGATCAGTTGCTCCTCTGGGGCAGAGAGGAGGAAAAAGGAAAGGGAAAGAAAGAAACTCCACGCATCCACCAATCGTCTTTGACTCCCGGAGGGGCTTTGCGCTCGCGTAGGCTTTGAGCGCGCACGTAGATGGACAGGAATAAAAAAAAAAAAAGAAAAGAGGGAGGGGGAGAGGATCGCAAAAGGAATCGAGCGTGAGGTTGAAGTTTTTCCCGAAACTTTTTACCAACCTAAAGCGAGTGTTCGATTCGAAGTCTTCGATCACTGGGAAGGGGGGGGGGGCAGACACGAGGAAAAAGGGGGGGGAAAGGGGAGGGGAAGAAGGGAAGGGTCTTTTGTTGCTTGCTTTTGGCTTTTGCTTCGCGGAAAATGCCGTCCCATCGAGCTGACTAATTGCCCTTCTTTAGGCCTCTTCTATTAGAAAATGGAGGGGAAAAAGAAAGAAAAAGAAAAAGAGGGGGGGGAGCGACTGTGACTGTGATCGACCGGGGCAGGACGGCCGCCGTCGAAATTCAGAACTGCGGCGCAGTTATTCACACTCCCTCCGCCTTGCTCTGCAGGGCCGCTTCCGCTAGGGTAATGAATAAAGAAGAGAAAAGGAAGGGGGAAAGAGGGAGATCATTCTCGCCGTTATTCATTACCGAAGCGAAGCGTCCCTGCATAGAAAGGAGGTTGGTGAATAACCTGCGTCCCGCAGTCTAGAATTTCGCCCGGCGGACGGAAAGAAAAAGAAAAGAAAAGAAAGGAGAAGCACCCAGAGGGGTTATTGGTAGGCCTACTGGCAAACGGAGTCCCTTGCTCCGACATCTAATAAGGAGAAGGAAAGAGAAGGAAAAAGCCAAAAGCAGCCACAAAAGACCATGATGATTCCAAGGCATGGAAAAAAGGGCATTGTCGCTTTGGATTGGGCCACACGAAAACAATAGGGAGAGGGGGGGGGGGGAGAAGGAGAAAAAAAGAGGAAAAAATCGGCTTTGTTGGAAAAAGTTTCGGGAAAACTTCAACCTCACGCGGCTTTTGCGATCGAGACCATCCAATGATTGGCGGTCGAGCACCTCTTGGAGAGGGAATGGGGGGGGGGGGGGGGAATAGAAATCCTATAGCGCGCTCAAGCGCTATCGCGAGCGCAAAGCCCCAGGGGGACAACGACGATTGGCTGTATCTTTGAAGTTTCGCTGATCGACGGAAAGGAAAGGAAAAGGAGAAAAGAAAGGCGGCTCCCTCTGTCGGGATGAAGTCACCCTCATTGCAGCAAAAAAAGCCTTTGTTACCCAGTTGCGCATGCACTGGCAGAATATTTCCGGCATGAAGGGCAGGAATGGGGGGGGAGGGGGGAAGAAAGGGAGCTGTTGGCTCAGGCGGCAAGCGACAATGCATAAGTTCCTCCACAGTCGTAGGCTCTGGGGCAAGCTTCAGGGGAACAAAGTCCACCGAATTTGCCGGTCACCGAAAAGGACGGTCAAAGCCAAGAGTCTCTTCTCTTTGCCTTGATCCGAGTGGGCAGAAAAGAAAAAGAAGAGGGGGAGAAAGAGGAGAGAGTCATCCCGATCATTAGCTGTTCGGAGGTGCCGGGTGCCGACCCCAATTGCTCCTCACCCCCGCGGGGGAGAGAAGAGTTGGGGGGGAAAAAAAAAGAAGGGGGAAAGAGGGGAAAAGGAGAGAAAGCGTCAGAAAAAACTGAAAATACTGGCACGTTCATCATCTGCTGGTCCTGTGACAAACACGGGAACGCCATCCACCTTTTGCTTACAATAGTCTCTCTCGCTGCTGGAGAAGGGGAAGAGAAAAAGGGGGAAAAGAGGAAAAAAGAGGGGGGAGAAAGCATCTACAAAATGTGATCGATCGAACCCCCTTACATGCCGATCTCCATAAAAGCAATCAACTCCCAACACGTTCTCCTGGATCTTCAGGCTTAAGCAATCCCCACAAATGGGAGGGAAAAAAAAAAGGGGGGGAGGGGGGGGGGGGAGTTTGGGGTTCCCCCCTCTTTACCACCGGAAAATGGCTCATTCAAAACAAATCGGGAACAAGGCAGGGGAAAAGGGAGGGGGGGGGGGGGATTTTGATCCGCTCTGGTTACCTTTCGGGGGGTTGTGTTTACCTATGTTCTTAACCTCACGTTGTCGATGCGGCGGTACACGGAGTGGGTGAGGAGAAGAAAGGGGAGGAGAAAAGGAAGAACCTTGGGCCAGGGACGAATATTGGACCCTATTGGTAACTCGGAAGGGGGGGGAAAGGGGGGGAAAAAGGGGGAGGGTTAGGACGGAGCTGGAAACCTGATTGCTATGGCACTTGGGGAGGCCTTCCTCAGGACTCGGATTGATCGCATTTCGTCGACCCGGGGGAGAAAGAGGAGAAGGGGAAAAAGGGGAGAAAAAAAAAAAAAAGAAAAAAAGGGAGGTCGCTCCCACAATATGCTGATGTTCGGGTTCTCAGGGGGGACATAACGCGCAAGTTGGAAACCAGGTCATTCTGGCAAAAAGGAGGGAGGGGAGAGGGAAAAAGGGGGGGGGGAAACAGAAGCATTCGGATCGGTACGATAATCAATGGTGGCGGGGCTGCCGCTATTAGCAATACCT
>Ga0179593_1386036_pt1 | contig 13875 bp, 14 predicted proteins | sample CZODoug2_1_08_16_FD_185931 | JGI IMG/M metagenome (GOLD analysis project Ga0179593, IMG submission 185931) | Vadose zone soil fungal communities from Angelo Coast Range Reserve, California, USA - CZODoug2_1_08_16fungal (PacBio error correction) | ecosystem: Environmental > Terrestrial > Soil >...
GGGCTAATCCTGAAACAGACACCAGGAAAAACTAAAGGGGTGCAGGGGCCTAGACGCGCTTGGGGAAAAGTCCAAAGGGAGAAGGCTGAGCTCGAATCCAGGTCTAAACAGACAGACAGAAAGACGCCAAAAATCAAGCAGGAACAGGCGAGGTCGATCACCTCATGGACAGACCAGGGCTGAAAGGGAAGGGAGGGGACGAGTCGCATTCGCTACAATAGCAAAGTCTCATGTGCTAGGGAAAAAAAAAGGGGGGAGAAGGAACGCGAGCCGCATCCAGAGGTCGAGTTGGAAAAGTGAATTCCCACATCCCCGAAATCAAAAAACCGATTCCGTAAACCCCCTGCGGCGGTGGAGGAAGAAGGGGCAATAGCGAGAGAACTGTATCAAAAAGAATACTGGGATACTCAAACAATTAAAGCTATGAAAAATTGGACAGGAACCAAAAGACGCTATAAAGAGGACGCTAACTCGAGAGAGCTTCAGAGTAGGAAGGGTCGGGGGAGTACCCAGAGGGAGAAGAACTCCTAGCAAACCAGCAAATAAAACCTCGGCAGGGGGGTCAAGAAATTATTCTAAAAGCGTCGGAAAAAGGTCATACATCGGGACCGGAATTCGGTAAGCAAGAGGGAGGAGGAGGGAAAAAATTAGAAAAAGGTATAAAAGGCACGAGGGCAAAAAGTTCCTGGGTGCGCGAACCCCAGGTCACAAAGCCGAGCGCCGAAAGTACTATGGGGGGGGAGAAAAAACGCTCAGAAAAACGATGGCCGCCGAGCAGATTGACATCGACGCGTCGTTCCCTGTTAAGGGCCATGGGGGACAAAACCACTTGAAGGCCCATGCGCTATATGCTCAATAGGGGTGTGAAGGCTCTACATGGGACCCTGGCGCCCGCAGTTGGGTCTTAGGGGAAATTGGCCTTACCGCGAGAAGATGAGGTCCGGAATGTACCTCCAAGGCTCGGGAAGCAAAAAAAAAAGGGGGTGTAGCCGCGACGCCTTGAGTCAACGAACCCTCGTCAGGCTTCAGTGAAGGGGGGACTGAAAAAGTGAGCGAAATCTTCTCGAAACGAAGCGTCGGTCTGGCGGGAGCGGCCCAGCTGCCGGAAGTCTGGGAAGGAGCCGCAAAGGAAGGGTGTCGAGGACAGATGTCCGAGTTCTCTCAGTCGCGGTGGCGGAAGAGCGGGAAGAAAATAAAGGGTGCCGGGAACCAGGCCCAAACCAAGTGGGGTCAAGTTCCTCCTTTACTGGGGAAGGGGGACCATCAGGGACGCCGACTGAGGGGGGAGAAAGAACAAGGAAGGCAGCGAGCGCAGATGCAGGTGACGTTGCATATGCCCTGCCTCATCCTCACGGAATTGGAGGGTAAGCAAAAAAAAGAGACCATGGTACAACGACACCAGATCAAAGGTGCCCAATCAGGGCACGCCGGGCTTGAACCAAATGAGAAAAAAATTGCAAACAAGGACGCAACAACAAAAATTACACGCCCGAAGACCCGGACGGTCCTCAATGCGCCGGACAAAATCTCGTCAAAAAAAAAAAAAAAAAAAAAAAAAAAAAAAAATAAAAAAAAAAAAAAAAAAAAAAAAAAATAAAAAAAAAAAAAAAAAAAAAAAAAAAAAAAAACAAAAAAAAAAAAAAAAAAAAAAAAAAAAAAAAAAAAAAAGAAAAAAAAAAAAAAACAAAAAAAAAAAAAAAAGAAAAAAAAAAAAATCACGAACGTGCTGAATCAGTGCGGGGGGCTCGTCTTACGGGGCTGCTTCGTGAGGGCTAGAACTGCGGCATGGATGAGCAGGAAGGCGTAGAAAGAAAACGGGTCGCGAAAAGGGGGGCGTAAACGGAAAAGGAAATTACCTGGGCAACAGGGGGTTCGTCAAAGAGATCGCGAGGGTAAACTGGGGTTTATCTTCCAAAAAAAAATCACCCCCACTTGGGCAAAACGGAAATGCCAAATTGAGTCAGTTGGAAAAATGTGACGAATGGAACGCGGGATTTGGGAGGGAGGCTGAGAACGCCTGCGCGCGGGGTGTCACCGCGGCGAGTTGCAAAGGTGGCGACGGCCTCGACAAAAACTTACCGGACCATAAGAGGAATTTCGCTGGGGGAGCCTGCGATAACGAAGGCAAGGGATTTCAGCAAGTTTGGGGACACGGTCGGGATCGGGGAGCGCGCTAATGTTTTTGGGAACGGATTAATAGTTGGGTTCGCAACAGCCAAAAGGGGAAAAAAAACAAAGGGGTGCCTCTCTACATAATGGGTCGGCGGTAAAAAAACATTCTGGAACGTCGAACTGCAGGTAAAGGGAACGTCAGGCCGGAGCATGCGAAGAGGGCGCTGGAGCCAAAGAGACTTTAAAAGGGCGGCACTTCATCAGGGAAGGAAGGCACTCACAAAAAGGGCCTTGTCTGCGGGCACAGTCGTTAGGGACTGTAAGAGAGGCCGGAAGAATGCAGACAGAAAAAAGAAGGGTAGTCTGGATACGTTCTCGCGCAACCGAATTGGCTAGGGGCATCGGCGTCGGAAGAAAACTCCATTGGCGAGGGTCGAAGTCTTAACCAGAAGAAGATCCGGAAAAGAGCACGGGATCGGCGATCAAAGAAAACTCACCATACCTTGCTAAAAAGGCAAAGCCTTCGGGGGGGGCTGCCATGAAACCTGGCCAACGATCGAGAGCCAACGACTCTGCAGGGGTGGAGAGGGGGAGCATATCTTCATCCGAAAAAGGAAGGAATACACTTAAAGGGACACGAGTAAGCGAACTGAGGACGTCGCCGACGGACTAACGCCCCGTCTTCTCGCTGGGATTTTGTGAGATGTGGCCGTTCTTCGTCAGAAACGCGGGCGGGGATGGAGAAGGACTGTCAACGCGGGGGGGACCTAGAAGATCAAAAATCGGAGGAGAAGAAGAGGGCCAAAGGGGAAGATCGGGAAAGAAAAGCCGAGAAGGACGAGAAAAAAATCATCCCGTCGCGGGGCCAAAGCCCTCCCCAGCGAGAAACTGTTCGTAAAAGAGAAGATAAAAGTCCGCGGGCGCCTTACTGCGTGCGGTGCCGGGGGCGTATTTTTGAAGAACAGGGCAGGGAAAGGGAGAGGCGATAAAAGATCAAAGGAATGGCAGAATGAGCGAAACGTATATGAATTTCTCATCGCCTACCAGTTCATAGAAGGGGGAAAAGGGGGGGATTTTGGAAGGATGAGCGATCCAAGAAAACTCAAGCATAGGCACGGGCAGACTGAAACGCCGAAAATCCGCATTGTCCGCCTAAGAAAAAAAACTCCCCTTGATGATAAAAAGGCCAGGGGGCGTAAAAGAGGGGGGACCATAACGAAAGCGTTCCGAAGGACGGAAACGCGGGGGAGAGATTGGAAACAGCGAAGAAAAAGACCGGCAAGTGAGGGTGGGGGAAGTCGGCAAACTGAAGTGCCAAAAGGTAGGGAAGGGGGAACGGATTGTACAGCACCCGCGCATGCGCGGCAAGGGAAAAAAGACTCTGCATGGTCGAATGAAAATTTTGCAAAAGGAAAAACTACAAGGACCGGCCATTGTGATGACCGGTCCAGCGGCAGGTTTGGGGTCAAGAACAAGGAAAAATCCAGTAAACCACACAGAGCGCGGGGCCGCGACTGTAACACAAAGGGGGAGTAGGCTGCCCGACAATGACCATCCGCTGAAGGATTGAGACAGGCGAATCCACCGAATACGATGATGATACTTGGCCGTGAACCGCAACGGGCAAAAGCAAGGAACAAATAATCAGAATCAGGCAGAAATGCAAGCAAAGGGGATGCCATACAGACGGTTGCGAGAACAAAAGCCAGACTTAAAAGGCCACAATGTGAAGGAAAAACATAGGGGCAGCGGACGAACGGGGCAAAAAAGGATTTACGTAAGCCAGGGAACGGCGTAAGAAGATGTTGCAATGATCCGAATAAGGAGGGGTAGAGAGAAGGAAATAATCGCCCGTCAAAAACTAATGCCCCGGAAAAAGCCGACCAGCATCATCAAACTCGCTGTGATTAAGAAAAGGAAAACAAAACCAAGGAAAGGACGTATTCGTTGAATCAGGGGGGTGCTGAAGATGCAAACAGCTGAAAGCGAAGCTGTGCGGCACAATCCAAAACCGTCTATTTCGGATATCTTATCAGGGGGTGAAGACAAGCTTTGTGAACAGGGAAAGGAACCACAGAATAGGGGAGGCGGGATGAAGGGAAAAGGGGAGCTAGCAACTTAACATCGACTGCAAGCTCGCAAGGACCGCATGGCTTTCTCGCAATGTCAGGAGGGGGACGGCTGGCGAATAACTGGAATGAATGAGGCAAGAACCTTTAGGCGGTAAGTTGGAGGGACCGGGGGGAACAAAAACGTACTAAAGGCATAAATCCGCGCTGTAAAAGAGCAAACCGGGCATCGATGAGTGATCGAAAAAAAACGAGGGGGCGACCGGCACGACCGAAAAAAGTTCGGCGAGACCGCCCAAACTCGGTCACTAGCAGAGTCCAAGGTCTTTTCCAAACGCAGAAAGAAATTGGCAGAAAACGAGCGGGACGATCCGACCTTGGATGCAAACACATCATCGGAGCCAGGAGAAGGCGGCGAGGGTGTGGAAGGAGGGACTCGCAAGGAGGCATGGCCATACCCACGGCGAACCGCGATACAGGAGCGGGGAAAAGGGAAGACGAGCAAGGAACATGAGAAGAGCAGAAACGAAAATCATCAGGTCATCAATTGGTAAAAATTGTTGCAAAAGACCGGGCAGCCGAGGCGAAAAACGAGAGGGAACCATATCCAAGAAAGCGGGGGGGGAGGGGCTAAGATGGGACGCAACAGAGGCTGGCGGCTCTTCCGTCGTCTGGTTACCCACGATATCCCCATTACCTTTCAAGACGGGCCACCAAGAGGATCTGGGAAAACGGTGGGGGGGGTCAAGGAATCTCCCGTAAGGGGGAAGGGGCCAGGAATGGACCCGAGTAAGGACTCTGCACGCGCAAAGGCAACGCTGATGAGCCTCCGTGCAACGGAGGCGAGGCCCGGTCGATCAGGAAAAAAGGGTATAAGGGGGGGGGAAGCAGCGAGACTCACCAGAAATGGAAGACTCGCAATCGAGAAGCCAACTCTTTGGAAAAGTTAGGGACCAGAAAAAAAAAAAATGGGAGAGTAGGAGCATAGGAAAGGAAAAAGCAAACGAAAGGGTTCTTGCTCTACCAAAGCCTTCAGGAGGAAAGGTCCGGGGGGCGGGATGAAGAAGAAGGCGAAAAGATCCTCGTCGACATCCTGGATTCGCTCAAATAACGCTTTCTCCCCCTCTAAAAGACCGGATATTAAATCGTCCGAGTTGGAAACTGGCCGAGACCGAAAAGCAATGAGCCCGCGCAAGAAAAAGTTAATGGCGCTTGAGACTGCCGTAAAGGAGAGTACCTCGGGGAATCGAAAGACGGGCTCGCAATGCATGCTTTCTGGAAACTTTGAAATTGTACCTTGGGGGGGAGGGGGAGCATAATCAGCAGAAAAAAGAAAAAGAAACTAGGGGGCGTCTCACAAGGTCGTCGAATCACGGACTTGCAGTAGACCATCGACTCAACAACAGAGGAAGTAAAGTATATAAGGGGACTCCTATCCAGCTGTAAACTTGGGGGGAAAAAAAGGCCATATCGCGCCATGGTGAGGAACCGGAAAGAGAGGCAGATGCACTAAAGGTAATAAGCATACATAAACGAAAGCAGGCAAGAGGATCAATAAAAGGGAAAATAGAGGTCGAGCCACATCAAAAACAATAACGCCTACAACGCGTGCGAAAGCTGCATGCGCTTTCGGAAAAGGAAAATAGGACTTCGCATCTCATTTCAAAAAGAGAAGGGTGAAGCAAGACGCATCCAACCTGCGGGTAGCGGAAACTGTGGGAACTAAAATCCCTTCGCCAGACCAAAAACCTCAAACCGCTAGGGGGAGTACAGAAGGAGTAGGGAGGGGGAAGGAATCCACTAAGGAGACTAAAAGAGAATGAAGAGGGAAGAGTTGCTCGCCCGAGCCCAGAACTCAGGACCGGCTGACCTCTATCTGCCCACTCGAATTGGCAGGAAAAATTAATCAGAATGATAGAACGTTTCAGAAAAGGACCCGGGAAAGAGAGCATAGAAGAGAAGAACAGAATTATTGCAAGAGGAGGGAAAAAGAACCGGGGGATTACATGCGGACCAAAATTCAATCGGGGACCATGAGAAGGGCGAGTTTGGGGCGGGTACACCTTGAGTCCCGATAAGAGGTACGGCAAAGAGGAAAGTTCAGGTGCCGCTGCTCCCCGTACCAAAGAAAAAGGAACCCCGGCTTGACGAGTGCCACCGCTCAATAAAAAAAGGGGGAGATATTGGAAAACTGGAACGTTCAGTCGCCTCTGCGTGGGGCGAATTAGGGGTCCCAACGTGGCCCAGCGAGGGGCAGTAATGAGACATATATGGGAAAGGAAGTACCCGAGGGGACCCAACGGGCGAAAGTGCGGGGTGGCCCGTCATGGAAGAAAATACTGGAATGTCACTCCGAGGGTCCAGGCAAAACGACGCCAATGTGTCCGCTGAAAGAAGGGGGAATGATGGGGGTGAAAATCCGTCAGGATAGAAAGAGAGTCTGACAGGGGCAAAGAATACAAAGTTCTAAAGATGAAAAAATAGCCCGTCAAGGAAAAAAGGGGGTCAAACGGAACCGGGCCTAGGTGGGGGGAAAAACCAGAGCCAGGCTTGGGTGTGGGGGGAACAGTCACTACGATGTGTATGAACTGTCGCGAAAAGCGAGCGCGCGCAGGAGTAATAGGGTGCCCAATGGAAGACCACGAAAAAAGGGCACGGCCGTGGGGGAATGTGATGGGCACAATTTAAAACCGACAAAAAACGGCCGGGAGAAAGCGAGAGCAGGACTGAGGGGTTAACGTATAGCGGGACCCTTCCACAGAAATCAAGCTTTAGGGGGGGGGGGACAGAATGAAAAGGTATCTAACGAGTACGGCCCGAGCAAACGCAAAACGCACAGGCAATGAGGGGAGCCGATTAAGAAAGAAATCGCCATGAAAGGGGAAAAAAGACCCGATGCAAACAAAGACCCCGGAAGTAAAGCCGAGCTTCGACGACGCGCGAAAGTCAGGTCGGCAGCGCTGCTGGCGTTCGGGAATGCTTTTCAATGAGCAAACTTTGGAACGGGGAAGACTCGGCATGGGGGGAGCGCAGGCGTCGAGAAAAAAGACATCGGGGGGGAGAAACTAACGACGGTCGGCGAACCTACGAATTCCTTGCACTTTCGTCTATGCAAACTCGGTTCAAGGGTTATCGTAAAAACCGTTGGAAAGCGACGATGCTGCGTCGGGGAGCAAAATGAAAAGGATGGCCGCCAGAGGGGTGACTGACATTCGGAGAGAAAATCTCGAAGGAGGTAAAGCCGGCGGAACGTTGGAAGGCCTGGGACAACCCAGGAACAGAAAACTCATAAGCTTTTTCAGGGGGGGAGGAGCCTGCAAGAGACCGAACATGTCCTAAAAGGGATAAGGGTGGCGAAAGACCGGAGGTAGGGGAGATGCGGGCAAAAAGTCTGCGGGAAAACGACTAGGGGGTGGACCGGATTTGACTAGGCATTTTTCGAAAACATGAAACCCCTGGAAAAAGGGTATCACCCTGGGCCGCGCTCCCTAATGTCCCGGCGTGAGTCGCAACAATTTCTACCGTCGGGAAAAAAATGCAGAGAAACGATCGAAGGGGCGCGAAAGGATTCGCGGGCGGGAAAAATAAAATCAAACGCACCGGTAAACATCAGACAGCCTCACCCGAAATGGCCTTGGGGAAAAAGGAAAAAGGTGAAGACGTCGAGCGAGGGACAGAGGAGAGACGAAAGTCAACGCCAAGAGGGGGAAAAAAACGACCGTTCGGTTCTGATATCCGATGAAGACGCGAACGGGAAGTGGCGACGATCATCACGGTCAAAAGAGGACGGACAAAAAATGTTGGAAAAACGGCGTCTTCAGGAAAAGACACCGCTGACGTAATCCAGGAAAATCATCGCCAAAACAAAAATCACCAGTCCTAAGGGACAGAAAAACTTTGGATCAGTAGACATCGCATGTCTTTGCCAAAACGATCGAGAGAGGAACGGCCGCACGGTGATAGAGGGGAGACTACTCAAATAAGTTGAAGAAGACTACCGCCACTCAGTACCGCTGAGAAAAAAACGCCAGAAAAACGTCTTCGAATGGGAACGGAGGGGGGGGGGGGGCCACTCTAAGGGTTGAGATTCTTCGTCAGAAACGCGAGTCCCGGCGAGCGCCGCTGAACGTAACACAAAAAGAGAGGAAAAGATATAGATGGAAATCTAGAAAGTCTGAGGGGAAAACCAGCGGCAGAATACGAAGAAAACTCACAGAACGTCGCGTGCGCCACCAAAGGGGTCAACAGAAAGGGCGAACGGCGAGGAGCGCCGTGAAAAACGCGGACGCTGGCGGGGAAAGCGTTCCGCACATTTCGAGAGAGGCAAGTAATATCACCGGAACCGTGACTAACGAATCGAACGATAGGGAGGGAGGTAGCAGCAAGGGTCTCTGAAAACCAATTCAGGGAGAAGGAAAGGGGGGGGGAGGGGGTTTTGCAGGATTACGCCCGGGTCCAGAGCCAAGATGAACGACGAAGCGACGGGGACTAAGAAAAGAGGGATCAAAAAGAGAAGGACAATAATATAGCCAGGAGAGGCATAATAGGAAAAGGTTGGGGCAGCTGAGGCAGTGAAAAATGGGAGGAGAATTGAACTAAAACTTCCAAAAGCCAAAAAATTAGATTTTGAGTACGTCAGTTCGCCATTCAAACAACCGAAGGGTCGTGTGGAAACGGATTTACAGCGCCCGCAATGAGGAAGGGCCGAGACGGGTGAACGGTACTCGAAAGCAGGTTGACGACGCCAAAATGAGAATCCACGCCGGAAGTGAACTGGGTCTTCCGATGTGATGTGAATCGGTCAAAACGAGGGCATTTTTTGAGAAAAAGGGACTGAGAAGAAGCAAACAACGATCGCCAGCGGAAAAGAGCAGACACCGACGCGGTAGGCTTGAAACACATAGTCTGCCATCAAAGAGGTTTCTTCTTCAGACCGGCATGCGACTGACAACGAAGAGGCGATGAGGAGAAAATGGGGGGGGGACCGAGTGCCTGAGGAAAACCGAACACGCGCCGTACCGCCGGCACATCCGGGGAAGTTGACGAACACTGCCAGCAACACTCAATCGCGAAAAACACGATGCGATAAAAAAACCAGCTCGTGCGAAAACTTCCCAATCTGAAGAAGAACTCACAAGGCGCATCGACGAACACGAGCACACGGATTTCACGGCGTAGGGTAACCTGGAAAGAGTCTTAAAGCCGAGGGGAAAAAAAGGGTAGTCCAAAGAAGGCTCAGAAAAGGAAGGAGAATGGTCAGAAAAAAATCAAGAAGAAGGCAAGCACGAAAATCCTACAAAAGCCGACCAGCAAAAACGTCTTCTTTATAGGACAGCGAGCTGGCTTCGGCTAACTCCGAGGAAAAACGAAGGGGTCTTCGGGTGAAATAGGGGTGTTGACGGTAAAGAGCAGATTTCGTTCTAAGAAAAGGGGCGGCACAAGAACCAGGAACGTGGGCGTCAAAAGGGGTCTGGCAAGCGTGAAAAAACTCAAAAAAAAATTTCATAGGAACACAGAACGGAGGCAAGGGGGTGAAGAAAAACGAAAGAACGTAACAATAAGTATCACACAAGCAGAGGAAGAGGGATTAGGACCGCTGCTATATATGGCAGAAAGGAACGAAATGAAAGAATGCGTGAATTGGGAAAAAAACGAAAAAAAGAGTCGTCATTCGGCAGCGCGAGGACAGACACGGAAGCAAGAAAATCAAGAGATGTAATCAGGGCCGGTCATTCTCCTTCACGGCGAGAAAATTTCAAAAAATGGGCCGCGACCAACCTAAAAGTAAGTAGCGCATAATGAAGAAGAAAGGTCGGGACAATTCATTAAGACGAGCGTGATCAAAGTGGACAAGCTCGCGTCAGAGGCTAAAACCTTCGAAAAACTGTCATTTGGGAAGGGCGGAAGGGAACCGGGGATCAAGAACAACAACGATGCAGGAAGCAAAAGACCCGGACAAGAAGTGCGGTAGCCACAATCAAGGACTAACCAGGGGAAAGTACTATGGAGCATAGAGAAAGAAAGCATTCAGCAATTTCACATGTGCCCTTAAAAGAAAAACGCCGATAGAGGAAAGCGGCGGGGGCGAGGGGAAAAGGCAAATATCACACGCGCTGAGATGCAGAGCGCGGGCAATCCTGAAAGGATTAAGAAGTGCCTTGTAAAATCGCGGGGCAAAAAAACGGGGGAAAGAGTGCCGAACAGCTGGGGGAGAGGGAACTGGAACCGCCTTCAAAAAGGAATTAAAACGGGACCGCAAGGAAAATAATACGAAAGGCTCTGGCACGCCGCTTTCAAGAAATTTATTAGCCGTCCAGATTGCCCGGAGGCTGATGGCCGTTCGGGGAGACTTCGAAGCTAGGACTACACAGAAAGGTCACGCTGCGGCAATGAAGAGGAACGGAAGCAAACTTAGAAAAGGCTCAAGACAAGAGCGTAAAAAAGATCTAATGGCGATTAGGAGCAAATAGGGGGGTTCTCACACAAGAGGACAATTAGCTATGGGCTTTCTTAATCACCCAGCAGGCGGAAAAAAGTTCATCTGGGATTTGATTACGGGATAGTGAAAACAATCAGGCAGGGAACAAGAGGGGAACTCATGCCCATCCACGCGCTTGCCCACCTTCCGAAATGAAATTGCCGCATTAACCTCGTGGCCTGCCGACATGACAATGAAAAGGGAAAAGAAACGTGCAGGACGCTTGAGGTCTTGAGGGTGATCGACCTCAAGGGAAGTGAATCAGGAGGCGGCCCCCTCGAAGGAATGGGCGTCTCGATCATGCTGATGAAATGCGAGCCACATCGAGAGAAAAAACACACGACTCTAGAAGGCCGGAGCACACAAGTCGGAGGAAATACCAGATACTCGAAGATGATAAAACAAACACACGGAGAGGAAGAAAAATGGGCGACCGCTGAAAATTATGCTCCAAAATGATAGGCCTTCGGAGCGAAAGGAGGGGAGTATCCCCGCGCTTTAGGGAAAAGGGCCATCAATGGGAGAAAAGCAAGACATAGAAAAAAGAAAAAAGGAAAGGCACGAGAAGAGGAACATTCCGAACAGAGACTCCAGCAAACGCTTGCTCAGAAAAGTACATGAAAAAAAAAAAACGGCATGCAAAGTAACTCAGTGATCGGGAGTGGAGAAAGAGACGAAAAGCAAGGAAGACAGTCAATGGCGACTGTCTACCGTTCGTCATCCCCGCCCAGCTTACCTCTCCGTGGGCCAGACAGGAGGGGAGGACAAATAAAAATAGCGAAAAATAAAAGAGGGGGGGCGAGGGTAGGGGAAAATCAGCCTTGAGAAAATACTCACGATGACGCTATCAAGCGAGGGGGCAAAAAGACCCTTAAACAATCAAGAGAAAACGCGCCGAGTACTCGCTCTCCTGCAAGAAATTTGATGGTAGACCAGAGGAAGAAGATAAAGGAAAATGAATCGAACCCGGGCCAAAAAAACGGAAACAAGCGGGCGAAGCAAAAAAGGGACTGGGAAGGAGTCGGAAAACTTGAGCCCATGAGGGTACATTAAGAGTTAGGAAGGCAATGCCGAAGGGGGGGAGAGGGTAGACACCAAGGGGATCAACCCGCAGGGGAAACTGTCGAGTCAGGGGAAAAGGGACGGTAGGGCGCGAAAAAAAAACATCACAAAACCGGAAGGCACTAAGTGGGACGAATTGCACAAAGCAGAAGTCCGCCACCGAGCCCGCCGGAAAGCCCGGAAAAAAGAGCGTTTGCAAACCTGTCAGGGAAGTTGACCACTTGGAATGCCAAGGGGAGGAAAAATTGCGATCAGAGGACATATTAAGGGACAAAACTGGTCCCGCTTCCGAGAAAAGTACTTGGCCGTTGTCCTTCGCATCTACGATGGGGACTGGAATGGAAGACCATGACCGCGTAAAACAAAACGACTCCGAGAAAAAACCAAGGGAAAGTGAAGACACGTACGAGCGGAAGAGGAGGACCGAGAGGGGAAGAGGAAATTTGAGAAGGAAGATGGGAGCGAAGGATTAAAATGTCTCGCGGTCGCTTCCAATGACCTGGCCGATCAGTTATCCAAACGGAAAGGGGGGGGTTACACGATCGGAAAAAGGGGAGGCGGGGGGAACGAGTCACGGTACATAAACGTGGCGGTGGTGCCCAAAGGCGGAAAACGGGAAAAAGAACAGTAAAAGGGCAAGTGCCGGGAGGCGAACCAGCGCTTCCGTACTCATCGGCGAAGGGAACATTCTTCCCTATCGCATCTGCTGGATAGTGTTATTGCATAGAGGGTCTAACTGCACAGAAAGCGCGTTCTTAAAAACAAAAACAGCAAAACCTTCTGGGAAACGCTAACGCCGATCAATTTTGAACACATCGCACGGAACGGCTGTAAAAACATCCCGAGGAGCCAAACTTCGCAAGGTTGGAAAACCAGAATCCAAAAAAGAAGACCCAGTAGTACGAATATTATAAGAAGGAAAGTCGCTGTCATAACAAAGCATAGGGAGATGATAGTGCTGTTCTCTGCGTTGAGGGGAAGGCCGGTCTGGACGGAACGATCGGAAGGAGGAGAGAGACAAGCGGCGTCAGATAGTAAATCGGCCTCTACGCAAGGTCGGACTTGCCCTAAGCCACCAAAGGGGAAAAAAAAATGGGACCCTTGAAGGCATCAGATGTGCCTGTTGACACTCTGGCAACGGACGAGCTGGAGGAGTTATGGAAAAGAGGCAAGGCTGATGCCGCAAGAATCGTGCCTTCGCAATCAATCATATCAGAAAAAGGGTCCAAGGAGAATCAGGGAAAGGTTTCTAAACAAGAAAAAACATGATAAAGAATCAGAAAGACTTTTCGACTGGGGAGAGGCAGGGGAAAAAGAAAAAGGCAAGCCCAGTATGGACGTCCTAAGGTGGCAGAACGCCGCGTCAGTCTCTGTAAAACGGTCTTAAGACTCAATGTGGGTGAAAGCTAGGCCTTTGTGTGGAGACAAACAGAAGCATGCACCGCATGTTTAAAGAACAAAGGGAAGACGAAAACATGATTGGTACGCGTGAGACGCAACAGTTCTGGCCGTCGACAACTGGGCAGATAATCCAAACGTCAAAAACGGGCCAGCTGGGTCAAGAAAAAATGGACAAGCCGTCCAAAAAATTTGGAAGGTGGGCGGCACCTTGTGAAAAATCCTTGACGACTGAAGAACTAGAACATGGCAGTGGTCAGGGAACAGGGAAGCGCGAGGGGGAGCTCACACTAGGCGGCCGCGCCTGACAACGCCTTTTAAGTGCCGTGGATATCGGTTAGGAGGGCTAAAAAGAGGGTGACGAATCAAAATCAAAAAAAATTCGAGGACACCTTGGGCGGAGGGTCAGCAGTCGTCGCCCGGCCGTCAAGTCTAAGGGAGCCTCTGGATCGGAGGAATCAGAAACCCATCACCAGACTCTCCCGAAAAGCCTGTTCTGCATAGACTCACCAAGCAGAAAGGGCACACTATCGGGGAGAGCGGAAAATACGTAACCAAGAAGGCACGTGGATAAAGGACGTGAAGGAGAGCAGCTGTGAACGCGGAAAGACCGCCACTAATGACGAGAGGCTGAACGCGCTCAAACCCGGACTAAACATCCGTCCTTCTCCTGGGAAGGATTTGTGGCGCACAATAATGGAGGTTGGGGGAGGTGTCATATGCGGCAGGAAACGGCGAGGAAAGTCAGCAGGGGCC
>Ga0179593_1504371_pt1 | contig 13875 bp, 15 predicted proteins | sample CZODoug2_1_08_16_FD_185931 | JGI IMG/M metagenome (GOLD analysis project Ga0179593, IMG submission 185931) | Vadose zone soil fungal communities from Angelo Coast Range Reserve, California, USA - CZODoug2_1_08_16fungal (PacBio error correction) | ecosystem: Environmental > Terrestrial > Soil >...
AAGTTGGTCTTGTCGAGGGGGAGAGGGTCAGGGGGTGGGGGGGGTAAAAAGAGTTAGCTGGGGATAGGAGCGAAGGTGCAAGTCGTTCTGGGGGGAAGGGCACTAATCCTATGATTAAAACAAGAGAAAGGGAGGAGACGTGAAGTAAGGTCCTAGATAAACCTCAATTCCGTAGGGCCAAATACGAGGGGGGAAAGGTGAAAACGAGTGACCAATTTCGAGAGGAGAGTTGATCTGGGGGGAGTGGCGCTCAGCTTTCCGTATAGCTTTCTACCGTAGCCAGTGAAAAACACTAACTGAGAAAACGCTTGGAAAAAACTCTGTGACGGCCTGTTAAAAGGGGGGAGGTATGGAAATGGGCCTTCATATGACCAGGGGGGGGGGAAAGGAGGGGGAAAATTTAATTGCAGTGAAGCGACCCTAAATCGACTAGAAAAAGAAAGGAAGGCCGCAACAACGGACAGACCAGCCGCCGCCCACCACCTGGGAGGGGGAGGGGGAGTCGGCCAGGGACTGAGGGAAAAGGGCTGAAAACAGGCAAGGGAGGCGGGAGTAGAAAAACAAGCCAGGAGGGCCAAAACCCTTAAATGCCTCGGAGGGTGCGGGTGGGGGGGAAAGGAAGGGGTCGGTAGGGAGAATTGAGGATATTGACGCGGAGCCGTAGGGGGAGGACGGGGGGCGGGAGGATCTCGAAAGGAGGTTTAGAAGGAGCTTCCTTGGAAGGGGGAAGGGGCGAACAAAGGGGCCCGTCTTAACCAGTTGGAAGGGAGGGGGAAGAGGGGAAGCGAGAAGAACCATCTGCTAGACTTCTCGAGGGGGAGGAGACCGTCGCAGGGCCTCCAGGCCACGAGCTGGGGGGGAGGCTGCGAAACTGGTCCATTATTCTTAGGCTACCACTAAGCGAAGGGAGGCGCGGAGGTCAAAACACTCCCTGCGAAAAAAAGAAGGGAAGCGGAGGAAGCTGTATAGACGGGGGGAACAGGCGAGTCTGTCTTGCAAGGGGAAAGCCATTACCATTCAATAGCAGGTCTGCAAAAAAAGGAAAACCTTGGGAGGAGGACCGTCGGGAAAGGGAAAGATCGGATTCCAAAAGGCGTACTCATCCTGGACTTATCGTAATTTCTGGTAGAAAAGAAAGGGCGCAGAAAAGGTTCAAAATTTCTTCAGAGAGGAGGAGGGCAAAAAAGGTAAAGATCAAAAGGAGATGAGGGAAATTCGGAAAGGGAAGACTAAGGGGGTTTCCACACGTCCTTCTTTTAAAAAACGAAGGAGCGGGGGCGCGGGGGGGCCAAAACAAGGTTGTTTCTATCTTAAGGAGGGTTCAGGGGGGGGGGGGAGGGGGCTTCAGGGAGGGGGGGAAAACTCAACAGGGGGTTTGGGGGGGGGAAAAAAGCCAAGAGCAAATGTGTCTATATGGGGGGAGGGAAGTAGGGGTCACCGCTTTCAGTATAATTGGGAGGCACGGAATAGGAATTGAAGAGGACCCGACGGGTGACGAGTCTACCCTTTGCCCGTCGAAGCGAAGAAAATAACCAAAGGGGGGCTTTTAACCCTCTCACAGGGGACTGGTGGGGGGTGGTGATCAACCAGGGGGGGCGAAAAGAGCAAGGCATCAAAAAAGGTGCGATCTTCAAAAACGCACACTTCTTCTTACCGGAACGATAGCCAGAAGAGGGGGAATGAAGGCAGCGATAAGGAATGCAGAAAAAAAAAAGGAGGGGAAGGGGAAAAAGGAGGGGAAAAGTGAATGAAAGGAAGAGCTGAAGTCGGCTGAGGGAAAATATGCCTACAAAAAAAGGAGGAGATTTCGACCTGGAAAAGGCAAATTCCCTATGTCGGAAAAGAAGAGGAGAGGGAGCTGGGGAAGAAAAAAAAGGTAGGGCGAAAAAAAAAACCACCAGGGGGGAAGGAGGGACTAGTTCTCGCAAACCTGTTCTTTAGATCTCCTGAGAAACGGCATCGCAAAGGTCGACAAAAAAAACAATTCTGGATCGAAAGCGACATACAAAGACAAGCGCATAAGGAGTTGAACCGTAGGGAAAGTAAAGACACTAAAAGAGGGAACAAAGGACTGGGTCAAAACGTGTCATCCCAAACAGGTTGGGGGGGAGGAAAAGGCAAGAGGGGAAAAACAAACATGCCAAGAAAGGGAAAAGCGGAAGGTCGGAAGCATGCTCTATCTCTTAAGGACCAAAGGGGGAAAAAACAGGAACGTCAAGGAAGGAAGGAGAACATTGGGGGGGAAGGAGGGAGGGGAGAGATGAGAATGCAAACTTCTTCCCTGTGCAGTGCTCGTAGAAGCCAACCCTTCTTGACCGAGCGAGGGAAAAGAAGGGGGGGAAAACGTCGTGGAGGGAACGACGGGCATCATCATCATGGTCAGTCCATCCGATAGTTTCCCGCCGAAAAAAGTAGGCGGGGGAGAGGACCTCAGAGCGGGGGGACAGTCGGAATATAAAAGATCAAAGAACTAAAAAAGTCGTTTTAGACAGGGGGATGGTGGAGGGATCTCGATCTGAAAAGGATAGGGGGAGTACTCACAAAGAGAAGTTAATTGAGACCTCCTCATACTGTCCCAGATCGGCAGAAAACCGCGTATGTCCTATTCGAAGACCGGTGCTCGAAGAGGGGAGAGCTTTTACCCGAGGACAACTGAACCAGGAGGTCTACAATCATGGGACTGAGGAGGCACTGAAACAAAAAAAAATAGGGACCCATGACTGGAGGAGACGGAACTTTCTTACAGAGGGGCAATTGGTCTCCAATGGAAAAAACATAGAAGCACAATCAACCGGGCATACAGAGAAGGAAAGAAAACCACAAAAAGACCCTCCTATTCCGAAGACCGGCGGCGTGAAAAAGGAAAAAAAATCAAAAGGTAGAAGTAAGAGTCCGCCACTATCTCCGACAAATAAAGTCAACTCGGAAATCCTCCAAAGAGGGACCGACTACCTAAAGGGGTTTTTTCGGCTTCAAGAGAAAAGGTGGGGGAGGAGGAAGGAGAGTTGTTTCGGGGGAGAGGGTGAGGGGGAAATTTTACCTTCAATAAAGGAAAAACCCTCTCTCATGTGCTCTATTCCTAGAAGTCTCCATTGAAAGCCGAACAGAAAAAGAGGGGTAAGTGGAAGAGAAGGGTTTCTTCTAAGGAAAAAGGGGGAGGGGGGCTGGGGGGTATACTCCACCGGCCCACAGTCAAGAAGATTTCGCAAAAAGCGGAGCACGAAAATCAAAGATCAAGAAGAAGAAGAAATACATTTCGCCCGCATTTCCGGCGAAAATGACCAGGGAGCGAGGGTTGGGAGGTCTGGAACTGGGAAGAACGCAAGTAAAAGAGGCCGTAAGTGTCTTTTCGGGAAGTATCTTCCTGATTTCGGGGGGAAAAAGGAGAAAAGAAAAGAAGGGAGGAAGGAAAAACCGCCAAGGGGCAAAAAACGAGCGACGAAAAAGCCAATAATCTCTCCACCAAACCCGTATACAATAGATATGGGGGGGGAAGAGTTGGAAAAGGGGGGAAATCTCGGAATGGGGGAGAATTGGAGGGAGAAGGGGAGTATTGGAGGAACACCCGAAGGAAGGCAATCCTCAAGATTAGACTATACGACGATAAAAACCGTTCTTGAAGAGGAGGGGAAATCCATGACGGATCAGGGAGGTACTCGGGGAAGGCGACTAAGTAGTCGAATAATCTCTATCTTCTGAGGGGAAAAATGGGGACTTCTGGAGGAGATCTGCACTGGGAAGGGAAAAAAAGGGATGGAAGGGGAGTACCCAGCAACAGGGGAGCAGAGACTTACTTCAAATCTGGGGCCAACTCACCACTTTTAGAAGTTATTTTCGGAGGGAATGGGGAAAACTGATATAAAGAAATCCTGTGGGGCGTGAAGGGAAGGGAGGGAAAGGAGTATCTAATGTTCTCCATAGCTCATCATTACTCCGAAAAAAACTTTCCTCAGGCCGACTCAACAAAAATGGGGGCTGGGGTCAAATTAAATGAGGAAGTAGGTTTCAGGAGAGGGAAAATTCCATCTTTGCGTACATTTATGAGGGAGGAACACCAGACTCCGTCCACTTCAGTGGAGGGGGGGGGGAGAGGGAAGTTGCGGGGGGGGGGGAAAGGGTGGCTGTCAGGGGGGAAGGGTCACTTACTATGTGAGCTTCTGCCGGACTATTTCCTAGGAGGAGTTATACAGGGGGTATTTTGGAAATGAAGTCTTCTGAGGGAAGGGAAGAGGATCCGTAAAATGGAAAAAAATAAAGTCTCCATAAGATTGTTCATTTCTTCTTGGGAACGCTCGAGACCAAACTCGTAAAGCGGATTAGGGAGGGGAGGAAGTCTGAAATGTTCAGCGGGTCTTTACTTCCCATCGGAAAAGAATGGGTTTCCTTGCTGCGAGGGAAGGGGAAAGGAAAAAGGAGAAGGGGAGCGAGCGAGGGTCGTTCTCTTCACTTCTCAAACTCCCAGGCGAAAGAAGGAAGATTCAATCAGTGGTGGGAAGAAGAGGCAATAAGCTAGTACACGTTCGTGGAAGCCTGGAAAAAGGATGTATTGGGGGGGGGGGAAAGAGACGGGAGGAAGGAACCAGAGGAGGTCGACCCAGGATGAACTCATCTCTCTGAACAAGACTGCGGCCAGGGAAGACGAGAAGTTGAAAATTGCTTGTCAGTCCACGGGGCAGAGGCGGAAAAGGGGGAAACAGTTCGGGGAAAGGAGAGGGACAAAAACTGCGATCATATCTCTATGTTCCGCGCCGGCCGGAAGGAAAAGGGTTCAAAAAAAACAAAGAACTGTAAATTGTCAAAAAAGAGAGGGGAAGGAGAGGGAAAGAGGGGTAAAGGGCTGTGGAAGTGGGAGGGGGGACAGGTTTGGGGGGGGAAAAACCTGTTTCTATATGGGGGGGGCTTAATTACAGACTGGTTGATCAGGGGCCACGACTAGCAGGGGAGGGGGGGGGGTCGGACCGAGGGGACTAAGTTGGTCATAAGTATTCTATTAGGCGCAATAGAAATGCGGCCCCCGAAGGGTGGACTCCCCGTTAGAACGGAGCATGGGACAAATCTCCAGAAAAAAAAAAAAGGGGAGCTAATACCAGAGGACACCTTAAAAAAACGGGGGGGTTTGGGAAGAAACCCATTTGAGACAGCGCAGCTCAACCGCTTGTGTCCAAATGAAGAGACCAGCTCGAAGGGCAGGGAGAAGAAAAAAAAACATCCCGAAAGGAATAAAAGAAAGAGCTTCAGAGAGCTCCCAACAACGGGAGTCGTGGAAAAAGGAGGGAAGAAGGAGGAGACCGCTCTTTGGGTCGAAATACTTGCAAATGTCAAAAAGGGGAAGGGGAGGGGAGAGAGGGAAGAGGAAAGAGGGAGCTTTCTGCCGTTCGTCCTGCTATTTCGGGGAGGAAAATACTATGACGTGATCAGGGAAGGCGGACAATGGTTCTCTGGAAAAAAAAAACATGCGTTTGAACGTGAGACCGAGGGTCTCCCCATCAGACATTTGATGGGTAGAAAGGGTCAGGAAGCATCGGTCAAAATCGCGGAAAAGGACGGGGGCGAACAAGAACCGCTCATCCACTCGAATAAAGGCGTACGGGAACAGCCTAAAAAACGAAATTGCAAAGTCGGGGCCAAAACAGGAGGAGGGTGCCAGGGGGGGAAGGGATAAAAAAATTGTTGATTCTACCACTCTTCCGAAAAAAAACCTCCCAGAAAAGCATCGGAAGGACAAAGACACTGCGCGATCAGGGGGGGGGAGGGGAAAGGTAAGGGGTAGGAAACTTCCTTTGTAGCATCCCGTAAGAGTGCGTCTAATCAAAGAGGGAGATCCTTATCGTCATTTCCTGAAGCACCGGACAGAAAAAGGATGAAGGGACGCTATTCACTGGATACCCTCAATTAGCCTTCGTAACGGGTCGGGTCAGGGTTGGAAAAAGAAAAAGAGAGGGGGAAAAGGAAGCTTGGAGAAGAAAAGAAAAGGGCTTCCGTGCCCTATTTCAAGCGAAGAAAGTCGGCCTTCAAAAGGAACCGGGGGGAAAGGGGGACGTGGGGAGGGCATAAAAGAGACACGAGTTCTGACGAAGACGTCTTTTCTCAAATGGAGTTTGGAAAAGGGGGAGGAAAAAAAGGGAGAAAAAAGAGGAGGGGGAAACTCAGAGTCCATTCCCGGACGATCCTTCCCTGGAAAGCAGGGGTCAAAAGAATATAACAGAGAGGAAAAAAAACAATGGAAGGGGAGACAAGGGCAGGGGGGGTGCTAGCCGAGGGCGCGTGGTGACCCGAGGACAGGAAAAATGAAACTGAGGAGACGGAAGAGAAAAAGGGAAGAGGAAAAGGACGAATGTCAGAAGCCGAGCAAACACCATAAACTGTCTACTAGAGGAAGCGCTGGCTCCCACTTAAGGGGGGGAGGAAGGGAAAAAGGTAGAAGAAAGAAAATCACCTTCTCAACCCACACACCCGCCCGGGTAAGGGCACACTGAGGGAAGTTTTACGCTTAGTGGGGGGGGGAGTAAGAAGGCAAAATGTACTGCCTCTATCGCAAAAATAGTCGAAAAGCCAGGAACGCTATCTGGGGGCCAAAGAAAAAGAAAAAGAAAGGGGGTTTGTGTTGCGGAGGGAGAGGGTAAAGACAACGGGGGGGGCTGTTCATTCTTAATTGGGTTCCGTAAAGAAATTGAGGAAAGAGGGGGCCGACAAAAGGACAGAAGGTCCACCATCTCACTAGTTCCTAATGCCGGAGAACCTCCGTAAACGAAAGCAGAAAGGGGCGAACGAGGGTGCGTGGACCAAACGCAGGGGGAAGTCCGCGAGAAATGATTTCCCCAAAAAAAAAGAATGGGAGAAGCACCGAACCTCCCTGTCAACAAGCAGAGGGGGAAGACAAGGGCGGCGAGAAAGGGGAAAACAAGATAAAGCCTGCAGCGGAGGGAGGGAAAATGTCGCCAGCGAATTTCCTTTCCTCTTCCGGAAAAAGGAGGGAAGGGGTGCCATGCTCGCGCCCCATAAACATTCAAGGGCTCAGGGCTTTTTCTGGGCAGAAGAGTCGGGGAAATTTCATGAAAATGCGAACCCTCGATATGACGAACAAGAATCTGCAAAAACAGGGGGACGGAAAAAAAAAGGCACCATCGCGAAAAAAAAAAACCAGATGGAAGGGGAGAAGAAGATATCTGGGCCAGCTTGCGGCTCTCCTTTCTGTTGGGTCAGACAGTTTTCTAGGCTAAGAATTGAGGGGGGTCTTAAAAAGAAGCCTCCAAATTCCTTAACTGATCTTCCGAAAAGAAAGGGGGGGGCCTTTAGGGGAAGTGAGAAGGAAACAGAGCTCCCGCAGTCCGTCAGAGCGATTGCGCGGGAGAATAGTCGACTTTATCTTGGAGAGGGGGGAGAAGTGGAGAAAGATGTCGAAGGGAGGCCGGTGCGTAGCACCAAATTTCGCTTCAGGCCTTCAACAAAGGAAGGGCCACGCAAAAGCATTCGCGTAGGATGGCGCCGGGGGGGGCAGAGGAGAAGGGGGGGATGAAACAGGGGAGAGGGGCTTGCCTTGAATTTTGCAGGAAGAAGCTCTAAGAAGCCCTAGCCATAAAAGAAAAAAGGAACAAAGAACGTCGCGAAGAAAAAAAAGGGGGTTCTTCTTCTGCCCAGGCCTAGGTATCTTTGCAGTATCGGGGGGAAGGCTCGGAGGGGGAAAAAGATCGGTTAAAAAATAGAAGAGAAAAGAAGAAAGGAAGGCGGCAAGGGGGAAAAGAGAGGGTTTCGGGTTTTACTACAGTTCTTGATGGGAATTCGGGGTGAGGAAAAGCGCCTTGAATGGCCGGAGGGAGGAGGGTCTCGACAAAAGGGAGGGGTTCGAGCTTCTTCTTAAGGAGCATTGCGCGACCTGGCTCAAATAAAAGGGGTAAAGGGAGGAGTGGGGGGGTAAAAAACGCTCTATAAAAGTTCCCCCTGTAAGGGGTCTGTCGACGGAGAATGTTCGCTAGTGTCTACCGCGGCCACGATATGGGCCCAATTTTCTGCGAAAGAGGAATTGTCCAGGACGTCTACAGGGGGTTGGGAGGAATAAACTCGGGTCGCTTCAGTAAAAAACAAAAAAAAGGGAGCAAACCGCAGTAGAGGGTCGAAATCTGTTTTAGGGATTGTCAATCCAGCTCGGGCGGGGAGTCCTCCGGTGAAAGGGAAAGGGGGGGGCAAGAAATGAGGAACCTGCACCCGTGAGGTTCTGACGCTCTGTGAATCACTAGAGGTAGGGGGAAAAAAATCAACAAAAGTGCATCCTCAGTGGTAAGAAAAAAGGAGGGGTGGAATTAAGGAATAAAGATAGAACTCAGAAAAAGTATGGCAGCCGCGATTCTACTTGCTCTATAAGGTATGGTATCCTGCTAAGTACTGCTTTTTGGAAAAAAAAAAAAGGGGGGAAGGGGCGGGAAAAAGATGGCTGCAGGAGAGGGAAGGGGCGGGTATAGTATGGAGGGGCAGGGGTTTTTCTTCATATTTCATAAAATCACCATGTGTTTTGAGGAAAGACACGAGGCATTTGGTTAAGAAGCTGAACGAAAAGGGGGAAACGTTATGCTATTTATTCTAAGCACGCAGGAAGAACGGACTTGTGAAAAGGAGAAAAGGCAGATGCAAAAATTCGATTCGAACCAGCACCAGGTCAATGGCGAACCAGAAGAAAGCACAAAAGGGGGGTGGGCATCAAGAAAAAAAGGGCAGGGGGGAAAGGCAGCTCCTCGTCGGTGACGAAATAGGCCATTCAGATCGGGGGCGAAACTCGCAGCTGGACGTAACCGCGCTCCACAGCAATACGCAAAAGGGAGAGGAAGCTCGACTCAAAAAAAACAAAAAAGTCGGGGAGAGAGGGGCAGCCGTTCTATTCCTAAAATGAATTGGACGGCTGGGATGGCGAGAAAAAACGGCAGCCTGGCTACCGGGGACGAAAAATGCCTATGGAGACTGAAAAAAAAATGCGCTGCTTACGGGGGGGCGACTACAACACCAATGACCGGGGGGAGGTCTCGAGGCAAGGAAAAGGGGGAGAGAGGGTCAGTTCGAGGAAGAGAAAGCACGACTCTGTCACATCGGGGGCGAGGCCAGCGCTGGTACAAAAGAAAAAGAAAAATCTGAGACCGGGCGGGAAAGAGGGGGAAAACCGAGAGACACAGAGTGCGCCTCGTGGCATGAACCCAGTTGAAAGGGGGAAAACTTAACCTCTAAGAAACATCCAAACAACTGCCCTGCCCTCCCTTAACTCTGGGAAGTCATCTCATCAGAGGATAAGGGACGTGAACGCCTTCAAGGGAGGGGTAAAAGAAGGGCGGAAGGATTGAGACTATCACTAGAGATAAAATGAATCGTGAGAAGGGGGGCTGTCGCTAAGAACCGAAAAAGTGCCCTTTCTCTATGAAAACGCGGGGGGAATCGAAAAAGACTAGCGGGAAGACTTCGGCCTTCGACAGGGTGAGCGGGAGGGGGAAGACCGACGTTGATTGACCTCCTGTTCGATCCTACACTTTTCAAAATAAACCTGAGATTGGCCATTTCTTCTTCTTTTGAAAGGAAACGGAAAGGGAGGGAGGAGTTTTAACCGGAGGAGAGCAACTATTTCTAGATACCTTAGTGGGGGATCCAACTTTAGGGGAAAGTTACTAAAGGCCAGGACTCTCTCTGCGGCGGAAGGGAAAAAAGCTACGAAGCATGCCATTACGCCATGCTAACTTGCAACAAGATCTTGTGAGGCAAAGAACCAAAAGAAGCAGAAGGCAAAAAGAGCTCAGAATCTCCGGTGCGCGCTTAGCTGCGTGGAAAAACCGGAGACTAACCTGACTGGAGGAGACGACACCATGGGCTGCCGACGACGCGCACTTAAGACTCAACGGCTCAAACCATGCCGAATGTAAAAAGATTATGCCTCTAATCTCTCCATCGCAATGGAGGCGCCCTCACTATCGCAAAAAGGAAGAAGGCGACCCCAAACACGCAAAACAGCCAGAAGACGCCTGCCTCTGAAATTTCTTCCTGGGGTAACGCGAAGTTTATTCACTTACTGTAGGGAAACAGAAGGGCAAAAGCTACATTTAAAACGAGTAGGGGGGAAAATGGCCGAACTTCATCCTACAATTGTGTGGGGTGAAGTCGGCTATCTTCACTTGGGTTCTTAAGTTAAATGATGAAAAGGGGAAGAAATGGTCGGTGGGGGCAGAAGCTAAAGGAGGGACAATACGAAAAAAAAAACAGGTTCTATTAAGGGGGAAAGTGAGAAAGGTAAACTAACACAGCAAGCCATAAGATGTGGGGGAGTGGAAAAAAAGAGCTTGCATTCCTAGAAGCTGACATTTTGGAGGTTTCTAAGCCCTGCAGACGGGCAAGAAATAAATACTTAAAGAAAGACTGACGACGGCCAATATCAATCCGCAAACGATATCAATGTCTGGAAGAAGGAGGTCTGTCTATTCAATCGACAAGAGAAGGGAGGGGGGCTGGGAAAAAAAAAGCCGGGAAACGGAAATTTCCTACCTGACTTTCGGCCCTCTGCCGGGAGGGGGGGGATTCTACCGAAGATCACTTCGGGAAAAAGGCAGAGCAAACATCTGAGAGGACAACTAACATCTGTCAAAACAACAAAGGAAGGATAGTAAAAAATCCTATTGGTGGAAGAGAGAGTTGGGAAGAGGGCAGGTGCGAAAGCCCGAGTGCTGGTTCGAAGGGCCGCAAAGGCCCTAGAAAAGGAGAACGGAACAAGAACAGAATGCTTCCAAAAAGGGAAGGCAATGGGGTCGCAGACATCACCCGAGAAGAAGGTGAAAAATCTCCAAAAGGCCGTCAGACGGAGTCTCCTGCTTCTGGTATAGGGTCTTCGCGAAGAAAGGAGCAAGTATTTCTAAAGGTTCGGGGAAAAAGGGGGGGCGGGAGCAACCAGAAGGCGTCTCGGAATAACAAGGACTGTCCAGCCCAAACTTTTACCGTGAGGGGTAGTTATGGAATCAGGAAATAGGCCTCTATCAAACTATTAAAGGTTTTCTCCGGGGGGAAGGGGTAAGAGGGAAAAGAGCGTCCGAAAACGAGACCACATCCTTACAACGTTCCTACCCGGGGGAAGCGACCACCACAGGTGGCTGTCGGCCAGGGAGGACATGTGAGGGGTTTGGGGGTAAAGTGTCAGTTAGGAGTTACTCGTACCTCCCGACTTACCCCGGGGCCTGGGGACGGGGAATAGGCGGGGGTGCGTGGTTTGGAAGGAGGGGAGGGGTTTTCTGGGGGTCCGCTTCTCCATGATGCATTCGGATATCTCGAAAAAGGTGGGGTCGCAGCTTCTGACTGCATGTGAAAAAAAAAAAAAAAAAAAAACCACACTCGCGGCGAAAGGTATTCAAGCTACACTCCGAAGGTTCCGTTAGGGGAAAAAGAGGGAAGAGATAAAAAAACGGCGAGGGAACCGAACTAGGGGAAAAAGTCGACTGCAAGGTGTGAGGCTCTTTAGAACTCGACCACATACTGGGGAATTTCTCTGAAGCCTTCCTTGGAAAAAGGACTTCGGGGCATGTGGGTCTCCTGCTCTCTCGGAGGAGCAGAGTCACTCAACAACAGTTCTCCAACTCCTTCGCGGAAAAAAGTCTTGTAGAGGGGGAAAGCAAAGGACAAAAACGTTAGTCAACGCCCCGGGAAGGGGGAGGCATTGGAAATCGAAGGGAAGGAAACCGTGGGAGGAAGGCTTACTCTTCCCGCATATCGGGAGCAAGAAGCGGAAAGCAGAAAAGGCGCAGGAAGGGTCTTTTCACGTCTCATAGCGCAAGGGGTGGGTGGGGGGGAACAGGAGGAAAACCAAAACTTCTTAATCTAGAGACAGGGAGAAAGGAGAAGTGGGGTCTCTACTGCCGGACGGGTGTAAAGAAGTTTTTCCTTCTGGAACGAGGGGACGAAGTCGGTCGGGTCGTCGATCGAATGGAGGGGGGGGGGGGGGCACAGGGGGTTGGTTATGGGAACAGAGTGCCTTTGAATAACACAGGGGGGTTATCATGGAAAAAACCGTAAAGGTGTGGTTTTCGAGGGTCGGACCCAATCGTCCGCCGGTTCAGTCCTTATGAGGGGATAGCGGAGGCATGCAACGACTGGTGACGGGTAAGAAATGACCGTCGGAAAGCACTATCCGAACCAGTCGGGAGACCAGCACACCGGGCAAAACGTGTGGTGTGGGGGGCGAACCCATTTGAAAAGCAGAACAGCTCCAAGACAGTCGTGAAGAAGAAAAGGCAAGTGCCGGGGAAAAACGCCAAGCTCGCGCTGCCGGCGCCTTCTCCATCGCCAAAGGAAAAGGTCGTAATATACGAATTGGGGCTCTCACACACACCTTATTAAAAGAAAGTAGGGGGGAAAAAAGGGGACGAGCAAAGACTGACAAGGTCCGGCGCTGGGGACCGACGGCAAAGAGAAAGCTTTCGCCGGTGGAAATTTCGGAGGTCACCGGGAAGAAGGTGCTCGCTGCTCGAAATGGCGCAACCCCCCCTCTTGAGGGGGCAAGGAAGCAAAAAACGACGGGATCGGGGGGTCAATAGAAGGGTCTGCCGTCACACGTCACAAGGGGGGAGACGACCTAGCTTCCCTCGCTTCGATACGTACTACAAAGAGCACCGAGGTCCGACTTATGAGGAAAACCTTCTGCGCCTCGTGGCATGATCAACCCATGGGGGGAAGGCATGAAACAACTCTTCTTGCACCCAAAAAAACGGGCCCTGCCCGAGGACTATCAAAAGACGCCCGCCCTGCAGAGAGCGGACCACGCAGCTGCCGCCGTCCGGCCCCGGAGGAGAGAAAAAAAGAAACGAAAGGAGAAGCCGATCGAGCCGGCACAAAAAAACTGCTGCCCGTCGCTATGCGCGGAGGGCCAACCCCTTCAGAAGCCGCGCGGCTCGAACTTTATGGCCAAGAGAAACGCCAGGGCCAAGAAAAGCAAAGACAAAGGGGGCACCGCCTTCGACAAAGGCATCAACCGGCGGCTCGCACGGCCCGACGCCTGCTTTGCCCGTACATATCACGATGGCGACAGAACTGCTTTGGCTCCAGGGAGGGAGTAGCGCAGGAGCTTTAGTATCAGGGCCAAACGTCGACGAGGCCAAGGACTCACGGGGAAGTGAACCACAGATCGGGAGCGCGCCAGGGGGCCGGCAGGAAAGACGGGGGCAGAACCTCGTTTTATTCACGCGGACCCTCTACTAAATTAAAGGGGGCGGAGTAGACTGCAAGCAGAGCACTTCGCAAGATACGCCGCGAAAAACATAAAGGCGGATCGCCCATCAAAAATCTCAAGGGAGACTGCGCGAAGAGAAGACGCACTACCTCAAAAAGGTCCACAAACTCACCCGCCGAGCCGCGCTTCCGGGCTGGGCACGGGCGTGGACGCCGAAGAAACAAAAGAAAAAGCTCCAGGCACGCCGAAGCAGAATGCCGACCTCCGCCACGGTTTTGGCGGTCACGAGGCGGCACGTTTTGAAGCTAACGTATGGCTCGGGCGACGGAGAGAAAATCAGGGAACTGACAAGTCAGAAGCCACACTCTCGGTTGGGGGGAAGCTATTCCGTCGGTTGGAATACGCCCATCAGAACGAAACGGCGTGGTGAACCGGAGCAGCCCTGTTGGTCCGCGCGAAGGTGCGTGGGACGCCAACAAGGCAACTCTCCACGGCTTACTTCAAATAGGAAACACAGAAGACAAGAAAGATCATGGTTCCACATTGTGAAGAAAAAAAAGGCCGCGGAACTCGGCGAGGTAACGGAAATCTCCCCCGCCCGCACTCAGAAACCGTCGCTGTGGCCTATCTCGTCGAGTTAGGAATTTCTACTACCCGGAGGGGAGCCGATGCAAAAAACCAGAGCGCGAAACACGAGA
>Ga0179593_1548632_pt1 | contig 13875 bp, 11 predicted proteins | sample CZODoug2_1_08_16_FD_185931 | JGI IMG/M metagenome (GOLD analysis project Ga0179593, IMG submission 185931) | Vadose zone soil fungal communities from Angelo Coast Range Reserve, California, USA - CZODoug2_1_08_16fungal (PacBio error correction) | ecosystem: Environmental > Terrestrial > Soil >...
CCTGGGGCAATGAAATGGACCTATTTGGGGCAAAATCTGGGAAGGAAGGACATGGGAGCCCGGTGCTGGCCGTAGGACGAGCTGGTCAAAAGGCCATGGCTAGAAGGAGGAGACGGTTCTTAATGAGGGAAGAAAAGCAGTGGGGGGGGGGGGGTAACGATTAAAGAGAGATCAAACCCCACCCACGAGACCTCACGGGGAAGAGGTGAAAATGGAATTATTGGCAAATTTATGCCTGTCTGAAAGAAAATAGCCGCTACAAGGATCGGGGGAGAGGGTTCTGAAGGGGAATAAGGGTAGTTGCTTCTGCAGAAGAAAGAAGACGTCAATACTCGACCCCTCGTATGTCCATGCGTCAGAATTCGAGCTCCTAATCGCTGAGTCTAGGAGAAAGTAGATTTTTTCTCCCAGCATAAAAAGGGTGAGAAGGAGTGCTGAGCATCCCCGAAAGGGGGCTCCTTTTGAGTCCGGAGAGAGTTCACTGAAACACAGTTTTTCGTCGGAGGGCCTATAGGGTGGGGGACGAGAGACTCTGTCCTTGAGCCTCCTCTGGCGCACCTGAGAGGGACGCGCCAGGACGCTCGAGATCTATTCACGGGGAATAAAATGGGACTGGGAAAACACTTGAAGAGCTCGCGCCCTTTCTGGTGCTTGCCGACGGCGCCAGCAAATAAAACTTTGTAAAGAGGGACCGCTTAAAAAGAGCTTGGCGCGGTGGTGACCGACGGCCCTCGTATTTCTAACTCTATACTGATAGAATCGCAGATGATACGACAGCCGGGGGGAAAGATAGTGCCTCCTATGGGAACCCAATTCTGGTCAGGGCCGAAAGGGAACTCAAGCCCGGTAAGAGCGAATCCTTAAATGGGACCGAGAGGGAACTTGCAGGGAACTACTGATTTATTACAAACAGGTACAAACTTAGAGAGATGGACAAACTGAAGGGGGTTCAACCAGAACAGTAAAGGACCATGTGGCTACGGAAGTGAGTCTCGAGGGGGATTAGGCCCAGCCGGAGCGATCCGCCCCTTAATCTTCTCGGAGTCCGAGAAAACCGAGAAGAAAGGAGGTGCAGATAAAACTATCTGGAAAAGGAAAAGAGGGGGGCGCCTTCTTAACTCTGTTTATATAAAAGACATACAACCAAGGGAGGATCAGAGGCTCCTTTCTGCGGCTTGGGAAACTCTATTCTCTTACGAGGTATTGTCCAGATTTTTAAGAAGAATCCCTGCTGAAGGGGACGCTATAAAAGGATCAACGGAATCCTAGAATCAAGATCATGAAACTGCTAGGTGACTGAAAAAATCCGCCCTTAAAGCCACCACCGGCCTTTTTTCAGGGTTCAATAACGCAAAAGAGAAGTTCTGAGGAAGGAGGAAAAATCTATGCGAGGACCAGACTACAAGAATGCCGAAGCCCCGGCTTTCTGGGGGGCACGCTGGAAAAAATGGGGACTTGGTCAGGAAAAAGGACTGTCCGACATAAGCAAAATAAGGAATATTCTAAGCTAAGAGATGCGCGACCGGGAGAAACTTGGGGGGACTTCCCTGTGATACCCGAAAAAAGGTGTAATAAAAATCTTTTACATGAATTTGGGGGGGGGAAGGGCTCGCAAGAGGGGACGAAAGGGGGGGATCTCCAGCCGCAGAAAAAAGAGGCGCGAGGAAAATGGAAGAATCAGAAGAAAACAGGTGTCTTCGCGCGAGGATAAGCATCTCCATCTTTCGCTCACTGCATTTGTGCACGGAGAAGGTCTTCACGGAAAAGGCTGGAGACAGCTGCCAAGGTCCCCTAACGAGAAAAATCGACAGAGAGGAAAACCTGATAAAGCGGGACGCTTTCCGGTTGAGGAACGCTCATTACACCTGTGCACTGGCGGGATAAGTCAAGGAGATCGCTGACAGAAAAAGAAAGGAATCCGATCCCTGAAAGGATAGTTTAGTAAATAGCAAAGATATCATGCAGCAAACAAGCTCTGAAGGTCGGGGAAGAAATAGGGCGGCAGAATCATGAACGCGTGGTATGTATCAACCGAATATCAAGGTGATAATAAACGTCTTTCTTGAAAGCATTCGAAAGAAAAAAATACTCGATTCGGCGTCACTTACCAAAAATTCCTGACAGGAGGGAGCTTGCGAACGGGACTCAAGCCGGAGGGGCTGGAACTCGGTCAATCTTCGTGCGAAGGGGTCCCAAACATTGAAGGGAAAAGGGTCACTTTCCTATTGCGAAAGAGGAAGAGAAAAATTCATGCCGGACAAAAGGAAGAGTCTGAATAAATCTCTCTCCACAAAAAAAGGATTCAAGGAAAAGTCAAAAAAGAAATGAATAAGGTCACAAAGGCTCGTCTGGAGGCGATGCGCGCGCACGATAATCTGATCTTGAACAGTTCATTTACGCACCGCGAACAGAAGGGGATTTAAAGCCAAAGACGGAATTGGATGCGGGACTGATCAATCTCAAACAATGAAAGTAGGGCCATGAAAAGGAGGGAAGGAACACCTACGAGATGGCGGGCGCAGCGAATTCTTCGCTCAGCCATAATTTCTTTCTACGGGAAGAGGCTACGGATTAACAATCATTCTAGAACTCGTCAGAAAAGAGAGCTACGCACTGAGGCTAGCTTTTAAGGGCTGCATGATCCGAACGATTTTTCGAGAAAAGACGGTAGAAGGAGCATTTGAAGCCAATTGGGGGATTGGCAGCACGCTCTTAATCTGTCGCAAACTCCCTGGGCCCCGGGGGAAAAAGGGCCGGAAGGACAGCCCTGCATCAGGATCGCCCGATCTCCTCTGTAGATCTATGACCTGATATTGAAGATGAGTCGGAGAGGGGAACAACGAATCAAACCAAGCCTTTCCGTCGAACGAAAGAGAAAAGATAAAAAAAGAAAATGAAGGGGGGCTTCCGTACTCGTCAAAAGCACATCAGGTACGCGGGAGCGAGAACAAGACCCCCTGTCGCCGTCAGCATTGGGTCGGACGCGGATGGGAGACCACCCATCAAAAAGGTTCTTCGCCGCTGGGAATGGACAAAAAAAGGTCAAGGGCCAAGAATTGGGGGAGATGGTTTCGCAGAGCACAGGAAAACAAACTCCAGGTGATGCGCAAGGCGCGGCTAAGAGAGATCAGCAGGGAGAGAAAGTTTCCTCATGGGGGGAGGGCGTGAAGCCAGGAGGCCTCTCCGGTGCGCAACCCCTGTTTGATTATTTCAGGTCGCCCTCACAAGGAGGGGGGGCGACATTAACCAGACGATCATGACGCCGCCAAAGGGTTAATAAGAGAAACGGGTTTAGGGCGTCGCTCGCCGCTTCAAAACCCTCGAGGGCTATCTGTATGCCAGCGGCTCAGGGGAACGATCAGAATGGGGGTTGGAAGTTAAAAGAGTACTGCTCTCTAAAAAGAAAGGACCGCCCTCCTCGCGCAGGGCCCCGCAAAATGGTCGATGCGTTAAAAAAAGTCTGCTTTTGGGGATTCACGAGTACAGTCCGCAGCCGAGAAGACAAAAAAAAAAGGGGAGGGAGGCGTAGAGCAGCTTCAATTTCACTTATCATGAGAAGCTGCTGCCTAGAACGGCGCAGAATACTTCTGAATGGTCGCCTGAGAAAAAAAAAAAGAACGGGCGAACACTAAGTAGCCTGGTTGCAACCACCGTACCTTAAAGAAGGGCCATCGGTCAGGGAATGGGAAGGGGAAGTAGAAAAAACCAGAGCACAACCTCAACTCCAAGATTAACCGGAGAAAAATAGGCAGGGAACCGTCGCGGGCATTCGCATGAATACCCGAAGTCAACAGAGAGGAAGCCTGAGCGAACAAGACAGGACTGGGGGCTTGCTCCAAGGGCATGGAAAGGAAAAAAAAATCGGGGCGAGAATATCCTTGGTATTAGGCCACCAAACGGAGCAGGACAAGCGTGGACCTCAAGAGTTCAGAGGGGGGGATATGAGTCCCTTGACGTGAATCAACATCATCTCTCTATAAAGAATAAAGTTTTCTTCCATGAAATTTGGGGGAGGAATCCGTAAAACTCGGTAAAAAAAATCAGAACATCCTACGCAGGGCCCAATATTGTCGTCCATGAACAGCGGTGTCTCGAAAAAGAGAGGAGCTGATAAAAAAGGAAATTAAGAATCTAGGAATCGTAGTCCGGAAGAGGGGGCCACTTAGGGATGAAGCACGTCGAGAGTGTTTCGATTGGGTCATTCAAAAACAAATATCCATCAAGTCTAAGAATAGAAGCAGAAGCGAAGTAACTCCTAGGGGAAAAGGTCGGCGAAGTCTAGGCAAGCACAAGCACCATCCAGAAGTGCGATCCGATTAACAGAGGCGCTAACAAGCAATCTGTTGGATGCCTCAAGGCCCAAGGTAAAATACTTGTGAATGGGAGCCGGGGGGCGTAGAATTACCATCTTTTTCTTGTCTCTCTAAATCAAGATTCCTCCAAGAAAGAACCTGGGATATCCGGGGAGAGGAGAAAGAGAACCAGGAAGGGGGGGGCTTGAAATTTGACCAAGGATTCGCCAGACCGGGGGGTGTAGGTTACACATGTCAATGGGAATATGCGGGAAACCGAATCGGTTTTGGCACCAAAACCGGTCGCAGGCACCGCGCAGAAGAGAGACAACACACCAAAGGGGGGAAGGAATTAAAAAAAGGGAGGAGTCTTTCTTTCCCTATGGGTGGGAACCATCAGAGAGACAAAATTAAGGTGGCAACCTCTCCTTCTGGCCGAAGCTGGGATTTCAAAAATGACAATGGAATCCAACTATAAGAGGAGAGGGGGTGCTGATGACGTCGAGGGGCTTCGGGAGGGGAGGCTTCGAGGACGCCCACAAGGTCGAGTTCTCAAGAGACTCTTCTGCTTCCAATGCAAAAAAGAGAAGGGGGGAGGTCGTGGGTGACCCCTTGAGCAACTACCAGCGCGTGTTGTGAGGATTCGAAGGTCCTCGCCGGCTATGGTACTGCGAAAAAGCACAAAGACTTCGCAAAGGGCCGGCCCCCTAGGAGTTCATGCCAGAACAAAGGGGGGCGGGTCTCTCAGTCTCGCCGTTGCTTTTGCTCAAAAGAAGAGGCAGACTTCGGCTCAGGGTTCAGGGGGGCGAGGAACTCTTCAACGGTCGAGGAATCACAGTGTTTCGTCGGATTATCCGAAAACTATCATGTTGGGTCGGAGCGGCCCTAAAAGGGTAAACGAATGGGGAGCGCATAGGCGATCACGATGAAAAATGGTCTCTCTCAATTCCGGCACTGCAGTGGAGGGAACCTTGATTCGGCGCAGTGCTTTTTGAGGGGGAAAAATCAGCCGAAAGAAAGGGGTCAGACGGACCGCTTTAAGCGCCTTGCTAGCTGGTGAACCTCCGCCAACGAGATCGGTAGGGGATCTCAGGGAGACGGCACTATGAGACCGCGAAGCAAAGGGCTTTAAAAAAAGAAAGCTCATGATTACTCGGAGATGACCAAAGAAAGGTAAGCCTAACATAAACTCGCCCGTTAAATACCGACCGTTTGCATCAGGAAGGGGGGTGGCGAAACGTACTTGCGGGGAGGGATCTTTGGATTTGGAAAAGGGGGAAAGTAAAGAAAGGGAAGTAAATTGTGCAATCCCCATGATTCGTGTTCTACTCTTTGACATGTAGCGAGGTCGCGAGCAGAACCCTCAAGGCAACAGGTTGTTCGTTCGAAGATCAGAGAGGAGGCTTTCTCCGGGGGAGACGCGCGGTCACGATCGAGCCCAAAGAACGTTTGGCTGACATGATGAAGGAAGGAGAAAATCTGACATCGAAACAATATGTACTACCCCGAGGAGAGTTCAGGGGCGAGGAAGGTGAACTCTAGGTGGAATCCGTCCGCCGTACCTGTCACGCACAATAGAGCACTCTGTCGAAGCACGTAAAACGGGAAATCTGAATGGTTGTGAAGGCGGATTAGCTCAGGGAACCCCTCTCGGAAAGGAACGATTGAGCCAAATAAATCGCGACGTGGCAGTCAGGAATCGTCTCTGCGCGTACGTACCTGGCACGTAAACTCGTTTGCTTTTATATAGAAGGAAAGAAAAACCCCTTCTGGAGGGTCAAGGACTGGACAGGCCCCCAACTGCCCAGGAAGAAGACTAGGGGAAGAGGATCAGGAAGAAAGCCTCCCTTCATCATCAAGGATTGTGTAGGGGGGGGGGATCAATTAAAAAACAATCTGTGAAAAAGACTGTGAAGATATTAAGGAAGGAAAAGAAAAAACACTGATGGTTTTTATCGCAACAGCCGCCTCTCCAAATGTCGCCGGGCGCGCCCTTGTTGAGGGAGAAAAGCGTCCGAGGGTAAGAGGTCTCCCGAAGACGGAAGGGCGAACAATCAAGGGGGAGTCGGACAAAGGGAAGACGGACGACGGGTCGTTGGGCCGAAATTGCCAAAGAAAAGAAAAGTCATCTTCAAAAAAGAGAGGGAGATCGACCGGGGGGGGAACAAGGAGTCCAGGAAAGGATGCTCGCAGGTCTAATACAGAAGAGAAAAGACGGGTGCTGTACAGTCAACGTCGGCGACCAGCACAGCTAAGACAAATTCATGAAGAAGCAAGAATAAGTCGTGAGAGAGAAAAATCCGCCATCGTCGGAGCATGAGAGAACTCAGGTCCCCTTCAGCATACGAAAGAAGACGAGGGAGGGAAGGGGAAAATGGGATCAGCCTAAGATAGGGAAGAACGGCTGGCCTTAGCCAAAGTCGCCCTCTAAAGAAGAAGAGAATTCGGTAAAACACAATGACATGCCGGGGGAGCATGCCACCGAGGCATTTACTGAAGGAAGAGAAGGAGACAATAGAGAAAATCGGGAGAAAAGTCGCGGTGAATGTCCACACTGGTCAAGCTTCGATAAGATAGTTCTCGCGCATAGAAGCAAAAAAAGGGAACTTTGCTGGAACTGGGGAAGGGAGAAGTCAGATCTATGAAGGAAAAAACTGGGAGTAAATAGAGATCTTCATCGAGGAAATCCAAGGAGGGGGGGATAGGGATGCCAGAGCGAACGCGAAGATGTCGCAATTGCAGTGCATTTACTGGTCACCTAGAAAAAGCATATTTAGCAAAGCTTTTGTAACGCCCACAAAGGGGAACAGCGTCTTACGAGCGAAAGCTAAGAGGAGGCAATTGATACCAAGGCATGGAAAGGTCAGAAGAAAGGAGGGAAGAATGCTTCGGCTCAGGACATCCGTTTCTTTTTCAGAGAGACTTCTGCGTGAATCACCACCACTCATCCTTAGCACCACGAGCCCGTGAACTGCGTCAAGAGAAGTGAGTTGCAGGGAAAACTAACGGGGGGGGAGTCGAAAGACTGAGCCTTCATTAGAAAAGCATTTGCAGCCTTTTCTTGGTCGCACTCTTTACTAGAAGAACGTTCCCCGGTGGCGAACTGGGGGAAAAAGGTAATAGCCGTCGCCTGGCAGAGCGAAAAAAGGGGGGGAAAAAGGGATAGATTGGAGAAGACGTCGGGGCCTTTCTTAGGGGAACCTGCCTTAGAAAAAGAGTCCTTCGAAAAGGAGACCGTTCATCGAAAGGCACTGCAATCGAAGGATTGCTGAGGAGGAAAGAAAGCACAGAGTTCGGAAGCTCTAGCCATAAAAAAGGGAGACTTCAGCATTGGTCAGGGGGGCGCTGTGTAGGTACGTAAAACCGCGATCATGGTTGAAGTTAGAAAGAGGAGGGCCAGTCCTACTGCCCCCTGACTTGGTCAAATTGTGGTTTCTAAGGCTGAACACCGGTCCACAAGCAAAACGCCCGGAACAAGCGGCGGGCCCCGATCAGCGCCGTAAAAAAAAGATATCGCCGGAGTAGCATATGTTTACATTTCGGTGACCAAGTTCTCAAGATTCCGGGCGACAATGGGGTTTAAGAGGGGACCAAAGAGTGGAGACAGGTACCAGCTGAACATCGCTCGATGCAAGGGGCAAACGGAAGAGGGGGACTGAGTGAACTCTAAACAGAAAATGTGTGGGACTAGGGAATCGTGAGAAAAACCCCCTCGACTCCGATCGTGAATGCCTTCTTTGAGGCGCTCATCAGCGGGAGCTTTGTGACCAGGGAAGAGACGGCTCTCGAAAAAATGGACCCTCACGCCTTCCGCAAGAAGGTCCAAAGAAAGGCAGTCTAGGCGACCATCAGTCGTTGGTCTAATTCAACGGGAGGAGAAAAGTTGCCTACAACTGAAATGACGCTCGATCTTTAACGCCGGAAGGAAGTCAGGTCAGCGGTGTAGGATCAGACCGAAAAACCCACTCCTATACTTGAGGAAAAAGGAGAGCCCTGTCGCCTGACATGGGAAAACGTGAGAAAGAAGTTGCAGAAAACAATGTAACGACTGGAAAAAAACGTTGCAAAAGGATAGAAGAAACCTAAAAGCAAAGAACGCCAGTTCTCCATGAACCGACGGGTGGAGCACCTCTCTGAGTAAGTAAAAGGGTCTGCGGCAGGGGGGAAAAAACAGACTTTGGTCTAAGGAGGCAAGGAGAGACGCAAAGAAAGGCTGGGAAAACTCCGGACAGCAGGTCTAGCCCTCGACTTCTAGAAAAGAAGCTTGCGACTACAGGGGGGCAAACCGCTATCATGTCAGAGAGGATCTATTAGATACTGATGAGGGACGGCAAAGCAAAAGCACGGTAAAAGCCCGATCAAGGTTTTGCAGGCAAGTTATTTAATTCTAGACGACCACGGAAGAACAAGAGTGATCGTCTGGCCTTCTCTCACCCATAAGAAGGGCAAGAGAGGAACGAAAAGAGAGTTTAAAACATGAAGTTCTATCAAGACTATGAAAAAAAAAAATGGGGGAGGAAAAGCTCGCTTACCCGAAAGACCAACTGGCTTCTACAATAAATAGAGTACTGGGGGAGAAAAGAATAAAGCAGGCTCTAAAAAACGATGCCGCGTTCCATTAACTACGCGGGGGCCAGCTTCTATTGGCGAGGGGGGGGGGGGGGTTGGGGGGGGGGGTGGTTGGGTTCTTCGGAAACGAAGCGCAAATCAAGGACTGGCGATCCTAGAAAGGTCTCGAACACATCGGGTGGCTCAACAGGAGAGCTCCTTGCAAAGAAGAAGGAAAAAAAGGGCCAATACTGCAAAAGGGAACCATGGAACATAAAAAGTGCGGGGTTCTGCTCGAGGAAGAACCGTCTCTGCCATCCCTACACCTCAATAAGCAGGCTCCTCCTCAGAAAAAGTCCTCGCCTGAAGGAGCTTTACTTGGGGGCCAGAAGAGGTGGGTTGGGGAGAAAAAAATCAATGCGGTCGTAAAGGGTTATGAAAAGGGAACGATTTCGGTTGCACCCAAGAAAAAAAATCGCCGGCATAAAAAAATCTCTTCTCCAAAAGGAGGAAAGAGGAGAATGGGGGAGACTGCGGGACAATTGTGGCACCCAAATCTTCCGCAGAGCTTGAAAAACTTGTCAACAAGAGATTCCGGACTCTGGGAAAGGTCACAAGAATCATGGGACGTGCTGATGAGAAAGGTGCTCTCCAGAGAAGGGTTTCGTTTCTTTAATTGAAGGTTAGAGCAGGCAGAACCCACAACCCGTAGGTGGGGGGGCATAGAAGTGAGGAAGTGCCACAGAAAAACATATTGTGGCACTTCTTAGTCTGCCGGAGGATGCCGTGTGAAAAAAACACGCATCTCTTTTGCTAGGAGCTGAGGTGGCCTATCGCTTCCGGGTGAGAAAAAAAGACGGCGAGACGCCGAAAGGAGTTCATGCGAGGAGAATCCTGTCAGACTCTCTTCATAAGCCGATTTCTAGGTGGTTTGCGCCGGAACAAGTACGTGCTGATCAGAGAAAAATCGCAAAAAAGGAAGAGAACTGCTTCATAAGGTTCGTCGTGCTGAAAAAGCTCCTATCATGTGGGGACACCACTTGGGCATTGCCGCCTCCAAGGGGGCACGTCGGCTGTTCGAGGGGAAGGAAGCTACGTCACGAGGAACAGCACTTCGAAAAGTGAAAAGCGAGAGCGAAAAGTGAGGGTGATTGCAGACACCGCCATCAGCCTTCCCTAAAAAAATATTTGTAATACGCGTACCAGGAGGGGATAGATTGCTCGATGGGACCGCCGCCAAGAATTGTAGAAAAGGAGACGGAAGAAAGAGACGACACGGGCGCTCAGGCGGATGGATCGATGATACCCACGTGTCGTATAATCAACATGCAAAGAAAAGTGAAACTCTAGCTGGCATACAATGGTCCGTTCCTTTCGAAAAGGGGGGTGGGAGTTCGTCATCTGGGAGAATGGCAAAAAAAGGAAAGGATGGAGGGAAGGCCGGTTTGTGCAACCCTAATCGTGTTCGACGTCGGTGCAGGACTTCGTCGTTGTACTCTCCTGAAACGTCTCTCTAAACAGGGGGGTGGAGGAAAAACGCATCCGGGCGGCACAAAGGCGTCGCGGCCGGACGACAGAGCAAGGGGTGAAAGGGGAAAGCTGGAGAAAATGACATCGAAAGACGTGTCTGACACGCCAGATACGATTCTGCGGGAAGGAAGAACCTGACTAGGGAGGGAGCGTCCGCAGAAAAAGTTCCACCAACTCGAATATTGGGGGAGGGGGGGGGAAACTCCGGAATTCAGATCGACGTCGAGGTTTTAGAGGATAATAGAACAAAACTCGACAACAAAAGGGCTGTCGAGACTAACACAAAGACTTTTTCTGCCTTCAGAGCTGGGGTACAAGAGAAATCGCTGGGATGTCGTATCCGCCCTCAGAAACCCCTTCTGGGCTAGGGAGGGTCTTAAGAAAAGGCCAAAGAAAACATATACGGAGCTGTCGGGAATCGAAAAGTTACACGAATCCCGTCTTGGGGATTAATTGCTCAACCTGCGTTAACAATAGGGAACCAATGAAGGGGTCGTTTCCAACGGAAAAAACATGATGGGGAGAGCAAGCCAGACGCCTAGAGCCGTCGCTACCGGGTTTACGAGAGGGCCGAGGACAGGATGGAAATTCGTAGTAAGAGATGGGCATCCTCTCAAATTAAGGTAATCATGGGAGAACGCCAGGAATGCGGCGACGGAGCGATTGGCGCAGGCCGTAAAAGAACTGCAACGAAACGAATACTCAATCTCTGGAAAATAGGACCGAGGCGAAGAGGCGAGAGCTCTTCAAATGGCCGTCAGAGGAAAAGGGGGAACGGAGGACGGGGAGCATCAAACGTCGGCGACCATAGAGGGCTGACAAATTCTTGCCGATCAATTAAGAAGGGCTATACCCCGCCAGGCTGGTGCGAATGCAGCAAAACTCAATATAACGCGCAATCGGCTCAGGCAGACTCCAGGAACAGTATGGGAAATTGGTATCAGCCGACGACTTGAGAAAGAAACTTCTTGCACCCGAAGCATTCTAAGAACCGGATTCGGCGCCTGACCCCGAAGCATGAATCCGTGGCGGATATTCAGAAAAACAGGGAGCTTGCGGAGAGAAAGGCCGGAAGCGGCGACAAGATAGGGATCCAAGGGGGTTCTCTTTTATGGACCGTAAACAACTTGTCAATCTTAAGAAGGAAGAAAGAGGGAAGTCATCGCCGCAAGAACTGGGAAATGAAAGATAACGACTGGAGAGGCATAATAGAGAGGAGAGTAAGGAAGGAGAAAGTGAAAGTGCCAAGGTAGGAAGGGAAAGAAGCGCGTGGAATAGATTCAGGCGGGAACTTACAGTGACATTCCCAAAGATTCTAAGCCAGAGAAAAGCTTGACACAGGGATTGGGACCTTCACCAAGTAGTTGATCCTATCTTGGAACTCCAGTCCTTAAAAAGGAAGTATGGAACTCAAGACTCAAAGTCGGCATCGGAACGCCCCAGGCAGAAAAATCGGGAAGGGGTCAGGAAAGCAGAAAGCGCGTGCAGAAGCTCCGTCCAGAATATTCTTTAATGGAAGTCTATCTCTCTTAAAAATGCCATCAAGGGGGGATCGCCTGACGACCGATGCGACGCAAGGCCTTGGAGGATGCCGGAGTATATGCAAAAGGGCGGAGAGAAAGACCTTTCTTCAATAAAGCATTTCAGCCTGAGGGCCGACGCGCACTTGACGTGGCTAAAGAATCCTTGAACGCGTTGAAAACTAATAAGCTGACGACCGTAATAAAAGGGGATCAATAGAAAAGAACATCAGATCCTCGTCATATGAGGAATAAGGAGGGTCCTGTTTCTGTTTTCAACCGAAGACTTTCCGTCAGGACGAATCACACCCACGGCAAAGAGCGGGAGAGGAGGCTACGAAAAGCTCGAAGAAGGGGAAAACATTCGGTACGCGGATTCGATCAAAGACAAAATACGTCGCCGGAAAGGGTAACGTCCTGTGCGAAAGCGGATGGTTGAAGGCGCCTGCGCGCTTAGAAAAGACAATGCAAGTGAAAGATGGTTGAAAGCTGAGCACAAAAAAAAAAAACGCCGTTATTCCTGACCGCTCGTCAAGCAGCGCAGTAAGCGCGGTATGGGGGGGGGGCACTCGGTCAATTAAGAAAATCAAAAACACCGGGTTGGAGGGGCAGGCTCTCTCCCACTCTCTGTAAGATGAGGTAAAAAGAGGAGGGAGAAAGCTCTACGACCTCCAATCCATCTCGTGGTGGTAGGTAAAGACTACAGAGCCGGGACTGACAATTGAGGCGAAGCCTCAAGCTTGAAAACTCCGGAGGATGGATGATGCGCTTTCCTGGGGCGTCGATCAGTCCGGGGCTAAGCGTGTTGGTAACAGGGACTCTAAGTGCCACTTCGACTCAAAAAAGAAACAGGCAGGCCGCATGGGCGTTCGAGGCTGTCGACTCTTGTTGGTATGTTCAAAAAATTGAGCGAAAAATAACAAGGTGCCAAAGGTTGGGAAAGGGAATAGCCGCGAAAATTGTCGCGCTTAGGTATCAGCTTGGGGTCCTTAGACTCCTCCAGGGAAGCCAAAAGGAAAAAAAGAGAACGGGCGGGGACCCGATCGCCATTTTCACCTACCGTCACCCGAGGGAATTGTCACAAACCGGCAGGGGGGTGGCGCGGAGGGACGTTTTAAAATTCAAAGGAGAGCCCGGAGAACGAGGGTTGAAAACTCAGGAGCAAAGCTCGGGCGTACAAGGAGGGAACTGTTGACGGAGTACCCCGCCATTGGGGAAGAACCTGAGAAATTAGAAGGCTTCGGTCTAATCGGGCGAATCGGTCGAGCGAGTCTATCATTGACGGAAATCGGCGGGGAGGAGTAACCACATATAAAGGAGCTAAGAATGATGGGAGCTGAGGGACCTTACGGCAGCAACCAAAGCGGTCTCGTCAGACACGGAGGTTTTCTTCCATAAAGGAGAAGCTACCAAGGGACCCTTGAATCTTCGCTTAGCCTAAAAGAAGCTTGGAAAGAGGATAACCAGAGAAAGCGTGTGGCTAGGACAATTATCGGAGAAGGGCATCACGACGAAAAACACACTTTGATAAAAAAGAATAGGGGATCGTAGGCCGCCGCACCGCGCGCATCTCTTTGCTAACTGGTGGGGGAGGCCAAACCACGCCAGCACGGGGCGGAGAATGATTCGATAGAACTGCTTCGAGCGTGAAGAAAGACGGGGGCCGAAAAGTGAGATTCGCGCGAAAAAGCCCACGTCGGCAGGCGTCATAATCTCGACACATCGGAGCACACAGGACGCAACGGTGAAGGTAATTCCAAGAACTGAAAGGAAAGCGAAAAGGAGGAGGGAGGGAACCAGACAGTGGGCGGGTTCTGCTCAGGGCTCGAACCTTCCTCGAACTACAAAGAACGGCAGAGAAGCCTCACCGGCCTAGACCGAGTGGAGGGGAAGCAATAAGCCCTAAAGAAAAGGTGAGTCATGACAGGTTGAAGGCGATGCGGACGGTGTTTACAAAATAGGGCCCGCAGTTCAGAAACTTTTCC
>Ga0179593_1461976_pt1 | contig 13874 bp, 17 predicted proteins | sample CZODoug2_1_08_16_FD_185931 | JGI IMG/M metagenome (GOLD analysis project Ga0179593, IMG submission 185931) | Vadose zone soil fungal communities from Angelo Coast Range Reserve, California, USA - CZODoug2_1_08_16fungal (PacBio error correction) | ecosystem: Environmental > Terrestrial > Soil >...
CAAACAGGTGCATGAGTCCCCGAATACTCGGGTTGCAGGAAAGATTGAAAGAGGCAAGTTAAACCTTACAATAGAGGAAAAAGGCTAGGTTTACGGTTGAATGAAAAGGATCAAAAATTATGAAGTGGGGGTATTGCGATGCCTATTGTGGGTGGCGACAATTAAAAATTGGACGGAAAACAAACTGACCGAAGGTTAGAGCGGGTGCGGAATGTGGAGACTTGACAAAATGCATTCCTACCGTTACCTTCAACTACCAAAATGAAAGCGCGGGGTGGGAATGAATAAGGGGGGCTGCCGGGTCTGGCGAGCCGGGGTGGGGATGATTAATTACAGGCAGGACGCGGTTACTTCCAATATCAGGGAGTGCTGGTCCTAAGAGAGGTGAGAAAAGAAATGGAACTAGGGGACTCAGTACCTGACTCGAATGGACATAGAACGTATTTGAGAACTTGGAAGCCTAAAGCTATCCTAAGAAAGGAAAAAGAAGAGATAAACGCAGAACCGAAATCATGTTGAAAAAAATCTGACGGAATCCTTCAGGGTCAATCCTGAAAATTGGGAAATAAAAAAGCTTACACTCCACTCTAGACACCAATCAAAAGTCTTAATGGGCAGATTCCGAAGGTCAAGAACGTCAACGTGGCCGAGGGGTGGGGAGGAGGGGCCCGAGTGCAAGTGCATGCACCCAATAATTTAAAGAACCGAATTAAGATTACTGTTCGGGGCGGTTCTGAAAGACGGCCGAGGAAATTAAAAAGGAAATCACTAGGCGAAAACGGCAAGTCAAGGGGCCTCAAAAACATCGAATTTATAAATCATCGGGGGATCCGATCCTGGGCAGAAGACATAAAAACGAGAGGGGTCAAAAACTTAAAAAAAACTCAGGGCTTTGGGAAAAAAATAACTTGGGTAAGAATACAAAACCCATTTGCACATATAATAGTTTTCCTCTCATTCGTTAGAATAGGGGGAAAGCAGCAGACATCGAGAAACTAAATAAGGACGAGATTTTAGAAAAATACAGGCGAATTTGTCGGTGTACACGCGAAGCGGAGACAATCGCAAAAAATTGGAAAGATCCTAAATAATTAAGTAGACTACTTCATCCGAAGGCAGGAACTCGGAGGGAAGGAAGAATTGTGGGGACACCGAACGGGAATTGGAGAGAGGAAGCAAAAAAAGGTCCAACGGCTCAATTAACAAGTCCGCCAGATTAAAAAGAAAAGCAAAAAGTGGGGGGACTTCGCAAGACTTGGAGCAGGCATGTATTGCCGTGGACGAGTGGGGTTGATCGACGTCTGGATAGAAAAGGAGGGGCCGGGGTTCGGGCCTCAGGAAGAAAAGGGATCATTGGGGGCAGAAAGGAAAAATTGCGTCCCACGGGGACTTAGAAAGGAAAAAGGTCCCCTCTCAACCAAGCGCTACTGGTCACGTCAATTTTGGAACCGTACATCGCCTAAACAAAGCGTGATTGGAAAGACAGGGCGATAGCCTTGAATCTCTATTTGAAACGAGCGGGAAGCCGGCTGGCTGAGGAGAGCGTCTGATTTCAAGACAGATGAAAGAAAAGAGAGCCAATGAGTAAGATGCCCGATAAGGCCAGACAGCGAACAGAGGTGATTAAAAGCCTTTGATTTAATTAATGGACACCGAGGGGAATCGCGGAAATGGGGGGGAAGTTGCGGCGGGGCCGAGAGGGAAGCGAGGTTGAACAGTGTCGAACAAGAACGCCCTTGACAAAGTTGCGACACTGCGAATAGGGGAAGACGGGACTAACCAAAGTTTGTCTAAAAAATGTCAAGAAAGGGTTCCAAAACCACGAGTGAAGAGCATCGTGAAGTGTCGGAAAAGTGTCCCTCCACAGGGGGACCTCCGGAGAAGATCAAATCACAAAAAAAGGAGGAGGAGAAATATAATATCGGGGGGGGACCCATGGACAACTTAAGACAAGGCATGGGGGGGGGGGGGGGGGGGGGGGCTGAAATTAGGGGGGGGAAAAGCGCCGGCAAATTTTCGCCATAAAAGGGTCTCATTTTTAATCTAAAAATCTGGTCGCAGTTGTAGAAAAATTCCAAGGGCAAAGCGTAAGAAACCAGTAGTGGCAAGCCAAAGGGGTTGAACCGTAGCGGCAATCGCTTGGGCACCTCGTACTTACATTAAACGAAAGTAAAGCCGTGCAACCATGACGGAAGAAAAAAAGGATATCACAAAGAAAAACGTTGCGATTATGCGAGGAGGGGATACAATCGCGAGGGAACATTTCATTGATGAATCAAGACGGATAAGGGGGGGCAGAAGCAAATCGTCTAGACTCAAAATCAAAGAGGGGTCGAGGAAATAAAAATCACATCTTAGGGGGGAAAGGGTAACGATTGAAACGTAGAAAATGGGTGAGCCTGCGAGGGGAATTGAAAAAATTCGTAAGGACTAAGCTTATGCTCATTGCAACGATCTTGCCATCTTTGAAAAGCAAGAAAAAAGGGCCAATCAGTATAGGAGACGAGGGGCCGTCGAAAAAAAATACTCTACTCATTGAGCCTAGGGAAAGGGTCAGAGAAGGGGACAAGGAGTGCTTGTGGGGATCTCATTAAAAAACTTTTGAATGAGGAAGAGGGACAGGGAGGGATGAATCTAAGAAATCCGCTCGTGAAATATGCGGTAGCGAGCATTGACTTGAATATTCAGCAACGGGGAATTAAGTAGTGACAGAAGCCAGGAAAGAGTATTCATTGCGCGGGAACAAAATGGGCAAAAATGGGAATTGACAATTGCGGTCCGCCAGGTCTAGAATCGCCTGTGAGCGAACGCTTCGAAATTATATTCAAGGGGGGGAGTGAAAAATAGGGGTTGGCCGGATGCAAAAAGTGAAGTTGTTCCAACTTATGGGAAGGATGTACGTGCTGGAACCGTTTTTGGGGGAAAAAAAAATCGGGAATAGCAAGGAGCGGAGATGGGACTAATTGCACACTCGGCTGGGTTCAGAGAGCGGGGACAAGAGGGGGAATTTGTTGACGGGGAAGATCTCATAATGTAAAAGCCAGAATGAGAGGAAAAACCCCAGTAAAAGAATCGCCGGAACGGGAAAGCAAAAGGAATCTTGGTATCAGGGACAATGCATCGCCAGAGACACAAAAGACCTTATAAACTTCTGACCGGCTGGCACCGGGGGCCATGACTTGAGAAGAGAGCGGAGGAGGAGGAAGCGGGAGATAAAAAAAGAAAAAAAGGGTTTGCAGTGGAAAAACGAAGGAAGAGCAGCGCCGCCAGGAAACTGCGGCGTGGGCGTCAAAAGGATATTCTTCGGCGGATGGGGGTTGTACTGTCAGTCCAAAACTTCGAAAATAAGAATCTCTATAAAAAGGAAGGGGCGCGCAACCATGTTGACAGGTCTTTCGCAAGCGCCAGACGTAAAAAGCAAGAGAGGACCAGGATCACAAGCGTCCCGTCCCTTACTGGGCTCAGCACAACAAGGGGGGGGACGCCAGCACAAACACACCTGAGGAAAGGTACATTCAAACGACGCGTGAGGTTTGTGGTCGTGGGACGAAGTTGGACTCGGCCCCCCTACCAGGAAAAAAACGATAGAACAGGTGAGCAGTCGTGCTAGGTGAAATTCAAACAGTGTTAAATTCGTCACGGGAGACAACAAAACCAATAGGAATCGCAAAATAAACAATTCAGTAATCACAAGGTCTAGACTTTTTAATTCATCAAAAAAAGGGAAAATAAAAACTCGGGAAAAAAAAGAGGATGAACATACAAAAAACAAGGCCGGCGGTATCAAGAAGGACGCCCGAGGCTTAGGCTCACGGAGAAAAACCCGTAGCGGGTTGGAACAAATGAAGAAGGAGAGGAAGAACCAAAACGAACGGGCTATTAGCCGAAAGCCCTCGTTGAGGTCCTGAAGTGGACCGAGGACTTGTGAAGCCTGAAAATGAGGGAAGGAGGTCGGGAGGGAAAAAGGGTGGAAGTAAACGAGACAGGTGATGAGAATTGGATTGCGCTAAGAGGTAGGAAAGAACTAATTAACGGAAACCTACAGAAAACGACAGCAAGAAACTAAATGAGATCAGGGGGGAGGGCTTGAGTGCCTTCAAATTGAAGCACGACAAAACATGAAAAAGAAATCGTTTTATGGGAAGCGGAGGGGTCTGCGTCTGATATAAATGGGACGACATGCAGGAAAGGGAAGGCGGTACGGAAATCTCCAAAACGTGCTGGGAAGTCGAGCTGGGCTAAGAAATGAAATATGGTGGCAGACCGAAAACTCTCGGGACAAAGGCCCCTCCACAAAGTTTGAAAAGTAATGTAAGATCCTAAGTGCCGAAAGGAATAGATTCTCAAACACGGCAAGAAGGGAAATCAGCGGCAATGGAAGTAAGGAAGGAGACATCCAGGAAAGGGGGGAAGGAGAAGAGGACCGCTTACAAACCCGCTCGATCAATGCATCAAGTCTTCATTGGCACGGAATGAAAGGAACAAACTGAACTGGTCTATCTGGTGGGTCATGGAGTGATTCTGTGGGACCGAATGAGGAGGTACAACCCAAGGTCAAGCCAAAACTAATGCTCGATGAGGACGAGGCGTTTGCGCTAAAGCATCTTGCGTCAATATGACTCGACGTCGAAAAAAAACGGCAGTCCGTAAGACTAATAAAGAAGACTGGAGAAGCAAGGAAGCATATAAGGAAGAAACTCAAGAATTCACGCGTTTCAAAAAGGGGGGATTCGCCCACACAAGACATCATTCTTTACCAAACTTACTTTGGGAAGACGAAACAAAGATTTAAAGAGAAGAGGGTGATCCTCTTCAGTGTAGACCTACTGGGGAAAGTCATACCAGCGATTATAAAACTCTGGAACGCAATTTGGCAAAGTTATAAAGGCGGAATTTCGTGGTAAAAGCAAAGCCACGAGTATCCTGGCGTTCGCCGGAATACGTAAGGCAGAAAAACGACCTTCATGGAAAATCGGACAATGGAGCGCTAACGAATATTGGGAGAAAGAAAGGTATTGAATTTCAATCAATCACTTTCCACGCAGTTCCCACATTAAAAAATTGGGGCGGAACCGCTAATCGAGATCAAGAAAGAAGGGGGGGTCCATTACAGATCTTGGGGGGCGGGGCTGCAGGAGATAGGGAAAGAGTAGTTTTGTGCATAAGGCGCGTCGGGTCGAATCAGGAGGTGTCAGGGGTCTGCAGGACAGGGCAGGCCAGAGGAGATGAGTGGTTGAGATGAACTAAGGAGGAAAGATGTGGACTTCGAAGAGGGCCCAAAGTAACCTCGCATACCCGAACCAACTCGCTAAGGACCACTGCAATTGTTAGTTTCACCTAAAAAAAGGGGGAGGGGGCTGGCCACGACATTTCCAGCCGCCTGCATGCCGGGGTGATCGGAGGAGAGCCGGGTAGGCTTCCTGGATCAAGGTAGTGGTCATCATGAATGGGGAAACGCGAGAGCTTCTGGAAAATCCTCGGAAAAAGACAGACATCGAAACCGTTAGGGGATAGAAAAGGGGGGCAGGAATGGTGACTGCTTTAATCGCTGCAGAGTTCGGATATGGAGGGGGGGCAGGCCAGAGAAGTGCAGAGACGGGTAAAGAACCAGACCAACACGTGTGCAGCCTTTACAGAATTTGGGGGCGGGGGAAGAAGGCGAAGCGGAAGCCGCGTTTGACAAGAGCTACACGGGGTTGGGCGAAAAAGGGTCAAGGAGATTTACCCCGAAAGGTAAAAAAAAAGCAATAACGTGCCGGGCTTAAAGTTGGGGGGGGGGGGGAAACATGGCCACAGAAAATCCTTGAGCTAGAAACAACAAACGATGGAAGAGATGGAGTAGGGGCATGGGAAAGGAAGACAACTGATTCTAGCACAATAGGGTAAACTCCGGAAATTGTGGGACACGCCAAAAAGGGTTAGGGAAGTGGACAACTCTAAAATAAGACAGACCTTTTCTCAAATTCATGTACCATGGAGGAAAAGGGGGACGTCAACAAAGGGAAAAAAGATGAAGAGGAAAAGCTACACCATGCTACGACAGGCCGCGATTAAAGCCTAAACTTAAATAATAAAAAGGAAACGGGTTTTGCGAATTGCTGGCTTGGGAGAGGGCAATCTAACTAGGAAGTTGAACAAGTGCAAGAGAAATAACTCAAAAACGGCAAAAAAGACGCCGCTCGTAGGACAAATCTAAAAAAAGTAGATTCATAGAATGACAAACCAAAGAGGGGGGGGGGGGGGTGTGATGGGTGGAAAAAAACAATTGAAGAAGTGAAAGGTGGGTGTGAGTGAGGAGGGGGGAAGGGGAATCAGTCGGAAGGGAATGTGTACCAGGTAGTTCTCACTTCGAATGGACGCAAGAGGCAGCCACTGCAACAATACCAAGGACAAATCAGGGAGTAGAATAAAAAAACCTATCCGCAATCTCTAACGGAAATATAATAAGCTGGGCGTGGGGCGGCTGGAGGGTCGATGCGAAATGGTGGACAAAAAAAATTAAGGGTCATCTGGTTGCTGATTAAGTCGTGTCGGCAATGTTGTTAAGAATTGGAGGGGTGGATGACGGTTGGGTCTGTGAGTCTTGTGGTTGTGCTCTTGTATCTGTCGGGGTGCGGTTGGTATCTGTGGAAGGGAAAAAAAAATGTGGTGTGTGTGGGGGGAAAATCGGTGGAAAACGTATGCAAAAGAGGGTACGTAAAGGGGGGTGGTGGGAGCGGGTGAGGGCCACAAGGGGAGGAATCCAAATTGGGAAATGGGAGTACTCTGATGGCGTGGAAACTCCTTAAATGGGGGGGGGGGGGGGGGGTGACCTACGTACCATTATTTCACGTTCCAGGGATATGATACTAAATTATGTACCAAATGAACGCGATTCACAATACCATTCAAATAGTTATATGTGAATCAGGGGGCTTCAAAAGGGGGTCAGGGTGGGTGTCCAACGTAAAAAGATTTCGGTATGGCGAATTGAAGTTGTGAAGATAGGAACTGCCGATCGCTATGAATGCTGTATAGAGAGGAGGGAGGTTCAAAGCTGGACGTTTGGCGGTTAGGGAATGAATCGGCAGAAGAATAGAAAGCCTCAAGGTAAACCTCATCCTTTGAAATTACTTTGGTGAGGGAAGGATCGGCAGAATCATCCAATCTTATACATAAAGGAAACCGGTGGAAGGATGGCCTTCGGTAATAACGTGAAAGGAAAGACTGTTGTCTCGTCGGGGAGTATTATAAGTAATACAGCTTAAATTTTTTGGGCAGGTGGGGAAAAGAGGAAGGGACGACACGAAGGAAAAAACCATGAAATGCGGGTGGGGGGATTGGGAGGGGGAATCTATGTCTGTTTGTCGAGGTAGGATTCTTACTGGTCTTCAAAAAATAGCTAAGATAAGGAGATTCAGGGGGAAGGAGGCAAAGGGGGGAACATTTCTTGGAAAACTCCAAACTAAACATCAAGCAAAGAATTGACGTGAAAACTCGTCCTTGTACTCCCGAGGCATCACAAACAAGGCTCGAAGCACGTTCAGCAACCACGCTTCATAACGCGCTGTCAATTGGTGGGGGAGTGACAAACGGAGGAAGGCACATGCCACCGTCAGACCAAGAAGACCCTATAGAACAGGGGGAAAGGGGCCCTGGCAGGGGTATAAACCCGTATACGGGGGTAATGTGATAAGAACACCAAACGGTACAAGAGAATCACCGACAGAGAAGTTTGAATTACAAAAGGTAAAAGCAACGAACTCGGGGAGGGGGAATTTTTCCATTAACCCGGCAGCGGACACTCCAGAGATAACAAAACATACAGTAGTCCGGGCGTCGAAAAAAAACCGTTACTGGGTGGTTCTAAACGAAAACCACAATTGGGGGAGGAAAGGGATAGATCACAACCTCTAAAGGGATGACGTAACGATCCGCTAGACCCCGGCGACTTAAGTGGGGGAGCGAAGGGTTTTAATAACTTAAACTCGAGGGGACGGGGGGGGGGGGTGGGGGGTGGGGGGGGGGGTGGGGGGTGGGGGGGGGGGGGGGGGGGGGGGGGTGGGTTGGGGTTGGGGGGGGGGGGGTGGGTTGCGAGACAGGATTCAAAGTGCAGAAAGTGTTACGAAAAGGGTTAGCGGCGTATGTGGGTTTTCAAGAAGAACGTTACAAAGGGGAAGGGATCCTAAGCAGCCTACGGTAAAAACGCGGTCTAGAGTGTCGGAAGTGAAGAGGAAAAGTCCGAAAAAAGTGTAAAACCGTGAAAAAGACGAAAAAACAGGCAAAGGCGCGTGTTCATGTTGAAGAGGGTGGAGGCTGGTCTACCTTGGTTGGGAGCGAAATTGGTCATTTAAACAATCAGTCGAAAGAACAGGGGCGTGGGGCGTCACGGAAAATGGACCTATTTGTACAGGACCTGAATCTCTGGCCAGAGAAGTATTTTGCGAAAGTGTGGGGGAAATGGGGCTAAGTAAATTGGAAAGAGAAATAAAAGACATAAAAATTCCACGCAAAAGGCCGACAAGCAAGAAGTGTCCTGGCCGAGGAACCGTAATTCCGTAAGGCAAACTTGTGAAGAAGATCTTCGCAGCGGACTAGACCGAAAGGAAAGGAATAAAAAAAGGCGAATTGTCACGTAGAACGAAGTGGAAAAGACTTCCGTGGTCAAAAAAAAGAAAGGGGGAGAGGGGAATTTGGATTCTGGAAGGTGCCGGGGGGCATCCCAAACTAATTTCAAGCGGGAAGGGATCCGAAGATTCTATTCATGGGAGAGGGGCAAGGGGGGGGATAGAGGAAGACAAGATTCTGAAGCCGCGAATCTGTCAGAAAAAAAAACGTAATGAGGTGTCCGCCGAAGGAACTAAAACCGGAAAGGACATAGCACGACAATGGCCGCTCAGTCATAGATTGGTAAAAATGCTGAGCAACATCCCGACATCGTCAGGGAAGTTGAAGAAACGAACTGTTGGAGGGGCTCCAAAAACAGATTTTCACATATAACGACGGTGGAATATAAGGGGGAGTAGAAGAAGGTCGCCATCCAGCGGGAGAGGAGCTGGGACGACTCACGTGGCAAGACGTCCCGGGAGAAAGGGGTTAGTGTTAAAACGCTAAGCGGAGGGACAAAAAGGAAGTGGATGACCGAAGGTCACACGAAGGAGGGGGAACTACTTACAGCAATAGAAAAGGGGGAACGCTTACGGGGTAGAAAAACTACGGTATTTGGAGTCAAGAAAATCAACGGGACACGCGTCCTCGGAAAGGGAGGAAAAGATTAATCGAGAAGGAAGAGAAGAGGGGTAACTTGGAAGCTACGCTTGAGGAAATCTGCAATTAGATAGGGAAGATATTGGGGACTGGGGGGGAAATTTCGCGCAGGAGGAAGGGTCGAAGAAGAAATTCCGGGTTGCGGGGATTACAGGGCTTGCAAAAAGGGGGAGAGGAGGGGGGGAAATGAGAGGGAGGGACAGTGACTTCGTAAGAGTTCAAACTGAAAGCGTAACCTCAAACCAAGGAGTACTTAAGGGGGTAAAAATTGTTCGGGGGCCCTCGAAAACAAGGATTTGGTTGCGCGTCCTCAAAAGTACGATCGTAGAAGGGGAAGGTTGCTAAGATTGGGGCGCTACGAGCGGCGAAAAGGGGAGTCCGTAGAGGAGGATGTTCTCAGGAAATTGGGTGCAACGAAGCCGAGGAGGGGGAAAAACTAAAGCCCAGACATAAAAGGGGGGAATTAAGCCGGGGGGGGGTGCATTCGGGCCGAGGGAAATCGGCGTCCATTGGTGGAAAGATTAGTTAAGAGAGGGAACGTAACAGTTGAGAAAGGAAAAACAAGACTTGACAATTGGGGGCGACAAAAGTCGCGAGAGGGGAAGCATTGAAAGAGAACACATTTGGGGGGCTTGCAGGAAAATTGTCAAATGAAGTTTGTTCAAAAAACCAAGATGAATACGCGCCGTGCAAGTGTCTTCAGGGGTAAACAGGGACACCCGAAATCAAATTAGATCTTAGAGAAAAAAAAACGGAGGAGGAGAGCGAGAGATTAGGGGGGGGATTGACAAGGAAAAAGGAAAGGTAGAATCAAGTCGTGGGGGGCTATCAGAATTGGGAGACACAAAAAGGGGTAGCTTTGAAACAAAAGGACATGGAGGGAGAGTGGTAGGCAAAAGGCACTGTCCAGCTCTGACATTGGGAGGGGGGGGGGGGAGAAACTGGTAAAAAACCGGAGAGTTAACTATCTGGAAAACAATCGCTCAAACCCGGGCACAGGGTCATTGTAAACGTAGTAAAGCGTCACCAAGACAAAGATCACGACTAAAAATTGGAAAGGAGAGGAAGGGAATATACGAGCTCAAGGGCACATTATGATGAGAAGAAGGGAAACCAGTCAGCAGGACAAAGAAGATAGCGAACGGGGATCAACTGCAGGCGAGAGAAATGAGACGAAAAACCCCCAACAAACGAAATCGGGGGGGGGAACGAACATTGGACGGGAATGTAAGGGGGTGGAAAGATCGAGGGGGAAGTTGGAACTCTGAAAGTGGGGACGAAAGGAGGAGAGAAAGAATCTTCATAAAAAAAAAGGCAGGCAAGACCCCGGCCAATAAAAGGCGACTAAGAAGGAAGTACGAGAGAAAAAAAAAAAGCATATAAGGAAGAAAGAGGGGGAGAGGGGGGAGGCAAACTTGACTGAGAGAGAAGGTCAGAAGGTATGAGTAGAAGTGACCGAATGGAAGTAAATAAGACAATCCTGTCGTTTCTACAGGTATCGAGGAGCGAGCATTGCACTAGGAAGAGAAAGATTAAGGATGAGTACAGCAGGATAAAGGGAATTCGCGGACACTTTTACAAATTCTCCTTTAGACTTGCAAAAATGCTGGAGTCCAGAGTAGGGGGGGGAAAAAAAAAAAAAAGGAACTGGGATGAGCGAAACGCTCTTTACCACAGGGGTAAAAAGGGAAGAGGGGTAGTGAAAGGAGGGGGTTGGTGTCGGGGGCCAATTGTTGTGTCCAACGTAATGAAATGGCGGGAAGGTGACGAATCATGTGGGGGAAAGGAAAGGAATGACAGAAAAGGAAGGGGGTGCTTCCTCATGACTTAGGGGGATGAGGAAATACTTGAAAAAAAACGTTGGTTTCAAATAGGAGGAGGGCTGGAAGCGACAAAAAAAGGCAACGCCTCCTAATATGAGCAAGACGGAGCTCGCGGTGGAAGTGATTGGGAGACGGGAAAAGGACAGATCATTCAAGGAAGACATTTAGCCAGGGACGTCGTGAACTTAGGAATACGAAAAATAGACTTGGCGGATTATAGGTTAGCGAAAATCTCTTGCACAGGTTGGGGGGAGGAACGAAGGACGGTGAAAAAAGACGTCAAAAAAGGAGGAACAAAGGGCTGCATTGTTAGGGAATCTAGACTGTGGAGGTGCGGGATCGTCCATTAACAGGGCAAATAACCTCTGAAGAGCAAGAGATTAAGGTCCTGACAAGTCAAATAGTTCACCCGGGATTTCAGAAAAGACTACCAGCAAAAACCGGGTGAGTACAAAGAGGCAGAAATTCCCTTAAGCGTCAATCAACAACAGGCCGAAGCACGGCACAAACGAAAGGTCAGAAGGAAAACGCAAACTGAGGGTGGGGTCGTTGAACATGGGGGGCACAAATCCCTCAGAAAAGAAGGAACCGAGAGAAAAGGGCGGACTGTAAGTCTTAGGATCCGTCCCGTGATTCGGCTCAGGAAACCAGAGGGTCAGAGGGGAAGGAAATTCAGAAACAAAAAAAGAGAGACTTTTGTGACCAAGGTAAAAAATCCCTGAAAGCGTAGCGGGGCATGGTCCGGAGGAAAAAAGGAAGACCAACTAAGAACTAGGCGACGGCGACCGGCGTCATCAGCACCGTTATCGGGGGTGAAACTAGAAAAAAAACACGGAGGGAGGGGGGGGGAAAAAACCGTAACAGGGGGGGGGAGTATACAACGATCCGAGAAGAGGGGGGGAACTCCGGGGAGGGTGGGGAAAGAAGAAATTAGAACGAGGTACGGGCGATGTGAAACCTGGTAGGAATTCAGTCTCGATCTTTGATGACGAAAAGGTTGGGAGTTAGAAAAGGGGGGGGGGGCAGGGGAAATTACAGGTGGAAGGGAGAAGAATGCACAAAGACGGAAAAGGTTAAAAGTTGGCTTCAGGGGGTAGTCAGGCAGCAGTGCCGGCCGAAGTGGGGGCCGTTAAACAAAACACTGCAGAGCGGGGGAGGGATCGGGGGTTTGGTTTTTTTTTTGGGAGGAAGGGGGAGGCGGAGCCATGGGTTGATGAAAAAGTGGAAAAGAGCCGCGCGGTGAAGTCAATCTCAATGCTGATCAACGTATGCGCTGGCAGGGAACGATTGTGTTTAGAACATCTCAAGCAAGGAGCAGAGCGTATGTTGAGGGGGTTGAAGCCAGTAAAGTGGACGATCAAGAAGAAAGGATTACAGCCGGAAACGCAGAAGGGTCCGGCGGCGCAGGCAAGGAGTGAAAAGTTCGTTCAGAACTTCAAAAAGGGGAGAGCATCTCCCAAACCCGACGCCGATAAAAATCTAGGGAGGCGGGTGAAGTCCGAGTTCAGACGTACTTGGTCAGGAATGGTCAGGGGGGGATTCTGCCGTATGACCTTGCAGGAGAAAGGAGAAAAAAAGAGCGAGAAGAGTATGATTTCATGAGAGTTGCAGTAAGAAGAGAGACGATTCCATTATAAGACGAATATTCGAAGAAAAGGGAGGGAGGGTCCTCCTCCTAACTCCATAAACTTAGAGAAGACATTCAATGAGCGATCCAGGGACGGAGAAGCGAAGTGAAAAAAGGGAGTCATCAGGAAGACATCTCAAGTTACGGGGGGGACAACGAACTGTGGGAATAAGAAACCCCCACAAGATTAACTCTTTTATAAAAGAAAAGAGTTCCTAAAGAAGACGGTTGCGAGAAAGCAAGAGGAGACGAACGTTAAGAAAAATGGCAAGGGCTGTCCAGCGGAAATTAGGGTGTTACCCGAGGAGAAAACAGCGTATCCTTAGTCTCGGGACTGAAGAAGGAGAAACGAAGAAGGCATCCTAGGGGACTCGCAGCGAATAGGCAACCACAGGTAGGGGGGGAAAAGATGCAGCAGAAAAAGGAACGGCGAAGAGGAAATTTCGACCGGAAGTAGCAAAGAAAGCATGTTTAATGAACCGAGTTCAGGCCTGAAGGTAGTGCGGTTAAGAGAGTGGCGTATCTGAGGAGGGCGTCAATCAGAAGGGCCGGGGTTGCTTGCAGGAAGGGGGGAGGCCAGCTTCTATATTTGTAGGAAAGGCAGAAAGGTAGTAAACGAAAAAAGTCCCAACTTCCCCTCGCAAGAGCACAAAGAGCTACTGCACGTGAAAAGGGGTCGTTTGCATCACCAATGTGATTGGGGGGGGATCAAAAGTCCTTCGAGAGCGCCTGGGCAGTTGTGATCCGTTTGCGAAAAGAAATGCGAATCCTGCTGAGGTAGTCTTGATTGCAAAAAGACTAAAATGGGGGGGGCACATAGAAGGCGTAGATTCGGCAGAAAAAAAAAGAACATACGGGGGGGGGGAAAGGGGTAAGAGGAGAAGAAGTGGTTGGTCCGTCAAGGAAAGGTATCAGCGGCATAAAGGTCACGGGTTGGCTGATTGCAAAAACCACACAACGTTCACAGAAAGTGCAAGGATGGAAGGGGGAGTTAAGGACCATTACAAAAGGGGGGTGGCACCGTGTGACTAATTTGCACAAGCGGCGCCAGCATATTGTCCCCAGTGCAAAGCGACCCCTTTGGGGGGGGAAAAGTTTCAGGAGAGGGGGAAAAAACTGATTGAATCGATAAACAGGTGGGACCTTCAAAATGGGTCAAAAAAGGGCAAACAAGAACG
>Ga0179593_1538981_pt1 | contig 13874 bp, 10 predicted proteins | sample CZODoug2_1_08_16_FD_185931 | JGI IMG/M metagenome (GOLD analysis project Ga0179593, IMG submission 185931) | Vadose zone soil fungal communities from Angelo Coast Range Reserve, California, USA - CZODoug2_1_08_16fungal (PacBio error correction) | ecosystem: Environmental > Terrestrial > Soil >...
ATGTCAGTGTAACTTAAAAGACTTCGCGTAAATTCCGCGCGGGACGAAGGAGGGGAGGCATCACCCGCAGGGAAGTGAAAAGAGATCCCGGTCATCAACGGCTGGGGAACAGAGGCCTGTGCTCTCCAACGTGGAGCTCGGCAGTCCGGTTTGAAGGAGGCTCAAGAGACTGGGTACTTCTACTTCAAGCGATGGGCTTATATAACGAAGGGGTGCATGCCGCTTATTTATTGGAGTGTGGGAGGGAAAAGGGGGAAGCGGCGCCCCTTCATAGAGTGTGGGAGAGGAGCCGGATTGGCGGTAAATAGGCCTGAGGGGGCGGGTTCAGCTCTTCGCCGAAGGAGATAGAAAAAGAGCAATCTTTATGCCGGGCCTAAAGAGCAAAGGGAGCGCGGGGACTTACTGAAGGCAGAGGTGACAGAAAAGGGGGGCCCTAGGACAGGAGTGGTCTGCCGACGGGTCGAACAGGGACTCGCCAAGTTGCAAACGGGGGGGATTTGAAGGCAGCACGTTCGTTTCTGGGGAAAGGAAAAGAACAATTAGAACCTGAAGGAAAGTTGTCCATAAGATCAACTAAGAAAAAACAGTGCTGGAGGCAGCTGGAGAGAAGGAGATACGCCGGCTGAACACGAAACAAAGACTCATCAACAGCGGGGGAAAAAAGGGAAAGGCAGATCAAGGGGGTCTGCTTTAAGAAGCAATGATGGAAGCTTGTGGTTTGCAAGTATAAGAGCTCGCACGTCGTCTCTTGTAAGGAGGAGAACTCATGGCATCTGGGGGGTCAGTATGAAAGGAAAAACGGGACGCAACGAAAATTTCCTCTCTTTAGTAAAAAAGAAATTGGGTCCCTACAATTTTAAAAGGAGGGAAGGGAGGGATTAAGGAAGGCACTTCGGAGAAAGTATATGGTCAGAAGTAAAAGCTACAAGTGCATGGCTGAGCCAATCAGTCCACTTCGTTAAAAGGGGGGGGGGGGGGGGTAACCGAGGAGCTTTATAATCGGGCTGAGCTCGGCCGGGGGGAAAAGATCGACGCTTCCCCGATATCCTACGGAATAGAGGGGCGCAAGGCATACTTTCGCTTGGAGGTGAAAGACTAACCGAACAGGGGGGGAGTGCGATCAACGACCTCGCCCGGGAAGCGACTCAAAGAAACCTTCAAGGCCTAAGTGAGAAAGTCTACGGGTGGGGAGACGACGCGCAGAAAGAGAGAAAAAATTTATCAGGGCCACGAAAGCGTCTTTCCTTGCAAGGGCAAAAAAAACAACTGATGAGAGACCAGGAGAGAAAGCGAAGGCCTTCACGCTGAGAGTTAAAAGAAGGGGCCCAGCATTTCGCGATCGCGGTTGGGGAGGGGAAGGCAATAGCGTCGGCAACGAGGACTTATAGGGAAAAAAGTCAGATAAAGAATTTCCTGGTCTTAGGAGGCACGGGCGAGGGGGGGAAGGCACGCGAGCCCAATTTGGGGAAGAAAGCGAGAGGTGAAGCGCTCCTGCTTATCAAACTAGAGGTAGTCAATCTCTCTATGGGGGGGAATGGGGAAGGCCTAAGTTCTCGGAATGACGTAGCAAGACGAATACCAGGCAAACCAAACCCCTGTAACCAGACCGAGTGCAGGGGCGCCTTCACAAAAAAGAAAATTAGCGTATCGGCCGGGAAAGAGGGAAAAAGGGCCGCAAGCTCAGCGTACCTGGCCTGCTCAAGGAAAAAACGAAAATGGGGGGGTTGGCGGCGTTGGGTGGGGAAGGGGAATCGAACCCTCTGGCCCTTAGGGAGTGCAGCGGAAAAAAACCAGACGAGAGAGAATGGAAAATAAACGGCGGGGGAAGGAGTGCGGTAAGTCTCCTACAAGAAAAGTAGAAGATGCCCTCTTGGGAAAAATGGGTAGTGAGGGCAGAAGATCGAGTGAGGAGAAAGAGCCTCAAACCACGTAATGAATTTGATGGATGGCAAAGAAGGAAGCATTCAAAGGGAAAAAGTTGAACGAAAAGGGAAAAAAGGTCTTCCTGAAAAAGGGGAAAGCCGAAGGGGGGCCTTATCAGGGAGTTCGATTCCGGACTATACAGTCTTATGGTGCTAGAAGTTTAACAGCTTCATCCATTGAAAAAACAATCTCGTATTTCCGGGGATGCGAAAATAAAGACCAGCTTTGCTCGTCTCAAATAAGACAGCAAACGCCCCTTCAGAAAGGTAGGGACAACCACTCCCTTTCCAACCGAAGAAAAAAGGGATCCCGCAAAGGAAGAAATCAAGAGAGCAGGCACGTGCGCTATTAAGCACGGTGAAAGGAGAAAATACCCATTCAGTGACCACAGAGAAAAGAGAGGGGCGAAAGGAGCAACAAACCACTTGGGGGTAGAGGAGAAATTTCATCCCTTGAAAAGGAACCTTCTCTGGGAAAATCGAAAATGCGGTGTGCCGTAAAAGACGAGAGCTTGACTGAAGGAGGAGGAGGAGGGGAGTCCAAGAACTAAAGAGATCGAGAAAACACCACTTATGAAAAAATATATAGGGGATGGACCTTCAAAGACCCTCGAATAACTGAGCAAAGGAGCTTATTGAAGGGAAGGAAAAGTAATACCAGCATTCGCGGGTTCCAAATGGACATACATCGCCTGGAGTCAGGGGGGGGAGACAACCCGAGCGGGGCTCTTGGGAGGAGAGCGCTTTTGTTGTTTTTTCGGACCAGGGGGAAACGAAAAAGAAAAGACTGGGTCGGGAATTCGACGGAAAGGGAGGTCGGATAGGAAAGTGACCTTCCGCATGGAGGGGTGGGGTACTTCCTGAAAGTAAAGTCGAAGAGTCGGTGGAGAGGGGAGAAGGGATGGGAATGGTACCGAGAATCCTTCTGCCGGGAGTAGAGACTGGAACTATTCTATTAAAGGGCCCACAACCCAAACCTTGATTCCGGTAAAGGGGGGGAAATCAGACGGGACATCCTCGGGGGAAGAGGAATGCCCGTGAGAAGATGGGTGAAACTTATCTCGGAGACCCGATCATTATTATTTCGAAATTGAAGAGCTAAAACCTGCTCGCCAAGGTCCCCTGAAAGGAAGGAAAAAGTGAGCGCACGGAAAAAAATGGTAAATAATTAGACTTGCAAAAGGTAGGCCATAATCTCAAAGGCAGGGGTGCTGGAGGGCAGCGTGAGGAGAAGAGGAGAAGACAACTACATAGATCATCAACGAGGCGGGAGAAGTCTTGTCGTAATACGACTCGGCATAAACCGACGTGTTTGGTGCAGGATCTGCAGATCGGGGGTTGGAAGCTCTTAAGGCCAGCAGAAGGGGCTGCTCTAGATCATTAAAAAAATCATGAATCAAGGGTCCCTGCTCTGGCGGGAAAAAAAATTAATCGTGCGCGGTCCAGAAAGTGGACCATTGCGTCCTGCAGCAAGGGGTGGATCAGAATTACTAGAAGGAAGGGAGGAGAAATATCAGAGTTAAAGGGGGGGTTTTTCCCGGGTTAAACGTGAGAATGACTGTCGCGGTCTTGCCTGCGGAAAAGACAAAGCAAATACCTCAAAGTAAAGGCTACCGCGAGAGGGAAGGTCTGAAAAAGAGGTGATTTTACGCTATCGCGTCCCTAAAGAGCTAAAAAATGTCAGAAAGGAATGCACTACAGCCGATGGAGAGAAAAAGATGCGCTTTGTCGTCCTATCGACAGCAAAAAATCGCTCCGTGGAGGGGGAAAAGTAATTTTTGTGACCGCGAGAGGTGATTAAAGATCTCGGAAAAAACAAAAGGTAGAGGGAAAAAAAGATCATTCCTGCACCGGTAAACTCAGTTTCCTGAGCAGGTGCGATCGGAGCAGTCTATCTAGAAAAGAGAAAAGTGGAAGATCAAAATCTGGAGGGGGAAAAGGGAAGGGCTACGCTAGGAACTGGTCTGTCCTCTCCAACCTCCCAAAAGTAACTTCTCACTGTAAAAGGTACCCTGTGCGAGGGGGAGGGGGAAGGCTATTTCCGTGAGGACGAGGAAAGAAATTTCTCTCTAAGTCTAAAAGAATCCATTTTCAAACCCCCAAGGGGGGAACCGGCTAGGGCTACGAACCGGGGCGTAAAGGATTATCCAAATAGAAATGGGGAAGGGAAGGTCTCAATCTGAACTTTTAAAAAAAAAACGGTGTATTTAACACTCAAGAGATGGGGAGGGGGGCCCCCTACATTAACTGGGCGGCTGAAGGGTGTGGGTTTCATTCTCTAGAGAAGCGGCCCTTTCGCAGTTCATCGCCTCAAAAGAGAATCCTGCACCGCAAACATCTGGTGGAAGAAAGTTAGGGGGGATCCCGAAAGACTGATATGCACGACAGAGTGAATGAGCTTTTTCTTGGCTCGTCTCCTGGGCGACTGGGGAAAAAGGACCTAAAGGGGGATTGACGTGGCTTCTAAGGGGACTAAGGATGAAGTAGGCCCTGGGGAACCAGAAAAAGAGAGACGGGGGGTCCTTCAGGAAAAAAGGGGGGATCTTTTTATATTGGAGAGATGAAAGGAGGGCGAAATCTCCTGAAGGCGCTGCTCATGTTAAACACAACTGAAATCTAGCACCTGAGTCAAGGGAATTCACGTCATCCAGCTTTGCGCAAGAGGGGAAAGGAGGGAGAGCAGAACTCCCGCCGCTGAAGTCAGGAGGACCGCCTCCATGCAACGAAAATATGAAGGGGGAAAGCTCCTCGGCAAGGGAAAAAAAAAAATACACGCGGCAGGCACGTGAGGCTAGGAAAGAAAACCAAAACCTTTACGTCGAAAAAAAGCATGCGGGGGAGGAAAGCAAAGAGAGCGAGAGAAAAAAACCAGGTTGTAATCAATGCAATCGGAATTCCTTGCAATGACCGGCTCAGAATAAAAAAAATCGTGAGCCCTTACCAAAAGGAAAGCGGCAAGGACAGTTCTTCGTAGGAGTGGGAGGTACAGCTGAAAAAACAAAAACCTTTGGGGAGAGAATAGGGGAAGTTTACCTTAAAAACCGCAAAGGAGCCGGTCCGCGCGCTCGGGGGGTACTGAAGAAAAGGGGGAAAAGGAGGAGCAAAAAATAAAATCGAGCACTTCATCACGGTGCCACTGGAACGCTGAAGGGCAGCAGTGGGTTGGTGTGCGCCGAAAAAAGGAAAAGAGACGCTGGTGGTCGAAGACTGGAAGAGGGAAGCCAAGCGGGCGGATAGAGAAGGCTGAAGAGGGGGATTGGAGGGGGGAAGGTGCAATAATCGGAGGACTCATCTTCGGGGTCGTGGGAGCTCAGTTATTGGCCTGGGGGTACAAAATCGGGGAAGGAAGGCCGAGGGCGGGCTCTCGCGCAGGACATTCTATTCGATAAGGGAAAGGGAATCCCTCCTCTGAAGAAAAAGGTTGCCTTCGAAAGTAAAAAGGGGAGGGCGCTGAACCCTGACGCGAACATAATTATTATTCAGACTGTCCTCCAAGGGAAGAAAAACGAACCTGAAATCGGGAAAGGGGGAGGGGGGCACGTGGCCGGACGAATTCGGAAGGGGTCTCATTTCCGGGGAAGAAAAGACTGACGATTGGCAGAATCTCAACTGAAAGACCGGGGGGAGGTTGGGGGGGAGCGTGCAGACTCATGAAGAATAATCACACCAAAGATAGAAGCTGCCTATTTCTATAAACTTCGGGTAAGATCAAAAGAGAAAGGGGAGTGGGGGAGCGGTGCATGATTAGGAGACGCGAAGAGTTTTTTCAAAAGTCCAAGAAAAATGAGACCGCATAAAGTTTATCGGGGGGAAAAAGAGAAATAGGCCACCAACCAATGACGGGAGAAAGGTCCTTCTCGGTACCATCGTGCGCGGTTCTAAAGGGGGAGCTTGATTGCCTTCGCAATGAGTCGTCGTAATATCCAGTGCAGGAGGACGAAAAAATAGACATCGTTCCACGTGGTGAGGGGTGGGAAAAATGGAAAGCATTGAGAATTAGTCAGAGCCGCGGGGGGGAAAAGCCTCGGCAAAAAGGCGGGGAGCTGAAAAGCGGCCTCTCTTACTAAGTAGAAAAAAGGCGATAATACTAAAGATGTGGGGGGGGAGGGGGAGAGGGGGGGGGAAGACATCGCCCGTCATCGCGCTCCCAGGAAATGGAAGAATCTAGGTTTTTTGACTCGAAAAAAAAGGCAGAGAGCTTACTCTATTGAACGACCTGAGAGGGAAAAAACGAAGGACAAGGAAAGGGGTTACCGCTCTCTTTCAAGGCACAAAAAAACTGAGATTATAAAGTGCAGGGAAAAAAGGAGAGGCATCCACACACTCCTGGGCCTTCAGGGAAAAGTTCTTTTATTCTCCGAGTCTCGGAAAAGAAAAAAAGAAAAATCGCTCAGTCATGGGCCAAAGAGGGAAAAGGCTATTTCTGGGGGGGGCGAGCAGAAAAACAAATAGGAGGGAAAACACGCGAAAAAAACTTAAAGCAGCACGCGTATCCGAGGGTCAGGGATGAAAAGACGAAGGGCCTTGTCTGCGCTCCGAGAAGCCGGGAGTAATTCTCACGATGAAAAAAGGCAAACCAACACACTTCAAAGGGGAATGCTATGGAGAAAAGGGGAAAAAAAAATAAGGAAAGTCGACCAGCGGATGAGAGTCAGGCAAAGGGAAAGCCTTTAAACTGTAGGGACGAAGGTGCCGCAAGATCATTAAAATCGGGGGGGTGGCAGCTTCGATAAAGGAATTAAAGAAGACAGCCTGGACTTTGGGGGAAGAATAGAGAAAAAAAACGGAAGGATCGGATCAAGCAACACAGTCTGGGGGACGGGATAAGTCTCCGACAGAACGTGAGAAGGAAAAAGCGTGATGAGCGTATGATGACCTGAGAGCAGGCGCGCTGGGAAAGCTGCCCGAAAGAACGGACGTTTATCTCGCCAAAGTCAGGAAAGGTCGGTCATTCTTTCCAGTGGAAAGAAGAAAGGGCTTGCGTCCGGCCACGTGCACATGAGAGGGGGGATCATTTCGGACGCAGGAAGGCGAAAAAAAAAACTTATCGGGAAGAGAGGATAAGTTCACCACGCGACACTGCGACGGGGGCCAGAGAAATTTCAGAGGCTGAGAGGCATCCAGGATACTCATCTCAGTTCAGAGAGGAAAAAAAAAGTCGGGGGAAATCCACCGGGACGGAGGGAAATGAAAAAGGGCAAGTTACCAATAAAATGAGAAGGCCTCCATCACTCCAAGGTGGTACCTCTTCTGAGCCTAATAAAGGAAGAGAAGTCAAGGGGGTTACTCTCTCCTCCCTCCCGGGCGTTCGGGGGACAAACCCAAGAGGAAACCTGATCAGGATAGAGAAAAAACACCTTATAATTCGACGTCCGAGAAACGGTCCATTATCCAAGAGAGATGAAAATTACTCTAATGCGGTTATGGAGAAAAAGACTCAGAGGAAGGCGATTCAGTTTCTTCTAGTTTTTCCAGGACTATAAAAAAAAAACTTGGGATAAAGAGAGATAGTGGGGGGTAACCTTCCCTCCTCTAGGAACTTAGAAGGCAGCTAGAGCGTCGTGTACGGTCATGACAAGAGGAAGGAAGAAGTCCTCTATCCCTTCATCATGGAGGAAAGGTTCCTCTATTCTCGGTTTCAAGCAAAAATCCTACGGGGGTCGATCTCTCATCTTGTGGGAGGACTTGGAGGCACTCTCCGTTGTCTTAGGGCTAAAGGGACGGGTCTTATTAATCAAGCATTGACCGAAAGTTATGCTCCATCAAAAAACGTCAGGGGAGGGAAGTGAGGGCGGCGGCTCCGGGTGCAAGGGTCGGGAAGGCGTGAAACCGGAGTGGCGATAATGAGAAAAACGAGGTCGTATTAGATCAAAAAGAGAATGCGAACTAAAGACAGAAGAGGGGGGGGATGATCGCAGTGTGAAAGGAACAATGAGAAGAGGGAAGGCCGAACAAAGGGAGACGAACCTCGCCGAGCACGATCAGAGAAAAAAGGGGCAAGGGTTTGCACTTGGAAAGGGGGAAGGAAAAGTCGTCGTCTCGGGGCAAGGGAAAAAAAAGGAGAAACCTGCGCTCTATTGGGGAAAAATCTCAACTTCATACCACGGGAGGGAGGGTGCAACAGGAGAGAGGGAGGGGAGAAGCCACAACAGCTCATCATTAAAGGGGGATAGCCACGGGCTTATGAAAGAAGACCTCATCTACACGGGGGGGGGGCGCAGATGAGAGGGTAAAAGTGGTTGCAAGATCAAAAATGACTCCCATAACGGCGATCAGGGAGGAATGCCAAAAACCAGGACGCATACGCCCGCCTCGAGAGGAAAACCAAATAGTAACGGGTACCCAGTGCCGGGTTAAAAAGGCTGTCGATATGGAGGATCCGAAAGAGAAAAAGGGGAGCCGGCGTACATAGAAGAGGGGTTGAAGGGGGTTGTTTGTTTGACGGGGGAATTGCAAAATGTCGCCGCCGCACGACTGGGGGAAGGAAAAGAAATAGAGCTCGGCCCTGACCGGGAAGAGAGTACAGGCTCTATGCGGCGCGGACTGAGAGATAAAACGAGGTGTCTCGAGAAATAAGGGAACGTGCCATAGGGGAACTGGCCCCTTCAAGGTCTAAGAGGGGGAGACTCAATTTCCTAGACTTGAATACTCTCATGGGGTGGCCCAAATAATCTAAAAAGCGAGACATGCTCAGGCCCGGAGTGGGGGGGGGGAAGGCAAAAAAGAAAGAGAACAGAACACCAAAAAACCTAGGGTGCCTTCCTTGAAGATTTCTACTCAACACCCACAACGGAGTTATTAAGTATGGAGCACTATATCTGGTAAAAAGGTTTTAAACTGCTCAAGTTCTGAATGAAGGCATGTTTATTCTGCTATTTAAGCTAACAAGTCTTGATATCAACCTCTCGGACATGGGGGGGCGTTTCTCGAGCGGGAGGGTCTTCTCTCAGGCAAACTCAAGCGGTAGTGAATCACGCGCAAAAATATCCGAGGGAAACATCGGAGACGTTCTTCAGTTGGTGAACGGGGGGCTCGATGCCTGGTCTTGTAAAGATGGGGACTCAGGCAATTCCAAGCTACGATTCCACAAAGTCAACCAGTGTAACTATTAGGGGGGGAAAATTCAAGTACTTCTTATCCCGACCGCTTAGGGGGAAGAGTCTCAATCGGACAAGGGGGAAGAGGAGCACTAGGAGGTGCCTACCGAGCAGACCGGGGAGGAAAGCTGGAGGGGGTTTGTTTCGGGCTCTCGAGCCAACAGGCCAAACTGGGGGGGAAATCTTTACCGGTGTACCGCAACAAAGAGAAAAAGTCTCATCCGGAACTCAACACGAGGATGTCGACTCCGACCAGACGGATAGGAAAGAAAAGAAGACTTGGATTAGCTGTTTGATGAAAGCAGAAATCCAGGGAAGAGGGCACGCTGGGGCAAAACTTGACGTGGCTCTTTTCCAAAATCTCAAAAAAGAGGGAAAAGATTTGACTTGAACGAGAACTGAACGAGGAGGAAAAATGCAACCCGTGTGCAAAACATTGGTGGTCAAATGGCTTCTGACGATCCGGGCGAAATACTCCGGATCTGGGAAGAAAGGGGAACACCGCGGCACACGGATCCTAAAACGATATGTCCCAGTCTTTCTTCAATTCTCAAAGGGGGAAAGCTCACTCCTCTAGCTCTGAGACAAAGAAAATGCCGCATTATAGTACCAGGCCAACCTCCAGAAAGAAAATCCTATTCCGGGAATCGCCGACAGCTCACTCCCCGATCCACTAAAAGGTTCAGCTACAGAATCAACCAAAGGGAAGCTATACCAGTCTAAGTGAGACAAACATCGAAAAAAGGTAGCGGACAAAAAAAAAAGGAAAGGAGGAACTTCAGGGAAAAAAAGGGAAGGGGGGATGAACGCTTCTCGTATTATTTCATGAACAGGGGAGGTAGGAAGGACCCTACTATCGCCGGCTTAGAAGAGAGTCATGGAGGGCGAGGGTTTCAGTCCAACTGATCTCATCGACAACAGGGGGGGGGGAAAAAAAAAAAAAAACAAATTCTGATTAATTAAGGGATAAGGGTCATTGACTCCTCGATACTTAATCGAATTAGCTGGACAAAAAAAAAGGAAAAAGTACGGAAACCTCATTCGAGTTCAAGGAAGGGCGAAAGTTGAGAAAGGGCTGCACTTTTCAGGGGACGTGGGGGGGGGGGGTTTCTCTCCTACGACGGGTGGAATGGGGTTCGCACTCTGCCAAGGGACGTCGGGGGGCGGATAGAGCGCACCTTGGTAAGAGGGGTGGGGGGGGCCTTTCCTCTGCGAAAAAGTAATCTGTCATGCAGTGAGTGCTACTGTATTGGCCTGGGATCCGAAAAGGAAGATTCCGCCGATCGAAATGGAGAAAAAAGGCAAGAAAAGCCGCCTCAGGACAGAAAAGGGTGACGTCCTAAAGGGGGCTGCCGCGGAAAGACCGAGGATACGTCATTATTCTTGTCTCGCACTCGGGGACCTAATAATGCGACAAACTCGCAAGTGTGAGCCAGGTTTTGGGAACAGGACAGGAACTCACTTATAATATAGTGGGGGGGAAAGAAAATACCCTCGCGATGGAAAGACTCCACTGGAAGACGTGCATTAATCTTTTCAGGCGGAGGGGACTGCGCATAAGACAAAGATCATCAACCAGGCCGGGAGATCGGAGGGCTGGGAGAAAGAAAATACTCAAGCAAGACACGTGTTTGTTGGAAAAGAAGAAGATCGAGACGCGACTGTTTTTGAGTCTGAAACAGATTCTCCCAGAAAGGGGCCGAGATGTGCCACCGAAACCCCCCCGGAAGTCATCCTACCCTTTCCTTCTCGTAGGGGGGGCCGGGTCCGGGGGGGGAAACGGTCCCTACAATGGAGAGAATCCTGCTCGTTGCGTTACCTCAAGTCTTTCGGTCAGAAAAAAGAAAAAAAAAAAAAAGCCGGAAGACATAAATCGGGGGAACACGGAGGGGGGGGGGAATTTGTGGGGGTGTCAGGGATTTAAAAAAAGCTGAGAATTACTTCGGCTAAAGGAACGGCCCAAGGACGAGAATAACCGTCAAGATACGCGCGCGCGTGCTACGAAAAGAGGGGGATAATACCATTTGCGGGGTTCTCGCCGACCAGGGGAAAAACTTGCGGTCGCCCCGTTGGGGGAGAGGGGGGGCATCATCAAGAGCTACTGTTCGAAGAGGGACCGAGAATAGGAAAAGGGGGGATGGTTCCACTTATTGGGTACAGGAAAAGATCGGGAAAAAAAATTTCCTTAGAATCTCAACCAACCAACGTTAGAGAAGTCAGTCCTTCTAGTAGAAGGAGGAAATTCTCATTGCTCAGAGTCAGGCTGGATCGTCCTAGCACTCGAACAAGCGCTGAATGCAAAAAGTCTCATCTAATTGGACCGGGTGAGTCCTATTTCAAGGGTCTAGAGAGAAAAACTCACCAATCGGTGCTTAAGAAAAGTAGGAAAAAAGCGCCGTGCGTATCAGCTCTGTAGGGAAGGAAAAGATCTCTATTGAAGGGGTCCTCTTCATATTCTCTAAAGTCATTAACGACTCCAACCACCCCTAAACTAGGGACGGGGGTCTACGAAGGGGGGACAAGGAAGGGGCTTACGACAGCTCTACGGGTAGGAAAAAAAAAAAAGAGCTGGTTACCCTTATGGAAAGAGAAAGAGAAGGTTCCGCCCATGCCTAGGGTTGGGGTAGGGACAGAGAGGACCTCTCCTTTCATGGAGATGGGGGGAGCCCTCAACCAAACTAAAAGGGAGACATCAACCGCAAACACGTCGTTAGCTTTGAGGGAGGGGAAAAATAAAATGATATCCTCGGCCGGTTGATAATAGACGAAGAAGCAGCACGGCAAGCTGAATCCAGACACGTTCTTTGACTGGGCTTAGAAAAAGAAGAAAGGGTCTTCATTTTTCCAATGAAGAAGAAGAAGGGACGCCCGGCCACGTGGGTCAACCCGGTCAGGGAAGACAGGGTTCTGCGCGAAGAGTCATGGCTACTCCTGATCATCGCTAAAGGGGGAAAAAACAGGCATGCGATCGAAAGGGGGAACTGGAGAGGGTCCGAGTCGGTCGGTCACATCCAAGCGGGGGATCCGTTCAAGAGGGAAGAAAGATCTCCCTCCCTCCAAGGAAGAGTACCAGAAAATACCTTATCCTCCAAATCCAAAGCGCCGGAAGCGCAACTCCCCTCATAAGAGGAGAAAAGGTCTCTGAAAATCCCCCCTCCTTTACTGAGACCCAGGGAGAGGCGACGACGAGCGGAGGAGGGAAACACCCTGAGAGCAAATTAGGGACATGTAATCCCATGACCTTCTCGATGATGGACGAGGGTGATTCCAACTACGAGATGAGAGGAAAAAATAAAAGATCGAGGGAGGGACTCTGAGGAGGGGAATGCCACTTACCTAGGACAACGATGAGGAAGAAAAAAAGAAATATATATTTTCTGTAGACTGGAAACCCAATAGGAAAATGGCAGGAGTATTCCTCTCTCAAGAAGGGGAATCAAACTCTTAAACTTTCATAAAAGACGGATGTCATTCACCACTGGGACCAGAAGGCCTTTCTCATACGGGTGGCGCCTCGGAGATTTTTTCGCTGGGGGGTCGAGAAAGGGGGACGAGAAATTCTTTTCTGATAGAGACTCAAAAGTAGGCTTGGGGGAGGTTATTTCTCGTCCGGGCAAGAAGATTCATGTGGAGGGGACTGTCTGACGCGGATTGTGTCCTAAAACGAGGCTTCGATTTATTGAGACTCGGAGGAAGGAGGGAAAAATACTATTCCTATCCAATCTGTCTCCCGACGAAGAGGGCAGAATGCTCGTTCCGAAGAGATCATGATAAAAGGGGTGATGAAGCTAGACAGAGAGAGGAGTTAAGTGGGCCAACGGAGAAGAGAAAAGGAGCATGATCACTCCAATTTTCCCGGGGGGCAAGGAACTAAAGTAGGATACGTTCAATGAATATGACGGAAGATGGGGCCAGAGAACACCGGAAAGAAAAGTGAGCAGTGCATCTCTCAGGAGTTCTTCCGCAGAGGAAAAGAACCAAAATCATCAACTCGGTGGTCGAGAAAAAGTTTATGGGTAGAATTAGAATCAATCTCAAAAGCTTGGTGGGTGGAGAAAGAGATCGCGCTCTTTGGTGGGGAGAGAGAAAGGCCCCTAGAAAGGACCAGAAAGGTATCTTTGCTCGAGGAACCAAAAAACAACCCTTAATCATAATCCACGGGGGTTCCTGCTCGGGAATCAATCGTGGGGCGGAGGGGGGAAAAAAATAAGGGGAAAGCTTTGAGGGGGGGGATTCCTTGGCGCGCGGTCGAGATCCTAATGTAGCTCCGGGAAGGAAAGGCGTCGCCATAGCATCTTTCCACGTCAATTGGGAAAGGGGTTAGAGGGAGAATAAGTTCCTCAGCAATAGAAAAAGGGGGGGGAAGACAAGGCATCGACTAGACACGCTCCGACGGGCTACGACTGGAACATACGGGGGGAGGCATGATGAACGAAGGGTGGGAGAGCCTAAAAAAATCGCGTGAGAGCTCACATCCTTCAAGACAAGATTGCGAGACAAGTCTAAGGGAAAAACGCCTCCGCAGAGTGAATAGGGGAAATTGAGAGCAGTGACACGGATGCCTCTCTCTTTTCCTTCCTTGAGAAAAAAAACAAAAGGAGGGGAAAGATAGAGTATCATAAATGCAACCGAGGAAACAAACTCGGGAAGTCTCAAGGTCTCCGAGGGGTGGGGAATGAGTTAGAGAATTCGACTGAGAGTCAAAGAGAGGCAGTTGGAGGGGGCCGGGGAAAAGGTGAAAAGACTTGGCAGTTCTAATGGCAAAAAAGCGAACGCCGCACAATCGGTTATGAGGAAGTCAGTTAAAACTCGCGCTTACAGGATAGGGGTAGGGGGTGGCCTATAAAAGGGCTGT
>Ga0179593_1606415_pt1 | contig 13874 bp, 31 predicted proteins | sample CZODoug2_1_08_16_FD_185931 | JGI IMG/M metagenome (GOLD analysis project Ga0179593, IMG submission 185931) | Vadose zone soil fungal communities from Angelo Coast Range Reserve, California, USA - CZODoug2_1_08_16fungal (PacBio error correction) | ecosystem: Environmental > Terrestrial > Soil >...
AGCTTACGGGAGGGGGAGAGGGGGGGAGAGGGAATTATAAGACAAGGTTAGTTCCTGAGTCAGTAAGACAAGGGGGGAACGAGGGTCTGAAGAAAAAAAACGTTGAGGACATTGCGATTTTTTTATTGAGTGCATCCAATTGGAAGGAGAAAGGATTGACTCAACCAGGGAGTCAAGGGGGAAGGGAAAAAAATTGAAAAAAAAAGAAAGGGGGTGAAAAAAAACAAATTAATTATTTCGTTTAGTGACATTGTTTGAAAAAAAAAAAGAGGCTGGGGGCGTGAAGCAAAGTGAAAAAGAGGGAGGGACGTTGCCCAGAAAAAAATAAGTCTCTGAATTCGAGAACGGGCCTACATATTGCCGTGAATCGCTGTAAGGGGTTCATTATTCGGCAGTGAATTGGAGTGGGGGGGGAGAAAAAAGAATCAATCCCTAGGGGAAGAAAAAGAGGAGGAGTGGGATGGGGTGAAGAGAAAAGGGTCGCTGGCCCTATCCAGCAAACTAAAGAGACGGCCTGCGAAAAGAGAAAGTACTGTCCGAAGTCAATTTGAAAACGAGGGGGGGCAAAAGAAAAAAAACCTCTGAAACGGGGAAGAAAAAAATCCATTGAGTATTGAAGCGTCAAAAAGGGGGAAAGGAATATGGAGTGTGGGGGCATTGGGGCGCTTTTCATGGTTGTGCAGGGGGGGGAGAACTTTATAAAGAAGTTCGTGAGCTATGGAAAAGGGGAAAAAAAAAATCGCAGGTTCCCTAATGTAATGGGCTCTCTGAACGTGAAAAAAGGGGGGCTGGCACCCGTCCAAATTTGGGATTTATCAGCTTTGAAACCGATAGAAAATCCGAAAAGTGGAACAAAACATTTAGACGAGGGAAGGGGAAAGAGAACTAGTAACCCGGGACGGGGGGGGGGTTCATCCGACGGGTCTTTATGAGAGGGGGGGGGGAATATGTCTGTCATTTCAAATAAAATCACCGCAGGATGTGGGTATGGACGTGGGGAACGAGGGTTTTGGGGTTATATCTATGGAACGGGGGGAAAAAGGGGGGAGGGGGCGTTTAGCAAAAAAAAAAGGGAAAAACAAAATACATAAAAAAAAAAAATACCGAAATCTCAGTACCATTTGGGGGGGGAAAAAGAAGGGTGGGTCCTACATACTCTCTCTCAGGAGACGATTGAGACCGCGGGGGGGAAAGAGCTGAGTTGGTGAACGGGGGAAGAAAAGAAAAGGCAAGGGGGCGGTTAAGGACCAAAAAAAGGAACCGAAATTTGAGGAAGGGCTAACGATTAACGATGGTATGTATTAAACATTTAACGAGCGAACGAGGGGAAAAAAAAGGGATAATGATGGAGAGACGGGGCATGCTACCTAGGCGGGAAAAAGAACACTGGGGAAGGGAGGATAAACGACAGAAAAGCCTAATGAGAGGAGAAAAAAAAACTCCGGGACAGAAGAAAAGCCGAGACGCTGCCAGCGTCCATTTCATTTCGCCGACGCGAACGAGGCGATTTTAAAAAGTGAAGCAATTTGAAACAGGACTAAACAATTTGAAGAAAAGGAAGAAAAAACAACCAATCAAAAAAAAATTGACAGGGAAAACACGAGGGGGTGGGAGGGGGAATCAGGTATATAAACCAACAAGCAACGACCCCCGCACAAGGAAATAAAGGGGGGGGGAAAGTTTGTTTAAGTGGTTGAAAAGAAAAATGCAAAAAAAGAGGAGAAGGAAAAAACAAAAAAAAAAAAGAGGGATTAAATAAGGAGGGAGGGGGGGTTTAAAAACAAAAAAATGTGGGGGAAAAAGAAACACCAATTTCAGTTTTTATTTAAGTGGCGGGAGTGGGGAAACATTGGTTCATTGTTTATATAATATGAGAAGAAAAAAAGCTGTGAGGATAGAGAGGCATTGGGGGGGGGAAGTTGGTGTGGGGGAGAAGGGATGGAGGGATGGTTTGAGCGTTGTGATTGCCCTCGTTATTCATCTGAAATCACTCGTCGGCAGGTAGGGACCACCAAATCGGACTTTACTCAAAAAAGTAAGAGGGGGGGAAAGGATCCTCATGGGGGATTGGATTAAGAAAAAAAGGAAAAAGAGGGAATCTCCGCACCATTCACCTTTGGGCCTACAAGCGGGAAGGAAGTGTCCGACTGGACCCGTAGGAAAGTCTCAATTAAGAGTTTTGCCACGGACGGGAAAGGGGGGGGGGGGGGGAGAACGATATATGTAAGCAAAACCTCAGGGTAAAACACTACTAAAATAAGGAAAGGGATTGGGGTTAAAAATATAAATCGCTCGTCGTCACTTTTCCAAAATCGAGATGTTTCCGCCGGAAAAAAGACGAAAGCCGGGCCGTAATATAATCATCATTCAGCCGGAAAAAGTGGGGAAAAAGGGGGATGTGCAATATTTGGAAAGGGGTCTCGGCGACCGTTTATCGGGAGGTCAATATAGGAAACCACAAAACCTATTTCCAGCAGAGAAACCAGGGGGGGATTTGGTTACTTTTGAAGATTCCCACAGAAATGGAAAAAGAGAAATCAAGAAAAGGGAAGAGTTCAAATTATCACAAATCAGTTTTGTTTCTTAACTGTTATTTTTCAGAAATTGCCCGTAACTACAATTTTGGGCCAAAAAAAAAAAGGGGGGGGAAGGGGGGGTTTGGGTTATAGGGGAAAGGGACTCTAAGAAAGGAAAAGGCTCCATGCGAAAGGGGGCCGGTTCTCAACACGCACTCGTTTGTGCAACATTGCAGACTGGAAGTTGCCGAAAAAATGACACCGCGGGGGACAAAGAGGAGGGGCCGGTCATCGAGAAAACTGCTGTGGAAACAAATGGACACCATTGAAAAGCCGCCTCAATGCCCACACAAGAAAGCTTTATGTCCTGGGGCAGAAGGAAGGGGGAGGGTTGTAAAATCTCTGCAAAAATCTTTGGGGGGCAGGGGGGGGAATCAATTCTCTGTGATGTCGTCGACTTCGACCGTAATTGGAGGTCGCTACGGAGAGTTATAGACTTTTTGAGAGGGAAAACAAAAAAAACTGTTTAATCATTGACATTAAGGACTCAAAAGGTATTGGGAAAGGGAAGGAGGGTGTCTTGTGTCGGTAATACAATTCAGAGACACCGGCACGATTGGGTAAAAGCTTACAGCGGGGAAATCTTTGGGGGGAAAAGACGGGTAATGAAAAAACTTGGGGAAGGAGGAATTGCTGGCAAGGAAGTAGAGACTTTGGCAACGCGAAAAAAAGTAAATCTTGGTGAAAAACAACAAGAACGCAAAAGAGAAGGGGGGGGGGGAAAGTACCTAGGTTGAAGAAAAATGAAGTACCTCGGAAGAGGTTAAGAAGGGGGAAGGGGGAGAATTCCAAGGTTAAATAAATCTGGATGCCCAGGAAAATAAAAAAATGGAATCAGCATCAACAGTAGGGGAGGGGAAAGGAACCACACTGTTAGGAGGTTAAGGGGGGCCTGGGTTCCGAAAGGGAAATAACAGCAGGGTTAATTCATAATTCTAGAAAAATTCATAAAAGCAGCCGGGGAAGGATCTCAAACAAAAAGGAGGGGGGGAAAGGAGAATAAGGAAGTGAAGGGCTCTGGGGATCGCTCAAGAGGAAAAAAGAATTTTCCCGCTTATTCCTGTCGGAGTAAACCCGGAATATTTCAAAATGGGGACAGATGTCAGACGGGGGGGGGAAGGGGAAGGGAGCTAAGTTGAAAGGGGGTTGCTTGCCAGAAAGGGGGGGGGATAAAAAAAGGAGTAAAAAACCTGCCGAACATTGTTCGCTTTACAAGGGCGAGTTAACAAAAAAAATTTAATTCTTAGTGATTGTTGGGGAAAAAAAAGGTGGGGGGTCGAAGAATTCTCTGTTGTTCCCAGGGGTTGCCAGAAGGAACGCTGACATTTCGATCTGGCATCCACGATCAAAGAATTTGCGGTAGGGAAGGATGGTCCATGAACGAATCAAGGAGGGATGTGCGGGTTTAAAAAACGAGAAACAGGTAGACGCCCTACGCTGCTTTTGTTGCCTGGTAAATTTGTGGATAAACGGTGAGGGGGGAAACTCGCCACCTTACTCAGAGAGACGGAGGAGGGAAAAAGATCAGAAGGAAAGGGGAGGGGGGAGGGGAAAACGCCACCCTAACGTGATGTAAAAAGAAATAGTGCTGAAGTCCGAAGTTCCCAAGAAAAATGAGCGAAAAAAACTAAAGATTTTAGGTGGGGGGCAGGGAGGAGGGGAAGGGGAAAGAACTCTGTGGGACTCCTGATAAACGAAAGTGAAGAGGGGAAAAAAGATTGGACCAGAGGGGATAGCAAATTGAATATGAAGCGGTCCCAACTAAAGGTGCTGTTACAACCTGTCGGGGCGAGGGGAGAGGGGGGAATTGAAATTGAACGCATAAACACTAAGGGACGTTGTCGAGAGGGAAAAGGGGGGGGGGAAATGTCACCGTTCAGTTTAACAACTTGCTTTATGATCCGAATAGTGGACAAAACTGAGGTTAATAAGAGTGGTTTGGGGAATGTTCTTAAGAAATAAAAATAAATTTGGGGGGGGGGACCTTGAGGGTGTGATGTCATCTAATAAAGGGGGACAGAATAAATGTAGGGGTCGCAAAAAGCGGCCTACGAAATCGCAGTAAACAAATTTTTTAAAATGTTTGGGGGTAGAAGATGCGGAGCGTCTCAGGAGATGCGGGGAGGGGGGAAAGACATGGCGTATGGGGTTGGAAAAACCCTTCCGAAAAATTCGGGTATTAAAAAGAAGGTCTCTGTATTTTAGTACTTAGAGGGAAAACGATTTCATTGCTTAAACATTTTTACTAGCGGAAAGTCACCGGTCCCGTTGGGAACTTATGGGTAACTCGTGCGACGCGGAGAAAGAAAAGGGACGTGGACATAACCCTTACGTGTCAAGGGAAATCCTGGCGCGCGGAATGGGAAGACACCATCCGTTAGGAGAAAAGAAAAAAGAGACTCTTACAGACTGCAGCGTCCATTTCCATTGGCGTGGCCACGCGAAAGCATCGCTGAAGAACAGAAGCAATTCACCGCTAAAAAATGGTCTAGAAAAAAGAAGGAAAAAAACAATAGAACAAAGGATAGGAGTCAAAAGAAACCATGGGAGACAGGTTTATAGACAGAAGAAAAAAAGGGACCAGGATAAACCCGCTGAGGAGGGGGTACAAATTTGGTGATGAAAAATCAAATAAAGCTCAAAAAAAAAAGTAAATATTAAAAGAGAAATTTTTGAATGGGGGGGTAGGAAAAAGGTGGTTAAAACCCACAAATTGGAGAAGGGGGGTATGGAAATGAATGTTGTTCAGGGGGGGTAATATCATTGAGTCTCACGACGGCTGGGGGAATGGCGATAGTCCAGGTGGTGCTTTGTTATTGTGTTGCGTTGAGTTTCATGAAGAAGGGGGGGAGCGGGTTTCCAAAATGGAGCTTATTCTGAAATCGCTCTACTGCTGGAGATGAGCTGCAGAAGGGGGGGGGGAAGAAGGGGGGGATGATTCCGTAAGGATGTTGCAAGGGAGTAAAAATGATTCTCTCAGGCCCTTCAGTGAAAGGAAAGGGAAAGGGGGAAGGGCTTTCTCAGGGAATCAGCATTCATATGGGGGGAAAAGACGTACGTTTGCCCGCTAGTTAATTGTTAAACATTTAAAAGAGGGTCCAATCGATCCCAATACTAACAGTCTCAGGGGGAATTATGTGACAATAATATAACAAGTATCAAACAGAAGGGGAAAGGGGAAAAAACAGGGGGGGATGTCAATATGAGGAAAAAGAACTCAAAAAAAAAAAGGGACATAAAGAAGGGAAAAAAAAGAGGGGAGAAAACATTCCATGTAAAAAATTTGGGTAATTTCTTTAGTTGTGAAAGTGAGCGTGTTTTCTAAAACAAGCATGAACGTGCATAGCTAAAAAACCCAAAAAGAGGGGAAAAGGAAGAAAAAACAGCATTCCGGGAGAGGGGGGGGGACTTGTAGAAAAAAAGAAAAAGAGAAAAACCTGGATCATAAAACTCAATTCACACTGTACAGGAATCAACAGTAAATTATGTTGCTTTCCAGAAAGCGTCGCAAATGTGTGGTTCAGGGGGGGAGAAGGGGTCCGTGAATGCAACTTTCCATTGAAAAATACAGCAAAGTGAAGTTGCTAAAGAAACAACCTCGGCCACGCTTAATCTTCATTTGATCTCTAATACTCATAAATTAATTGCCAACAAAGGAGAGGAGGGGGGTCCTGTTAGTCTCTCAAAAGGGGTAGACATGCGAAAAGAAAAATTGAGCCGCCAAGAAGGGAAAAAAAAAATAATCAAGAGGGTCCTTGCCTGCGCGCATTTTTGGGGGGGATAAAGAATCGGCAACTCAGATAGGGGTGGGGGGGGATCAAGTCTGTGCAAATGTGTAGTCGCACTTAAAAAGGAGAGTATATTGAGAAGAAGGAAGAGGGAAAGGATTAATCGGGAAACTAACCAGGTTTAAATTGCAACAAATTTACTCAAAAGTATGCGTGCCCAGAAAAAGGGGAGGCTGGTTCCAGGGGGGAAAAATTCCAAAAAAGACCATATTCAAGGCAAAGTCAAAGGAAGGGGAAGCAAGTAAATCGCTTCACGCATCTTATTGGGGGAGGACAGTTGAGGAAAAGGGACACTTTGCGGGGGAAGGGGGGGGGAGGACGAGACTTGCCGGTCTAAAAGAAAAGTAAGGTTTTGAAACACGGGAAAAAAAAGAAGAGGGTTTTGGCGTAACCATCTTTGTCGCCCTAGTAACGCGACCAGGGAAAGGAAGGTGGATATGAAGGGGGTTGGAATCAATCCCAATCCACCGGAAAGGGTCCAAAAAGGGGAAAGAGAAAAAAAAGTGTGTCATCAACAAGAGGTTTTCGACAGGGGCCAATTGTGGAAAAGATGGATTGGTTACATAAGGGAAGTAAAAAGAGAAGAGGGGGTAATCTTACAAAATGATCGAACAGGTCGGAAGGGATTAAGATAGAGAGAAACAACAAAACATAGTGTAGAAAAGATAGTACGAGCGGTGTATGAAGTTTGACGGCTCATGCAAATTTACCCGCGGAATTACCGGCGGAGGAGGGGGAAGGAAAAAGGATTCAAAATTGTGCAAGAGAACGAAGTTTAGAGTTTAGATCAAAGGGGGGGGGGGGGAAGGGGGTAACGGTGGATCCGATTTTTTGATAACCCTGGGAATCGCAAAACCGTCCCGTGTTTTGGGGTCGCTTACGAAAAAAGGGGGAGGACAAAAAGATTTGGAAATGAGGAATTAGTGAAAAGGGAACCTGGGTTGTGGGAAAAAAAAAAAAAAGTTTCTTTGGTTGCAAGTCCCCCCCAACCCCCCCCCCCCAAGCCAGAGATAACGGTGCCAGCAAATCCGGAAAGGAACATTGAGAAAAAGGGGAGAAAAAGAAAAATAAGGGGGGATTTCGCTAAGGGTGACCATTCGTAAGAGGAGGAATGTGGGGTTTTGGATCAAGATACAAAAGGGGAAGAGTACGGAAGACGGAAAAATTTTGAAATTGAAAGGGGGGAAAAGGGAACAGCGTGGGCCCGCAAGAAAATTCAGATAACTATACGGGCGGAAAAGGGGATAGGTCGAAGTCGAAGCACTTGAATTGGCGACAAAAATATAGGGAGGAGAGGAAGAGGGTCCAGAAAAAGGGCTATCTCAAGGAAGAATGAAGGGAGTAATTGGGGAGGGTGATTTCCAAGGGGAAAAAGAGGGGGGAAAAGGCACTTATACAGGCTATTGACAGCGACCAAAGGGCATAGTTTGGGACAAGATGTGGGTAGAGATTCAATTACGGTTATCATGGACAACTAGGGGCTTGGTCACTAAAAAGGGGGGGAGAGGGGAGAAATGGAATACCTAGGAAGAACAGATAACGGGAAACTCCTACGATGGGGTTAAGGGGGGGAAGGGAAATACGTTACTTTACAAACAGAAGGGTAGAATAGTGCAAACTTTTCGATGAAGGGGTGGCTGTTAGGACAAAAGAAAAAAAATCAGAAACCGCAGGAAAAGGGAGGAGGAAAAGAAAGGTGTGGTGTGTTGGGGATCGAGGACCCTTTGGATAATTGCGCACTCAAAAAAAGAGAGGGGGGGAAAAGAGAGTCAGGGACCAATTTTTACAAGGGGGTTGGGTGAACCATATTATTATTATACTGATTGGGGTGAGAGCAGCTGGAGATTGAATCCTCGAAAAGCTCGAAGGGGGGGAAAAAAATTGAAGGGAAACAACTCGATACTTGGGAGGTTATGAAAACCTGGTGTTAGTAGTGTGAGCGGGAGAAGGGAATGGGTGTTTAACAACATTTAACTATACACCGTCCTTCGTGGGCCAAAAAATTTGGGAGTAAGCCGGCATCGACCTGGGGAAAAAGAAAAGAAAGGGATTGGTAATGAACTAAAGGGGGGTAAAGATTCCGGAGATATGGAAATAGACAAAGAAGGAAGAGGGAGAAAGCAACAGCTTACATCTTGCAGCGTCCTCTTTTGCGGTGGCCGAAAGCGACGATGGGAGCATTAATAACTAGCTTGAACCCTTAAAACCATTTCTAAGAAAGGGACAACAACACAATAAAACCCAAGTGAGGGAAAAAAAAGATATCCAGCAACAAAAATGGATAAAAAGGAAAGGGAAACGAAAGCCACTTACGTACCGCTGAAGGTTTGGTGAAACAAATTTTTGAAATGACAAAGGAAAAGGACACAAAAGAACTAAACACCAAAACGGGGGGAAAGGGGGGTGGATTTGGTGCATCCCTGGGGGGGTAAAAATTGGGTGCGGTGGGGACGTGGGGGAGGGGGGGGAATTGGACATTGTTTTAAAAGCCATTGCATTTCCAGCCCCTCGGCTGGTTGGAGGGGGTAGAATTTTTTCTTGTGTTTAAGGTGGTTGTGGGAGCGATGGGGGAAAAGGAGGGGGGGTTGAGCTCTGATTAACTGAAATCGGACTCGATCTGAAAAACCCTCTTGGGAAGAAGAGGGAAGAGAGTGATGAACCCGCTACCGGATGTTGGAGATTATTCTCCGCGGCCTCGGCCCGGACAGGGGGAGGAAATCCATTCAAGGCAAGCGGTCGCATGGGACTAATGAGAGAGAAATTGAGTGCCGACGATTTTCCGCTAGTTAAAGGTTTGGAAGTTCACGACAAGAGGAAGGAAACCGTGGATGGTGTCAAAGTCCCAAAGTGTAGCGTCGAGGGACCGGACACGTTTTCACCGGCGATGTTTCCGAGTCATAAAATAAAAAGCAGGAGAGGGGGGAAGGACATTATAGAAGAGGGGAAATTGGTAAACAGGGGGGGGGGGGAAGAAAAAAAGGTCAAAAGGTTAGGTGGGGAACGTTCGCTTTTTGACCCAGCCAATTTATCGTAAAACGTTGAAAAATACCCACCCAACAACCTAAAATAAATAAACCCAAATCCACGGGTCGGAGGGGGGGGGAGGGGAAACTACGAATCGCAACACTATATCAAACTGATTGGGAACTCATCAGGGGGAGTGAAGGATTGATTGCCAAACGTCGACAAATGGTGTTGTTAAAGGTGGCGAGTTTTCGGGAGGGGGTAATGAGTCCGAAAATGAAAAAAAGGGTATGAAGACATCTTTGGGGGGAAAAGGAGTAGATCGGAATTGTTAATCTCTTCCCATGATCTTTCAAACTTGAATCTTGTTTGAGGTTACATAGCGAAGAAACGAGGAAGCAAAAGGGGGAAAGGGGGGGGGGTCACACGGGATCCGAATCGGAAACATAAAGTATTTCAGGGAAGGGGGGTGTGAACCGCTCAAGCAAGGGTATCTTGGGAGAAGGAAAGACTCATATATTGTTGTTTTCTTTGAGAAGGAGGGGGCCAAATGTTGCGTCGCAAAGGACAGTAAAACCACTGGGATTGGAGGAAGAGGTAAGACTTTAGAGAATGTTGTGATAGGACACTACTACCGGGTGGTAGAACAAATTTATCAAGAAAGGGAGCACGATGAAGGGGTGTAAAGAATGGTTTCGATGAGGGAACAAGAGGAAGGACCGGGGAAGTGGCATCCCGCCGCGATTCCAAAATCTTTATGGGGAAGGGTAGCAGCTGGCTTCGTCCCATGGGGAAAAATTTGATGCAATGTAGGGAAGATGAGATCTGAGATGCAGTTGGGAGGGGAAAAAAAAATAAATAAGGTTTTGAAAAAAGGGCCGAATAATAAAATTGTGGGGTAAACCAGAGTGGGGAACCTAAGTAACAAGAAAGGGGAATAACGGGGAGGGGGGGGAAGAGAAAGACCGTTCGAAAGAAGACTTTAAAAAGTAAAAAATTCAAAAAAAATGGGAAGAGGAAAAAAGGGTGTCCCAACAAGGATTCGCATCGCCACAATTGTGAAATCAGGAAGGAAAGGGTAAAAAAAAAGAGAATAATCCTCTGTGTAGGACCCTAGGGAGAAGGGGAAGGAAAAAATACCAGAAAGGGACATATTCTAAAAAAAAACAGGAGTGTGGGAAAAGAGGGAAAGAACTGGAGTCGGGATTAATTTTTCGCTCAGATGGAAGTATGAATTACCGCGGTAACATTCCGCTGGGGGTTGGAATGAGATTCAAAAAAGGGGAAAAGGAGGGAAAGAATTGTGTAGAACAGGAAAGCGAGTTTGGGGGGGGAGGGTTACGGTGCAGCCAGATTTTATGGGGGATACCCTGGAAATTACGCGCACAACAGGGATTAAATATGGGAGGAACCTGAGCGACAAAAGAGGGTTCCGCCCAAGGAGGACGGGAGTTACAAGGTTGTTTTTTTCAAAAAAGAGGTATGGTGAGACCACGTCTCGATAAATAAACGACCTGTTGCAAGCAAATAAAAGGCTTGAAAATGGGAAAGCTGTGCAAATACCCGCCCAAGAAATGCATGAAAACGGCTGGGGCAATTAAAAGAGGGCCGGGCAATTTTGGGTAATCCGACACAGATCAAAGGTCTCAGGGTCCTAATACTTCGGATTGTAAAAAAAATTGGGAAGGGAAAGAAGGAACTTTGCCCTCAGCCACATGAAGAGAAGAACTGCAAAATATAAATAAATACTTCGAAAAAAGGAGGGGAAAAACAGGTGCAAAGAATGATTCAAAAAACTACCTATACCCGAGTGATCTTTTATCCCAATAAAAATGCTCTAAAGGAACTCAAGAGTAATTATGGGGGGTTTGTGATTGATGGTCTGCTGGGGAAAAAAGTGGGGTGACCTCTAAGTAAAGGAGTGATGAAAAGGTTAACAGCGACAAGAAAGGTATTTTGTAGAGAGATCATGAAAAGCTTTGCCCAAACTGTAAGCACCCGTCACCAACATGCGGGATGGGGGGAGGGGGGGGGGGAGGGGTGAAAGGAGCCTATGGACACGGAAGGAAAAAATTTAAAAAGTGACGGGCAAAGGAAAGAAAAGGGGGAATACACTGATTTGGATATCCTAGTGACCTTTCGTTGAGGAATCGATGTGTGGGGGCGATGTCTGGAGAATAAAAACACAAGAGAAGGCCGAAAGGATGTGGTTATTGGAAGAGAACGGGGTTGGGGGGGTTGTACTGAAGAGTTGGGACTTTGGTACCCTAACTCAAAAAAAAAGCGAAAGGGAAAAAAGGGGAAGGGCTCAGGCCAAATTTTTACATGAATGGTTTTCTCCATAATTATAATGCGATTATATTTCAGGAGAAGGAGGGAAAATGGGAAAGAAGCGGGAACAGGTTGGGTGGAAAGGGGGAAGAGGAAAAGGCTGATAGATGTAAACATAAGCTGCGAGTTTAGTAAAATTGATCGAGGGAAAACTATTTGAGGGGGGGAATAACCAGAGAGGTCACGTCCCGTACGTGGAAAAAATTAGAAGGGAAGGAAGAATTCTACGGAATACTGTCGGCACTAAAAAAACACCTTTGATGGGGAAAATTACAGCCAGAGCCGGGGGAGGACTTAGGCTCATCAACCTCAAGGTAGCGGGCGCTATCATCGCAGCTTCCTTCCGATTGCGGTAAACTCTAAGGGAAGAAGGGATTGAACAGAAAAGTGAAAAACCGATAAAAAAACCATGTAAAACCTCGCAAAAAACAATAGGGAAAGTGAATATCTCCAATCTTGAGAAAGAAATGTAAGAAAAAGAGTGCCCGCCAAGTAAGTAAAACCGCTGCATGTACAATTTGAAGAAAAAAAAAGAAAGATCAACACAACAAAGAAGAGGAGGGGAAGATAGAAGGTGATTGGGGAGGAAAGGGTGGCACCCCTTGCCTCCAGCGGTATTGAGGGACTTGTTGAAGGGGGGAAAGGGACTGTCCACATCACCCTCGTCTGGTTTGGGATAATCACCACTTTTTGATTGTATTGGGGTTCTCCTTTGGGATTAGAATGGGGGGTTTTTTTAAAATTTAGAGGGAAGGAAAGGAGATGGCTCGTCGTGGCGGTCAGGAAAAAAACGAACTCAATCAGAGGTCGAAGGGGGAACTCTAACAGGATTTCTGTATTATTCTCCAGCAGGGCTCGGAAGGAGGTTTTAATCCCTTCCAGTGAACCTGTTTTAAGTGGGACGAGCGGAGGGAAAGGTCAAAAGTGCCGTTAATCCCATTAATAATGGTGTTGGGCAAAAAGGAACGTTTCAGGGGCGAAGAAAAAGGTGGAGGGGTCAATTACTCGTTCATCGAGCAATAATACTAAATCAGATGATGTGGGTGCCTATCGTAGCGCGAGTCGTAAGGGGGACAAAAAAGAGGAAGTTTAATTCTTCAAGGAACGATTCCAGACAGCATGCATAAATTAGAAAAAAATGAAAGTAAACATGGGTACTGAGAAAGTGGGAACGTTCGCTTGGTGGGGTTGAAAAAAGAAAAGTTTCTCGGTGAACGTTCCACATAGGGGAACCAAAAAAAAGACCCGTAACAAATCCAGAGGAGTGATGTTTTAGCAGCAAAAAAGAGGAGGAACAAGGCAATATCAGGGAAGCATCAAATCATTTGTAAAATTAAAACGGGTGAGTTCAGTACAAAGAGGTTAAAAATTTGGGGTTCAACAATGGGGGGTGGAGGGGGTAGGAGTATCCGGATACAAAAGAAAGAACAAAATGGTTGTAAAAACCCGTTTGGAAAAGGGAGGATCAGGAAATTTGCTCTCTCGACCATTGTCTTTGGCAACGCTGATCTTTGTGGAGCAGGTGAATAGGGACTAATAACTCTGGGGCAGACCACCGGGTCACAGAACATCATCTTTCCAAAGAATAATTTGAAATTTTTTGCCGCTCGCAATGGGGGAGTGGTAAATCGTAGGGGAGAGTAGGTGTTGGTCTGGAAAGTCTTTTCCAAATTTGAGGCAAACTTCGGAAGGGGAAAGGGCTGGAAAAAGGGGAAAATTCATGTAAATGGAATATAGACAGGGGGGAAAGGAAAGGAAGATCGAAGCTTATTCACGAGGAACTTTTTGTAGAGGGGTGCGGGGAGGAACAAAATCAAATTCATCGCCGAGAAAGGTATGAAATAAAGGACAGGGAGGGGGGAAAAGCAAGTGGGATAATGTGGAGGCCGGAAAAGGGCAGAGGGTGGGGGATGCAAAGAATGTTAAGTGAGGGAGACCCTACGAACCAAAAAAAGAACTCTTTTTTTGTCCAAACAACTTTCCCAAAAGGGGAAAGAAATGGGGGGGGGGAACCAAATTGGGAGTCAAGGGGAAACGCGAAAGATGAGAAAAAAATTCCAAAGGAGAAAAGAAATCTGGAAGAACCGTAAAGCCAAAATGTGAGGTACTGTTATCAAAGGGGGGGTGAAAGAGGCCCCACTTTTGAAATCGGTAAGGGGGGAAGGAAGAAAGTCAAGCGTGAGGGGTCATAAAAGAAATAAAACGGGAGAGAAGG
>Ga0179593_1515387_pt1 | contig 13873 bp, 15 predicted proteins | sample CZODoug2_1_08_16_FD_185931 | JGI IMG/M metagenome (GOLD analysis project Ga0179593, IMG submission 185931) | Vadose zone soil fungal communities from Angelo Coast Range Reserve, California, USA - CZODoug2_1_08_16fungal (PacBio error correction) | ecosystem: Environmental > Terrestrial > Soil >...
AAAAGGGGGGTTGACCACTGGTCTGGTTGCTGGACCAAGGGTGTCCCAGGTGTAGGTGTATGGGGAGTGTAGCTGGGGAGAAAGGTAGAAGGCGATCCGACCCCTATTAGGAGTCCTGCCCTGAAAGACGTGAGGAGGAAGCGTGGGGAGAAAACGTGAGTGGGTATTTGACCGAGGCTTGGTCCCCGTCTTTGGGCAAAAGCTAGTTTGAAACCCTTCACAGGGGTCCTTTTAAAGGGGGGGTGCCCCGGGGGGGGAGAGGGACACAAAAGGGGCCAAAACCCAAAAAAGGCCAACCCCGCTGAACGAGACCTGTACTCCTAGAAAAGAAAAATCCGGGAAAAGAAAAAAACCGCTTTTTCAACTGGGGGGGGTTTGTCGAACTGGGGGGGTGAACGGGGGGGAAGGAGTGGGGGAAAAATCCCCTGAGCGCGTAGGGGAAAACGACGCCCGAAAACGTGCCGGGAGAGTAAGGTTTGGCGTGGACCAAAGAACCCTTCCAAGTCAAGGGGCGGAATTGGTATCAGGGGCCGGGGACTGAAAAAAGATGTCCAGTGGGTCCAAGCTAAGCTGAACGTGGAAAAGCTGGAGGAAGGAAAAACCAGAAACACCCAGCACAGGTTCCTTACGGTTTCGGAATATGAATTGGGGGGGGGGGGCAAGAAGTTTATCGGTATACCATATTGCACCGTCGGAGAAGGGGAAGAAAGAGGGGTTGAGGAGTATTTTTCCAACTACAACAAAGGCTGTTCACAATCCGAACAGCGGCTACCGGGAAAAGCCGAGAGGGGGAGGGTCTGGGGTGTTCATTGCAAGAAGTCGAAGACGGGTTCCGAACTCTGAAAGAAGGGTTAAAACGGGGCTGACAGGGCTAAGCCCTTATTTTTTCAACCCCTTGCCCGGAGGGGAAGGAAAGTTTGGGGATGTGGACAGGGGCTTTCCCGACTAGCCTTAAAGGTTGTGGGAAGGGGGGGAAGGTGTGGCACCCTAGGGGTTCACCTTGGGCCTGGAATGGGGTGGTGTCTTTGAAGAGTGGGAAATGCACGTTCTGGGATTAAGATTGGCGGTCAAAGTGTGACGAAGGTCCAAAAGGAATTCACTCCCATCCCTTTTCAGGGAATGTTGTGATCGGTAGAAAAGGGAAACCGGAAGTGTGGGCGTTGGGTTCCAGGGGTTTAGGGCAGGGGGGAAAAGGCGACGGAAAAAGGGCATGGAACAGGGGAACTATCTATTCCTATGGTCATTGGGGTGGGGGGGGGGGGGGAGGGACGAACAAGAAGAAAAACCGATGAAAAGGGGAAAAAAGAAAAAAAAGAATTGGGTAACTGTCGTGCCAGAGCGAAAAACTAGCGCTGTCGGGGGGGGGAAAGGAAAAGAAGCTAAGCAGGGGGAAAAGTCAAGGCATTTAAGAAAATGAAATATAATACCTGTGGTGATTAAAAGGGGGACACACTTGGGTGGGCGGGAAGGAATAAGCTTTGGGTGTGTGAACCGAAAAAAACCCAACAGGAGCGCAGCCCCCATCACGGGGGGCGGGGAGGTGGTAGAAAGGCGGGCTACTTGACTGGGAGGGAGTTATATGAGAAGTAACGAAAGGGGGGGGGGGTCCGGAAAGCTAAGTCCAGAAACATTTTTCCCAAAACTCATGATTGGAAAAAGTCAACCAAATTCGCACGATGGAGAAAAGTGCTTTGGAGGAAAATGAAGAATGGGGAGAAATGAGTATTCAAGGGTGATTCCAACCGTCGAACGTAGGCGGCAGTGGGATGGCTGTTGTGGGGCGGAAAACAATCCGAACATGCAATAGATGGGGCTAGGAAAAGAGATCCTGGCTGGATAACTCACGGTTACATTGCGTGGGGGTAGTGTTTAGGGAAAAAGAAAAAAGAACAACTGTCTCAAAAGTAATCCGGAGGAAGAGGACTGATCATAACTGTCATGTCGGGGACAAAGGGAAGGAAGCCCAAAATAAAGGGGGTTTTCTTTCTGGGGTCGATAGGGATGCGCAGTCCCTCAAGGTACCACCCAGAGCTAAATGAAGGAGCCATAGGGGGCACCATTCTGAGAAAAAACGGTCATATTCGTACTTTCTAGGGACGAAATTGAAGCGCGGGATTCAGAAAAGGGGTCTGAAAGGAATTGCCGTTCTCGGGCCAATGAGAGAGCTTATACGTTGTCCCACCGAAGGGAAATAACAACCAAGAAGGGGGAGGGGCTGGGGTTGAAAAGGGAGGAAGGCTTTCCTGTCGGGGTCTCGGTGTCGGGGGGAAAGTCCGGTGGTGGGGGAGGGCCTTTTTGCGGATGGTTGGGGGGAAAAAAAAAAAAAAAATGTGAGCGTGCGCTGTCTGGCAAGGGGGAAAGATGCTGGGCTGATAAGAGGGAGGATCATTGGCTGTTTTCCAGACCGGACGTGGAGAGGAGTGGGGGGACGGGTCGAGGAGAACCTCGGCTTCCGTCATTTTACCAAGAAAAGGGAAGGGGCCGATGTGCAGCGATGGGGGGGCTTAGAAGTAGTTCGAGGGGGGGCATCGGGGGGAATGTTTCAAAGCCAGGGGCCGCCTGATTCCCCAGAACGAATACGTGGGACGGAACATCTCTATAAAACCCGAGTGTGATCAAGCGAATCGAAGGAGGCGTGTTACCTCGGGTCTTAGAAGGTGACAGGTTTTACTTGAGGAACAAATTCTCTCTTGAGAGCATAATCATTAGACATTCCAAGAAAGACATGACCCTTGCTCAAAGGGAGTCCGCGAAAGGAGGAGTCTAAAAGACGGGGCCCTTTCATATCTCAAAGACTAAGAGGAAGCACAAATAAAACCCTCATCAAATCGGAACAACCTGTCGAGAGTTCTTCAGGACTATTTTCAAGTAACACCACACAAAGTGAAAAAGAAAGTGACTCTCCAACAAATGGGGTTAGAAAGAAAGATGAACAGGCGGAGTTTACATAGGGGTCCAGTACCTAGATGAGGGAGGAGTGGGGGTTGGTACTTTGGTTTGATTTCTGGGGGGTAGAGGAGATCGGCCTTTATGGTGAAGTCTATAATGCAAGAGAGGGGACTGAGCTCCGTTTGGTAAGGCAAAATTAGGGTCGAATGATCGAGGTAACCGAGCGAAAGTGGGGTAGAGTCGTCCCCACTTGAAATGCGAAAAGACGATGCAAAAGGGAGCGCTGTCGCACTGAGCGCCGGGTTGGTCTACGTTTTACTCTGCATCGGGGATCGGGGTGAGAAAAGGGGCACCGCTGGTCAACCTATGAAGAGAGATGGGCGCACAAGCAAAAGCCCACCGAGCAGGGAAAGGCCTGGATTCCCTCCAGAAGGGGCCAGCTGGCGAAAAGTGCCTCCTAAAGCAAGGGGGCTAAGAGGATTCAAAGCCGCCAAGGGAAGGACAACAGCTGAAAGAAAGCACATTAACGACTCCCATAGCACCATCAAAGGAATACAGTTTTGGAACAAGGAGCCATCAGCACCCTCAACATATCAGAGCATGACAACTGGGGCTTAAACATCACGGCCTGATTAAAAGAAAAAAAAAAATACTGAAAGAAAGCGTATCCTTTGCGTTCATCAGGCACATAAACAGAGCGAAACTGGTCTTGTACTTCAGTCCTTTGGGGTACAAAGAATGGAAAAGAAGCTCGGCGTCCTACTTATGGGGTCAGCAGTTGGAAAGGCATATGTTTTTTGTCCGGAGAGAAGTCCTTTCGTGGATGGGAAGGGGGACCTTTTTAACCTGGGGGAAAAAAGTTCAAAAGAAAAGCACCCAAACCTTTGGGATGCGTGCGTTCATGGGTTTATCGAATGGGAGCCTACCTGGTTCTTCTCGGAAAGAGAGCTTAAACAATTTACTCGCTACATTGGGCCCGTACTGAAACCTTGAAAACAAAAGTAAGGCTCAAAAATAAACGTGAACTCGTTTCTAAGTCAATCTGGAAACGGAATAAGCACTGTTATCGCACCACCCAGGTATAGAAATCAAGAAAAAGGGAGGGTCTACAGAAAAACCTGGAAAAAGTACGGCTGGAGAAAAAAGAAAGGTTTCTAAAGAATTCTGTCACGAAAAAAGGGGGGAAAAGTCGTGAGTCCGTCTCTAGTTGGAAAGGATTGAGGAAACTGGACGTCTCTAAAAATTACACAGCGTCCTTTCTAATCCCGAAAAAAACATTCCGTCAGAGTGCCTACGAACCCTCCACAAATTTCTGTTTAAGAAGAAGCTACAGGAGCGGGTGGGGGATGTCACCTCGGGTGGGTGAGAGAAGTGAGCAAGCGAGACCGTTGTACAAGTTCGCCAAGACTTCTATGCCGGGAGGAAAAAAAACACGAAAAAGGGAGTGAAATGAAAAAAACTCTTGCGGGGGACACGATCAAGACCAGAGAAGCAGGAGATTTCCATGAGGGGTGTGGCACCGTGGGGTAAGATCGTTTGAGGTTAAAAGGGGAAAGAAAAACAAAAGGACAATCAAAAAGGGAGGCTTGTTCCTTGAAATCTTCCAGATCAAGGAAGTAGCCAAAAAAAGAGAACCCAGAGACCCAAGCCTGCTCGGTGGCAGTTAAAATCGCGGTAAGGGAAAAGCTTCGAAGGGGAGTGAGAACGGGGGACCTTCGTAAACAAAGTCTGACACGCACTCAGAAAGCAGGGGAAAAGAACGGTCACAGACCGCCAAAACAGACAAAAGGGAAACCTGTCCTAGTTCTTCAACGCTAACAAAGCCAGGGGACACACCCTTCCTGGAGGGCGCCTGCCTGGAACAGAAAAACCGTCGGGGGAAAGAGGAATGGGTGCCACCAGGTTTCTTGCCTCCCCTGTAATCGTCGCACCCAGAAGTACCCTGAAACCGGCATTGACTTCGGGGCCTGAACACCACATCGACATCACCGGAAGTCGTCGGGGGAATGGAAGGGAAGAAGGCTGGCGGGCAAAGGTTGTCGTTGTACAAGAGAAGCAAACCCTGATGAACTACCCTTGTCCATAGAACCTTGAAAGGGGAAACACGAAAAAGTTCAGCGGCCCTACCCGTACAGTTAGGTCGGCCACTGTAAGACTCAGAAAGGGGCGGAAAGGGGTTCTACTTACCAAATGGAAGTGAGTTTGTCATCTTCACCTACCTACTACCAATTATCCTTTTAGAAGGCAACAGAAACCATACATCTTTCAACTGCACTTTCCAGAGCGTTGAAAAATAAGGGAAAACCTACGTCAGACCCTTCCCATCCTTTTCAATACTCAGAAAGTGGACAAAAGGGGTGTCCTTCAATATGTCAGCCAGGTTTAGGTCCATGGAAGCCTGTTACCAGAGGGGGGGGACAAAAAAAGAGGTGTTCGATCAAAATCCTGGTCAAACCACAAATTGGGGTAGAGGGATATGGTCGAAGCCTGAACCTCTCTGAAACGAAGGGAAAAAAGACGTTAAAACCCAAGAGGAGGCACATAGAAACCCTCTTTCAAATCCGAAGTCAGGGCATCGAGAAAAGAGATAGCCTAAAGGGGAACCATCGACAACTAACCAAAAAAAAAGAACCCTGGGAACGCGATCCGAAAAGAAAAAAAAAAGTCGGTAACAAAAAACCTGTTTCAAATGAAGTAAAGCTCTACACAGGATTAGGGGAAAAAGTTGACATGTTTTGACCTATGTTCTTTTTCTGTCAGTGGGGAAAAAGTTTGAAAGGCAGGAGGGGGGGTAGGAGGAGGTTCGAAGGGGAGGAAATGGTCCTCCGACCCGAGTCTGATGCCCAGTGGCGAGAAAAAGGGATCGTGGACTAAGGAGGGTCAGTTTGTTAGTTGACGATGTGTGAAAAAATCACCTGGAAAGACCTCTAAGCGTGGCCCTTTGGAAGAAATGTGTGGTGAAAAAAAAAGTCTGTAGTCTAAAAACATCTGGGGGGGGAAGGAACGCAAAGCCCCCCGCGGAAATTTGTACCTGGGGAGCCTGGCGTGAGACACCAACAAAAAAAAAAAAAAGTCTTGGTAAGGGAAGACTGTGGGTAAGATTTTTGACCCGCTTGGGAAGGGGGGAGGGGACGTCGGGGGGGGGAAAGGGACCGAAGAGGGAAGAAGGGCGCTCTTCACAGTGCCAGGGTGCGATCTTTGGGCTTTTCCGGAAAAAAAACCTGACCACGGAAAGAGCGGACCGGGGGGATTGTCTGGGGTCCTATGCGTCTAACGGAAGGTGTGAAAAAGATTAGGTGCCCTCTTCGGGGGAACCGTTGGCGGGAAAGCAGGACGGGGGGGTGGGGACGCAGCTGTTTGATCGGTTGCCGTGAAAAGAGGGTCGACTGGGACATATGGTAACACCGCCGGGTAGGGAGAAAAGGGGTCGGGAAAAGGGTGAAAGGAGTGGGTCCCACTACAACAACTAGTTTCAGAACCAATCGGGAGACAAGGCCTATCGTCCGGGTGGTGGGAAAGGGGAGAAGACGGGGTGCCGCCCTCTTCTATAAAGGTTCAAAAAAATGTTTGGGGAGAAGGGGAAAAAGCGAGGTTGGCACCCTGCCGAGCCGCTTCGAATGGAGGAGGGGGGGGGCGAAAGGAAGGGGGGGTACAGAGGAGCAAAGGAACTGATACAGCAGGGGGGGTGTCCTGGGGGGGGGATTGAGAAAAAGGTCGTGTCCCCAATTGGGAAAAATGTTTCGGGGGTGGGGTCGGGAGAAACAGGCCAATTGGACATGGACCTTGTTCTGGAGAAATTGCGGTCAAAAAACTGAGGAAAAGCTTGGGAGGAAAGTGCTAACGGGGCATATTTGTGATCGGGCGAGTAGAGGGAAATATCGCTGGCGCTATGAGGGGGAGATGGTGGAGAAAATTCCGCCAATGAATTTTAGCTTTACTCGCCATTAAACAAGAGAGGGGAATTTGAAATGCCCGTGAACACTACTATACCAAAACAGACCGATCTACACCAGGGAAGAAGAAAATATGGAAAAAGGGAGCCCCAACGAGTCTGATCTTACTTGAGAACAGAGAGTCAAAGGAATCCCACGGTCAGCGGGGCCGTGCGTACGGGGGAGGGAAGCTTGTCTCCCTTTTCCCAACTTTGGTTTAGGGGGGCCTGACTCCGAGTTTTTTGGTGAACCTCCACCCGCCTACCCCTTCGCAGGAAGGCTACTGCAAAAGAGGGCTGTTGTATTCAAGCGGCCCTGGCGGGCGTTCGGTATAAAAGACCCGGACAGGGTCCAGTAACGGGGAAAAAGGCCCAATTTCTTTCCCCTACTCCGGTTCAAAATAGAAGCTTCAAAAAAAAAAGTCAGCACGGAAGGAGGAAAAATAAATAGGTCATCGCACGTAGAAAAAGTATGAGAATCTTGACCATCAAGTCGAACTACAATTTCGTTTAGGAGGGGTGCTGGCCGGACGACCAGCAGTCATATCTTTTCTAAAGGAATTCTTTTCGGAACAGGTGAAATCTTCTGTTGTAGTGTTTGTAAGGGGGGTTCGTAACTGACGGAAACCCGTTTCTCGTTGCCGAGGGGCCGAGGAGAAAATCACCAATCCCATGAAAGATCACGAAACGAGCGATGGGGTGCTTGGGGCTAGCCTTGGGTTGCTCAGGAAAGGAAAAAGGAAAGCAGCGCCCTGGTCAGGGCCAGGCAACAGAGAAACGGTGCGCACAGGGCATATGGAGGGGGATCTGCGGAAATACGAAAGTTGCTCTGGCTTCAAGAGGAAAGGTTTAAAAGGGTAACATTTAACATTTGCTCGGTATAAGGGGGGGTTTCAAAAAGGCTGCCAAAGATACCATGTTTCGTTTCGTCGTAGGGGACCTGAGAAATTAGGACCTTTTGAGCTGGGGGGGGTCAAAGAGGAGGGTGTTGCTGCTTGTGCTGGCGTTTTTATCAAAGGGGGAGGGCCTGGCTGAGGGGCTGACACAAGGGGGGATGTTGTGCGGCGTTTGCGCTGGATTCAGGGAAAAGGAAAGGTGGGGAAGCGCCCAGCGTGCTGCGGGTAAGAAAAAAACGAAAATAAAAAGAGGGGTGGACCCGGCTAAGAGGGGGGTGCCGGGGTCACGAGATTGTGGTCTTGATTTTCTAGGGCAGAGTTTCGGGTTTCAGCCAATAAAATGTTACCTAGGTCACAAATTACACCTCCTAGGCCCTGAAGGGAAGAATCTGAGGGGGGGAAAACAAGCATAAGATTTCTACAATAGAGAGACCATCAGAAGACATTTGACATTTTTAACCTCAAAAGAAGAAACCACGGGAAGGAGAGAGTACATGTGAATTCCAATAATTAAAAAAATGGAGACAAAGGGAAAAGTCTATCTGGGGCTAGCACTGCTTTAAAAAAAAAAGAATCTCAAAGAAGAGAAACCAAGCACAAAAGTCTCCAAACCTTTCGATGTTAATGAACGAAAAACATCCACGTACTCGATGGCACCACGTTCAATGACAACAGGAAAGAGAAAAGAGATGAACCTTTGTGACAGTGAAACGATTACTGGGACAAATAAGAAAGAAGGAAACGGTTTGGGATGAGTTGATGGGGGCTTTGGGGGGCTTTAGGGCTCCTTTATGGGGCCTCGCTTGGCCTCTCAATACAGAACTGGGGGAGCTGTGGGGTCTACGACGCCGTGCCTCTAGTTATGAACACATAAAAACACCCAAAAAAAAAGGTGCTGTCGGTGCGTGTGGTGCCTGGTGCTGGAGCGGTGGGGGGGCGGTTGAAAAAAGTGGGGGTGTCGGCTTTAGGAAAGAAAATTTCAAAAAACATACCTGAGGGCATCCGTATCGGAAGCAAGAAAAAGGCGTGGACCAAGGCAGAAGGGGCGTGCGTTTGTGACTGCTGAGTTCATAACATAGAAACTGGAGGACTAACGTATTCCCTCCGAGTAATGACTAAAGCCCACCTAGAGGTCATAGGGAACTTCATGGACTAGAAAAAAAAACACAATACTTCGCTCATTTGCGGAGGGGAAGCCTGGGACTTGATCTTGCTTGAAGAAGTAACAGAAAGGGACCCGCCCCATCATTGTGTCAAAAGAAAAACCAAGAAGGGTCTCAAAAGAAAGAGAAAACATTCCATCCAGCCAAAGAAAAATGAAACCTAAATGGAGCAAAAAACAGCTTGCCTACAGAGCTAAGAAAAAAAGTGGGACCGGGGGTCTTTGCGCGTACAACGAAACAACTCCTTACGGGAACTGAAACGGACTGGACCTACCTGACCCCCTCGAAAGACCATAGCCCTCTGCCCGGGAGTCGAGAGGCCTATTACCTCTTTGCTAAAGGGCAAGATGGGGTGGAAAAACACGGGCGACATTCGCGGGGGAAAAGGGGGGACGGGGACGGGGGCAGGAAAGACAGTTCGACAAAACGGTTCGTAGAAGGGAGTGGCGCCTGGAAAAGGCTATAGAAAATAGCGCCTCGGCACCGGAACGCATTTACTAGGGCTACCGTGGGGCCTGGGGGGGAGGGGAAACCACCACTACAAAGAAGGGCACCTGTGAAGCTTCTCCGCCTAAGGAACGAAAAGAGAAATCGAAATCGGGGCGAAACCTCCGACCGGGGCCCACGCCTCCAAGCAAAAGAGGATGGGCCCGGGGAACCTTGAAAGCGTCAACGGTCTTGCACTCCAGCCGGCGTTCGCGGGAAGGGGCGACACCGGGAAGGAGTGCCTCTCTAGGAAAAAGAACCATTATTTTAAGGTACACCGGGGAAGGGGTGGCTACGGTGGGTATGTCTCTCCCGAAAGCCATGAAGGCCGACGGAAGACTACCGTCCACAAAGGGGAGCTTCATCAGCATGGGGTCGGCCAGGGGGCGTTCACCTTCAACGACCACCACCGAGAGAAAAAAAAACTTGACCGGGGAAAGTGGACAAGGGGCCAACGTAAAAGAATCTGCCCAAGTGGAAAAAAAAACGGCCAAGATAAAGATTAGAAAAGGGGCTGGACCTTCACTATCCAAGGGACCAGTGGCTATAGCATGGAGAGGGGATCGCAGGGGGGTGGCACCTGGGGATGGGGGCGTCGTTATCTAAGGTTCACCACGACAAAAACATTAACCGAATAGGGACCTTTACATGCGTCCAATAAGAGGACAAATAAAGAGAGGGGACTTGGCAGGGACCAAAAGAGTACAACATTGAATCTCTTAAGAATGCAGTTGGGGCAGCATGAAGATAGATCCGATCACCATCTTCGACCAAGTGGCTGGAGGGAAAGGGGGGGAAAAATCAGGACGAGTCGTAACTCAATCTAAAGGGTTCAACGTGTAACAACGGGCTTCACATACCTACCACACAAAGAAGACCAAGGGAACGGGGACCTACGGGCTGCAACGCAAAAGAACAACAGCAAGAAAAAAACCTGCTGAAAACAGGAAAATTGCGGCTACCTCAACATCGCAACAAACCGGGTCGCCGGGGGGAGGGGGGTGAACCACCTTTTCGTAAAACCCTGTAAAGAGTGCAGCAAACCACCCCAAACACCCACCATCGGGAGGGGAATTAAATCAGCAAACGGAAGGTCTCAGTACGGCGAAAGCGAAACGGACAGTGGATCTGCGGGTTGGAGACGAGGAGGGGAGGGGTGGTGCACGGGGGTCGTTTGACCTCGAAAGGTTCTAGGAGTGGGAGAGACCTTCGCCCAGCAAAAAGTGGAAATGTACCTCGAGGTTCCTGCACACGATAAGTGCAGAAAGACAAAAAGAACAAGTGGGCTGGGTTTAAGGCCAAGGGGGGGGGAGAAAGAAAGGGGGGGGGAAAGTTCACGGTCAAAACAACTGGACGTGATGGACAGCAGCACCCTAAAAGAGCCCTTGGCAGGTCGGTTTCCACTGAAAAGGGAAAGAACCCAAGAAGCACTGGAGGCGAAGGGAGTTCCTCGGGATCCTAAAAGGGAGCAAGGAAACTAGGAATAAAAGGCCCCAAGTAACTTCGACACACCCCGTAACCGTGAGGGCCGGGGGGAAAAAAGAGGATCCTAGTACCATTCAACTCGTTCAGTTTGGAATGAGAGGGAGAAAATGGGGAACGAAACCCAAAAATTTAATTTTCCCATCGATGATAGGAGGAAAATCGGGACCGTACTTCGTCTTTTCGAAAACACTACGGACCAAACAAACTTGGGAGAAAAGCCTACACCCGTTTCATCTCTCACTCTTTTATTTGCATCTGAGAAAAAGAGGGAGATCGAAGAGATCGACACAGACAACAGACCATGAACACCTGTGACACAAATTGACAACTGCACAAAACCAGACCATAAACGGTCAGAAACGAGAGTAGTATTACCATAGATATATGATAACATTTGACACGGGGGGGGGTGTACATCCTGGCTGGCGGGGCCTCCAGTTTTTTCCCAGGTTTCATGGTATGGAGGGGTTTTGTCGGAGTTCGAGGGAATCAGAGTAGATGCCCTGAAGGGGCAGGATTACCAGACGTGTAGGAGGGAGGTATGTGTGTAGGTCGGCTGGTTTGCCCCAAACGTTCGGGACAGCTTGCGGGCTGGAACGGGGGAATGTGTGTTGTTTAAAGGGGGGGAGATCGAAAAAGAGGGGGGAAAGACGCCGCAGTCCAAACTTGAAGGGTACCTGGTACGCATAGTAAAGCGCCATAACGGGTTGACAAACGGACAAACCGGGGTGAAGGGGTGGCCCTCGGAAGTCGGTTACGAGGGGGGGGGAACCTTCGCTAGAGAAGACCCCGCGTCTCCAGAGTTTCAAGGTTGGTTCGAGAGGTGGGGGGGGACGAAAAAAAGTCAGGGTGGTCGTATGGATCGAGAGGGGCCTTGGAAATCACGGGGCCAAATGGGTTCAAAATCTGAGGGACCGTCACCCTCAGGTTCTGACCGTGGCGAAAACCACCCACCGGAGGGATGTTGAGTGCTTTTTGCACAGGGGGGGGGAAAAAAAACCCAGAAGGACAATGGGACAAGAGGATAATTTCTCGTCATAGGGGGGTGAACTGTAGATGAAAAGATGGGACACCAATAATCCATCTTCTGTAATCCAGAAGGAAGGTGATGTAGTTTTCATCTGAAGAGAATACATTCCGTTGCCGAGGAGAAAGGAGGACAGATGGGGGCCACCTTAAAGGTTGGCCCGAAAAAAAGGGTGACCACATCAACTGCAAGGTACGCTTTTTTAGTTTGAGGTTCCAAAGGCTCAAAAAGGGAGACGCTTTACCCATCATTGTGGGGGTTTCCTGGGTTTCTTGCGAGGGTTGGGGCCTCTGTGCCTGATCGGGGTTGTCTAAAATTGAGTTGGCCTTTGCTTTATAGGGGGGGGGTGCGTTCCTAAAAAGTGAGATTCAAACAGGTTAGGAAATGTCAGGGAAGTTATCTAGAATGTAACCTGACAAGGGGGTAAAATGTTTTTTAGAGGTGTTAATCATTCCTTCAGAGCCCTTCGAAGAAAAAGGGGGAAGGTGAAATCTGGGGCAGTAAAGATCAGGGTCCTTTTATGTCAGGGGGGGGGGATCAAGACTATCCCTCCAACAACCGATCGGTAGAATTCAAAACAACATCCAAAGGGGCTCTCTTTCCATCTCCAGGGGATTGCAACTGGTGACTGGACTGACGGAAATCCAGGGGATCACTGTACAGTGTATCTTTCCTTCAGTTCAAAAACTTGGGGGGGGATTAAATTTCTCGGTCGAAAAGGTTTTGGAAGCGGCAGCTAAAGTTAAGACGAACCGCCCTACCCCCGGACTTAGAGGAATCCGGTACCACGTAATTTTCTTTTTATTTGAACATAGGAACTGGCTTTCTTCTTTAACCTATCAGTTCCATAGGGGTAGCGCATGAGTTCAAAAAGTTTTCCCCTAACCTCCGTTCTGGAAAAAAACCCGAATAGAGGGGCCCGGAGGTGTCTTAGACTCAGTCCCTCAGACCGAGGGAACCTACTGCATTGGGGGGGGGGCCTTCGAACGGGAAAGGTCGCGTTGCGTCGGAATAAAGGGAGGGGCTGAAGGAAAACATCACAGGGCGTAGAGGAAATGCTGTCTTCTAAAAGAGTTACCCCTGAAAAAGGAGGGGGGGGTTTAAATGGGGGGGGGCCTTCCAGGCACTAGCGAGGTGGGGTGACGAGTCCTCCGGGTCATAAACCGGGGGGGTCTAAAAATGGAGCGCCAAACTTCTTGTCTGGTCTTTCTCTAGACGTTTCCATTTGGCCGAAAAGGGTGAAACTGTCAAAACAAAAGCTCTGTTCCGCAGGGACGGAGACCGAAGAACCAGGGCTTGCGCGGGGGTCATAGTGCGGTTTGCGGAAAAACGGGACAGGAGTTGGGGGAGGGGACCAGGTCTGGGAGCTTTGGACAAGTGGAAAAAATCCAGACGCGGAGGGGGTTTCGGGCTTGCCACCAAAAGGATCACCGCAGGGGGAGGGGGTGGCGTCGGAAAAGAGGGGGAGCCGTGGTATAGGGACGTTGCGGAGGTGGAAAAAAAGACTGGAATTGTTGTCTAGTGTTTTGTAGGGTCGCCTGAGGGGGGGGGAAAGGGAGGAAAAAGGCTTTGAGGGGGGAGGAGGTAGGTCTGGGACTTGGAGATTGGCCCGAAAAGGGAGAAGTGGCTCACATGTCGCGGGGACTTGCGGGAAGGGAAAGCGGGAAAATGAAGGTAAAAAACGGCCAGGGGGCTTTTCATTCTTCGGGGGGGACATCGGTGAGGATATGTACCATGGCATCTGGCCCGCCATCTACCGGAAGAAGGTACTTACAATCGGGGGAACACACAAAAAGAAGGGAACCCTTCGGTCTTCATAGTTGGACCGGTGACCCCGCGACAACCCACTTTCGCTCTTATGACTAAGAAGGGAAGAAGTTAAAGAAGCGGAAAAAAGGAGGGTAGCCCCGTTCTCAGGGACCTAAGGGAGACTCAAGAGCACAAACGCCCAGCCCGCAAATAGCAAAAGGGAGGATCATGGAAGAACACCAGGTTC
>Ga0179593_1814420_pt1 | contig 13873 bp, 8 predicted proteins | sample CZODoug2_1_08_16_FD_185931 | JGI IMG/M metagenome (GOLD analysis project Ga0179593, IMG submission 185931) | Vadose zone soil fungal communities from Angelo Coast Range Reserve, California, USA - CZODoug2_1_08_16fungal (PacBio error correction) | ecosystem: Environmental > Terrestrial > Soil >...
TACGAACCCCTTGACTAACAAAGTTTTCCGACGCCGCCAAGTCTGTCAGGAAACAGACAGAAGGGGGAAAAAAAGGAATAAGGCGGGATTAATGAAAATTACAACCAACCTGTCACTTGGAGGCAGACAGGGGGTTACCAGAGGTGAGAAAGGGCAAGGGGGCTGAAAAAATCACCCGAGATTCCCATGAGAAAAAGTTGGGAAAAAAACCGGAGATGAAGTCACACCCCGAAGGGAGTCATTTTTATGCGGGTCAAACTTCCTGGGGAACCTAATGAAAGGTTAAAGGAGAAAACGCTGGGCACACACCGTCTGAATTCATCATCCTACGAGAAGGTTGGGAGCGGTTCGGGAGTAAAAAACGGAGGGTTGCCTTCTTAAACTAAGGGAGGATATCGACCAAAAATAGAAGACTTTGCGAAAGAAACCCGTGTTCGGAACATTCACTCCTTAAAAAATAAAAACTAAGGAACCAAAGGGTCTTTAAGGGGAATGACACGATTAGAAGGAAAACACCCTCGAAACAAAAGATAGGGGTCCAAGAGGGTAGCAGAAGAGAAGGGTCAAAGAGTGTACATAAAACAAATCTAAATACCGAAAGGGAGTGCCGGAGGTGACAATTTTTGGCGGTCACCAAATCCCAGATAGGAAAATCAAGGAAAAGTTTATCCTCTCCGAAAGAAGAGATAACCGCCACGTACTCTACTTGAGGTACTCCCTTCATTGGCCTGTTCTAACCTAATTTCTCTTAGGAGAAGATATACATAGGGGAATGAAAGCATCAAATGGGACTAGGGATTGTTAGAAAAATTAAGAAAGTGGAGGTGCTGGCGCCTAAGTCAGGGATTGGTCGCTGTTTTCTTCTTTTACTAAGGGCCCCTATTTTGAGGCCCTCAATGGTTAGGGTGTCTCTGTTTCTCCCTCTTCCTCTTGCGAACGGAGGTGGACGTCGCCCTTACCTCCGCCGTCGTTGTCCTTTTCCTCAGACCTTTCTGGCTTATCCTCTATCAAGTAAAAACCCACGGTCAGAATACAAGCAGGTTCCTGAGGGCTCAAGATGAAAAATTCCTACGGGGTTGCTCGATACCGGAAACTGCGGACATAGTCACCCTTACCTTCGGGCAAAGGGGGGACGGTCCTAAAATAAGACTATACTCCTTGGTCAAATGGAGGGGAAACCTACCCTTGAGACAAAATTAAGACCTGGGAAGTCCTTCAACCTCTGACTCTTAATCGCTTACGAAAGTTCGAGATCAACCCCAGAAGAAGCAAGAGAGCCTGGGATTTAACTTAAACTGGAAACTTCCTTAAACTTGTACTCGGGGAACTTTGGGAAAAGAGGGGGAAGGGGCTAAAAATAGGAGGGAAACCAAAGGAGGAGAAGGTTTCTGAAAAAAAGAATTTGCCGTCTTCTCTTCCTTTTGACTGGTGGAGTAGGTCCGAAAGAAACTTTAAGGAGTAAGAAAGTAGAAGGGACAGTAGCGCCGAAGGGCGTTCCGCCTACTTGCGGGTAGGGGGTTCGGAGAGGCCACCAGGGAAGGGAGTTTGAAAAAAGAGGTTAGGGGATGAGGTAACAAGGGGGTCCTGAAAAAGTCCTTAGTAAAAAGGGCGGGGGGGAAAAGGGGCTAATGGTCAGGTTCGAAAAGGCGCGACCGCGCGGGGTGAGCTGCGGGGAATGCCCGGGGAAAATCCGACTTATCGGCAATCGAAAGAAACCCTTCCGACGTGACGCTGCTCAGCGGGCGTCTAAATCAAGGCGAAGTAGGGGGTGAAGTGGGGGGGGGAACTCTGCTTCCAGGCTTTGGCGGTTTGGGGGGAGCCGAAAGGGAAACGAACAAGAAAGCCTTGCAGGATAGTCCTTCCTTTTAGTTGGGAGGGGAGGAGGGAAGTGGAGAAAGTAGAAGGGAAAGTAGAAATGAGGGACGTAAGGGGGTAGGACTCATTATTATCGGTGGAATCTGCGTAGAAAATTTCTTAAGGAAAACCAGGAGAACTTGGAGAGGCTTTTTGGGAGGGCAGGGAGGCAACTCTAGGTTGCTTTCGGATTGGTTGCGGTTTTTTGACTAAATGGAATAGGGCAGGCAAGCTCTCTGTCTAACATTCTGACATAGAAAAAAACCCGAGGGGGGGAATGTTAAACTACCTCCGAACGGGACGTGGCCGACCGTCTTTACGGAAGAGTCGGAAGGGGCTGAAAGTCAGGGTATAACTCAGATAGGGAAGATGTACCGGGAACTTCCCCCTGAGGCCTGAAGCTCATCGAGACTCGGGGGAAGGGATTTCAGGGGTCTTGGTTTAGGCGATCATGGCTGAGTTCCTTTTCCCTACGCCCTCCCCAAAGTCCCTCATCCTCTAACTAAGTAACTAGAAGTGCATCAGAAAGGGTAGGGCGAGTGGTGAAAAAGAACACCGCAGACAAATATCATCGGAATCACCTTCATTCTAGAAGAAAATTTGGGAGATAATAGAAGGGAAGGTACGAAAATCGTGAAAACTTTCTGTTGAGGAAAGAAATCAAGAGGGGGGGGGGAAAGCTGAGGTAGGAAGCCATCATCGTAATTAAGAACTCTAATATAAAACTTTCCGGGGTGAGATTGAAGAGAGGGGGTTTCTTCTCCTCCCCCACCCGGGGACCGTCCAAGAGGGGGGGAAAAAAGGGGGGAGAAGCGGACGGGGCCAAACCTACTGATAGCTGCCGCTTCAGGGAAAAGAAAGCCAAAAAAAAAGAGAAATACGCGACCGGGCGGGGACCCCCATCTCTCTCTCAACCCAACCACTTCTTCTGAGCCCTGAGAGAGAGTGGGTACCCGCTCGCGAGCTCTGGAAAAACGGGATCTTTGGTGTTATGACAGGGACTCCTCTCTCCTTCGTTTTTGTTACCTTCCATTATGGGAAAAGGAAACCCTGAGGAAAGGGAAGGTATCGGAACAGGGGGGGTTGGTAATCAGGGGAACATTTTGGTAAATCAGGGGAGGTACGAGCTTTCGACCTGCATTTACTAGAAACTCCTCGCGGGGGGACTGCACTGGAGGGAAAGGAAATCGGGGAACGAGGGGGAGGGCTATTCCTACGAAAGTATCGACGAAGGGGTCGCTTTATGGGAAAACTGCTGGTTGAGGAAAAAGAAGGAACAGGAAAAGGAAGTGACGAGGGGGGGGAAAAAAGGGGGGGGGAGTGGCGGCGTAAAAAAAGAGGGCCGGATCTTGTCTTTGGCTCGGAAATGAAGCTCCTTTCCGGAAGACACCAAAAAAAAAAAGCCGTAAAAAGGCGGAGAGAAAGGGGGGGAAAAATCCGGTAAAGCCCTCCGGGCGTCATCGGGAGAGGCGCCTAAAAGGGAAACCTTGCGGCGAAGTCTCCTCAAGAATTTAAAGGGGTTGTAGGGTGAAGAAATTCTTAAGGCGTAGTACTTCCAACCAAAGGAAAAACTCGAGGTCCGGGGCTGCTTCTAATAATTTTCGACAGCGACTACCGGGGGGAAGAAAGAAGCGAAAGGGGCAGGAACACTCCGCACCCAGAGCCAGGTCCTCCTAAAAAGCTCTTCTTAAATCTGAAGGGTCAGAAAGAAGGGGACGGCAAAAACTCGGTTCAAGAAAGCCGGGTGGGGACCCCCTTTAAGGCCCAGGAATTCGGAAGAATCTGTAAAGGGAAAAATTTTTCAAAAAAAAGTGAGAAGGGACCACCACAGGGGGACTCCGGGACCCCAAGGCCATACAGAAGAAAAAAAGTCTCCCGTTGGTCTCCTTACCGGAGGGGGCGTCGGGAGCTCAGAGAGGCTGAAAGAATTCTAAATCGGTGTGACAGCCCTTTTTCACAAGATAATCAAAAAAAAAGGCTTTGGGTCAAAGAAGGCAAGTACTAACGGCGGAAGTCTCACTCTGCTCATCTGAAAGAAAAATCAGGGGAAATGATAAAGGTAAAAAGGGCGCCAAGGTAAGAAAACTTTCGAAATCCTCCACTCACAAAATCGGGGGAGAAAGGCCTGAAAGCGGAAGTGCAAACTCTAAAAGGGAAAAAAAGTCTTCCCTTTTTGCAGGGACCTATCAAGTAACAAAATCAGATGTTTTCAGGAAACTTCAGAGACCCAGAAGGAAGGAGACAGGTGGGGGATGCCATCCAGGACTGACAATCCTTCCTCACACGCTTCCGGGATTCAAAACGGGGGTTCAACAGGAAAAAAATCTCGAGAGGGGGATCGGGGGTTTGTATTGAAAAAAGATATTATAAAAAGTTTCAGTACTATACTATGGGGCCCTTCAGAGGTAAAAAAATTCAGAGTCGAAAGGAAGGGGATTGTCAAGGAGCGGAGAGTATGTAGGGGAAGAGTTGACGGGTTCAACCTACTTTCCTGGGAAAACTCCTATTTCGACTTCGTGAGGCAAGGGGGGAAAAGGAGCACCATCAACGAGTTCAGAGGGGAAAGGCGTGTTTGGTAGTAGTACTTCGCCCCCTCCCGTTTGGGAGGAAAAGAATAGACAGGGGGAAGTCAGGAAAGAAAGTGTCGGGACAGACGCCGCGTGAAAAAGCACCCGCCAGACCCATTGAAAAAGGGAGGAAGGAGGAAAATCCGGGGACAGCACCACGCAAACGTCAAAACCTTCTTTAACGACACGGGAACCACTGTGAGGCGAAGACAGTTCCGGGTAAAGGGGAGAGGGGGGGAGGGGGCCCGGATGTCTCTCGGGAAAGACGGTCGGAAATCACGAAGAAACCACATAAAGAAGAGGAGAGGGCAAGTGGGACCAAGGGGGTGAAGGGGAGAGGGAGGCGTTCCCGGCGGGGGGCGTGGTTCCGCCAACAGGGGGGTCCACGGAGGGTGGATCGTCGTTGGGCGCACGAGACTGAAACCGTCCCGAACGGAAGAGAGAATCGGAGCGGAAAGGAGTAAAGAAAAAAACTACGCAGGGGGGAAGTAGGGCGGGGGGAAAAGGGAAACTACACGGGGGGTGACTAAAAGATCACCTTCTCCCGGGAAGACGGAATAGGAAAAGCTAAAATGTCCTACTTCCATGATGAAGGGGTGGGAAAGAAGGAAACCCGGGGGAAAAGAGAGAAAATAAGGAGGGAAAGGCCTTCTGACGATATAGTTTCCCCAGGAGGGGGTTAGGGAAAGTCAAGAGGAGTCTGGAACCATCCAAGTCGGTCTAAAGTAGGGGAATACAGGTGGGAATTCCAAAAGTATCTTTATTTTGGACCCATCAAGAAACTCAAGGTGACGGGGGGGGAGGACCATACAAATCCTAAAAACAAGTGTTAAAAAAGGAGGCAGCCTTCCTTTTTAGAAAGGACATTTTCGGATGGGGTCCGTTGGTAAAAGGGGGAAAAGACTGGAAAGGGGGAAAAAAGGGAAGTCTAAAATAAGGGGGGGGGCGACGGCTGGGGTACAGGCGTACATTTTTTTTCGGTTGAGCATCTCGCTCAAAAAAAAAAAAAAGAGAGGGGGGAAAAAAAGAGAAAGGAAAAAAAACACTCAAAACGAAAAGAGGGTGTGCCTACTCCTGTCCATTCGTGAGCCCCAAAAAGAGACTGAAGGGGGCGAGGAAAAGTGGTAAAGAAACCAAGGTCGATCACCCCGTCTAAAAAATTCCGAAAGGGCATTGGTGACAAAAAGGGGGAGAGGCGATAAAAAGTAGGTCTTCAACTGGGGGGAGGAGTTGCGACCTATCTTTAGAATTCACCCAAAATTGGAGAGAACAAGGGCGAGGGGGAGGGATCCTGTCCTGTTCGGTTAGCCGAAGGAGGGCCGTATCTTATAAAATTCTCTCACCCCGATGGTAAAAAACTGACAGGGATTAACCCGGTAAAAAATGCGCTTAAAGTCGCCTCGCTTTTATCCTCTTCCAAAATTCTGGAAAAAGGACTTAGGGGACCGAGAAAGAGCAGAGTTAGAAGAAGAAACGGGGTGGCTCGGGTTTCTTCACCAGTTTTTCGCCTGAGGGCTCGAAGAAAGAAATACGAAGAGGTCAGGAGTGTCTGTAGGACTTCAACTTCTACAATAAGCAAAGCTACAGTCAAAGGGGGGGACTTAGCTGGATTGTCAATTCGTCTTGGGAAAAGTCACCACTAAAAAGGACCAGGAATGAAAAGGGGTGGGCTGACCCACAGCTAAGGGGTCCGTATTCGCTTCCGACCAGGGAGAAAAAGGGAGTTCCAAAAAGGACTAAGAGGGAGGAGGAAAAAGTGGAAGGAGTACGCTTCTACAAAATTAAACGGAACAGGCTGACCATAAAACACTCGTTACGCCGAAAAAAAAGATGCTAGGGCCGGGAAAAGGGGGTCTGGGCTCAAGCGGGGACTTGCTTTACACGGGGTGCGGAACTACAAAATACTTAAGGGAGGGGGAGTGGGGAAAGCTTATGTAAAGAAAAAGAGGGAAATTCGGGGGCGTTGGGGGTCCTTTCTACACTGGGAGTGGGAGAATACAAAGGGAAGGGGGGAAACAGGAAAAAAGGTTACGGGGACGTTGTGCCCGGGGGGGGAACAGCCTACAACCTTTGGAGGGCTTTAGGAGAAGAAGGGCTCAAACTCCTGACTAAGCCGAGAAAAAGGGTTAGAGGGACCAGAGGATTCTAGGGGATCTAGAGCAATGGGCTCCCTCCTGAGCAAAAGGGAACCTTCGTGTCACCTAAAGGGGAGACGAAAAAAAAGGTTAAACCCTGTCGCCCGCGACAGGGTCGCTAAGGGACGGCATTGTGAGAGGGTCCGGAAATATCTAGGAAAAGGGCTAACGCCGGCACAGACCAGAGAGGACAGCAAGAAAACGAACTGAGGGGATGAACGGCCAATGTCGGGAAGAGCCGGGGGGGGGGCTTAACCGAAGGGAAGTGAAAAGGGAAGAAGGAAAGGGTATCCGAGATTTTCGAAGAACGGTCTTTACCAAACACTCTAAGGGGGTGACTTTCTAAGGAGAAAATGGGAATGAGGACGGAAAGGGAAGTCTTAGTAAAAATAAAAAAAAAAAGACAACCTCCGGCCTGCTGCCTTACGGAAAAGGAAAGGGTCGGGGTAAAGAAAGTTGACCTGCTCAGTCTTTCCAGGTAGAAGGGGCGTGACGGGGAGGGGTTCCCAAATGAAGACTTCGAAAATCTACACGGCGATCAATTTAGAACCTAGTAGTCAGTGAAACTTACTCGTCTTACCTCGCCCGGGCTGGGGGATAGTCTGAAAAACAAGGAATGAAAATAAATCGGAAAAGGTAGAAGGTCAATCTACTACCTTCTTCCTCGTGGGGGGGGGTGGGGGGGGGGGGGGGGAAAAGGGGGGCACTCTCAGGGTAGGGAGAAAATGATACGTAGACTTACCGAGTGGGAAAGTTCAGGACTGGACAAAGAAGTTGGCTTTTTTTCGCGGCCAGCTACGAAGCCTTGCTTAGAACGCCGTGCACGGCTCGGAAGCATGACAGGGGGGGGGCGACTTCTTTTCTCAACGGGGAGACTACCTGTCAAGGACCGGGGCTAATGAAAAGGAGGGTTACCAGGAGAGGGGGGGTCTTCTTCTTCCCGGTCTGCGGCCCTTTGGTACGGAGAAAAGGGGGGAAGTCCCGGCAGACAGGTCGAGAACTTTAGCCCAGCAGAACGTCCCAAGGAGAAACAAGTCGGAATGAGGGGGACGTCTTGCCGAGCTACGAAGAATTCTAAGGAAAAACTGACAAAGGGGGGAAGGGGGTGTCATAGTCTCAAATACCCTCCCCTGTTTCTTGTCTACCCGACTTCTAAAGAAGAAAAGGGAAAAAACGTTAGGATCCATGAAAAATCACCTTCTCGCATAAGAAATTAGACTGATTTCTTGGATTGGGGGGAAATTCAATACGGGTGCTCACCTTGTTCCATCTCTCCACCCTCCAAGGGGGAAAGCAGGAGCCGCTGGAAGCAAGCAAAGAAGCAGAAGTGAAGTCAAAAAGAATGACAGCGGGCGGGATTAAACGGATCACAATACATCGGTCACACTTCCCAGGGATATACTAAAAGGGGGGGGGGCCGAGGGGAGAAAAAGGAAGGAAAAAGAAGAAACTTGCTTCCACGTCATTGCAAGAAAAATTTGTTTTACGAGTAACTGCGGGCAGGCAAAAGAAGCGACTCGAAAACGGAACGAGTGGGAAAAAAGGGGGTACGGATCGGTAATCGCTCCACCGGGAAACGGAAGAGGGGGGAAAATTCTCAAAATGAAGTTCACAAAACGACATATCTGAGGGCCTAGCCAACGAGGCAGGGAACTACGGAGAAGGAAACAGGCCGGGTCTAAAAATCCCAAAGAGAAAGAAGATAAAAAACCAAAAAGGGGAAATGAGGGGTGAGAAAGGAAAAGAGTCGCGTACTGCCTCTTGGGGCAAGCCGAGGAGTGTCCTCTAAAGGAGGTGTTTTGTGGAAAATTTACCAAGGAAGGGGGAGAAAAACAGAACTGTAGTGGGGGGAAATAGAGCAAATCAGCGAGTGCAAGGGGGCAATCGCAAGGGCTGAGCGAGTCGTACTATCAGAGCGAAAGGCTTCGGAGAAAAAAAAAAGAACGAAAGAAAAAACGAAGGAGATGGGGGGGGAAAGCATTTCGGAATACCTTATGAGGGACTACCGGAAAGTGGGTTCGCTTATTGGAGAAGGGTTCTGGGGGGAGGAAATATAAAAAAAAAAAAGGGAAAAAAGGACGAGGGAGGGAGAGGGGCGAGGGGGGAGTCGCGCCGGCGGGCCATTGCGGGTCGCAGGGGGGGACATTGAACAGGGATCAAGCAACAGACCTGGCGGAAAAAATCCCAGCGCCACGGGGAAAACGAGAGACAGGGGGGAAAGACAGGGAAAAAAAAGGGACCGGTGAGGGGGCTCCTCTAGCCCCTCACCACGGCTGGAGCGAAGAGACCTGAGAAGGGTCACGATCCACAAGGAAACTTAGGGGGGGTAAGGGAGGAATTAAGGTACCAAAGAAAGGGGGCCTTCCCTTTGGACCGCTATAATTTCTCAAGCTTTAGTAAGGAAGGGTCTTAGTTGAAAAGGGGAAGGCTAAAAAGACGAGGGAGAAATCAAAAAAACGGTCAAAAAAAGGAAAAAGGAAGAACCAAAAGCTCTTCTTACCCTGGGAGCCTTCATTAGAAAACCTCCAGTTAAAAAGTTAAAAGAAAGAAGGGCTTGGGGGAAAAGAGTGAAGGAGAAGGAAAGAGTACTTGAAGGCCGGGGTCTTACTCGATTTGAAGGGAGACACAGAAAAAAACGGGGGAAAGAGCCTGAAAAAAATACAAAGAAGGGGGAAACACCTCCTTCTCCTTGGAGGTCGGGCGGCGTCAAAAGCCTCTGAAGGCCCGTTTTCTGAAATTCGAGGGGGAGGGGGGCTTGGGGGAGAGAAAGGTTTCAAACCAAAAAAACCCAACCCACAAAACCCAAAAACAACACCAAAACCCAAACCCCCCCCCCCCCCCCACCACAACGAGGCGGGGAGACCAGGCGCGCGGGCGCCGAAATGGGAATAATGATCCTCTTTCGAACCTTTACCGGGAATCGAAAGGAAAGGCACTAAGGGGCCTGGGGAAAAAATACGAACTCCTGAAGTCCTCCAGGAAAACCTCCAATTGTAAACGTCGGACGGAACAAAAAAACCCTTAGAGAAAGACTGACAATGCTTCTTCCGTGGAATCAAAGAAGGTAAAGGTCAGGGCCAAGTTCTTACCGGGAGAACTTTAAACAAGTAAAGTAGGAACTACCGGAACTTGGGAACCCTCCTTCGACCTGGAAAAACATGAAATGCTTCCAGAAAATCCGAAGGTCCTCTACCCCAGGAAAAGGAGTAAATGAAAAAATTCAGAAAAAAAAAAGGAATGAAGTATTTTAGGACTTCGGTATTGGGGGAAGGGAGAACAGACGTAACTGAAATGTGAACTCTATCACCCGACGTAAGGAGGGAGGCAAAGGGGGGGGGAGGTTCCTGCTTAAAAAGCAAAGGAATGGGTGGGATTAGGTAATATCTTTCTCTTTCCCAAAAGGGAAAAAAGGGGGGGCTCAAGGAGGAGATCGAAAAAAACCGGGAAGCCGTCAGAAACGAGAGGAACGCTTGTCGGGCGGTTCCGGCTTTGAGGAGAAGGGGGGAAAGGGAAAGCCCGCGTGTGCTGGAGGGAAAAAAAAATCAAAGAAAATTAAAAACGTCAAGTTTACTGTACCTTCACGGCCTTTTCGGAAAGAGGTCAAGGAGAGGAGACTACACAAAAGAAATCAAATGGAAAGTGTCCAGAGAAGGGGAAGCCTTATTCAATAGGCACCACTCCTAATTCTCGTGAGGGAAAACCTCTGGAAAGGAAACGGTAAAGGAGACAAAGAACCTTCGGAAAAGGCGAGGGCGTTCCCTAGGGGGTCTCTCGGTATACGAGAAAAAAGGCTGAAACGGCAAAGAAGGGCGGGACGAACTTAAAAAATTCCGGGGCCCTCCGGAGTCCTTGAGGTATGGCCAGAAGGGACTTGAAGAAAGGGCGTGAAAAAAGGCAAAAGGGGGTTGAAAGGGCAACCGCTGGGGGGGGGGTTATAAGTGAACTTTTTTCAGGGGAACTCCTCAAGGGAATCAAGACGGCCGGAGTAAGATGGCGAGGTATTCTTAGCCGGGCCTTCCCGGGCCACGAAAAAAATGGACCGAGTCAAAGGTCGGATAGCTTCCTCCCCCACGGTAAAAAAATAAAAAAGGGGGAGGCACTACCCGGAGACTGGGAAGGGGGATGAAAAAAATCACTCAAAGGCGTTTCCGAAGTCATTCTGCATCCTGGTGACCGATACCATTATATATCTGACGGGGAAAAGCACTACATGATTTTAGTGTCCGCATCGGGGAGTCTTATCAGCCAAATGGACTGAGGGCCCTCAGGAACAGTTTCCGACAGGAGGGAAAGGGGTCGAGGGGAATAAAAAAGCCCCTTTCAGGGGGGGGGAAAACAAGCGGTTAACTTCTCCCCTGTGACTAAAAAGGGTGGGAAAAAAAAATACGAAAATAACGAAAAAGGGTAAACAACCGGGGGGAAGAAGGAAATGGAAGGTAACGGGGTGACGCGAGGACTAGTCAGAAAATCGAGTAGGGAGGGAAACGAAAGGGGGAGGGGTGCGGGAAAAGTTTGAGCAGGGGGGGGAGGACCTGGGAAAACTCGGAATCAACAACAAAAGAATGAAAAGAATAGATTCTCCATAAAACCACCCTGACAACAAAAAAGTTTGCCCGACGAAAATTCAGGGAGGGAAACAGCCAAAAGAGAAAGACGAGTAAAACCGTGAACACTGAAACCTCCTACCTTGCGATCACCGGAGGGGACTAGTCAGGGAAAGAGGGGAGGGCGGAAGGAGCAAAAGGGGCTTCCCTTGAATAGGGTCAACACCGATCTGGAGGGAGTACAAAGACCGAGCATCGAAAAAGGCCGAAAAAAACGGCCGGTTGAGATCCTAAACGTCACGAGTCCGGTCTCAAACCCCCTCTGTTCACACCCAAGGAACTCTGAGGGTTCCTCTTGTAAGGGGGCGAGAATCCGGCACCTCGTCCCCCTGGGCATCATGCCTTAGGAAAGATGGAAAGTCTAAAGGAAGGACCAGAACGGAACTTTAAACTTGAAATCTGATCGTCTTCAAACCTTTTGCGGAAGCTTCTTAAACGCAAAAAAACTACTACAGGGCTACCACGGATTTTTTTGAAAGGTAATTCCAAGCAAAACCAGGCGAGACCTCGCTTTCTTCAACGAGGAAGGTAGGAAAAATCGTAGAACAAGACCGAACTGGGGGCTCGGGACAACAAGTTTTGTGGGGGGGGGGGGGGGCAGGCCACCAAGGAAAAAAAAAGCGAAGGGGGGAAACGTGAGGCAAAGGTCCGCTGCGCATGCTCACCAAAATCTGGGGAATGTAAAAAAAAGAGTTCGAAAAGAAAGGAGGGGAAAAAAGTAAGTTACTCAGTACGGCTCGAAAATAGACAATCTGGGAACCGCCAGTCTACGACGACAGTTCTTGCGAAAACGTTAACAGTAAGTAAAAAAGGGAAAGAAAAAGGGCGGAAAAGGAGGCGGGGGGAGGGAGGGGAAGTCTGAAAAAAAAGGCCAAGTAAAAAAAGACATTGAACTAAGTGCGCGGGGGTCCGTGCGCAAAAGTGCTGGAGAATAAGACAAGTCGGAGTCAGGGGGGGGGGTCACCTTACTGAGTGTCGTGGTCGCAAATGTCGAAAAAACATTCTTAAGTCGAAAGAAATACTACGGAGAAGCCAAAAACTCCTTACTCATACGCTTTCTCTTGGCGCGAGGGAAAAAGGACGACGACCTGCCTCCCTCAGTCACCGACACCGATTTCACGAAGCTAGTACCGACAAAGGCCTCCTGACTCCCTTGTCCTCAGGACACGACCGCCACGGGGACGGAAAGGGGGGGTGGAGGGGGATCAAGGAAACACACCTCTTCCTAAAGTAGGACTTCGCTATAGGAAGAAGTAGACCCAAGAAAATAACAAATGGAACCTGAAGGACCTTATTCAAAAAAAATTTCGTTAAACGGCCGTGATTCTGAAAATAAGCGGGAGGAAATAAAGGGGGAAGGGGTAGTTCCATGAGGTGAGAGCTTCCTTTAACCTTAATCCCCCCTCTTCCGGGGGCACTTCTAGGTTAACGAAAAAAGAACAAAGAAAGAATTAGAAAATTCAGACCTACGGGCAATTGCCTACCGTGGCTTGGGAGTTTTAGGAGAACCGGGGGGAAACTTGAGAGACTCCACTGGGGAAAAACAACTGATTCAGTCGTTCAAAGGGGGGTGTTCCTTTCCTCCGTGAAATCGACGGCGGAGTCAGAAAATCGGGGAAAGGACCGGAGGAGAGCCAGGGAAATCAGAAAAAAATTGGTGAAGGGGGACCCACAGGTGTCCCTGTGACCCAATCCTATGCACTAGGCGCGGACAAAAAAAAAAAAATTAAGGGGAAGGAAGAAGAAACGCGCCAGGGGTTCGCGACCACAAGCTACTTCGCCGGAAAATGCGGGGTCCCAGGGTCCGGGGTCAAAAATTGGTTGAGAGGACAAGAGAGAACCAACGGCTGGACAGGATGGGCGGCGACTTCCTGAAGGCCCGGGGGACTCTCCTAGCAGGAGGGTCAAAGGGGGACTACAGGCAAAAAAGCGAAAGGGGACTACGGGGGTTTCGTGGGGGCGGGGGTCCACTCTTTCTTAGTCCTAGGGTGGAGGGGGGAAGGAAAGTCCCCTCAGGGGCCTAGGGAAGAAGGAAAACAGAGGGCCTGAGGAGGAACTTCTTCGCACGACCTAACTCCTCTGAAAAAAGGGAACGGCTGAAAAGGACCAAACGTAAGGCGTAAGGGAAAAAAAACCGACCGCGGAAAGCGTCGCCTGAGATGCCCTAAATTTGGGTACAAAGAGGGGAAAGGGGAAAAAAAAGGCGGAAACCCATAAAGCGCAAAACTAAGGCGGACTCGAGATTGCTAACTTCTGTTTCGTTTTGGGTCTAAAATAGTAAAAATCATGCGAGGGTACCCCAGAAGGGCCCACCTCCGCACGTAGGGAAAAAAAAATCCTCACGGGAACCAGGAAAAGTCACAGGGGAGTAGAAACCAGAAATTGATTGGCCATCCTGAATAAAGCTAAGGCACACTGCAAGGAGAAGACTGGGGGAAGGGGGTATGGGAAAATAAAGGAGGAAAGAGTAGAACCTGAAAGACGGGGACCGGACATGGTTTACTCTTAAAGGCGTCAATCATCGAAAGGAAATCGAAAAAAAACCCGAAAAGGGGGTAACAAACTTCAAGGTATTGCTGGGAAGCCCACCTTCCCTTACGAAGGTGGGCGGGATCCTTGAATTGTAAGGAAAAACACAGTAGCTGGAGGGGTTCGTCTTGAAAGTAGAAAAAAAGATTCGTCAAAAGCGCTTCTGACTGGGTTACCCCAAATA
>Ga0179593_1389489_pt1 | contig 13872 bp, 11 predicted proteins | sample CZODoug2_1_08_16_FD_185931 | JGI IMG/M metagenome (GOLD analysis project Ga0179593, IMG submission 185931) | Vadose zone soil fungal communities from Angelo Coast Range Reserve, California, USA - CZODoug2_1_08_16fungal (PacBio error correction) | ecosystem: Environmental > Terrestrial > Soil >...
CTGACAACAGGAAGATAATAAACGCCCAATGAGGGAAGGACGCAGAGGAAAACAACTCTCCTCGGGGCTGCGGAGACCAAAAAAAAAGCCGCAAATGGTTCACGGAAGCTGGGGGGGGACCGCTGGCTTAACTAGACAAGGGAAAGGACGCTTTAGGGGGAAAGGTTTTTCCAGGCTGGCAAGAGTGGGAACTAACTACGGGCGGTCGTCCTGGCGGTCACACGTTATAAAAACCCACGGGGAAGAAAAACCTCTGCCGAGGGCCGGGGAGTAGAAATGAAGGCGACAAATGAACGGCGTGTCGGTACGACGGAGGGGACGATAAAAACCCAAGCGAGCAACAGGGGTGGGACGAAGAACTGGCGGCCAAACAAACGACGTCCAACCCGGGCAAAACGTAAGACTTAAAAAATTCAGAGACTGCCAGCACTCGGACGGTTACTTCTGCAGAGATGAGGGGGGGACCGCGGACTACAAGTTCATTCTATTGGACAACCCCCAACCAGTGGGGGGGGTGTTGAACGATTTACTAAACAATCAAACAAAAAAGGGGAGGAGGAGGAAAACATTTACAAGTGGAGTAAAGGGCTCAAACTCGCCGGAAAAGAACCGGCGTATGGCAAGGAAACCCGATCCGAAGACGTAACTCCGAGGCGCTTAACACGGGTAGTGGTGGAATAACACTTAAGAGTAAGGGAACGGAAAGCAGGTACACGCTTAAAAACGTAGGGGCCCAGCCTAGTACAAAACTGGCAAGAAGAATCAGGAGTGGTCCAGTTTCTCAGACCGAAAATTGAAGAAAAATCAGCATGGGAAGAATAAAAGAATAAGCAATTCCGGAAAAAGAGAACAAGATCTCTGGGATCACGAACTTTCAGACCATCCAGATCAAAATCGGACACCAGCCAGAATCAAACAAGACCAAAGACAACTTCAGCGAGCAGAGACACCGGACGCAACCTTTTATTGGAAAACTAGGGCGGTGATAGGGCCAAGACAACCAAAAGTTTCAGGCCAACCGGTGCCCGTAGAGCACTGAAGTACGGAAACCGTGTGGAATGTCTGGTTGTGGAGTTGCAATACTCAATGCGATCCCAGAGATGCTGCTCAGGGAGACCTATGAACACAGGGGTCTCAACACCACGGCGCGGTGTAATTCCAACCGTCCCGAAACCGCTTCGCCTCTTCGCGTGACTTCGAAAGGCGGTTCTCGCTAGCATGGGGGGGGCTTACCGGCGCCAAATCTACTAGGGGGAAACGAAACAAAGGCCACCGGCCGAAACAACATCCCCTACTTCGCAAGACGCAATTACCGGGGGGACGACTCACACGAACCCAGGACGAAAGGCGTCTTAGACAAGAAACATTCCGGCAAGTTTTTGGCCGGCCACTTTATAACGCAGCACGAGGGGGAACGCGGGGATAAGGGCTGAAAAAAAACAACTTGAGGAGCCGGGGAGTAGAGCGTCACGGAACAAATCAAATCCGAAGAGAAGGGGACAGTCTAATACCACCTCCGCAAACAACAAGGGATTCCGCAGTGGCGGCGAAAAAAAGTTTCAGTGACAGGCCGCCAATACAGCGCGACCAAATGGGGACCTGACGGGAGACGAGGAGGCTGCGAGGAAAATGACCGAGAGAGGGAAAAATCCCGACGGCGTTTCCCCCGGCAAGGGGCGACGGTCCGCAAAAGGGGGGGGGAAAAGGAGGGGGGGGGGGGGAATCAAGATCGGTAACCGGGAATCGGGCTCGGGGGTTGAACAGCTAAGAACGAAGAAAGAAACCTGGGAGGGAAAGCTCTAGAGAACAATAATTTGCATGGGACCCGAGCTTGGAGAGGTCGAGGGAAGGAAACAAGGACAGACGCACTGAAACGCCAAAGACAGGCATCAGCTCGATAACGCGAATGGGGCTTTCCGAACTGGCTGAAGATCAAAAAGACCACACTGCTGGACATCGAGTCATAAGGATAGGATAAAAAAGTCCCTGTTCCACCGGCTGGGGCGGGACTCAGTCCAAGGGCGAGATTTCGACCCTAGGAAAAAAAGGAAAAGGCGACAGGGGGACGAAAGGAGAAAATAAACTCACCGATGCTCTTCTAACAGCGAAGGGAAAACAGAAGGCCGGGGTCAACTGCAGGGCGAGGGGACTGAAACGAGCCGGACAGTGGGGCAAAATAAAAAGCAAGGAAACAGACGCCACAGGGAAACCCGACGTGCGGAAGGTGCAACCCCCAGTTTCCGCGGGGAACGGGGTCCACGCTACTTCTGAAGGGACAGGGACGAAATCGATAAAAAAACGGTCTTCCACTCATGTCATCTATGACTACGGGGGGGGGGAGGGGTGGTGATGGGTCCTTCCGGGGTAGATCAATGTTGCGGCCAAAATGAAAGAGAGAGGAAAAACTAAGCGTGGCAAAGGAAAGGGATCCGCCAACTGCGAAAATCAGTTGGGTCGATCTGTGGGCCAAAACGGCCCTGGGGGATGGGCAAGAAACAGCGGGAGTAGTGCCCAGGCCTTCAGTCCCAGTCTACCCTCAAGGGGAAAACGAAAGGAACGGAGGAACTGGTAGATTTTCGAAAAGTACAAAACAAGGAAGTGTGTTCCAAAACAAAAGGGGCAAGGGGGTGAGAATCAGCCCAGGCCTGTTCTCGGTTGACGGTAGAACCGAGGGAAGGGTAAAAAAATCGCCCGGAACGCAAAATACACGGGGGGCAGTTCGGTCGAGGAGGCCGGCGGCCGGGGGGAACAACCGAAAGACACACCGGTGGGAGGAAGAAGTCGTAATAAGAAAGGGGTGCTGGGAAGTCTCACCAAATTTTGGGGGCTGGCGCGGGGGGAAGGGGGGAATGGATGAAAACGGGGAAAGCGGTGCCCATTTGTGGAAACTTGCGCCGTGGGGGTGAAGGAAGAAAAGCAGCGGCTGTCCTCGGAATAAAAAGATGTCAGCCGGGAACCAAACTGATTCCGAAAATAAGGGGCCTGTAAAAGGAGGCGGCAAGGGATAAGGAATCCCGAGCCCTCAAGGGAGGTGTTCCCGAAGGGGGGGTAAACAGTGCGCCAGCTGAATCTAGAAGAAAAAAAAAACAAACGGTGAGAAAAAGAGAGTGAGGAACGCAGGTCAAAAAAAACTACGAACGATGAGCGGTAACGAACGAAGGGCGCTCAGCCTGTAACAGCGAAAATGTGGATTTGGGGGGAGGTGCAGTTGGGGCGGCACCCCCAACAAAGATGCAGGAAACACGGCGGAGGCAAACCCGCGGCAGGGGGACAATTAGAAAAAAGGGCCAAGGAAAGACGAAGACCCGAAAGGTACAAAAGTGGGGCACCCGACCGAAGACGGGGGGGAAAGGAGCACTCAGGGGGTGAGGGAAGGTGCACCGGAAACACGAAAAAAAATACTCGACACGCGCGAATCGATCACACTTCATGTAAATAAAAACATCGCAGGTCGACAAGCAAGTAGCATGGCCACCCATACGAGGGGGAGGGCATCCGCCACGACGAAAGTGTGAGGGAAGACCAAAAGGAAGAACGGGACTGGAACGAAGAAAAAAAGTCCATCTAAACTAAAGTTCAAGAACAAAGCCGTCCGTTCGGGGGGGGGTGTAAAAGGACGGAAAATGGGGCGACCAAAAAAAAAAAAGAAGCGGGAACCACAAGACAAGAAACCACAACGTTCCCGGAGGGACCCCAAAGATTCATGTTGGAGAAAGTCGAGATCACCCTGGGGGACCCAAAAAAACAAAACGCCGCAAACAAAAAAGAAAAACGGAAAAAAAAAAGGAAACGGACAAATCAAGGGAATGGACGAAAGGGTCGTTAGTCAGGGAAACAAGAAACGCAGAAGGTGAGAGACACAAAAAACCGTAAGGTCCGCGGAGAACAGTTACTGCGCTGCAGACAAGGGGCGGGACCAGCAAGACCACCATAACCGCCAGTCTTCCCAAAACCCCGGGCAAGGAAAAAAGCAATCGCTTGAGGATAAAGACACACAGCGGGGGGCTCCAATGACGGTACATTCTCTCATTTAACTAACCTCAACGCCGGAAGACCAAAAGGGCAAAACCACACTTTTTAAGGCTCCACAGGGGGAATGAGGCGAGCAAAAGTAAACAGAGGTGGGCTCCACAACAATGTCGATGGGGTTCGCAGTCGACGGACAAGAAAAGCCAAAAAAGAAAAAAAGCGAGAAAAAAAAAACGGCAGTAGAGTGTAACTCGGCGTCAGGTGCGGCGGACAAACACGAACAACGCCTCCAACCGCCAATCGAGGCCTGCAAAAAGGTGGCAAAAAAAAAAACGAGCTGCAAAATGAACAGGGCTGAGTGCAAAGAAGAGGGCTGGACCCACGTCCAAATCCAAGAAAACCATGCGAAAGAGGCGGTGGAAATCTCCAACCACAACCCTCAACGTGCCTATAAAAAATCGTCGAGCCGGTACCGAGGTTGGGGAGGGGGAAAAGGGCCACGGTGGCTCCTCAAATTCCCGCCAGAAACCAGCTGGGGACGTCGGTAGTGCGTCGTCGGAGGGAACGGGGCGCCCAGGGGAAAAAGGAAAAAATCCGGCGTCCCAACAGCGGGCTCGGGGAGAGGAAATATTAAAAACAAAGAGGGGGAAGATGGTCCGAATGGTAGACAACGAGGGCCGCTCAGAGGGAAGCCGGGGACGGAACTTTGGGAGGACGCCGAGAAAACCGACTTTAAAACAAAAAAAGGCTCAAACACGAACACCACAGAGGAACCGATCGCTGAAATGAAGAAAAGCCGGGGTCAACACGGGGGAAGGACCTGTCCCGAAAAAAAGCAGAGCCGGGCTGTGTGGCCGAACCGGGAAAAATGGGGGGAAAGACAAAGGGAAGATGGGGCCTAAAAAACGGTACTCCAACTGGCGGGGGCCACGGGAAAAAAAGGACTGCCAATCAACCGCGCGATTAGAAGAATCCCTGCAAATGGTAAAGAACGAAAAAAGAATGGTCTAGCAAGAACTCGATACTGCCTGCAGAAAAACTGGAACCCGATGTTAACACGGTGAGGCCTCACAGCAGCCTCCGGAACAAAAAATCGAGCAAACTAACGGCGGGGGGTGGGGCTTTCAGAAAAAAACGAAGAATACGAGAGGGTAATTGGACGAGAAAAGGGAGAGGGGTAAATCCGTGAGTTTACTGGAGGGGATCAGCTCAATAACATCTGACCTGTGGGCGTCACAAAGAATTTATCACAAAATCAGGCAACGGCTCGGATAAGAGAGGAGAATACCATGACGGGAAAGCGTGAAAAGAGGGTCCCGTCTAGCGAACCACAGCCCCGAAAGCGACAATTGGTCGGAACACCGGGGTAAGAGGTCAAGCCGTACAGAGGGAAAGGTAATCAACGGCCAGCACGAAGGCGAGGACGAAATCGCAATTACGCAGAATATTACGGCCGGGTAACTAAGGGAGACGAAGCTTGCCAAGGACAATATCAGAAAAAACAACCTGTGAAAAGAGAAAGAAAAAGGATAATACTTATACTCACAGAAAGGGAAACGTAAAAGTTCCAAGATCATCTTCGGCCGAAGAACCTAAGAAAAAGGGCAAAGTTCCAGAATCCCCATCTACTGAAAGCAGGACTCAAAAAAAGAGCCGCCAGCACCTCAAGGGAAAAATGCTCAGGCTGGGAATTATCGGGGAAAAGAAGGAAGAAGGCCGAGGTGAAACGAATACAAAAGCAGACACAGATGGGAACAGGGGGAAAGTCCAATGACCGCACCCAGAAAAAAAACAGCGAAGAGAGATGGAGAACACCGAACCTAAAAAACAAGACAGCTTGCTCACCCCAGAAACCGGGTAAAGGGATTGAAGCGGGGGTGACGCCGACAAAAATCAACAGTAGAAGGAAAGCTCTTGACCAAAACCCCGGTGGTCACTAATTGAAAAAAAAATGGGGAGAGGGGGAGACTCTACTCCCACAACGGAACAAAACACGGTCCCTGGAGCGGCTATAGGCTGGGTTCTGAGGGCAGCGGGAAGATAACGCAACGGGGTACGGTAGGTCAATCTCGATTCGAGGAAAGGAGCGGTCAAGACACACAACAAACGCCTAAGCCCATGCAAAGAAAGGCCGAAAAACACAGGATGGAGGGCTCATTAGCAGGCGGAACGATGGTGAAAGGCCGTGAAAGGCTCGGAACCTGAAAGGGGAGGGAAGGGGGAGAGGGCCAACGGAAACCAGATCCTAAGATGGGAAAACCCTACCAGAAAGACTCGATGCAGAAAACCTAAGACAAGAATCCCAAGAAAAGAATCAAGGGGGGGGCGGACAGCACTCGTCCAAACGTAAGGAAAAAACCAAAAGACGATAACGAGATGAAAAAAGGGATGCGGAGGGAGGGGAAGCGCGGCGAAAAAACGTTGAAATCCTTTGGTTAGGAAAGGCTCCGACGAGTCCGCTTAGACGGAGGGGGGTGTGGTCGGAGACCTGAAAGGAAAAAAAGGGGGGGGGGGGGGTAAAACTGTATGAACATGGGGGAAAGACAGCGAACAAAGACCCTGATGAGGATCGCGAGCAAAGGAAGGGTCCGAGATGCCGGGGGTGTAATCGTCAGAGAACGGTGGGGAAAACACGCCTTTAAACACAGCAAAACAAACCACAATCTGTGACCGACGATTCAAAAGAAAAAAAATGGGGACACTACAAGGAAAAGCGCAAGTCAACGAAAGACGCCCCTGACCGCCCGAAATGTGTCAAAAAAAAGGGGGGCACGACGGGGCACAACGGTACGGGCGAAAAAAAGGATGGGGGGGAACACGAAGACACGCCAGTAACCGAGCACGAAAAGGAATGCATCAAGACGTAGGCGGCTACTCCACCGGTAAAAAGAGCACAGCATCCGGACAAGGAAAGACGAAGGTGCCAAGGAGCTAGAAAAGGATTCGGAACGACACAAAAGACTTGGGGGGTGGGGCGGGAGGAGGGAAACCCGTGCGAAAGGGGGGGGAAAAACGAAGGACGGAGGGGACCAAAGGGAAACGGGGGGTCAGGGGGGTTTTCCTCTGCGGAAAGCGCGAAAAGGTGTGGGAGGGGGCACCAATCCGGGGGGGTGAAAAATACGAAAGGACGTCAAAAAAAAAAAAAAGAGGAGGCCTAGTGACGCTTAAGGGAAGGGGGAAAAAAGCAGACTCCGCCGAAAAAAAAAACAGGGGACTGTCAAACACCAAAAGCCCGGCCACCCTTTGGGGATGACAAGCAGGAGTAGAAAAGAAGGTGCACCGGGACCAGGCAGTGCTTAAACAGGACGGGACACGCAGGGGAGCCGGGGACCGTGCACCAAACCAAGAAACAACAAGAGGGCCACGGGGGTGCCGCGACATCGAAAGGGAGCGAAAGTAGCAAAAGTTAGGGATCTGCGAAGGAGTGAAGGATGTAGGGCCGCTAGTGTAACAGGAGTTGTTCACAGAACTTCGTCTCAAGGGGAAAGAAACCGGGTAAACTTCGGCGATTCTAGTGGGAAATCTTAGAAGGGACTGGGGGACCACAGGGAAAAAGAAAGGGAAAAAAAAGGGGGGAAAAAAGGTTAGAACACTGGCGCCCAGCCCTGTAGAAAGAGGAGTGGGGGTACAAGCGCGAGAGGACGCGTGAGAAAATAGCCCGCCGAACCGGAAGGGTTCCCGGAATGAAGGGAAAATCACCGAGGACTCCCTAAAATCAAAAAAACGAAAGGGAAGAGAGTCTGCAAAAAGGAGGACACGTAGGGGCGGATTCAAGGGCAACCCGGGGACTCCAAAAAAAATCAGAAAGGAAAAATAGAAAGGTGGTCCGCATTTTGTTGACAGAGAAGGGTCCACGACCTGACAAAAGATCGGCACAACGACAGCAAGTGCACGATGGAAAATCATGAAAGACATCGCGGAAAAGCAGTACAAATTGGCAGAAAAACGACGCACCCAAAGGAAAAAACGGTCAAATGATGAGAAAACGCCTCAGCCACGAAGAAACGGCGAAAAAAGAAATCAAAACAAGCTAGTACGACCCGACCGCGAGGAACAGGGCAAGAGGTAACCCCCCGCTGGGAAAAAAAATGGACGATTGGTGAACACGAGACAGAGGGAAGATCCACGAGAAAACGCGTACTTGGAAGGCAAAGGAGCGAAACTACTGAGAGATTGGAAGCAAAAAAAAAAAAAAGGGCCGCACAAAAAGTAGAGGTGACTTGCGGGAGTTCTCAAGGGACAAAAAAACCCGTTGAGATGTAGGATCGGCAGGTTGGGGGGCGACATAGAGGAAAAGCAGGAATGTGTCCCCTACACCCCAACACCCAGCAACACGAAAGGAATACGGGTGAAAAGAAAACGAAAACACAAACGCTACAACAAAACAGGGGAACGAAGGAGTGAGGGCAAGACCGTGAAAAAAAAATTAAAGAAACGAACGCCGCTGAACAAGGAAGGAAAAGATCCTAATGGACGCCTCATGGGGGGCAACATCGCAAAAGCGCGGGGGCAAAAAGGCCACAGATGAGGGAGGGGAAACAAAATGAAAAAAAAATCCAGGGGGAGTGACGGATCACCACCGACTGGCGCTAGGCCGTCCGCGGGAACAGGAAAGAAGGTCGGGGGGCCGAAAACAAAAAGCCGCCGTCGACGGGTGAAAAAAAAACCTGAAAAACCCTGCGTGTGATAAGTCGGGAAGGCCTCAATCAAAGGCCAGCAAAGCGTGGAAGGGGGCTAACAACAGGGGGGGCTTCGCAAAGCGAGGAAAACAGCCAAAGAATCGGGCGCGCCGGCCAACACACTTTGGGCGAGGGACACACTCGGGGAGACGTGGAATAAGATCAACTCGAAAACACCCACGACGGAAAGGCAGTAGTGGCCTCAAACGAGCGGAGAGACCCAAAAGTGGTCCGAGCAAAGGGGGACCACGGAGCAGGAAGTCCCTGTTACAACCAAAGAAGCCAGGTGAGAGAACCAAGAAACACCTCCCCGTAAAAGCGGAAAAGAGAGACACAATCTCGATGACGAGGTTTGCAGCACCAAGACCTCAGGATCCAATCCGAACTGGAAAGGAAAACGGAAGGGAAGCACTAAACGGGCCGAGGTAACCCACAAGGAAGGAAGAAGGGATTAAGTACCGCAAACAAAACGACAAGATTTCGTAAAGGGCTTCCAACTCCAGAGGACGATTGAAAGAAGCCCGTTAAAACCGGACGAACATGACGGCGACGCAAATAAAAAAGGACGCCCAGAACCCGGAAAAAGCCCGAAAAAAGGGGTGAAAAAGATAATTGTGCGACAATTCCAAAAGTAAAGGGGTGACACAAAACACCATCTGGCCGTACGTGACAAAACACATCCAAGTAATCTAACCTGTGGTCCGCGTCGAGTACCTTGTACCAACCATAGTACTTGGGTGGTGCCCGGTCGCGTGTCAAACGAAAAAACAGATAAGGAAGGGAGAAAAGCATGGGCCTACATTTCACCACAGCCTCGACCGCCACAAGAAAACAGGGTACACCGAGGAGGGGAGATGGAGCCGGAAGAAAGGGTGCACTCCTCCTAGTCTGTAGACTCCTGCCGGAAAAAAAGGTGGGGGAAAAAATCAAGAGGTGTAGAAACCGAGAGACAACCTTCCCGCCCGGGCACCGAAACGGGAACAAAAAAGAGGGAACAAAGGTCGCTCCAGGAAAAAGGAAAAAACCACGCTCGGAAGATAGAAAAAAAAACATACCCAAAGCCGGGGAATGTGCCAACCACACCGCACCCAATTCTCACCAATCCTTAGAACCTTTTACTGCAGGGGAGAGCATCATTGTGCTCAACGGTGGGGGTCGTCGGGCCAAAAAAAAGCCACATCCTAATGTTTCGCAGTGGACAGGGCGGAACGTTTTCGTCAACGAAGTGAGGGGGGGAATACGAGGGCACTGCTGGTAAGGTAGGGCAAAGGAAGGCAAGGTCGAGGCCTAGAAAGAGATACACGACCAAAAAAAAAGGCGGGTACGAGCTGGGTAGGAAAAGAAGGGTAAAAACGGAAACGCGCCAGGTAAAGGGTAAGGTGCATCCAAATGAAAGGGGCCCAAAAGAGAAACGTTAGCGGAGTAAGGAAATATAATGAGTTTGGCGGTTACTCATAACAAAGGGGAAACTGCGGGAGGGGACACGACAAAACGGCACACTTCCCTCCGGAAAAAAAAAAAAACGGAAGGAAAAGGGGAAAAAGAGGATGCGGTGGGGAAAGCGTCCGGGGTGCCAAGGGGGACCAGTAGCAAACGGGCGGATTCGTAAAAACTACTAGTCGATCACAAACGCAAGTCGCCTGGCCACTTTTTCGATGAAGACAACTGATAACAAACGGAAAAGGTGACGGTAGGTTAAAAGCGGGGAAGAAGACCAAAAGAGGAAGAAAGACCAGGCTGGTCGCTGCCGACGAAGGACCAGAAGAAGGATGTGGGAAACAGCGAACTCAAAAGCAAATCCTCACACAGCAAAGGGAACGGACACTCCCAAAGAAACAACGAAGGAGGACTGCAAGAACGCATCCGACCGGCTCGGGGGGTTAGACTAGAAATGATACACCCGCCATGTTTCCCACACTTACAGGGGTCTTCAAAAATGAAACGCAGTATCAAGGACAGCGAGGGAGAAAGAAGAATCGGAAGGTTGGGGCGCCTCAGGGAGAAACCCCGTGTTCAAGCTCGTGCCGGTCAAAGTAGACACTCGCGTTATCAAAAGGGGACAAATCGAACGGGGTAAACATAAAAGCACTGGCCCGGAGCGGGGGGAAAATCGGGGTTTCCGGACTTCGGCTCGTCCTCTTCGAAAAGTCATACCGAAGGGGGAAAACTCCGATGGTGATGGTTAAACTATAAAAACAATGGCCACAAAAGAACAATAGGTCCAATACCTACTGCTCAACAACTCAGAATACATTTAATCGACCAAGACGGTAAATACAAACCACAAAATTCTGGCCAAATGAACTAAAAAACAAACGATGGGTGGAAACCCAAGGATCGAGTAAAGGTGTTGATCAGACAATCGATGTTTTTTCTCAACCGGATTTAGTTCTAGCCGAGAAAGCTAATATCGATGGCCTAAACCGAAGAGAAAGACCATAGGGAAAAAAGGGAAAGGAAAAAAAAAGGGAACCCGATATATCTAGAATGGACGGCCCCTAAACTCTCACCCGGAGAACTACCGACCGGACTCTAGGAAAAGAGTAACGAGCGACTGAGAGAGCTGAAAAAAGGGAGGGGAATCAGAACCCACAAACCCGGGACGAGAAGGATTTTGACCCAGGGACAGAAAAGGTGGGGGGGCACATCCGTATCGACGGTTGGGGACCAGAATATGGTGTGGCGACGCAAGCGACGCCCGGGCAATGGCGAACAGGGAAGAGTCCAAGCGGAAGCCAGAGGAAAAAAAGGGGGCGAAAAAATCCCATTACGGCAGGGGGTTAGACGCCAGGTGGTTACACAGAAAAAGTTGAAAGTCACCCAAGAAAAAAAGTTAAACCAAAAGTCTAAAGTCGCCAATCAGGTGGGAGCGACTGAACCGAAAAAAGTATTGAGTTTCTACTTGGGGACCAAACGGACCGCCGTTTTTCTTATGGGTGAAAAACTAAAGGTGCAGAAAACTGCAGAGGAATTTTACCGAGGAAGGACTTAAAGCGAAAAGCAGCCTCCAATCCAGGCTGCAAACTATAATTTCAAGGAAGACGGTCAGGGCACGCAACCGGCTTGCCAATGGTCTCCGAAAGGGGAAAGCCCCCAATATCGCCATTGGGCCACAATGGGTGGGCGCAGTAAAACTTCCGCCACTGTTTGAAGGAACACCGGCGAAGAAGGGACTGATCGCGGGGGGGAAAGTTGATAAACTGCCTTCAAACGCAAAGAGAGGGTGGGTTGGGAGGGCACAAGCACCCGGGTAGAAGGGCAACAGCCGGTACAAAGAATACCAAACCATAAAAACGATAAACAGAGAACTGGGCCCCGGGCGAAAAATCAGGAAACATAACGAGAAAAAAAAATAGAAAAAGAGGGGGGGAAGATTGCCCAACCCGGGCCACGGCAAATTGGGGGGCAAACCAGAGTAATTACCGGGAAGGAAGGGGGGAAACAGTAAAACCCCCGTGCGTGGGACACGTATAAGGTCGATAGGACGAGTCCAAACCCAGCCAAAAATAAGCCCTGGGTCAGAAAAAAAACATTTCCAAATGAGGGGAAGCCAGGTAGAAGTTTTTCGCAAAGCCCCCTCGGGAGCCCCTGTTTCCTTCAATGGGTGAAAACTTGGATAAATGGCTTGACGTGGAGGTGACACATCCCAACACGAGTTGTGTGCAAAACAGTCGCCAAAGAGGGGAGAACCAACCAACTTGGTACTTGCGACGGCACGAGTATCTTGGTAATCAAAGGGGAACAAAAACACAGGCAATGTGGGGAAGCGGAGCTCGACATGCAAATGTTCGATAACACCCGGAACAAAAAAGGAAGGCCATCGCTGGGACAAGGACCGAGCAGCAACGGGACAAATCCAAAACTCCGACGCCTAGGTTCCACTAGGAAATGAGAAACTACAACAACAATGTATGTGAAGGAAAAAAAGAGGGGAAAGAAAAAACCTTAACACTATATTCTCGGTTAATTCACTATCAAGAAAAACACAAACGGAGAGTGGGGGACAAGCATGCCTGTACAAGGGTCCGGGGCAGGGGGGGGTAAGAGAAATGGTCAGATGCGGCGGGGGTACAACAACACCAAAAAAAGGGGCCAACAGAAAAAAGGGGACAGATCTAGCTAACCGGGGAAAAAAAAGTGGGAGCTAAAACGGGAAAAATCGGCGGAAAGAGAAGGAGGAAAGAAGGGTCTAGCCAAAGGGGAAATCAAAGGCCGCCCCGAAAAAAAAAAAAAGCTTCGCCAGGGAAAGGGGGGGAAGGGGCTGTGTTTGATTATCCCGATACTTGTAGAATGAACGGAGTAAGAAACTGGAGAAGGCACGCAGGGGGTCAACCTCAAAAAGAGCTGGAAGAAAAAAAAAAGACGGAAGGGGGGCCGAAGGGACGAAACACTGATAGCACTGCATAAAAATTCAAATGAGCACACAGGAGGAAAGGAAGAGAGTCTCATGTTTTACGGAACGTCGGATAAACCTTGCGAAACACAAAAAAAAAACAACAAGTGAAAAATGAGGAAGAAGGGAAAAAACAACCGGCGATCTCATGACCTCGTAAGGGGAGGGGAGGTAACCTGCCTCGCAGACGAAAGGTGGAGCAAGCCCACCGCGGGGGGGGAAAAGGGCACAAAATCGTTGGAACAAGGACCAAAGAAACTTGGCTCGGGAGACAGGAACACAAACAGGTCAAATGAACGCCGGAAAAGATGAAATCATGGAAGGGGGAGGAGAAGGAGCGGGACACCCGTCCTCCCGGTTACGGAAAAAAAAAACTTCGAGAAACATCGCGGACGGACGCGGACAGAAAACAGGGCACCGAACGACAAAAGGGGCAGTACAGGTTCGGGCCAGGAACAAGAGGAAACACTGAATTCGACCGAGGGGAAACAGCATACCGGAGGGCAACCGGCTAAAAATGTAATCTGGGACGAGGGAAAAAAGCGAGACCTCTCCCACGAAAATCGGCGGCCTGGGGAATGGGGCTCAACGAGCACTGCGGGGGGCTCGGACGCAAGGAAAAAAGTGAAAGAGGGAAGGGGAACAGTTCAGGATACGGTGAAAGAAACCCAAAAAAAAATAACGCAAGTCAGAAATGAAAATCAAGCGAGACACGGGCCTAAAGCCCTACGAGAAGAAAAATGCTCTCAAGTAAGGGAAAGCCCTCACTTAAGGAAGGGAAACGTGGTAGGGGGAGAACGGCAGGTTGAAATTACGACGCCAGACAAAAGG
>Ga0179593_1436178_pt1 | contig 13872 bp, 22 predicted proteins | sample CZODoug2_1_08_16_FD_185931 | JGI IMG/M metagenome (GOLD analysis project Ga0179593, IMG submission 185931) | Vadose zone soil fungal communities from Angelo Coast Range Reserve, California, USA - CZODoug2_1_08_16fungal (PacBio error correction) | ecosystem: Environmental > Terrestrial > Soil >...
TTCCACTAGAGATGTTTAAAAGAGGATATGGAATGAGGAAAGGAGGACTTAAAATTTCATTGAACGGAATACATCTGAGAATGAGTAGTAGGCACACGAATAAGAGAATCGAAAAGACGGATATCTCCTGCGACGAAAATAGTACCCTATTTGGAGAAGGGTGGAAGCAGTCATAGGCAAAGAGTGTAGGGAGAAAGGGAAAGAGGGATCTCAAAGAAGATACATGAGAGTTGGATGATAGACGTCAGCTATTAAAAATTAGGGCGTGAGATTGCGGTAATGAAAGACCATGGAGTACAGAGGGAATTCGAGGACGTAAGAAAGGTCACTGCACGAATGCAGTCGGGTAGAAGGGAAAGGTCCGATCTAGGTCAAATGGGAGAGTAGGACTTTGCGCCATGTTCCTTCATAGGAGAAAGAGAAAGAGGAGGGTCGACAAAAGACTGCGAAGGGGCAAAACCCTGGGAAAGAAAGGGGAGGGAACGTACTGGCATGATGAGAGCGAGGTCAAGATCAAAACGACGTCCTTCGGAGAAGAGCAATCACAGGTGAGCAGTAGAATGTCGTCGAAAAAAGCGTTCGGGAGTGTAGGAAAAATTGAAAGGGGGGTAGACGCAAAGAGAAGGAAACCGACCAAGGTTAGGAAAGAGCAATTTAACTACAAATTGACCACACGTGTATTGCAGAGGAGCAGGAGGGGGGGTCTGACGGAAGATGCAGGCTCATAGGGATGAACATCGACGCAAAGGTTGGAGACTTCTATCAGTCCGAGCCAGTCCCTGTAGCTTCGGTCTTCAAAATGGCACTAATCTCTCGAAATGAGGGGTTCCACGATATCCAGGAAAGAATAGAAACGGGGAAGGAGGGAGGGGAGCGTTAAAGAATGGCTTCTAAAATGGGGGAGTTACTCTACGGCGCTCCATAAGAGAAATCTATGGATTCGTAGTAAAAACGCAATCCTATTAAAATTTAAGAAGTTCTCAAGTGGAGGTAGGGGGGGGGGTGAGTAGAAGAGGGTGAGATTGGAGAGGGGGGACTTAGCTTGCCTATCCGAGGGGGTTAAGGGGGAACAAGTTAAAAGGAAGGGGGTATCGGCTTGGCGAGAAAAAATCCACCATCGATTGAGGAGAAAGGGATAGAGAGTCGAGAGAGAAATTGACAGATAGTAAGCGGAGAGACAGAATTATGCAAGATGGGGGAAAAAGAATAGCTCAGAAAGAGATCATAAAGCAAGATATCCTAGGGACGGAAAGACACGGAAAAAGGAAAGAGGAGCTGAGATCGGCCCAAAAAAAGCGGAAGACAAGGGCCCGTGAATCTCGAGGAATCAGGAATCCCAAATGGCTGCAGGCAAAAAGGCCTGGCTAATAGAGGAAATACAAAAGGAAATCGAGAAACTTTGGGGGGGATTGGAGAAGCTTAGGGAGCCAGGTAGAGCGACTGTGAGAACAGAAGGCTTTACAACGGTAGAGAGATCGATTAGAGTTTTGTTGAGCAAAAACGTGGAACCTCAGATAGGAAATTCAGACGCCGTACTCGGACAAAGGTCCTCGAGAAAACGAGAAGCAGGGAGAATATGTAAGCTGGAAGGAAAGTAAAGGAGGAATCCGTTTGTTGCAGGGAAACGACAAGAGACTTCGCAGTCCCAAGTCTGGATGAACGTATCGAGGCGGAACAGTGATAAGATGGGGTGGAAAGGAGTTGAAGGGCAGGAGTAAAATGTGGTATGGCATCAAGAGTTGGGCACCAAAAACATCTAGAGGAGGAGAGGAAAAAGGCCTGGAAGACGGACAACTCTTTGCAGGTCCTGCCTCTGAGTTCTCATCGGGGGGGGGTGGACTCGATGAAAGAGCGGGAGGTCTATAGTAGAAGGGTAGAGGGAGGACTCGCCAACATAATGAAAGTTGAAGAGGGTTGACGTAACCGATGGGCGAAAAAGAAAAAGCAGAAGAGGAATATCGAACGGAAGAGTTATGGGGGGTAATCAGGGAGGTGGAAACACGGAAGAAGACTACTCGAGGAAGAGAATAAAGAGAGAATGAGACCTGGGCAGGGGGAGAATAGTGCTTCATTCCCGTTTGTGAGGAGGGAAAATAAAAACTCCCAACAACAGTCGTTTAGATAACTATCTTCGTAGTTTTTTAATGAGAGCAAGAATTTAATGAAGAGGAATGAATCGGCTCTGAAATAAAGGGAGTCAGCGCGGAAAAAAGCGGTGAAACATGGGGTCGTTAGGTGAAACCACATTTGTTAGGGAATTAAAAACGGGTTTGAAGGGTGGGGGAAAACCGCAATGGGAGGCACAGGGATCACTCCCCCAAAGGGAGGAAATTTGGGTCTAAAGGCATGTATTTAGGGTCATCAAATTTTCAAAAAAGAACATTGTAATGGCTCAAAAGGGTGGAGTTGAGGTAGACAATGGAAAGGGGTAATCGGTGGTACAGAGAGATAATGCGGTTTCTGAACGCAAAAGCATCACACTGGGAAATTTATAAGGGGGTGGTGAATATGTATCTTTAAATAAATCTATGTTGAGAAGGAAACAGGGGGGTCCTTGTTAGAAAGGAGTAAATTACCATCATGGACGAGAAAGATGACACTAGAAGACCCGTTCTCTTAACAAAGAAAAAAAAGAAAAGATGAGACTTATCGTCACAATGATGGGAGAGACGATTCTTCTACAATTAAATCTGTAGTTTTTGAAAGGCTTCAGGAAAAGCAGAATCAAGAAAAGGGGGATGTCGGGGGAAAGAAGAAGAGATGGGGGAAGAAACGCGATACTCAGTAGAGCGAATAGGACAAGGTCGGAGAGAAAAGTCTTAGTATAAGACTCTATGAAGGCAAAAAGCAAGTAACCGGAGAGAATAATACATGGTCATAGAAGCTAGTCCCTTTCAAGATGTAATTTGTTGCAGGAGGAAAGACATATGGATAGCGTTAGCGAAGGAGGATCAAGGCTGTCACGGAATTAGTTTTTCGCCACGAAAAATGGGGGTCCAAAAAGTCTCTTAACCTAAGGAGCAAGAGATGATAGTAAGAAGGAAATTAGCAAGGGCGGAAAAGGCGAAGGACGTAGTACGTTTCGTGAGGTTAAAGGAAAGAATGGTTAAAAGGAAGATTGTGTCTAAAAAGATAGGATAACAAAGACCTAAGCGATATGGTATGAGACTACTCCAGAGGAATATAAAGCTGCAAGCTGACGGAGTCGCAGAACACGTGTGTGTCAAAGAATCATAGGGGAGAGAATTGTACCAAATTAATTGCAAATCGGGAGGGAAGCGGAGAGGAAAATCGGGTATAAAGGATGGGTGGCAAGTATGGATCCCCAGGTTGAAAGATTGTTATCAAGAGAGGGAAAATGAAAAAGACGTGGAAAGAAGAAAGTTTATAGAAATCATATCGGAGACGAGGCTGAAAAGGACAACTAAAAAAAGACTCAAAACGTAAAAGTACGTTAAAAGAGAAGAATTGTTGAGGGATGACTAGTCAAGAGGAAAAAAGAGGAATCGTAGAGGGAAAGGTCGACTTATCCATGGTAGCCTGTAGAAAAGAGAAGGGAGAAAATATAAAGGAGGATTGAAGGAATTCAATTCAGGCTGATGTTGGAAATCTCCAAAAGAAAGGGCGGTAGCTAATCTCAGCAAAAAAGTATTAGAAAAAGAAAGAGAGAGAGCAGATACCAAGGGAGGGTGACTCAGACATGGTAAAGAGAGGGTATGAAGGGGGATACATATAGGCGTCTTTTCTCAATCTAAAGGAGTCTACAGATGCGAAAAGAAAGCGGAATCCAAAGGCTACCTGAAGAGGAGGCTTTATACAGGACTTTCCTATTCATTACCAATATGTAAGAGAGGTGGGTTAAAGAGAAGGTGAAAAAAAAGTGTTGTCGGGAGAGAGGGGGGTGGTTTGGTGTTTCTAGCGAGAGGTGGAGGAGTGTGATAGGAGAGGAAAAAAAAAGAGTGTTCCAGGCGGGTGTCCAAAGAGAGACAAGAGAAAGCGGGGGAAAAAAGGGCACTGGGGCCCAACTAATAAAAGAAAGATAAAACACTAGAAGCGAGCGAGTACCAGGAAGGAAGTGGAGAGACCAGAGGAGGGGCAAAATATAGAGGGCTTCTTCAGGAGGAAGATAGAAGAGAATTACTTAGGGCAATGAATCTCGAGAGTTCTTGTGGAGAAGTGAAGGGCTCCAAGGTGACGACGGCGATTCCCGACAGTTACTAGGGCGATTCCTCCAGGTGAGGGCCCGAGAAAAGAAAAGACGATAATTCGATAGTGGTTTGTAGGGGGGAGCGTCTGGGAGATGGCCCAGGGTTGAGGAAAAAAAAAACGAACGTCACTGAGAAGGAGATCTCGAGACGACGTCGGCAATCGATTCCCAAAGGAAGAGGTGCCAGAAGATCGAAGCTATTTACGGCGCAACAATGCGTTAGGGCGGGCTTGGAGGCGTCTCAAAAAGAAGGGAGCTCCAGAGGAAAGAGAGAGAGAGAGCTTCGGTGTACGTCATATCAGGAAGTCTGCAAGTCGTTGAGGGGAGGTATGATGGGAGGACAGTCCAGTAAAAGGAATACATAGGCGAAATGACAAGTCCTGCGGCTTTTCTAAGAGACGAATTTAGGATGTGGCTGAGGCGGGGGGTCCGCAAAGAGGGGGCGGAGGGGGGGACTTTCTTCTTTAAAAAATTGCCACTGTGGGGGGGGGTGTTTTGTGGGGGGGGTTAGAAGAATGGGTGGGGGGTGTGATGGGTGGGGGTGAGGGGGGTTTGGGGGGGTGTGTGGGTTGGCGGGGATGATCAAGAAAATTAAACTTTTTGCAAGCCCAATACCCTCTTGGATAGATGGAAAAATTCTAAACAAACCCTGAGGAATCACTAAAAAAGGAGGTGGAGGTCAAGAAAAATAGTATGAACAGATGAAACTAACAGTGGCGTAAGATAGAAACACTACGTTCATAAGGGAGGGGAGAGAGAGTATAATACCAGGAATGGAGAAGGAACATTAGGAAAGGGGAAGGGAAGACCAACGTTCGAGTTGAGTGGATCATAAAAAACACCCCGACATAAATTCAAAAATGAAGTTTTTTGATTCTTCCAGGTGTTAACCTAGAAAGAACGTAGCAAGGGGGTTTTGCATCATCCTAGCGATTGAGGAAGTCCCTATTTCAGGAAAGGAAAATGTAGAGAAGCTAAAAACTGTCATATAGTGGAGGGGGGAACTACTCCGGCAATGTGGTTGGGGCGTGGATTCCCGGACGGTTCTAAGAAGGGAATGGAGAGCCATTTAATTAGAAGGAGGATTTGAGCAGTGTCAATAGGATTGGGAGGAGTGGGGTTCCACCGACCTGTTGGGATGACCGAAAATAAGGGAGGGAGTAGGGAAGGCTTCGTAGTAGAGGAGATAGTTGAAGAAAACAGCGCTGGCATCTTAAACTGAAGGTTGGGGGGAGAACTTCAGGAAAAAAAGAGAGTGGATCAGAGGAGACTGATACACGTTCGGGGACGAGAGAAAGAGCAAAACGAATGCGAACCTAGAGGGAAGGATGAAATTTTTAAGTAAGGGAAAAAGCTATATTAGAGCGGAGTAAAAAAAAAAAAATGTTTGGTGCCACGATGTGATGAAGCCGTTGAGCCTGCCATGATTAAAAACACCAGTAAAGTTCTAAATTGACTCATCCAAGGGAAGGCCAATATTGTTGTACTTTGCAGAAGGTATGGGTGGATGAAACGAAAAACAACCACTGAGATTAGAGAGGGATGGCACAGCACATTATAAGGGGGAGGAAAAGTGCGAGCGGGGAGGGAGAGAGTGTTGGAGGATCTTCTTGCGGGCCGGAGCGGAGGAGGGTGTCAGTGGGGGATAATAGATAGAGAAGGAGAGCCAGGGGTAAAATACCACTAGAATTGGAAAGAACAAAAGCGGCGATACTGCAATAGAGGGGTCCAGTCCACAAGGGGAGAGAGCTCAGTCAGGAGAAGGAAAGGAATGAGAGAAATAAGTTTTCTCAGGCCTGGGAGGGATGCGGCGAAGTCGACGGGGCTACACGATAGGGGTGACAGAGGCATTATCTGGTGGGCAATAAAAGCCACGCCTTCGTCTGTTGTGGGGTTTGCTTGAGGACAGCAAGTTATATGATGGAGATAAAGGGGTGGACTTGTCTCACATCGGGTTTCAGTTCCCCACTTATAGCAGCGGGGAGAGATACGCTCTGAGGAAGACGAGAAACTGAATGGGGGGAGTGCTATAAGAATCTCCTCGAAAAAAAGGCCGGAACTTGGGGGAAAATTATCCTTAGGAAAGATAAAGAAGCAAAAAGGGAGAAGGAGCAAAAAATCGGTCTGTCGAAATAAATACACCCCTCAAAGGAAAACTGGCCTTCAGTCTTTTGAAGGGTAGGGGATTGCTCGGAATAAGAAGGAGGTGACGATTGGGGGGGACAGTAGAAAAAAAAAAAGAAGACTAGGAGGAAGAAAGGAAGGGAAGAAATCTTAAACCGAGCTTTGAGTATCGTTGACTCTCTACGGTGGAGAAAGTCTGGGGACAGTAAGTCAAAGGAGATGAGGAAAGGATGAGATTCATCTTCCAAACCGTAGGGGGGGGTGGAAATTAGAAAAATTGAAGAAAGGGAGTAAGAAAAACACTCCACAGATATAGGATGAAGAACGGTGGATGGGTAATATGAGAGTGGCCACCGAGGAGGTTTACAGGTAAGTTATGTCTTACCTTTAAGTTGCTCACTCACTATCGGTAGATCAGAAGAGGTAGGAGGCTCCTGTAAAGGGAATAGTATAATTTGAGATGAAAAAGAGGAGCAATAATGACCCGCTAGACAAGAAAAATGAAAGGAATAGGGATTTTTGGCCACGGAGGAGGCGGGGTTGAGTTTCTACGCCGCGGAGAAGTAGAAAAGGAATTCAAGTCCAGGGGCCAAAAAGATCAGATAGGGAAGTGAAGAGACCCAAGAAGGCATGCTTGAAGCTGCAGGATCTGTCGAAAGGGAAGAAGTGCCAACGTCAATCGATAAAAAGGCCTAATTTGCTTAGTATAGGACAGAAGCTAGCAGAAGCGGTCTTGGATCGCGGGAAGGCAACAAAGGCGATTGTGAGAGGAGGCGTTCGATCAATTCTGACATAAAGGATACAGGGCCGGCTCACTCCAAGGAGGTGAAAAGTTGGACTGAAACCACTTTATCAAAGGAAGAGGAGGGAGAGAATAATCGCGGGAATGAGAGAAGCGGGTGGTGACGAGATAGGCATGCTGAGTTAAAAGAAAGGAAGGAGCGAGGGATATAGATCGCCCTTCTCCTCGGTGAAAAAAGGGCATCGTGGAATATATTCAAAAAAAAAGGAAGGGGAGAAGGGCACTATCGGATTTTCAAAAAGAGCATCTTCAAAAAGGAGGAAGGAAACATTTAGAAGAAGAGAGTCGAGGGAGATAAAAAAAAATCATCACCCATCATCGAAGATGAAGAGGAATTTGAAGATAAATCTATCTGAAGGGGGGCTTGGGGAGCAGTCAGAAAAAAATACAGAAAGGGGGGGGGAGGGAATAGCCTGAGAAAGGGAAAGGATTAGGGAAACGCATAGAACCGCCGGGGAGGAGAATAGGAAGGGATAGCCGATCGGGAAGGTGAGAATGAAAGAAAAGCGGTGCTTCAGAGAGGGTGGCGCAAAGTATCAAGAAGTCTGCAAGAGACTTCAGATGGTAAGGGGGGGAAGGAAGTCGAGGGGGGATGCGGATGACTTGGCAGGGAATGATCCTTAATAGAAAGATCCAGGCCGACGTGCCCCCAAAAAACGACAGAAAGGAAAAAAAGAGAGTAAAGTTAGGGGGAGGGGGGTGAAGAGGGAGAGGGAAAGAGGCTATCATTCCCGAGAAGAAAGACCGTATGGATCGCGGAAAGGCGGAAGAAGGGAAGCGTCGGATTATCACGAACGAAAAGTTCGGGGGAGGGTGGCACTGAGGGAGAGGGACTGAAAATAAGAAGTACAGAACCTGTAGCGGGGGACCAAGAGGCAACCACATGGGGGGAAGAAAAGAGAGGAGTGTGGTTGATGAAGGGATTAGTTTGTTTTCTTTCTTCTCCTTCCCAGGCAGGACTCAGGGATCAAGGTATCTCTAAGGGGGTGGGGGAAAGAGAAAAGAGAAGTCAGAGACCAGGACTAGCAAAGTTGGAAGGAAGTAAACACAGGGGAGAAAAAATTAAGACGGAGGAAAAAGAGGAATGCAAAAAGGGAACGTCAGGGAACAGGGGGGAGTACTCAGCAAGGGTTCAGCCAGGCTGATCAAGATGTGTAGAGAGGATACCCAGATAACTAGCTTTGATTAGGTAAAGGAAGGCAGGGAACGAAAGGAAGGGGGAAGAAAAGTTAGGTGGGGGGGGTAGTACAAGTTAGACAATGGGAAAAGTTTTGCGACTTGGTGCTCGAGAAGATGGGAATCGCCAGGAGAAGTGCCAAGATAGAGACTTTGGGGGAGTGAGCTCTTAGGCGAGAAAAAACTCGTGACGCGTGAATAGAGATGAGTAGGGAAAGGTCAAGAAAAGGGAGAAGAGCGGGCATAAACTAAGGGTAAGGCAAAAAAGACGAACAAAAGAGATAGAGAAAGAAAGGGAAAAGAGGGGAAGATGGCATTTAATCGGCAAAAAAAAAAACATGAGATCTGATATCGGCAAAATTAAACAGCTCTGAAAAAAAAGAGACTTATCCGAGAAGAAGGAGAGAAGCAAAAGAAGCTGAGAGGAAAATGAAGAGAGTTTAGAGCTATACGCAGAGAAGAGAAGAGCAAAATTTTTTTGACTGGGAGCCCCGTTATTGATAATCGCGCTCAGAAGTGTGAGAAAGAAAAGGTAAGTTAGAAGAAAAGAGAAATGAATTTGGGAAACACAAGGAAAATATACAGAAAGGTGAAGAAAACCTGATATGGTAAAAAGGTCTCTGGAAAGATGGCGAAGATTGGAAGCAATTGGGAGGAAGGATCTGGCATAACATCCGGGGTTGGTGGAGAGACACAAGGAAAAAAAGTCACTACAAGTATAGGATAGGCTTTTGAGAAGATGGTAGTCTTGAGGAAAGCGATCAAGGTTTGAGAATAACAGCGGGGCGGAAAAAATAAGAGTGGCGAAGAAGATGAAAAGGTAGTTGGAAAAACGAGTCGCGCACTGAGAGGGGATAGCTGGTTGTTAAAGAAAATAGCGGGCAAGGAAGGCGCTTGTAGCTTACAGAGCGAGTCTAGATGTGGGGACGCGGCGGCCTTCTCGAAAAAATCAATGAAGTTGCAAGAAGTTTTGAATGACCAGAATTGCGAAGAAAAAAAAAGCAGAAGACGAATACCCTACAGCACCTGAGTTGTTGAGAAGAATGGGGGAAAAAACGGTAGGGGACAAACCCCGTAAGTACAAATGAATCTAGAATGATCTCTATCAAAGACTTCCTGAAGACGTGGATGGGGACGAACAGAGGGAACGGAGGGAGACCCTTATACGGAAGAAAAGTGACACACCAAACACATTGCTTCAGGCAGACACGAAAAATTATTCTCAGTTGCCAGGAAAATTCGAAATAAACAGGAAGAACGAAGCGTAATCGGTATGACAAAACATCATCATAGAGAACGAAAAACATCCGGGGACTAGGGCGTAGAAAGTCGTTTAACCAGCCCTATTGGAAGGTAAGATGGTGGTGGGAGGACAGGACTAAGAGCAAGTAGACTACAGACAAGCCGCGCGGCGTTTTCTGCCCGCGCCAGACTGGGTAGCTACGAGAAGGGACAAGAAGGATAGACCCAAACACGCGTGTCGGTTACAACCTAAAAACAGGTGACTGAAAGGTCACGTAACCTCCACGTGAGGTTATCTTTTCGCAACCTTTGAAAGGACAACCATCGACGAAGTTTGTCTGGAAGGTCCCGCAGGGTGGGGGGCGCCTTTACCTTTAATCAAAAGGGGGGCTTTGGAGATGAAAGGGCCGTTAGAGTCAATTAAATTGAAATTTTAAACTCTCACAGCCACTAGCAAAGAACCTTTACAAAACTAATAACAACGCCAAGATTATTAATCGGGAAAGAAGTTAGAAAGAGGTATTGCTGAGAAGACGCCATGGCCTGGTATGGGGGGAGGATCTGTTCAAGCACTCGCTCAGTTACAAGATTGTCTAAAAAGAAAGAGATCGTCTAGGGAACTGCCATGCTGATGGCTCGAAAAAAGTAAGATGAGCCCTCTAGGTGAAACACAACGTTACAGATGAGGATAAGTTCAAGGTGACGAGATCGTGAATGGAGGCCATAGGGGGGGGGGGGTTGCGATCTGATCTAAAGGAGGAACGTAAGGGGGAAAGAAAGGGGGAATCCAGGGACGTATTCGTATTGGTCGGAACCCGAAAACTGGGGGAAAAATGCTAAGAAGAATTAATCGGGATTAGCCTCTACTTGAAGGAAGCATATCCCTTATTGGAGAATTGGCAAAAGGGGCTGAATTCTAGCAAATAGCTGCGGGATACAGAATGGCGAAACCGTGGCGGGGTTGCGAAAGAAAGATGATCGAGAAAGAAGATGCTAGTGGTCAAAGATCGACATAAGACGAGCTGAGAAGAAACGCCTTGCCGAACCTAAAGACAGAGGTGCAAGAAATCGTGAGCTTGTAACAAGGTTCAACTTCAAGAGGGGGGTGCAGCGCGTGTTATATTGTAGGGGGAGTGCGGAAAAGGCTGTACAGACGGGTAGCTGTAGATGGGACCAACGCTGGAAGCAGAGTGGTCGGAAAACAGATACACACGTAAAAAAGAGTGAGAAAGAGGAAAAACCCCCCCCCTGAACCTGAAAGTCTCTGAATAAGAAAAGGGAGGGGATTCGAAAAGCGCACGGAAAAGAGTAACTATGAAGGGAGAAGGGTTCCATCGTAGAACGTTCAACTCCTAGCACGGAGCGCGACCCTTGACGTCCCTCCGGAGCGGGGACGATCAACGAGAGTTCTATATCTAACACACAACGGAGGGGGAGGGGATAGCCCAGAAACGTTTAGAGCGCAATACAAGTATACCGTGGCCGGGCGTCTCGTTGGCCTACCGTGTACGGTAAGAAGGGGATGACGGAAAGCATCTAGAAGACTCGATCCAGAAGGTGTTCTAGGGGCTAGGCTGAAAGCATATTCGATTTTGAAGTGAGTTGAGGGTGCGAAGCGGAGGGTGTTGTTCGCTAGAATTACGCGTCTGGGATAGCGTATGGAAAAAGAGGTTTAAGCGATTGGGGAAGAGAAAAGACCTATCCTAAAAAAGCCATAAGCCCCAATAACAGCACCTTACGAATGCCATCTACGGCGAGAAAACAGAGGCGGGGAAATTGTACCAACATCGAAACGATCGATGCCACCCAGGCTGCCGAGAGGACGAGTCGGGAGAGAGAGAGATGGATGAGTCTACTCTATGGGTCGGGTAGGTGCACTGATCTTTCAAAACCTGCGGAGGTTCATTAATGAGAGGTTAAACAAACGTACGCATTATGAATAAGTTTCCGAAATTTCCCACAGCCGCTTACAAGACATCGAATTAGATTGAAAAGAGTATTGAAAGTGAAACAAAGGGGGGAAGAAGATCATTCTACTTTGGAACCTAGGCCCCGGCAGATTCTCCTGCGGAGAGGGGAGGGGAACCATTCACTATTGGAAACGATCGATAGAATGGTAGGACTGCTCAGAGGTACTTGGGATGGAAGGAGAATTAACTACGAGTGGACGAAAGAAGCCGTTAGTAAGATACGCGTCGTGACTCCAATGATAAACGAATCGATTGCTATCGGATGGGGAAGAAAGTCAAAAAAACGAGGCTCATTCCGTATTCCGCAGCAGTTTCAAAAAGTTTGGGGAAGAAGAGCTTCGGTGGCGTGATGGGAGGTGGTGTAAGACTGCTTTTTAAAGTTTTTCTGGCGAGGTGATTTGGCAATGGATGACGTCACCCGGAACAAGGTTTGCCAAGCGGCAAAAAGAAACAGAGGGGGAGAAGCGGGGGAAGATGCTACAAGCCACCAACCTGACGTAAAGTTCCGAAACCCCTGCATAAGAGCGGGAGGAAACCATAGTATCGAAAACAAGAAAGCCGAAAAGAAACAGAAACACTATTTGCAGAAATGAGGGGAAAATCGGAGGGGGGAGAGTAGATGGACTGATCCCACTTCTCGAGGAAGAGTCTGGGGGGCAAAAGGGGAGTTAAAATCTTTGTGCATATAAAAACCGAAAATAACCGGCATTACAAGAAGAAGGAAGAAAAGGGTAAAGAACACGATTTGAAAGACGAGAGATAAACGGGCAAAACCTGGAGGGCAAGTCAAATTTAGAGTGATGGGGTGAAAGTGGATGAGAAGGGAATTACAGTAGGGTGCAGCGAGAAAGGGAAAGGGATACAGAGGCATGAAGCAAGAACTGGAGCTTGGGAGGGTTGTGAGAGGTGGACCAGAAATCGCGCCATGCAGTGGGGGACCGGAGAACTCAGATGGGGGGGTTTTGCAGAAGAATCAGGACGGATGAGGGACTGTCGGTATTTCCATAAACGGGGAAACAATAAAATAAAAACTCTAGAGAGGGGGAGTACAACAGACTTTGGGGGGGGGGCTGCCTTACAATAAAAACCTGGGACGGGAAGGCAGCGAGTTGGGAGTAGTTCGGACAAAAAAATAAGAAAAAAAGAAAAAAGACTAGGCTCTGGTGTCGCGATGGATGGAGCATTCATTTATAACTTGAGGTACAAAAAAGACCTGGGCGGTGAACTCTACATAGAAGGGCCGGGGGGGAAAGTCAGAGATTGGAGTAGTGCTCAATTGATCCGTACAAGAGGGAAAGAGCATTAAGTTGGGAGGCACGAAGATGTGAAAAGCGTCGCATTCAGACGGCAGACAGAGAACTCATACAACGCGTGACAAAAAAGATCGCCATCAAAGATGACGAGGCGGGGAGAAATGACAGAAGGGATTCAGGAAATCGCCGTCGGACAGGGGGGGGGCCGCTGGGGGGTTACCAAATTAACCCTGAGGAAGACGGAAGGCTCTATAAGGGGGAGTAAGAGGAAAGAATAAGTTGGGGGGTTGGGGGGAATTGTCTTTCAGAGAAGACCGGTGCAGACGACGGGCCAAAGAAGTCAATAGTGCCCGGGGAAGAGGGGAACGGTCGGGGACTCTAATACCTTTCTAGTAGATAGCAGTGACACCGGAATCTCGGAAGGTGAGTGCGGGGGGGGGGCATAAATAAGAAATAGAAACATTCCTCCGTGACCCTGCCTGACCGTGGCAAACGGCTGAGGGACTACGAGAAGAATCCGGATACCAGTCCAAAATTGAGAGGAGAAGAAGTGGGATTTCCTAAGAATACAAAGAGGGGCTATCATATCTGAAAAACGAGCGCTTTTGCGGGTCCCGGCAGTAGCAATTCCCTCTCGGGGTTGGGAGAACTGGGAGGGGTTTGGAAGAAAAAGGACCTTCTTTCATTGGTTTGTTTGGGGCAGTCAGGAAGCGGGAGTGGAGGCACTAGGGGCGCGCATCTGGGTTGCGATTGATGTAGGGACTAACTCGGATAAGTGGGGTGGCAATCCGCTGGATTCACTGCTTGTTATTATCAGGAAAACCAACCAAATTGACCGAAGGAGGATAACAGTTCGCACGGCGAGGCGTGAGTGAGCGAGAAAGTAGTCTCCTCAAAGGCAAATGGGGAAAACGGTTAAAAAGAGGGTATCTTCAATGACCGAAGCCCCATGGGCGAGGTTCAACGACGGGAACAGTCAAATCAATCACTCTGTTAGTCAAGAAATTGATGGCTGGCAAGGGTGGGAATAGGGAAACAGGGGGGACTTGGGTCACGGGTCCTCTGGAAAGTCCATAGACCAGGGCTGGGAGAAAGAAA
>Ga0179593_1508263_pt1 | contig 13872 bp, 18 predicted proteins | sample CZODoug2_1_08_16_FD_185931 | JGI IMG/M metagenome (GOLD analysis project Ga0179593, IMG submission 185931) | Vadose zone soil fungal communities from Angelo Coast Range Reserve, California, USA - CZODoug2_1_08_16fungal (PacBio error correction) | ecosystem: Environmental > Terrestrial > Soil >...
TAAAATCTTCGGTGAAGACCGCGTAGGCAGAAGAAGACCCATCTCAGTGACTAGTACTGTAAGAAATCGTGGTCTTGCGAAAAAAGAGAATCGAAAGTTCCGGGGAACGGGGGGAGTGGAATCGTGCGCGGGTAGGGCGAAAAAAAAAAGAGACGTCTACTGGAACTGGAAAGGAGCTGGCTAATTTGGGAGAAACACGCGGACAGGAATGGGGGGAAGGAGAGGGAAGAAGCGACGTGAAAACGGAGTCAGGGGGCTATCGACGCCGTCAGAAGGTGGCCAAATCTGTTTTAGATCAGTACGGACAAGATGCTCCGTCGGTAGGAAGGGCAGGGACAAGAGAAAACCGCCACCAGAAACAATCAAACACCCAAGACCAAAAAAAAGAACAAACCCCCCAAAAAAAAAACGAAAAAAAAACACCCCCACAAGGGTTCCTGCGAAACGAAAGCGGAAAGGAGTATCGGAAAGAGGCATTATTCTTGCAGCCCGGCCTCCAGATCTAAGGCACGTTCCCAATTAGCGGGGGGGGTGAAGAATCAGCTAGGGTACTGAAAAGCGGTAGGAAATGGCGGGTGCGGGGCAGACATTAAGGGGGGGAATGGCAGGACCGGTCTAGGGTGACAAGGAGAGGACAATTTGGGTGGAGGGGGAAAAGAAAAATCAGGAAACGTCATCATCCTCGGAAGAAAGAAAAAACAGTGGACACCCATAACCAGGCGAAGGGGAGAAGGGGAGGACGGGGGAGTGCCCAAGAGAGGGGGAGGGAAGCCTCCGTACACAAACGTCAAGAACTAGGTGGGAAAAATGAAAAGAAAACGCGGACCTTGACCGGGGATTGCGAGTGGTTCCACGGGAGGGGCACGGAAGAACTAGAGTTCCATAGGCGAAAGAAGTGGGGGAGGCGGATTGAAAGCGCCGGAAGCAGAGAAAGATCTCCCAGTAAAGGCTTAAGGGCCACTCTAGGGGGGGATTCTTATCGGCAGAGGGCCCAAGGGGGGAGGGGGAAAAAGAGATTGAGGGAAAGGTAGAATGGAAAAAAAGTGTGATAAGGAAATAGTAAGAAAAACCTTCAGGTAATCGTACGAAAGAAGGACGGGTGGACAAGGAAAAAGGGGCAACAGCAGTCGGGAGGCGATGGCCGTACAAGAGGCCTCAACATTTTTTCAGCGGCCATCATAAAAAAAAGCTACTGTCAATAAGGGGAGATCTTCTACCGGTTGGAGAAGATAAAGGATCTTCACCAGAGCGACCGAAACGCTTCAAGGAGAGGCATAAGAACCTGCTCCAGTAGAAGAAAACTACGACCAAGGAAGAGGGGCTGGCTGCCCTAAAGTGCATAGAGTCCTGGCAAGGGGGGATCGCTTCTTCCGACGAATAGGAGCGAGCTAGTCTACCTTTATGTGAAAGGGGAAAATCGAAACGAGTTCCTCTACGAGCAAAATCAAATGGGGTCTTTTCTATAGCTTGAGGGGAGAAGGATGTTATCCACATAGATAGGGCGGGGCGTCGGGGGGCGTCTTTGAGGGACTGGGGGTGAAGAATCGGGTCTAAAGGGGGGGGGGGGGTCGGTCGGTTTCAAAAAAAACTCGCTGAGCGTTTTAAAACGCAGGGAGGGGTGGAGGAGGATTCTCAATCTCGGAACAGGGAACTCAGCGAGGGGATCGGAAGGACCGACATTTAGGCCAGCAACGGGAATGATTCGGAAGGGGGGAAGGAGGCAAGAATCTTGGAGAAAGATGTGCAGGAAAGTCCAACATTGGAAGGCAATGAAGAGAGGATAGAAGTTTACCTCAAGATTTGCTAGGAGAAAACTGCAAGAGATCTTCAGCATGAGGGAAAGGTCGAAAGGGACGGGGGAAAATGCAAACCCGTCAGAGGAGAACATAGAAAATCGTTCTCCTCATCTCTTCGGAGGGAAAGCTGTAGAAAGAAATATAGGAATCCTGTGATCAAAGCGCCGCAGCGTTTGAAGGACCTCTCTTTACGGAAGAGTTCGAAGCTCGGGGGAACGAATGAGGGGGCAAGAAACCGCAAGCCGATTCACGGCAGAAGGCTGGTGATAGGGGGGCGAAAAGAAACAAAAAGTATTATTGGGGAGAAAAGAGAAAGATCAGGGAAAACAAAACACAAGAGGCAGGGACGTTGAATGTGCCACGAGCGATAGAGCGTAACCCAGCGTTACACTAGGGCTGGAAAGTCCAAAACGGTCTTCTTCTGCGCGAAAAAAGGAGGAGGGCCTGACGAGACAAAAAGAGGGTGTACGCGAAGCTCCTTGGAGGCATTGGCTAAAGAAAAGTAATAGGAACGACCGTCGTCGAATAGGGGAATATGGAAGAGAGGTGCAGGGCGTGAGAAATAAGTCTTTCCTGCACGAAGAGGGTCTACCTTACCACAAGACGGAAAATTCTTCGAAAGATGACGGGGCGGCTCAAAAAGTAAAAGCAGAACGTCATGACCAGGAAGCATTCGGAAAATTTCGGGACTATAAGGGGGCGATTGGCTCTAAGAAAAAAGCGCTGGGGTTGGGTATTACACAAAGGGGGGAAAAATGACTCAATTATAAGACAAAGAAGGAATAGGGGGAAAAAAAGGGAATTTTTTCTGTTCAGCCGGGAAGGGCACCGAGTGGGGGGGGAAAATCTGGACGACAAGTAAAACTGGACAGGTGCAAAAAATCGGGAACACGTACATTTTCGCCAAATCCAAGGATAGGAGAGGAAGCTTGGAAGAAAGCGAAAGGTCAGTTTCCAAAGCGGGGAAGTGAAAACGGGGAAAGAGAAAAGGGAGGATCTACGAGGTCGCTATGGCTTGGAGGCAGGGGCGACGAGGTTAAGGGTCAGGCATTGGAGCACTGGCTCAGCGGTCCGCTACAGGTGAAGGGGTCTATGTGAGAGCAAAAAAAAAATTCTGCCGTCAGAAAGAAATTAAAAAATGTTCTGATCCGCAAAAGGAAGGGGGGAACAAAAACGGGGCAGGACTCAAAAAGGAAACAAAATCCAAGGGGTCCCGGGGGGGAAAGGCGAAGAGAAAAAGACAAAGAAAAAAGAGGGGAAAAAACAAAGGCTGCGGAAATGGTCACGCCTGGACGAGAAGGGGTCAAGAACTTAGTCCTCGCGGGAAAGAGGAAATAGGGGAGGGGGGGGGGGGGTTTCTTCATGGCCGAGCGTTCGGGAGCCTAACGAGGAAAGGTACCTGCATAACTCGACGGTGTCAAGAAGAAAGAGGGGAGGGGATCTGGGGGCGGCCCAGGGCGGGGGGGAAAAGGCGAACGAAAGTACACATCAAGAAAAAATACGGAGAAGGGGAGAACCAAAAAGGAAGAGGGGGGGGGGGAAAGGTTAACTCCGAAAAAGGACAAAGAAAAAAGAAACAGTTGAACCAGGAGAGAAGCGAAGAAATGTTTCAAACAACTGGGGGGGGGGGGGGAAAAAGGAAGGGGGGAGAGGAAGGGGGGGAAGGGGCAAAGACGGAAACGTGCGGGGGAAGGGGTTGGGGGAAGAGAATTGGTCATGGGACCGAAAACAATGGAGGGACACAGAAAGAAGGGCATTGAAAAAATCAGAGAACAAATGATTGGGGGGATATAAGCTCAAGGGAGGGGGGATGCAAAAAGACCGCCAAATGCCATTGGAGCAAAAAGGTTCCAAATACGGGATGGTCGTGTGACTTACTCCTCCCAAAAAGGAAGGGAGGAATACAAAAAGAGGAGCAGGCCCCTCTTCCCGGGGTAATCGGAATGAAGAAAACGATTGTGGACCAGAAGAGGCACTGTCAATCTGAGAAGGAGCAGAAGGCGGGAAAGGGAAATTAGGAAAGAAGTCTACCGAGATGCAGAGAAGGAAACGGGGTCAAGGATCTATGCGGCGCAGTTAACTCAACAGGGAGGTGCAAAAAAAAAGGGGGGGGAGAAGGGGGGGAAAGAGACACTAAAAAAGTCCTTCGTCGATATCTGGAACGATCCACGTCGAGTGAAGGGGAAAAACCTTCCAGAAAAATCGGGTCAGGGAAAAAAATTGATGGCTCAAGTTGACGCTCAAAAGGAAAGCGAAGGTACTGAAGAGGTTAAATTGCGCGCAAATACAAAGACCGAGTCAAGATCAGGAAAGGTGGCACCTTCCCTTTCACTATTCTTGCGAGGAGCAGAAAGAGAATACCATACGAGGAGATATGGAAAGGAAGACGCACCGCCGAGGAGAAGGAAAGGATATTACCTATATCTCGAGCAACAGAGGAGATAAGAATGAGATAGGTAAAGGAAAAAGCGAAGGTTACCGCAAGGCGGGACGTATATAAGACGAAAGGACCCTAAACTCGTCCTGTAGAAAAAAAAGTGATGGACTGGGGGGGAGTTAAAGGCAACAGAGGGAGAGAAATCAGGAGAAAATGGGGGGAGCAACAAATGCCTTCTGGTCGGGGAGAAAGAAGAGAAGCGGGAGGCACCTTGCCTGCACAGAAAGAAAAGGGGAGGGGGGAGGGCGGACGTCGGCGTACGTTTTCTATATCGACGCCCGGTCGAAAGCAGTCCATAGGGGATGGAGAAAGAAGAAAAAGGGGATAGAACGTCAAGTCGTTGATTTGGCAGAAAAAGGAGGGTCAACTGTCTTGGAGCGAGGAAAGGTCGCGTCCGGACCTGGAAAGGCCAAGACATCGGGAAAAGGAACGGCACATCGGAAAATGGAATAGGCAGGCAACCGGCTGGAGAGTCTGAGAAGGGTGGTGATGTCATGTCAAAGGGGGGCTGGAGGCAGGGAAGCCAAGCCACTGGGGTGGCGGCAACAAGGGGGACCTAACTTTCTCCAGAAAAAAAGACCATAAAAAAGGACGGGAGGTAGTCTCCAGTGAAACAAAAAGAGAGGGAGAGAGTTGTAGAAAAAACCACTGCCTTTCGGCTGGGTACATTCAAGCGAGAGATGAGTGAGGTACATCAAGACACTAGGCCAAGGAGGCAGGGAGGAATCGTCCAAGCAAGGGGGAGCAGGGAGAAATGGGGGGGTGGGGAAAGGCACGAGGTGAAGCGAGGAATTGGTGAGACGAGTGAGCGCACCGCGGAAAGCGAATACAAAGAAAAGAAAGAATAGGGTAGACCAAAAGAGATTGATAAATGGGAAAGGGCAACTCACCTTCAATTAAGCAAGAAAAAAATCGAGCGATCGGGACAGTTGAGACCGGGAATAAGTATGGCACGATTAGGGGGAAGAGGAAAGGTAAAGCTCTAATCATAAGGGGGGGGGCATGGCCGTTCAAGCAGGGGTTTCTCTGCAAGTTAGCCAACGGGGTTTTCCTCTGAGGAATCAGAAACTCTCGAAATTCCGGGGCTTGGTCGGCTACACGCTTGGGAAGAGGGCAGAAAACGAAGGGGGAACACAAATCGTCGCGGAGGCTGAGCAAAAATCGGCAGTCAGAGACCGAACACGAACTTCTCAAAGCGGAGGGGAGCTTCGCTCGAATCAGCGCAAGACAAGGTTCACCGATGAAAAAAAACGGGAGAAAAAAAAACACAACGGCGCTACTAGTCCGGGGCGGGCGACATGTGTTTAAACAGGAAAGGAATTCTCGGCGTCCTAATAGTCGTGGATTAAGGGAAGTTGAGGGAAAAAACTACCTCTCGTTTGACACTAAAAAGGGCTAAGAGGAACTCGCGCGGACATCGAAGTCGAAAGAGAACAGAGGTGAAGAAAGAACGTGGGATCACTAACCGCAGTAAAAATCAGAAATCGCCGCGAAGGACGTCCCTGCGCAGATGTGTGAGAAAACTAAGAAAAAGAAAGTATCCGCATAGGGGGGAGCAAAAAAAGCGGCGGTAGCCATCCTGTTGGGGAAATCCGGTTTTTGCGAGGCACGCCAACACAAAAAGAAAATAGAAAACCATGTCGAAGGGATGAACCGGCGGCAGCCCTGCAGGAGCAAAGAGATTGAAAGAAGAAAGTAAGACTCAATGGAGGTCAAGCAGAAGAGCAGTTTGATAGGTGATCCACACGAAGTCCAGAGTCTTGACGGGGAGGTAACTCTAACCCCACTCTTGGAGCGATGCTCTGGTCCATCACGCCGCTGGAAGACACGAAAAGGGTTTGAGGAACTAGAGATAGCAACACAAAAAAGAAGAGAGGGGAGAAACTGCGCTGCAAGGGCTCAGGCGGGAGCTTAATTTTCCCTAATAAGGACGGGACGGAAGAAGGAAAAGACATTCCCTCCAAGGGAGAAGGAGCTGTCAGGGACGCGATCAACCACCGTCCAGAATCTGCCTGGGAAAAACAAAAATTCGTGAAAAGCGATGCAGGTCCTCAATTTCTTCAAGCGTGATGCCGAGGGACTAAAGGTCTAATATTAATATCGAGGTGCAGGGGAGGAGCCTGAGGGACACAGGTGTACAAAAAAACGGTTCTTTTCAGCGAGCTACATGAGGAGGACGACCTAAAATTCTGGGGAGAGAAAATTTTCTTCTCATCGGAAGAGGGGACTGAAAAAACACGGCGCCAAAATGTCGGGGCAGAAGGATCTGGGCGCGCTATCGATGGTGAAAGTCTCTGGAGAATCGGAATTTTACTATTACACCTGGGAAGCGGAGAAAGGCAGAAAGAGTGATGTTAAAACTAAGATGTCAAAAGTAGTGGGAAAAGGAATTCACACCGCTATTAATTCGAAAAAAGGAAGCTGGACGCCTCGGGAGCGCAGGGGGGGGGAAGGATTTGGCCACCGGGGGGGGGAGCATTGAGCACTCTCTTCCTGTGGGGAGCGAAAGGAAAAAACAAAGTTCTTTCCGTCGGCAGGACGCAGGGAATGACGGACGAGCTGGACGCGGCCGGAGGCTGGGAAAGTTCAGGTCCGGAAGGGAAACGTCTTCTGCCTGGAGCCGCTAAAAAGGGAGAACGTGTCCGGCCCGAGAGGTAGCGAATAAGTCGCCAATCGTAAAAAACCACGCAAATTACGGGAAGTAGTAAAAATCTGATTCGTATTGTCCAAGAAAAAAGGCTTCTTCCACCTAAAAGGGAAGAAGAAAAGGAACGAAAGAGGGCGAAAAATGGTTTGCACAGTGACATTTGAAAAAAAAGCTTAGAGAGGATCCTGTCGATAGTGCTAGAATTATTAAAGAAAGAAGTCGATCGAGTGTTAAATCAACTGCATGGGAAAAAGGAAGGGTACTCCTCCGACAATGCGAAAAAGGAGGGGGCGAATGGCGAGACTGTCGCTGAGGGGGGGAAGCGAATCCTAAAAGAGTCCGCCTGAGGGTCCTGGCCTGGGAAAAAGGGCCAGAGCAAGGGACCGAGAAGGGAGGCTATTTCATGTTGCAAGGCTTAGGAGAAATGAGGAGGGGGGGGGCATGTCATGCCCAGGGTCTAGCGGCGAAGGAAGAGAATGAAAGTTGACAAAAAAGAAAAAATCGGAAAACAAAAAGGTGTTTTTTAACTTGATCAAGGCCTATGGGTCGCGATGATGAAAGGGATAAAGGCTGGGAAAACTGCCATGGGGGGGAAAGCTGTTAAGCCGATAAAGCTGGGACAGGGAGAAAAAGGTCCCATCCGGAATAGATGATCAAAAGAAAAGCTCTCCTGAGAATCCCGCAGTCCGCCCAAGGAATTGTGGACCTCCGCCAGGAGGAAGAAGAGCAGAAGGAACTACGCAAAAGGAATGCTGGAGGGAAAAGGAAAGAAAGGAAAAGCCAGGGGGGAAGAAAGGGGGATAAGAATACAAGTACGCGAAAGAGAAAGACTGGCTCGAGAGTTACTCCCAAGAATTGGAGAAAAAAAGAAAGGAAGACGGAAAGGCCTTCGAGGAAAGGGGAGAAGAAGCAATCTCTGTACCTCTACAGGCCATAGCCAACCGGGTTTTTCCGGGGGGGAAGAAAAAAAGTTCAAACCAAGCATCAGAGGATTAAACTAGGAGGGGGGGAGCGCCCATACACTTCGGGAGAAAGAAGGGAAACCAAAACCCTTAAAAAGAAGAGACCAAAGCTAACAGGTGAGACCATTAGAGGAGGGAAAGGACGAAGACGGGGGAAAAAACGGAAACCTCTGTCAACAAGCAGGGGGGAAAGGGAACAGGTCCTCGATAAAAAAAAAGGGAGGAGGACATGATATGTATAGTTCAGAGGTAAAAGGTCGGCGGAGGAAAAGGACTTCAAGTCCCGACGAAAGTTCCTCTTAACAAGGGGAGGGACGTTCAGAGTGGAAGGAGAAAAGAGGGGAGGCGTGCACAGAATGAAACTCGTGTTATGGGAGAGCAAAAAACTTCGCGACATCTATCTGGCTGCGCACCTTGCCTGCACGCGAAAGAAGAGTGGGGCCGAGCGGTCAAGCGCCGGGGGAGTTGAGTATGAGAAGGAGGGTTTTTCAATCTGGGTTGATAGAAAACTCGAAAGTATCTAGGCCGGGGGGAAGAGGCCTAGGCCGGAGCGCTCCAAAAGATTAGTGGGGAGGCAATCAAGGTCGCGTCGTCTCTGTCCGGAGGACTCCGGCGTCGGTCCCAAAAGGGGAGAGCCAAATCTTTAACGGCCGCGAATGTTTGAACGGCTAAACAGCCATTCTGCTGGGGCGTAAGACAAAAAAAAAGGGAAACAACAGCGGCAATGGCATTTGGTATGAAGATCAAAAAAACAGAAAAAAAAGCTTATGAGGAGGGAAGGAAAACACCAGGAGAGGGTGGAGGTTCAACGGAAGGGAGTAATGGAGAAAACTCATTCGAGGGGCGTGAAAAGGAGAGAAAGACAGAAATGAGCCAGGAAGAACGGTAAGACAGGAGAGGAAAAAGGAGCGACAGGAAAAATATTGGGATCGGGGGAGGGAACAAAAATTCCATCGAGTACGTAATGAGGTTCGGGGGCTTGGGGTAAAAAAAGCTGAAGGACGAAGAAAAAAGAGACAGAAAATTACACACCTCGATGGTGCCTGGGAAAGAAAGAAGGGCTGCCTCAAGAAATCAAGAAAAACCGAAGCCCCCAGACAAAGAAAACCCACAGGGGAACGGAACTAGAGGGAGTACGGTATACAGGAGGACACCTCGGAGCGTTAAAAAGGGTCGAAAAGCATAGGGGGGTAATACTTTGCAAAAAAGCCTTCTAATGTCCAGGCGGGGGGACGGTTGAGCGGAGTGGGGGCCTCGCGCATCATAAAATACCTCGGAAGATGGAAGGTCTGCGACCGAAGAAAATGGACGTGTGCGCTTAGAAGAAAGGGGACTCAATAGGCACCTCGGGGCATAAAGGGGCGGGAACAGCCAATTCCACCAGGACGCCATACTCCTCGCGGAAAACGAAGGGAAGAAGACAAGGGAAAAATCGGCCGGTCGTACTCAGCCGGAAGGAAAAGGGGGACAGTGTCAAAAAAAAAGCCCAACAACGAAAAGAAGGATACCATCCCATTTTGGGGCGACAGGGGAAAGCCAGGGGAGCACATGTCGATCGTCGGCAGACAGAGGGAATCTCGTCAAAAGAGCTGGGGTCTCTCACACGACACGAGAGGGAACAGACTTGCGCGTTTATTAACTCGGGGTGTCATCGGGGGACGGCGAGCGCCGAAGGGAGACATGCTGAAGCCCTCAGAGAACCGAGGAGGCAACGTGCGCCGGAATAGGAGGGGCAAGGGGATGGGCCACTGAAGGGGAAGGAAAAATAGGGGGTGTAGCGCGGAAGTAGAACGCTTCTGCATGACAAGCACGAATTAAAATAAAAGACTGCACCTCGATCTCCATCTTAACATTCGAAAAGAGTCGGGATCACCGCTTCGCCCTTGCAGTAAAGCAGTAAGGGAGAGGAGAAGAAGAAAGTCGGGGAAAAAAAGCCAAAATCCTGTTATAGAGGAGACTAAGAGGGAAAGCTCGTTACTCTTCTTCCAGAAGAATGGCGGGCCATCACGCCGCTCGCTCAGACGCCGTTAGAAAAAAATAGGGGCTTGGGGGAAGGCAACACCAACAACGGAGGAATGAGATATATATAACAACAACGATACTTCCGGTAAGAAAAAGGAAATCGATATCGCGTCACCAACGAGGGTGAGAGAGGAAAGAGGACGGCCACACGCTTTGCTCATCGAGGAAAAGAAAAGCCGGCGGAGCTTTTACCTAAAAAAGAAAAAATGAAAGACGCTGAGCTCTCGGTGCTGTTCCTCCTTGGGCACCGAAAAATTGAAGTGAAGATCGCGTGCGGCGGCGAGCCTTAAAAAGGGAGGTGAGAAAAAGGAGAACGACCTGCCATGGTCGGCTGACTTAAAAAAAAAAACGCCTATTCGAGAAGCTGAAAAAGGAGGGAGGCATTCGACGTCATTCAAGGACAGAAAAAGGGATTCTTGGGGCGATACGAGAGCTTTCAGCTAAAGAATCGCTCGTTGCACGAAAAAAAAAAAGGCTCGGAAAAAAGGGTTCCGATGACAACGACGCAGGAAGCAAGGAAGAGTGGAAAAGAGGGGGTCTGTGATGTGAAGGGAATAAACGTTCAACCGCTATTTCGACGAGGAAAAGGGGGAAAGCGGAGAGAAGATGTGCTCCAAGGAACGGACGATACAACACTTCCTTGAGCCAAAAAATTCATCGCGGCCGTTGAAAGGTAGCGGGGAAAAAGTGGAGAGCTTTCCATCGGAAGTTAGAGGGAGGGACGATCGAGAAAGGGGAAGGTCCTGCGCTTGGGAGCCAGGTCTGGTCGAACGTGGCTGGAGGCGCCGGAGCCAGCGTCAGCGTTTCCGGGAGGAAAAGGGAAAGGGGGTCCTGGTAAAATGGGACAAGAGCGCCAAAAAAAAGGGCCCTACCAAAGAATTACCGTCGAAAGGAATAGATGCGCGAGACACAAGAAGGGAGGAAAAGAACTCAAAGGATCAATTCAATGCTACCAGAGAAAAAGGGGGCGGGGCTGGTGCAGAGGATAAGGGGACCAGAAGGTGCGCTCTTTCAACTGGGGGCCCAAAAAAAAGGAAAAGACGGGTTATTCTATTACAAAAGGGTCTCACCGAGAACCGATAAAGGAAAGGGGCGAGCAGGGGGGAGAAGGCAGGTCCGGTTGCAAGTCGAAAAAGGGAACCGGGGAAAAGGAGATCGGGGAAGAAATGGCTGGGGGGAAAGAACGGAGGGGTCTGCTGACCCGCAAGTCAAACGGCAAGAAAGAAAGGAAAAAAATCATCGGGGAGGCAGAGGGGGGAAACCTCGTAAACCTCCACCAAGAAGGAAGAGTCACCGGACGAGCTATGAGTCATGTTGGAAAAAAAAATGTCTGATGTATCGGCAACTGGGCAGAGGAGAGGCGAGGCTGGACATCCAGTACTCCATGATTTTCAAAAAAGATCAAAGAGGGTAGTTTAACTAAGAAATTTATCGTAGGAGGGATCATGGGAAATCAGAGCAGAACGGAAGTGGGGGAAAGACTCGGGGGGGGGGAAAGAGGGTGCTGGGAGGGGCGGAGGGGGAAGGAAAATGAAAGGGGGGGGGATATGTAAAAACCAAAAAAGGTCTGAAGAAGGCGGGGAGCAGTCCCTCCTAGAGAGGCACAGATTTGGGCTGGGGGGGAGGGGAAAGAGGGAAGAAGAAAGGGGCCTGAGATCAAGAAAGAGGGAAAAGGGTGGCTCATTAGAAGAGACTCTACCTGAAAGGGGAGTCTTTCGAAATACAGAGCGGAAGGGCAAAAGGACTCTATCGAGAGAAGGTGAATATTAAGGAGAAAGTACCGCACAAGCTGGGGGAACCGGGGAAAGGGGGCAACCAACAGAAAGGAAGGGGGGGGGGGAGGAAAGGGGGGGGTTGCTCTTAGCTGAGTAGGGGCCAACGACCTTCACTAGGGGTGAATACCTGAAACGCAACAGCTTGGTGAAAATTTGCCTGCAATCAAAAGGGAGAAGTCGAGACGTTGGGGGGGGGCCTCATAATAAGGAGAAAAAAAGCTGGAAAATGTCCCAGTTACGAGGGGCCATGGCATACGAGTGAGACTATGATTAGATGCGTACGCTCCTCGGAAGGTCAACGCCTAATATATATCTAAGAAACACAATAGTGGATGAGGAAGTATGCCTTTATCTGAGGGAGGGGTTAAAAAAGGAAGAAGTCAAAAAGGAAAGAGCCCTCTTAGTCTGGCTTCCTCCTGGCAAGAAAACGTAACGGGCATTTGAAAATAAAAGGGCTCGGGGGTGGTTGGGCGCGCAAAAAAGTTCCGCTAAGTAAAAAAGATTTGTCGCGAAACCCGTGTGTACACTGGACGGGTGAGCCTAAACGAAGACGAGGGTCCGGGTTGTCGATAGAGGGGACGAGTGGTTGGGAGATTGTATTAAACCGCTAGCTCAGCCGGCAGGGATACGGCGCGCTCATGGTCAAGGAAAAAAGGGCTCTTCGGGGTCAGGGGGGCGCCTTCGAAAAGACTATCTTCCCGGGAAACAGAAATTCTCTAAAACGAAGTGAAAAAAAAGCATGGGGAAACCGGCGACTTTTATTGGGGCGGGACCATTAACCGGCTGGGACGAAGGAAAAATAACCTATAGTTCTGACACCTCTGGGAAATGGTGTGGGGAATTAGGAAGGCTGAATCCGCGAAGCGGAAATATGCATGTAAAAACACCTTTCGAGGATTTGGAAGGGATCTGAAAAATGTCGGGAGAAAAAGGATCATCGCGGTGCATGAGCCGCAATAGAACGAAAAAACATCAAAAAAAGATTCAACAAGGAAGAAGAGTCAACAAGACTTGCCTTCGGTTGAAAGGAAAAAAAAGCTGTTGGCTAAGAGAAACAAGGGAATCGAAGAACGGGAGGATGGGTTCAGTAAGAGGGGGGAAAACACCTAGGGGAGGAAAGGGGGACAAGGGATCTCCCAAAAACCCGTCGAAGAGAAGATGTGTGGGGGCGGTTGGGAAGACGAAAGAAAACCGTCAAATGCCGCCAGCAGGGAGGAAAGAAAAAGGTCGGGGTAGACCAAATAGTGAGAGAAAAAAACTTCTTCGACAGGAGGAAAAGGAAGAATTCTGTGGGAATGTCAAAGAGGAACAAAAAAGGGGGGGAATTACGGCGATGCCTTGGGCACGGGAAACGAAAAGAGAGGCCTCAAACATCAGAAAATGACTCGGATTGTTGCTTTTGGGAAAAAAATGGTAGAAAAAGCGGACGCTTCTCTCGTCCAGTCCTCAAGGGAAAGCTTATCACGACGAGCTGAACGCCCTACTAGCGCAGGACGCTTGGAGGACAGAAGCTAAAGCGCGGAGCACCCGCCAACACCAACACTGACAGAAAGAAAGCGAAAATAAACCCAAGAATCTATCGGAAGCGATTCCTCTAGGGGGGGAGGTGGAACCTTTCAGTTTGAATAGGATGAAATCAACAAGAGTCCTCTACTATCCATCCAGGGAGTGGGGGAGTGTAACCTCCCAAAGGGGAAAAAACGAGAGGCTGGGTCAGGGTCTCTCTTTCTAAGAGTTCTCTAACATCACGACACTCACTCGTGGGGGAAGGAAAATCCCTCGCTTTGCCGTTGGCCTAGGAGAGAAGAAAAACATTCTGAGCTCCCGCGGGGCAGCTAGAAGGAGTCTGAAGCCCATCGAGGAAGAAAGAAGAGCGCTCTCCTTTTAATGACTTAGCTCATAGTCAAAGCCACTTGAGCTTCAGGCTCGGTGGATGCAGTTACTACTACCAGCCGAGTGAGGAGAAACCGGAGGTAGGGACAGCGCATTCACCTCGATCTCAGGGGAAAGGACAAAAAAGGTCTTGCATTCAAAGGTCGCGCAGTACACAAAAGAGTCAGCTGGGCCCGCCGTCTGGGAGAGGTCGAAGGACTAGTTGGCCGGTGGATCGCGAGCCGCGACGTGTGGAAAGCGCGGGTGAAGAGGAGTTGAAGCTCTTGACTCTATAGCTCTTGCACAAGAGGGAAAAATAAGCCGATCACGGAAAGAAAGGAAGGAAGGGAGGTGTTGGATG
>Ga0179593_1512216_pt1 | contig 13872 bp, 25 predicted proteins | sample CZODoug2_1_08_16_FD_185931 | JGI IMG/M metagenome (GOLD analysis project Ga0179593, IMG submission 185931) | Vadose zone soil fungal communities from Angelo Coast Range Reserve, California, USA - CZODoug2_1_08_16fungal (PacBio error correction) | ecosystem: Environmental > Terrestrial > Soil >...
TGGAAGAAGACCAAGAAAAGATGGTTGGAAGAAAGACCTCCAAACTTAACAAGTGGGGTTAAACCAAGGCCTCAAGGGGTTTTAGGAAATGATGTTTAAAACCCATTGATTTGAAAAACGATATGGGTCTCAATGGAATGACCTACAAGAGAAACACTGCAGGAAAAAAGGGGGAAAGGTTAAAAAAGAGGGAGAAAAAAAAAAACCTCGGGACCAGGGGAGGTTTCAGGTGGGAAGGGTGGAATTATTAAACCATACACTTGGGGGGGGGTGGAAATCACTTTTGATAATGGGGGGGGAGGCTTCAAAACATATGTGACACATGGAACAGACACACAACCCAGAACGGGAACCAACAGGTCAAAAGGCGGTAACAGGAGAAAGTCTTGGGGGGTAAAAAATTGTTGTGTGTACTCAAATAGAAGGGGGGGTCGACTAACAGGTAAGGAAAACATAACTTGTATTGGACAAAAACTAGAAAATGAAAGGAGAAAAAAAATGGTTGTGTTTTACGGGCAAATGAGGGAATAATTGGTTGGGGGCAAACTCAGGCTTGGGGGTGGTCATTTGTGGGGACACAAACAAACCACAACCGAACTGATTCAGTTGGGGGGTCAACCTTGTCATCGACTCCCCAACAACGAAAGTACGAAAGCAGAAAGGGAATAATCAACCTTCAAAAGAACAAAAAGCTGCTGAACGGGAGGTGGGGGGGGGGGGTTGTGCTTGTCAGGAGGTAACTGACAAAAGAGGGGGAAAAGAAAGAAGTGAAACAAAGAAAGAACAAAAGAAGGAGTGCCAAAAAAGATGGGGAAAAATTGTAAGGAAGCCTCTTGTTGGGGCAAAGGGGGGCCTAACCAAAAAAAAACAAATTTCCGGCTGAAAAGGCCCTTTGTCAAAAGAAAAAGTCCCATACACCTGTAGGTGTGGGACTGTCAATATTGGGTTATGGAAAGTTGTACCACCTAGTGAGGAAAAAACTTTATGGTAGGTAGAGAAAAAGAGTGGGGGGGGGGGACAGGGTAAATGGTGGGGTACCAAAGTGGGGGTGTGGAGGAAGGAGAGAAAGGTCCTTTTTTCAAGAAGAAAAAGGGGGGTACTCCAACAAAAAAAAAAAAGGAGGGGAAAAGAAAAAAAGGCAGACACCTTCACACAGAAATACTTGGTCAAATTTCTACCACCATGGCGGGGGGGACAAGGACTGGGCAACCACAGACAGGGGGTGGTTCTTGAGTGGTGTATAATAAAGGTTTGGTGGGGACGTAGGTAAATAGTGAGGACAATATGGAAAAAACACAAAACAAGGGGGATGGAGGAAAACAGCAGGAAGGACATGGAAATGGAAAAAAAAAGAAGCACAAAAGAGGACAATGTTCCAGGGAATGGTGGTGCCGAGAAGGTTTTTGGGTCTTTTCTGGTCATTTAGTTTCGTTTACTAACAAAAGTTGTAGAGGGAAATACTGAGAAAAAACAAAAACTCCACCGAGAATCAAAAAGGTGGGGGATTGCACAGGGATGATGTACAATAGAGGAGTCCCATGATGGGGGGAAAGAATGCAGGACCAGACAAAACAGAGGGGGGGAGGGTGTGACAAGGGGGAAAACAGGGAAGGGATTAAAAAACCCAAAAAAAAAAGAAGGAAGGGTTTTGGGGGGGGGAACCAGGTTCCTGTGGAGTGCTTCTCAAACGGAAAATTTAGTCTTGAACCGGGTTTGAAGAGGGAAGAGGGGGGGGATGATGCAATAATTGGGAGAAAAAGAAGCGTTTTGTCAAAATACGGAAAAAAAGAGTGCCTTTGTACAGGATGGGAAACAGGTGGGGGGGGGGGGGGAGGGGTCTGCTATGAGGTGGGGGGTTCAAAATGTGGGGGGCCACGGAACGAAAAGTTCAGGGAGAAAATTGGGTTAAAAAGGAAAAAAACTGAAACAAAAAAAAATTGCCAAATGCAAAAAAAACTTTAAAAGATTAAATTGCAACTGACAGGTTTTTTTTCAGGCCCTGAGGGATAAAAAACCATAGCAGAGTCATGGGGGAATTCAAAAAGAGAAGATGGGAAAAAAGACCCAAGGAAAACAAATTTAATGGGGGTAGAAGGAGAAATTTCAACATCTTACCTCATCAAACCTCTGAAGGGAAATTTGGCCAACAACGGAAAGGGATGTGGGACTGGAAAAAAACAATTGGGGTTGTAAGGGGGATAGATTCTTTTTCAAGAATGGGGGAGGAAAAAATTCTACCGAAAAAAATACGGGGGAGGGGAGGGCAAGTCGATGTCGAAAAAGTGGATTGGGTATAAAAGGATGGAAAATATCTGAAAAAAATGAGAAATCAAAAGAGGTGGACAAAGGTATAAGCCCAGAAGAAAAGGGGATTAAGGCAAAATCAAAAGGTGAAGTGGGGGGGGGTGTGATCAAATCATGCCAAGACGGGGTTGAGGAACATAACCATTAGAAGGGTATCGGCAAAGTCTAAAAACCGCCTTTTTTGTCACTGGTGGGTGAAGGGCATGCGAGTGCGGGAAAAAAAAGTTGGACCATTTGGGGTGGTGGTGAAAGAAAAGAAAACTATTCCCCAAAGATATGAAAACTGGTTAAGGGAAAGGGGGGGTGTCGTCCCCATGGTGCTGGTGGGGGGGGGGGGGGGCAAAAAAGCCCTGGAAGGGGAGAGAACGGATGAAAGTCAACATGACAGGGCAAACAAAATATCCGGGACCTCAAGGTAGGGGGAAATGAACAAAACCTTGGGTGTTCGGGGGGGGTGGTGAAACCCTATGAGAGGGGGGGTGGATAGAGTCAACAAAGGAAAGGAAAAAAAATTTGGGAAAAAAAGGAATTGGGGAAAAACCATGGTAAGGACACAAAAGAAAAAAAAGAAGGAATTGTGATAGAAAGGAAGAATTTATGGGAAATTGGTTATTTGTCTAATGAGGAACGGAGAACGAGAACAATAGGCATTGTTTGGTGGGTAGGGTGGGGGGGAGTGAGCACAGTCCAGTTGGGTTAATCGGGGGAAGTTAAAACTGCAGGGGAGGGTCTGAAATATGAAAAAAACAAAAAAATTTCCGTGGGGGCATCAGAGGGGCAGGCGGGGGGGGGGACGTGGTTTCCAAGGATGGGAATGTTGAGACAAGGTATGCTGAATTTCTTTTGGGGGGGACAGTTCGTCAAATGGGAAACCAAAAAATAGAGAAATCATAAAAAACGGGGGGAGGAAGGAATGAAGAAAGGAGCTTCTTGGGGGGGGCACTTAACATGCCAAAACATATGGGACAAAGGGGCCTGAAAAAAGAAAACAAGTCAGTGGGGAAAAAAAAAAGGAATCCCAGAACTGAACTATGCAAAAACCAACAGGCAGAAGGGGTTTTATATAACCATCTACAAAAAAGACCCAAATTGGCAACAAAAAGAAAAAAGAATTCAAAGAAAGAAGAAAAGTGGTGGGCACAAGTGCTTGAAAATAAAGAACATAATTTAACAGATCGAGTGGAGGGACAGCAAAAAGAGAAAATTACTTTGGAGTGAGGGAGGCCGCTATTGGCAACCAAAATTCCACCAAACACACAACACACTTGGGGGTCAAGCCTCACAAAAGAAAAGGAACAATAAGGACCCCCAAAAAAAAAAAAGGGGGCCTATTTTCGACTAACAGGAGGTGAAAGAGAAAAAGGGGTGTGGGGACAGGAATGTCAGAAACATACAGGGGGGGGGGGAGGCCTCAAGCAACTGCTGGACCGACCATGCAGACCTATTTAGGAAGAAGCATCAACACAGTTTACACTGAAATAAGGGAATAATGTAGGGGGGGGATGTGGAAGGTGGGTCCCTCCATGTATTGGGAAACCAAAAAGGAATAAAATTACATGAATAGCAAGGAAAATCTACCACAAAAAGGAGGGTGTGGGGGGGGGGTGGGGGGGTTGGTGGGTACTTGTAGTAAGAAGTTGGGAAGGATGATGTCTCACAGATTGGGTTCCAAGGTGGGAAGATCACACAAGCCAGGGAATGGTAAAAAAATTTGAAAAAAAGGGGAAGGTTGTTTCAAAACATTGACGGTTATTGCAAGAACAATTTTTGGGGAAATGAATGGGGGGCACCATGGAAGGGAAAAAAAAATACCCTGTGAGAACTGCCAAGAGAAAATTACCTATTTTCAGCAAAACAAAAAGGGTATTTACATACGTTTATGAAAAAAGAGAAAGAAAGGGGGGTGGGGGGGGAACATAGAAAAAACAAGAAACCGAAGGTGGGGTTGAAATTTCAACTCAAGAAGGATGAGTTAAAGGGTTCCAAAAACTGTCCTGGAGGACCCAGGGAGTGGGGAACCTGGGATGAAACACAGTCTTCTCAATGGCGTGGATGAAAAAAGGAGCTAATCTAGGTTATGGTGGGGGGTCATCCGGGCAGAAAAAAAAAATCGAGTGGTAAAGAAGAGGCAAATTATTCATCCAAGGGTGTGTGGAAGTTTCAGTGATCGTCATCTTATAGTTGTCAGTGTGGATTGTTAACTAATACCCCATACAAAAAACAAAACAAAAGGCCCCCACATCAGGGTACATCGAAAGGGAAGCACAGAATGTTGTTACAACGCAAAAAAAAAGGGGCTATACTTCAATATAAAAACTAATAGTAAAGGAAAGATGGGAAAAAAAAAAGGGAAAAATAAAAAAAGGCCTGACCAAGAACGTTTGGAAAATCTCCCTTGGGGAAGGTGGGGCAACAAACAACCCAAGGGGTGTCTTAGATTGGTGACTTGTGGAAGAAGGAAAAAAACCCCCCACGCAGGGAGGACAAGACCATAATCATTCCCACCAGAAAAAACACCCCCCAGGGGAAAAGTTGTGAGGCCTGGGGGTAGGTGTTGGGTTCCCCTTTCATATGGGGGCTACAACTCAGGGTGGGAGTAAGAAAAAAGAGAAAAAAAACGAGAGACCTAGGAAAAAGGGGGGGTCAACATCTCTTGGGCATAACTTTGGGTTTGTGGACACATGAAATGAAAAAATCCCCCAAAAGTCAAGTTGAAGAGGGCCCTTGACTTTTCAATGAAAGGGACAACAAGTCCAGGGGGGGGGGTGCCTGGTCCTATGGAAGAAGGTCACTTGAGGGGGAAACCGTAAAAAAATGATAAAAAAGAAGGAAGAAAAGAAGAGGTATTGTGTCATGGGACACATTGAAGGGTGACACAGGGGGGGGGGAGGGGGGGGGAAGTGAAAAAAGAAGGTTATGTTCAGACCGTGGGGGGTAAAAGACAAAACAAAAAACCTCATCAGAAAAACGAGGAGATAGAACCGAAGTGAACACAGGCCAACAATGCACTTCTTTGAACTGTCACAACCACAACCAGCCCATGATCCAAACTGTGCAAGGGACCAATAACTTTTCTGAGTTGGGGGGGGAACTATAAAAAAAGGGGTGTTTGAGGGGAACGAAGTGTCCAAAAAAAATGGGCAAGAGACAGATTAAAAGACCCCGGGAAATAGACGGGGTGAAGGGCCGCGGAAGGACAGCATGGGAGAAAAATGATGACAAGGCCAAGAGAAAACGGGAATAAGGGGCAGTGAGGGGGGGGTATTTCTGAAAAAGGTTGTTTCATTGAGGTTTAGGGGGGATAAAGAAAAAAAAAAAAAACCCCCCCCAAAACCCCCAAAACCCACCAACCCCCCCACCCAAAACCAACCCCCCCCAACGGCAACCCCCCCCCCCAACCAAAACCCCCCCCCCCCCACCAAAGGGGTGAAGCATGGGCTCCGGGTAACAAGAACACCACACCCCAACCTCTCATAAGCAACGTGTTGTGGTATGGTCATTTGGGGACTCTTAAGAATTAGTGGAAAAAACAGAGGGGGGGGGAACGAGGGGAACACTGACACCCATCCATAAAAGGGGGGGGTGGACAAAGGAAACAATGGGCTGTCAAAAAAATGAAATTCTTTTTGACAAGGTGGGGGTCTTCTCATTGGAGAGGTTAGGGTTTTGTTACAAAAAAGGGGGGGGAGGGGGTGAGTTTACAAAGAGGGGGGAAGGGTTAGATGCAATATGAGATAAAAGGGGGGGGGGGGACAAAAGAGGGGGGGGGAAAGAAAAAAAAAGGGTTGCTGTACCCGGCAAAACCTGACCAGGGGGGACAGTATGGTTAGGGGTATGGGTATGCATATAGTGGGGGGAACCAAAGGGAAAATGCACAAACTAAAAGGGTGGGATAGAATAAAAAGTGAAGAGGGAACAGACTTCCCACTCTGATTTCAAACAAAAAGGGGGTTGTTGGACCCAGTACACCTGGGGGGACAAAAAAACTTAGGGGAACCACCAGGAATCGAGGAAGGGTCAGAACTGAATTAAAACAAATGGAGAAAATGGAAAAAGTGGACCCATGAAAAGGTCAAATTAAAGCCAAATTTTCAAACTGCTTAACAAAATAAACAACCGGCCGAAAGGGGGAAATTTAACTTTAAGTTGTGGGGGGGCGGAGTGAAAAAAAGAAGAAATAGTTTAATGGTTTAATAGGAAAGAAGTGGCAGAAAAGGGGTGCTGGGGTAAATACCTGGAGGGGGGGACACTCTGCAATGTCTCAAGGATGGGGAAGGATGAAAAGATCGAAAGGGAAAAATTCAAACCTAGTCAAAATGGGGGGTGCTAAAAAGCAAAGAAAGTTGAAGTAAAGGGAAAGCAACATGGGGGGATGAATTTTGTGGTGGAGATAATGAACAGGCCAAAAGAAATGGGTGAAAAAAAACAGCAAGAAAACTCTTGCCTTAACCGTAAAAAAAAAAAAACAACCACCCAAAAAAAACCTCCTTGTTTGTCAAATCCGGGGGGGAAAAAAAAGGAGGACCTTCCATAAATTGGAGGCAAGGGTGTATCAAAAAACTAGCCAAGGAGAAGTAAAGGTGACAAAGGGGGGGAGGGGAGAAACAGGTGGGAGATCCCATCCTCCATAGGGGTTGGCCAGTGTGGAAAGTGTTCAAAAAAGCACAGGAGGCTAATGATATCCAAACAGGCAACACAAAAAAAAGGAAAGGGTAAAAAAACCCCAAAAGAGTTTATAAAATAAGGGAACACACCAAAAGATTTGGGGGGGGTGGACTATGATATAAGGGTGTGCGTATAAGAGGAGAATGGGAAAAGAGGAAAGAGAGGAAACCTGGTTGGTTCGGGGGGGAATCAAGAGACGCAAAATAGATGACGCATCGAGTCAAAAACGTGATAATATTGGGATAGGAAAGCCCAAGTTTTTGCTGGAAGAAAAAGGGGGGGGGGGACGAAAAAAAGAAAATTTTGGAGCAATCCTGGGGGGCTGTGGTGAATATTGGACAGGATACCGGGCAGGAGGAGATAACAAACAAGGAGTTGGGTCCAGGGTAAAAAAATGGGGGGCCCATAGACTTGAAGGGGGTGAAAGATTGCAAGAAAGGAATGGGGAAGATGCAAGGCCCTTGGAGAAGTGGGAATTTCTGTTCATTGGACCCCCCTCCAACAAAAAAAAAAAGAGAGGGAGAAAAGATATTGGGGGACAAAACTTTAAAAAAAAAAAAATGCAATACAAAGAGGGCAATCAGACCCTACTACAACAGTAAAAAGTAAAAAAAAAAATAAAGGAAAAAGCTGGAGAACAAAGGCAAAGCGGGGGGGTATATCAAAAGCACAAACACATATAAAAAAACAACAAAAAAAAAAAAAAAAAAAAAGGGCAACAAGGGGGGGGGGAAGGGGGATAATAAAACATAATTTCAAAGACAGTAAAAACTGGAGGATAACAATTATTCATTACGGTGGTGGTACTAGGTGGGCGCCTCCGACGGCCCAGACCACCTTTTGGGGGGGTTCTTGTGAAAAAGACGTAACAGCAAAAACTCAAGATCAAGGGACAAAAAATAGGTGGGGACCCATTAAAGAAGGGTTTTAAAACAGGCGACCACGATGGGAATAGGTTTGGGGTTCGTAGTTTGAACTAAAAAAAATACCTGGGTAGAACTCAGGGGGGCGGGGGGGGGGAAAGGAACAACAAAAATAGGGTAGGAAAGATCACCAAAAGGGGAAAGAATTAGAAATATAAATAATAAGGGGGGATAGTGGACAGTATGACCCAAATGGAGGAGGCAAGAAAAAAGAGAACCAAGGTGAAAAAAGGTTTTTTTGTTGGGGGAATGGAATGATGGGGGATTGAAGCACAGAAGTTTTTTGGGGGGAAAAAAGGGGGTTCCATAGCACACCAAGAATCCCATGGTGGGGGAAATGGTTTTGAAAAAAAAAGGGCAAGGGGGGGACTTTTTGGACATTTGAATAGGGGGGGTTAGACCCTGTCAGTATGGTGACAGGGATAAATAAAAAAGGGGGGCAGGAGGGACCAAAAGGAGGTGGGGAAAAACCCAGGGGAAAAATTTGGAAAGAAGTTAGTAGCCGGACGAAATAAAAAATAGGGTGTTGGTGAGAAAAAAAAAGACGTAAAAAAAGGGGTGGCCCCTTAAAATTCAGAGAGGGAAGGTTTGAAAGATTTGGCGTATTCCAGAAACCCAGTTTGGCAACTGGGGCTTTGTTAAAGGCGCATGGGGGGTGAGGGTCAAACCAGGAAAAGACCCCTCATTGGGAATGGGTGAAAGATCGGGCAGCAAAAACCATCAGGCCATTGGGGAGGTTTGAGTGAAGAAATGGTAGTGAACAACCTGGGGGTGGAGGTCAGGAGCAAAGGGTCAATGGGGTCATGAACTTTTGTGAGGGACAAAAACAAGGTTGAAAAGGGACCCATAACCATAAAAAGTCCCCACAATGCGTACGGCAATTCGGGGGATAGGTTAAAAATCAAAAAAATGGGGGGTGAAAGAGAGACACGTGGTAAAAACGAAAAAGGGGGGACAAAAAGAAAGAAAATAGATACGACAAAGACAGGGGCCCAAAGGGGACTGTATTCATTTGTTTTGTTGACTCATACCCGTGAGAAAAGGGGCAACACAAAAAAATCAGGGTCAGGAGTGGGGGGGGAAAGGGCCATCTTTCACCCCCCAAGTAAACGGGGGGTAAGTCAGGAAAATGGGGTGAAACTCAATTCCCACAACCGAAATCCCCCCAAAAAACAACAGTTTCGGGAGGGGGGAGGTGGGTGGTGGGGTGGCCCCAGCGTGGACCGGGTAGAGAAAAATGTGTAGTGTAAAAAAAGAAAAAATGGGTGAACAAAGGAAAGAAAAAAAAGAAGGCATGGTCCAAAATGAAACTGGGGCCAGGGGTGGGTTAACAAAATGTCCCCTGTCAGCACCCAAGGTCCTTTGAAACTGGAGCAAAGGGTGCCCTGAGGGCAGTAAGGGTCGTGGTTTGTGCAGGGGGTCACCAAATATTGGGCCTTGCCAAATAGTAGGGGAACCGAAAAAAAACTTATTAGTAAAAATAGAATGAGAATCGTGACAAGGGAACAGGAATTTAAACCAGTTATGGGTGGGGGGAGAAGAAAGAAAATTGGAAATTTGGGAAAAAAGGGGGTAAAGTCATAGAAATCAAAAACAAAGGGGAAGGAGGAGGAAACCGGGACTTCACAGGAACTCTTGGGCATCCAAATACCAAAACAAAAAAACAGGCGGGAAAAACTGAAAAGGACAAATAGAGTTGGAAGGGGTTCAAGACAAGAAAGTGTTTTGGACGGCCAGAGGGGGGGAAGCCAAAAACAAGTACGGGGGACTGGAAGTCGCAAAGTAACAGGGGAGGAGGTAAATTGACAAAAAAAAAAAAAGGGGAGGACAAAAACATGTCGAAGAAAAAAAAGAGGAGGTTTTTATTTCTGCGGGGGATTGGTTTAGTTACGAAAAAAAATTTGAATGAAAATTAATCTGACGAAGGAAAAAAAAAAAAAACCACCCCCCACCTCAGAAAAACGGAGTGTGGGGGGGATTGCAGGTGGAATGAGGGACAGGCGAAAAATTGGGGGAATTTACCATCAAACCAGGAAAAAAGAGACAAAGGAAGGGGGTGTAATGGAACACAGAGGGGGAAGAATAGGGTGCCCAAAAATGGAGGGTGCCATTTGGACAATCAGGGTCAGTTATCTTGAATTGGTTGTTTGGGGGGGGGGTAAAAAATCAGTTTATGGTTGTATTGTACAGATTAGTTTTGACGCTGAATCCTAAGATACGTTTGAAAGTTGTATGGCAAAACAATCGGGGGGGGACTGTGGAAAAGTAAACTGTACCGGGGGGAAGTGAGGGTCTGGTTCAATATGGGGGGGGACAAAAGGGTTGCACACGACCCAAAAAGAAGATAAGGAGACAAATGTAGGGGGGAAAATTCTTCCATCGGAAAATAAAAAGGTGAAAGAGGGGGTTGTGAACAAGAAAGTAAAAAAACACCCCATAAGGGAGTTCATCAGGGGGGGGTGAAATAACACCCAAGAAGGGAAAAGGTCGAACAAACGCATGGGGTTAGAAGACCCAAATGTTTCAAAAAATGAAACTCCAAATTGCAGAAAGGTGCCAAACGGGGAAGTATGTTTTTCTCTAACCATAAAAAGGGGATGTTGTCTTCGTTTGTGTCAAAAAAAAAAAAAAAATATAAAGGGGAAAAAAAAAGGAACCCATGGGGACTGAAAAAATATGGTGAGGGGGCAGAAAGAGCGTCGCACAGTTTGGGGGGGTTGTTTATGGATAAATATATCAGGGAGGGAAAAAAGAAAGGTCAAAACCAACTTAGGCCAAATGTGAGACAAGTCCCGAATTGATTAAAAGGAAAAACAAAGGAATGGGGGGGGGAGGGGAAGGGGGCCCACAAAATCGGGTGTGAAGGGAGCAAAAGCACTATCCGTGACAGAGTATAAAAAAAAGAAAAAAAAACCCGAAACACCTTCAAGTGTTTTGGGGGGAGGAGGGGCACACAAAGCATCTATCCAACCGAAAATTTTAGTTTGACAGGTGGTTTTAAAAAGAAAACGATCCACCCTAAAGAATAAATTTAGGATGGAAGGGGAAGGGGGGGGGAATGCTACTCCTACAAATGGGGGTGGGTGAAAATGTGTAGTCAAGCAAACTGGCCCCGGGAGGAAAAGAGAGGAAACAAAAAAATTATCTTGAACCCACATATGTGAAGGTGAAAATTGGGAACCCCCTATGGGGGTTTTTTTTTTGTGGGGGGACCTAGTGACTTTGGACGGGTGAGAGGAACTGGGTAAAAAAAGGGTGGGGGGGGGACGTCTGGATGAGACCAATAAATTATAGAAACTAAAGGTGGAGAATTTAAGGGCAGGGAATAAAAAGGGTGAGGGGGGAAATAGGGGGTTATTTGTGCACCCACACATTGGAAGGGGAACTGTCTTTGGCACAGGTGGGAAAGACTTTGTTAGGGTCAGACGGTGAAAGGTAGGAAAAGTATAAACCACACAAACGATTGTAAAGCAATGGGGTTTCAGGTCGACCGTTTGGGGGGGGAAGCACGATGGGAATGTGGAAAAAGGAAGGCACATAGGGGGGGGAGGTTTGGGCGGCAAAAGGTTGGACCCCCATCCCTTCTCAACACAACAGGAAAGGGAGGGAGAGATGAGTGGGGAAAGAAGGGGAATGCCAAAAAAAAAGAAGTGACAATGAAAAAAAAAAAAACAAAGGACTAAAGGTCCAGAACGAGGAAACAATTAGACTCTTTGCAAACCCATAGAAAAGATTTTTATACCGACAGAAAAAATGACAGGCACGACAAGATAAAAAAAAGAAAAAAAGAATATGGGAGTGGGGTAGAAAGTAACCATCATGAAAAGGACTATCAATTCAGAGGTGTTTTAGGGAAGGAATTTGACATCAAAGGGCCAAAAACGAATGCGACAAGAACAGCAATTTATTGAATTTGAATATAACATAAAAGCATAAAAAAAAAAATAGCCCCCAACAACAGGGAGGGGGGGGACCTAATTGGGGTCAAGGATAAAACAAGATAATTTTGTGCAGTGGGAAGGGAGCAATAACTGTTCTTGCGTGAAAAGGAAAAAAGCAAAAAAAGATGGTAGTTCAGAAATCCCACCTTTGGAATAAACAAAGAATTAAAAGTCTGTCTGGGGGGCGTGCGTATTGGAAAAAAAAAAAATGAAATACAATAAAACAGGAAAATTAAAGAAGAAAAATCAGACAACGAAGAAAAAGGAGGGGGTTGGTTGGGGGGGCCTTTAAGAGGAGGGAGGTGAAAAAGGCAGCCAAAGAGTGGCTGTTTCAAAAATAAAAACACCAAAGTGTCAAGAAAAGGGGGGAGGAATTGGGGGGGACAACGTAACTTGTTCAAAGGTATAGTGGATCAGAACAATAGGAAAGAGGGGGAAAAGAGGGACAAGAACTACTGGGGAAACTCTGGCAAAAGGGAAAAAATCAAACAGTAAGGGGAAGCAAAGGGGAGAATGGGGGGCAGTCATGTTGAAACTAGTGAGGAAAAAAATACATCCTTGGGGGGGGACAAAAGAGAAAAAAAAACACCCTAAGTGGGGGGGGGGGAAAATTTCCCCAAGGGAGGAGTTAGAAGGGAGGTGGGGAGTGAAAGGAAAAATTTAATGGGGGGAAAGGTAGGGAAAAGGGTAAAATCTCCAAGGAATGGGTAACCAAAAGAGAAAAAACTTTCCGACTGAGATGGGTTGTTTCGAAAGACTCAGGGCAGACCTCGGTGCCAAGAAAGGGATTTTTAGAGAAGGGGGGAAGAAAAGGCATGATGGAAAGAATAACAAGGGGGTGTAGTTGTAACACTTGGAAGATTGGTAGGTGAGTGCAGTTCAACCAATGGGTGGACAATTAATAAATACCCTACCAAACCAAAACTGTGACAAAAAAGGGATGTCAGGAGAACCAAGGAGGCCTCACTTTGGGTAAAAAAACATATGATGGGAAAGAGAAAAACAGGGGGAAGAAAACAAGGGGGAAAAACCAAAAAAAGAAAGGAAGGAAAAACTTACCTGGGGCCCAGAAAAGGGGCAAGTCCAAAAAAAAACAACCAACTTTTGTGAAAGGTGGTCAAAACCAAATCACCGGAAGTGGCAAAAAGGGAACCAGACCAAAATCTCCAAAAACACACGAAGGGATGAAGCCAAGAATTGTCATCAGGTCCAAAAGGCAATCACCCCACACCACATTGACTGAAGGGAACTTGAGGGGGGTTGCCCGTGGGGGAATAGTTAATTATAACGGACAAATCTGGGGTGAGTAAAAAAATAATAAAGAAAAGAAATTCAAAAAGAACATATGCCAAGGGTCACAATAGGTGGGGGGGGGCCGAGGGGGGTGGACATTGGGCCCAGCCTCCCATGCCACAAGGGGGGAAGGGAATAGCCTTGCCATTGAATCAGCACAAAAGGGGGGTGTTACTGTGGAAGAGGAATTCCCGATGACTAGGACAACATAAAAAACGACACTAAAATTTTTAGGGGGGGAAAAAAGGAAGAGACAAGAAATGTACAAGGGGAAAAGGAGGGGGGTGGACAGAGGTTGTTGGGGGGGGGAGTGGGAGAAAGAATTGGCGACACTTGGGGGGCTAGGCTACAAAATGTAGGGTAGTAGGAAGAAGTACCATCCCGGGAAAAGAGTCACATGCTACCTTCATAACAAAAGAAACATGCTGAAAAACCACTGTGAAAATGTCAACGAGGGTTAAATGTCCTTTTGTAAGAAAGTTTGTTGGTAATAGTAACTATTGCAGAATTGGAAACGCAAAAACAAAATGAAGGGCAGAAGGGGAAAAAGGGACAAGGGAAGAAGAAAACCTGGGGAGGAGTGGAAGGGGGACCCCAGAGAAACTTTGGGCCATAGGATTTTGTGTCAGGGGCGGGTGTGTCATTGGACTTGTTCACAAAACAAAGGGTGTTGTTAAGGAAAAAAGTGAAAAACAAAAACAACAAAAAACCCTCACGACAAGAAGACAAAAAAAAATGGGGGGGAG
>Ga0179593_1513800_pt1 | contig 13872 bp, 18 predicted proteins | sample CZODoug2_1_08_16_FD_185931 | JGI IMG/M metagenome (GOLD analysis project Ga0179593, IMG submission 185931) | Vadose zone soil fungal communities from Angelo Coast Range Reserve, California, USA - CZODoug2_1_08_16fungal (PacBio error correction) | ecosystem: Environmental > Terrestrial > Soil >...
ACAACCGCAAGCGGATGAAAGATGACAAAGAGGACGTCTCGGAGGGACGCGAGATACTATCCATCACACGCCGCAAAAGGGGAAAGGCTAACACGTGATGCAAAAAACAGTGCGGGGGGGAGAAACAGACCACCGGCACAATCTTTTGAACTTGGTGGGAAGGAACAACAAAATCAAAAAAAAGGGGGGACAAATAAAAAGGAACGCAAAAAGATCAGGGGACGGACGTTGAGTTAGGAGCTCACAAGGAGGTCGCCGTCCTAAAGGGGGGACTGGTGTGCGGGGGGAACGCCCTTTGTGGGTGCCTGGGGCGAAAGGTTCCCAATAGAAAACGGGATAAGACGAAAGGGAATTCTGCCGTAGGGGTGTCACACGCTTTAGATGGGACAAAGGAGAACTTGAAAGCCAACCGCTCAACGGGCGGGCCAGGAAACGACAGAATAAGCAGGGTTAGAAAAAAAAACCAAAAAAAAAAAAATCATAAGGGCTCCAGTGTATCGGGGGCGCGGTAATAGGATTGGGGGTGATGGGACAAAGGACATTCTGTGAGCAGAAAACAAAAAAAAAAAAATAACTCACGGACGGGACAGACATGTCCGAGCGACACACAAGGGGGAACAATAGACAAAAGACCATCAACGCCTGGTAAGAGAAAGGATGGTTGGCAGAAAAGGAGGATGGCCCCGTGACCTCGAACATTAAACGGCTACCAGGAACCGTCTGAAAACTACAGATAAGAGAAAAGACCTTGGGAAAATCACCAGACTATTGCCAACAACGGATGCGCAATATAAGAACACTGCCCCTATTCCGTTAATCGTTCTTACGGTCCGGGCTTGCCATCATCGTGGTCGGCATTGGAAAAAAAAATGTCAAGGGAATCCGATTCCTCTTGTGCTCGGTAAAATAACCGGTATCCCACAACATACCACGGGTGCAAAGGGGCACCTGGAAGATCTCACAGGCGAAAAACGGGGAAACGGGCTCCGGAGCATCTAAAATCAACGGTGCGAGTACTCTTTTGGTCTACTTCTCGCTTGTGGACCCATGGAGCTACAGGAGTCAGGGAGTCAAGTGATCACCTTCCACCGAGAGATAAGAACCCGGGCAACAACAATCTGGAAGGGCCACAGAGGCCTGCGGGAATTGCTGGAGTTGTTATTAAGAAAAACACCGTGGGCCGTACAATGGTCCGAATAAAACCCGGGAAAGCTAATCTTTAACATGAAGTAACACGGGGACGCGGGGGTAAAGCACCTACGAGGAAAAAAGTCTATGGGTGTGAACCGACTAGGCACGGGAGGCGCCGCTACTGACAAGGGGGGTGTAAACGGGGGGGCGCAAATGCTAGCGTTCGAAGATACTGCAGCAAGGTAAGAGGGACCGAGAAGGATGGGGAGAAGAAAAAAAAGTCGAAGGGGGTGGGGAAAAGGGGGGGAAAATAGTCTGGCGACGCCTGGAGGGAAAAAAAAAAAATTGGAAAAAAGTAAACGGGGAAACGGCAAAAACCAAAAGGGGGCAGGGGAAAGTTCAGGGGTGGGGTTCTCCGAGTCCCGCGAAAAATCCCGAGCAGAGGTGCCTAAAAAGGGGGGCGGGGAAACCGAAAATTCCAAAAATTCGGGGGTAAAAAAAGGAACAGGAACTAAGACTCTTTGCAGGAAAGAGGGCTCGACGGAAAACTCTTGGTAACTCTTGGGACGGGTCAACACATCGGCAGAACAACAAAAAAAAGGGCGAAGGAACTGGGAATCAGTTCGCCCCGCTCATGGCAGAGGATGACGCGGAAAAAAGGGGAAAAACGATGGGAGGTGTCAAGGAACACCGGGGAGGGGCTCGAGGGCATGGCTTGGGAAGAAAAGGAATATAGGCGCTCCAAATAAACACAACTAACCAAGAGTCAAAACTGGGAAATACACTAAATAGAAAGCGTGCATAGGGATAAGGAGTAGGCAGCACCCCGGAATAAAGAGGGGATACAATTCAGGTCCGAAAGCCTGGGGGGGAAGGGAAACTTCTAAGAAGGGGCTGACAAGTAGGGGGAAAAAAAATTTATAGGAGAGGCTGGAAAAGGAGGGGGGGGAGAGGGGGTCGGCAAATGCGGCGGTTCCCGCAAAAACCGGTGGGGGGGTTTGGAGCGCTGGGACGAGAAGGAAGGGAAATCGGGCTCCTTTGCATAGGGAAAAAAAAAAGCGGCAAAAACATCCTCACAAGTGTGGACAACGCTAATGAAAGTGCAATAAAAAAAGAAAAGGGAAAAAAAATGGAGAAAAACCCCGACATGTCCCCGAACTTTAAAAAAGGGGACAATCGTTCAACTGGATACTAAAGTGAATAAACACCAAGGTCAGAAAAAAAAAACAAAAACTAGGGGGGAAAAAGCCTCACTACTTTTATCCAGTGGATACTCCGGGGGATTCGGGCTTACAGCCATGACAATGCGGGAGAGTTTTAGACCGGCAAAAGAAAAGGGGGTACAAAAGAAAAATCAAAAACGCCGCCCAAGAAATAGTTGAAGGAGAAATGGCCGGCGTTCGCAAGATGATATCATCCAACATAAAGATAATGCAGAAGAAACGCTAAATGCCCCACATATCATGCACTGCATAGACCCAAGCCCTTCTGGGGGGAAACTCTGCGAACGTATGGACATAAAAATAAACGCGCTGATGCTCTTGGGCCTGGGGTAAAGGGTGGTGTGCATAGTACGGTCGTTTCAAGGTGAAAGAAAGGAACAGATTGTCAGTGCTAGCTCGAAAAGGGAAAGAAAAAATGCGGTGCCATGCGGCCTTGAGGGGCAATTCGACGGAAGGGTGTCCTGGAGGTCGCGTGGTTATTCAGGGACAGGGGGAAAAGACTCGAAGGGGGGTTGCGCAATAAAGAAAAAGGGCGGGAACAGGACGGGGTAGACAGATAAAATACTTTCGCAGCCCCGTAAAGGAAAACACAAATAACACATCAATGAAACAAGGTCAAGGAAGAGTTTAAAAGAAGCCAAGAATAAAAAAAGAAAATCCTGAGTCTAGGCGCCATGGTGTACGGCCGATGACCAGGGGGGGTTAAAAGCATAAAAGCGGCTGGGGCGCGGCACGGGGCCAGCCGACAATGTTATAAGTCAAATTCTTGAAAAGCGAGGAAGGTTCTCCAGCCGTCCGGACCAAAAAACCCGACAAAAAACTCCTCACGGACGGCGTCGCTTCCCATGTCACGATCAACAGAACGGGATATACCCTCCGCGCGGGGCCTGACACGGCGGGAGTGAGCGGGGTGCCGGTCCCGAAAAGATCATGGCTACTGACTTACAAACAAAGGGTCCATAGTGAGGGAGAACAAAAGCAGGTGACCTCACTGCTTCAACAAGGCTCGTCTAGACAAAGCCTTGGGAGGGCGGAAAATACCGGTCTCCACCCGTACAATATAAAAAAAACAAAAAAAAAAGAGAGGACAGAAACAAATACCAAAAAAGATAGAAGGTCTCCGCGAACAAAAAGAACCAGTATCCCATCTCTCGACGGTAAACGAACGGCCGATCATTGCAAATCCGAATTCAACACTTTCTTGACGGACCCGTGAATAGTATTGTCATGAGGGGGGCGCCTGCACTAAGCGTAGAAAAATGGAGACAAAAATCCCAAAAGGCTTTCTAGCGGGGAAGTCAAAGGACGGGCCGGGATCGGTCGATGAAGGTCGGACACAAGTCCCAGGCATGAGAATCTTTGGCCATGAATAAAAGGAGTCAAGAGTCCGCGGGGGGGGTTCCATACATGAACCAACCCTCACAAACATCCTCTTTCACTTTCCTTCCATCCTCCGGGGTAGAAGAGAAACAAAAATCAGGCGACCGTGATCATACACGGCACCGGATTATGTGTGAGCCTCACGGAATGAGTGAGCCAGATGGGGAAAAAATTGGAATATGAAGCGCCTGGGCAGATAGCACAAAAAGTAATCCCACAAAGCCCAAATCGAGCACGGACAGCGTGGCAGCATGAAACACCCCAGGGGGAACATTGTGTTCTCCTTTGTGGCACCTAAAAGGTAGACAAACGTGGATTGGTCTGAGATGATCCTGAAGCTACTGGTCCAGGATTCGGGGGGAACGATATAATGTCACAGGAGAAAAGGATGGCTGGCCATGTTGTTGAACCGGATGCAGAGAAAAGACAACAAGACGAAGTAAGGGGTGAGGCGATGAATCCCTACCTGTGGGGAAGGTGTGCGGGATCCGGTAGTAAACCAGAGGGGGGAAACTTGTACGGGCTGGGCTGTCAACGTAAAAGGTTATGCACAGGAAAATCAACGGCAAAGCTAGAAATAATACGCACTGACGTGATAAAAGACGGACGGGACATTCAAGAAGGGACCACTCGATAAAAAAAGGGAAGCCCAGCCGCCCAACAAAAAGCCAGCTGCGGACTGCAAATCCCTTGCACAAATACTCTTGGGAAGAATGAAAAAAGTTCGCTGAAGGTAAACACTGAGGGAAGTAACCGCTCGGTCGGCTGAATAAGAAGGACAATAGAAAAAACGAAAGCAAAAAATGCAAGGGAAAGGAGGCTTTCAAATGCCTGAAGACTGGAACGGGGAAAACAAGTACTAGTGTCCAATATCAAGGAACAAACACGATGGTCTTTTGGTGTGCGCCAAAAAAAATAGGGTGGCATCGAGGGACGATGCATCACTATAACGGCGGCCATAAGTGAAAAAAGCTCTTCATATGGCCCTAATCCCTCGATCAATTAACCGCACAATTCTAGTAGACCACAATGAGACGTCCGTGCAACAAACGCGTAGGACTATTCGGGGACCAGTGACCGACGGTGAAACCCCCGCGGTGGCCATTCCTAAGGGGAAATGTAAAGTAAACTGGTCACTTCGATCGTCAGCTTACAAAGCGAAGGAGGGGGTGAATTTGGTCGTCAAAACGAGACGGTACACTTATCTGCAGTATTAACGCGGACCAACTGGAAAAAAAAAGAAAGTGGAAGAGAGAAAGGGCTGTAAGCCACAGACAGAAGATCTCGGGTGGGAAGGGAGAACCCAGACAGTGGCTTAAAGAGGGGAGGATTCAGAGGAATCACATAGCAATCAGAGTGGCTGGGCGCTCGGACAGGGAAAAACAAAACGACCAATAGGTTCGAGGAACCCCCTGCCGCACAACTGAGAAACCCCCTTTTAACAACGAGTGATAGACGTCCGGGGCAAAAAACCGATAGCGAAGTTAAAAACTTAATCTACCACTCCCTCAAGGAGAAGAGGCAAGCCACAGGGGGGATGGTACAGGGAGCTTCCTAACACACTCCGGGGAACGGATTTACATTTACAGGGGTGGACCTTCGAAGTTAAGGGGGAAAGGGGAGGGGGGAGGGCAACCACTTTTATCCTGAAAAAGTCATGCTAATTCGCTAATCCTGGATCGGGGATAACACACTTTTCCCCGGAACTAACACCCGATACACAACACGGGCGCTCTTACAAATACCAAACGATAAGGCGGGCGTCCACAAGTGCGGGATATTCCTTCGGTACAATACCTTTAATCACACCCTTAGGCACTACAGGACGTGGAGGAAAGTAGAGAAACGGGCAAGAACCGGCCCTGGGTTTACACAAGCAAACCTGGGGGTCTAGTGTGGCAAAATAAAAAAAAAATGAGCGAAAAAGATCGCCGGGGGTCCACGAACGAAAAGATATGTCCACGGGGGTTATGCTGCTGAGGCTAAAGGGGCGGTGGAGGGAACGCGGCCAGTGGATGGCGAATAAGATTCGTGAGTGGAGACAGAGGGAAAAAACAATGGGAAAAAAAAAAAAAAAAAACAGTAGTCGCGATGCTACAACATATTAACATGCTAGGTTGACGCGTTGAGTTTAGCGGCGACAAGTCTGGTAGAATCCTACAGGCGGACGTACGGCCGGGCTGACCACTCCTGGGTTCAATTAACGTCATTGAACATCCATGATCTCACTGAACGTGACACGGACGGCAGAAAACGACATGGAACCACGCGCAGGCCTTCCTGCTGATGGGGGCTCAAGCACCCAGGTCAATGGGAAGAAAAAAAAAGGAAAGTGCACCCACGAGAATGGGAGGCGTCGACCAAATAACATGACCCAGGACACGGCCAGCTTAAATGAGGTGAGAAAAAAAGGAAAAAGACCCCATGATGAAGACACTGCGTAAAAGGTGCAAGCCTGTGACATCACGCAAAACAAGTTCGTAATGAAAAAGGGGGACGAGGGGGGAAAAGGTCGGGGGAATCGAGAAAAACCACCGGTGGAAACCACATCCAGAAATAGGAGGAACTGATAGGGGGGAGAAAACGAACAACCCGGCGTTCACCATGAATCGGAAAAAAGAAAGTAAAACTTCGAAAAAAAGGGGGGGGGTTCAAGGCAGAGCGTAACGTCCTGGAAGGGGTCACCAATCACGGGGAGGGGGGGGGGAAAATTTAACGGGCAAACCAACAAAAAAAGGGAGGATTGGAAAACTGCTAAAAAAAGAAACTTCCCGGCCCGAAATAAACCGATCTTCAGAGTGCCCGACAATCCCGACCGCCTGCCGGCATAAACCAACAAAAAAAGGAATAGGAAAAGGACTGCAAAAGAAGCGCTGGGGCGAAAAACCTAGGCGGGATCCGAGAAAAGGTGGAGGGGGGAAACGGACATACACCGGTTCCAACAGTGGAAGGGGGGAGGATCAAAAAAAATCGGGGAAGGGGAACCTTTAAGGGGTGGTATGTGAACTCAGGGGGGTCATTAGGAAAAAAAAGCAGGTGGTCCCACACACCTATTATGATCCTCCAGCAAAGCGCAGGGAGGGGACAAAAAGGAAATAAAAAAAAGCATAGTCATGTGGGCCTGGGGCAGGGAACAGAAAGCTGAGTTTTTTCATTTAGGAACAAAAACATAATCAGATTCGAGAGAAAAAAGGGTCTTGCGCCATACACGCCGCTCGTGGGGAGTGCACCGCAGTGGGCTCATTCGCTTCTATTGTCGCGTAGACAGTAAGCCAACGTAGTGGTGAACTGTCGGATAAAAAAAAGCATACAAAAAAAGAACAAACAACTCAAAGTAAGGCTACGAGTCGGGGCATACACGTTGCCACTGGAGGTAAGAGGGGATGCTTACAGGAACGGGGGGGAGAGGGAAGAGCCGGGGAGGGAAATCGGTTGGGGGGAACCTCCTCCACAGGCCAAGGCATGTAAAAAACACGACAACACGAAAAAGTTTCATGTGCGGTTTCACTAGAAAAAAAAACATATTGGGAGCGGCCTGGCTAAGCCTCGTATTTATTCGTGTCAACGAGTCCGGGGATCGAGGCCCAGTACAAAAGAAAAGGGGGGAAGGCCCTTAATGGGAAAGAAGAAGAAAGGCTGTGCCTTCGAATCCTACCAAATAGGGGGGGGAGTTCACCGACCGCGGTGTGCTCGGCGTCGGACGGGGGCCTACACGAAGGCGGGAAAATCAAAGGCCAGCATAAAGAAAAGGGCTCATATTGACCTAAGATGAAAAAATCATACTACTCGCCCGGAGGGTGAAAGCACGTAAATACTAAGCGGGCTACACCCAAAAAATGCGGAGAATAGGCTCGTACTCGGAGGGGGGCCGATAAGGACAAAACTGGGGCCTGTTGTCACACAAAAGAAACCGTCCGCAGTGAGGGGGGGTGTGGCCCGGGGTCACTAACCTCGGATGGTCAGACAGAAAGAGTGGAAGAATCGTCTCATGGTCTCCACGTGTGCCAAAAATACTACGGTTAAAATTTACACCAAAGGGGGATCCGTCCACGGAGAAGGGGGGCCCGAGAACTGGATGGACCCGGTTGGGGGGATGCAAGGGCCGCCACAAAAAAGCACGCAGGGGAAAACTTCGAGGGGCAATCAAGATCCGGATCTGGTAAGCGGGAGGAACGGAAGACGGACGCTTTTGGGAAAAGAGTCATGTTCAAAATCGACCTGCCACTCCTCCTCAGTGACATTCCCAAAGGAGCGTAAACGAGAGGGACCTCCCAGAGTGCGGTACACGACAGGGGGGGGAAGAAAAAGGTTTGGTCATATACTCCAGGGGGAAGGGGGCGTGGTTAAAGAGGGACGAGACTCATAATATAAGAAAAAACCCAGCAGCTCTGCGAAGGGGGAGGGAATCGGGATCAAAAGTAAGTGTGGGGGGTTGTGGGGGGGGAGAAAAAGGGGGGTGGAGCGTGCTGATGGGGCGGTGTGGTGTGGGGGGGGGGGGGGGGGGGGGGGAAGCGGGGAAAGGCACCACAAAAAGGAGGGGGGGAAAAGTTCCAAGGTTTCGGACTGAACAGTATTAGGGGGGGTCAAGCAAGGCGTGGGAAAAAAGTTATGAGGAAAACTAATGGGAAATTGGTCAAAAAGTCAGCTTTATCAGGGGACTGAGGGGGGGAGGGGAGTGGGTGGCTCGGTTCCATGGTCAAACAACCGGAATTGGCCGTTCAAAAGACCAATCAAGAAAGGCGCTCCCTAAGAATCTAGTCCCCAGGGTGAATTGTTCACAAAAAAGGGCCCACTCACTGGATAAAAAAGAAAACACCAGGTGACAAAGTTTGACGGGATAAGGATGACCTGATTGAAGGGGGGCTGAAATCAACATCATGCCAAATTCCAGGGGGGATGGGGGCCCTAGGGGGGGAAAAGATTCATTCCCTTTACAAAGGAGTACAATCGTCCCAGGAAGTGTCAGGCCGGTGAAAAGGAGAGAATGTCAGTACTATCTTGGGGCCAAAAAAAATAAGGATCAACAAAAGAAAAATACGACCCTACGGGGGCGTCACAAAACAATAGGGTGAGGGGGCGAAGGGTCAAAACGCTATCACAAAAAAACAACTCGAACTCTATCCAACGAAGGCCAAAAAAGAAAGGAAAAGAAAAAAATACCCAGCGACTGGCAAATGAAGTAATGGGGAATGGGGGTCTTTGAACCAAGGTTCTCTTGGGGACAGGTGACCTGCGATGGGGGAAGAGCACTTCCTAAGCGCCAAAGAAATTCAATAAAGAAACTGGGGCGAGGGGTAAAAAACCTTGCTTGCACCCAAGACCTGGGGGGGGAGAGGCCAGGGGGAAAATACATCTTTTCCGGAAGTACTCTAAACATAGCTACAGAAGAAAATCAAAATGGAAAAAAGTACTGTCAGGCTGAAATCCCTGTAACCCTGGGGAAACGGAGACCAACCCCAAGTCTCCGTTGTGGGAGCAAGGGGAAGTCTCAAACGCAAACCGCAGGCGCCGACGGGAATCAGTATTTAATCTTACCATTATTACCACGAGAACGACACAACAAACCACTAGAAAGCACGAAAAACATCTACAAAACTCACAAACGAGTAGTAAGCGGAGAAACGGCATCCGAGTAAAAAGGCCGGGGGTCGTCATGGAGAGGGGGGGGAAAAAATTGTCGACTCACGGATATCATGTGGAGATGACGGAAAAGCTGAAGGGGGGCAAAACTCAAAGAAAACGTTCTGACGGGAGAAGGGAGTGGCTTGGGGCTCCTTGCCGGGCTCCATGCGGGGTACACCTCGAGTCAGCCCAGGGAAAGGGAAAGGGGGGATCCTGGAAATGTGGGGATAACACGGGGAGCAAACAAAAAACCCCTTTCGCAAGGGAAAAAATAGGGGGGAAAAGGAAACGGGGGCGCCTTCGATCTTGCACGCCAGAATGCAACAGTTGAAGGAGTGGCTGGGGCAAAGAGAAGAGCACCTATATACACCGAAGAAAAACCTGTTCACAAACCAGAAAATTCGCGGCTTACTGCGTTCGGCAGTGTGCTGCGGCACAGCATGTAAAACAGGCTGTGTGACCGGTGGGCGAAGATGGTCGGAAACAAGCCAAAAGTACATGCCTTCAAAAAACCCTAAAATGGGGGGAATGGGGGGGCAAAAGGAGAAGGGAATCAAATGACGGGCCTTAGGGAATCAAAAAAAACGGTCCAGAAAAAAAAAAAAGAAAAAGATGTGGGGGTGCTCAAAAAAACGACCGGGGAAAAAAAAACTTGTTCGAAGGAAGGAGCAGCGAGGGGGGAAAAAATTGATACGGGATATCTGCAGTGGGAAAAAAACAAAGGGGGGGGGGGGTAAACCAACGAATAAGGTGGATAACGATAAAAAGGGCTGGCAGGGGGTGTTAAAAGACTGGACGAAAAAAAAAAGGGTCTAGTCCACGGCCGCGTCCAAAAACAAAAAAACAGCTCTGTAGAAACGCTCATACTAGGAATTTGACCGATGCAAACCCTGCACCACAATAAGATCAAAAAAGGAAAAAAAACTACTATGCTCTGTGTGAAGCCGAAAAACCGAACAAGGTCAACCCTAACAAGGGGTCGAAACACCCCGCCAAAGGTAGGGGGACCTTCCGACCGGGGGGGGTAAGCCAGTTTCAATCTGACTGAGGGCGGGGGGGAAACGTGGACAACGAAGCGACACGCGTGTCCCGTGAATGACGGGGTGGAATAAAAAACGGGAAAACACCTATTGAGGGGGTAAACGAAACGATCCAGGGAAAAGGAGCGCAAGGATCTACCACAAAAAGGGCCATTGGGAAATCCAAAATAAACTGCCGGGGGGAAAAAAAAAAGAACCCGCAAGGATCAAAAAGAAAAAGAGAAAAAAACGCCAGGTTCCGGCCTTTTGCAAGCTGAGGTAAAAGGGGTAGGGAGGGGATGCGAGGGGAGTGAAATGGGAAAACGACGGGCGAGTGAAATCGTTACTAACCAGCGTGGTCGTCGGCCTGAAACTTTTCAAGGGCAGGGAGCGAAGGAGAAAAAAGAAAAGAGAAAAACTTAAAAATGTCCAATCGAAAGTGCAGGTCAAGTCAAAGGCTTCCTGGGTAAATGAACGGGGGCTAAGGAAGAAAAGCCGCGATAAATATCCACAAGGGGATAATGGTTACTAAGGAATCAGGAAGAAAAGGTATCAAAGGGACAAGTTTACCAGATTGAACCGATCGAAAGGATAAAAAAAAAGGCCCGAGGGAAAAAGGGTGAAGGCACGAAAAAAGGAAAAAAACACCATAAAGTTCTTACTAGGGGGATGGGGGGGGCTGATCCGAGGAAACGTCCCCTGGAAAAAAATAAAAAATAATCAAAAAAAATACACGACAAGGAGGACGGAAAAATGAGGTAAGGGGTGTCATGGCGGCATGCACAAAACCACACCACAAACCAAAAAAAAACCAAAACACCACCGCAAAAGAAAAAATCCAAAACCACATAAGCGGTGACAAAACAAAAAGGGAAAATACGGGACAAGGGTAAAATGAAAAAAGGGGAAGGGGTCATCCAGCCCTCCATGTCTGGGGAAAAGGACTTCCCGGGGGAAAGGGGAATATTAGGGGGGAACCCTTTGGAAAAAAAACGTTGGGGGGGGACTAGGACGGGTGAAAAAAAAATCGAAGCCACCGAAGAAAACTTCTTAAACTTGTGGCAAGGGAAATCTGAAAAGAGGGGGCGAACAGCCTTTTGGTACACGACAGAAAATGTCGAAGAAAACCAGAAAAGGAAAACAGGGCAAAGCACCATCCTTATGAGTGTACGGCGGGGGAGGGGGGAAAAAGAGAAGGAACGACCGCCAGGAGAAAGGGGGCTCATCAAAAAAAAACCCCTCCAAGAAAAATAATAAAAAAAGATAGGAAAATGTAAACGGAAAAAAAAAATAGAATTCGCCTTCTAACGCAGAACCTGAGCAGCACACACCTGGGCCTGAAAACAGCAAAAAAAATTCAAGGGAAAAAAAACGAAGGGGCTAGGAGAACGGACTACCGCCACCGGTGAGTGCTGCAACAAAGCGACGAACCAAGCACAAGGGGGAAAAAAGGGACGAGAATGGGAAAAGGCTGTGGCCGGAAAAAAAAAGCGCTGTTTCCGGTGGCAGGGCAGCCGTCGCATAAATGAGAACAGGCTGAAGGGGGGCGTGTGCAAGGTGAAATATCGGAAAAACAACAGGGATAGGGAAAAAGAGGTGAGTAATCCTCAAAAGGGGACACTACATATGAAAGGCCCACCGAAAAAACCTCGCAGACGCCCTTTTGAAAAAGGAATCAGAGGGAGCTACCCTGCCGCCCCAAAAAAAGCGGTCAACCGCTTGCACAGGAATACCCAAAAAACCCGGGTACGCGTCAAATCGAAAAAGGGTGAAAAGGAAAGGGGTAGCTCAAAGGAAAGCCGGCGGGGGCGCTATAAAAAGGGGGGGGGGTTAACACCCATTTTGGGGGGAAGAAAAAAAACAGATATCAGTAATATCGGTGGAACAAAAAAAACTTTGAGCCACGGGTGAAACATCCGGAACCTTTCATCGAAGTGTTAACCTCTATTCTTTCACCTTATCGGAAACAAAACGTGAAGCAACCCGACGAAAAAAGGAGAACATCAATAAAATCGCTGTTTCATTTCCAGGCAATGCAAAAGAGTGGGGGGGGGGGGAAAGCCGGCAAGGAGGGGGGACGTGGGGGCGCGGCAGAAAAAAAGTAGAAAAGCGATAGAACACATAGACAACCACAACGCCCCCTATCAAGAGGTAAAAAAGGAATTGTGGGGAGGGGCAAAAAAGCGTCGGAGTTAGGGGGGGTAAATCAGAGAAGCTCCGAGCCCCGGAGGTAAGGGTGCACCCCTGGCGCGTACGACAGGAAAGGCCCCCAAAAAAAAAGCGTGCCCTGGGGGCCCCGAAAAAAAACCTTAAAGGGACAGCAGCTAAGTGTCCATGCATAAAAGTGGAAGCAAAGTCCCCATCTCACAGGAAAAACCGGAGGGAATTGGGAAAGATTGAAAAAAGCAGCCACGTTATCAAGGTGAAAAACAAAACAAACGGGTCAAAAGGGGAAGGGGGGAGGGCCCCTCCAACAATCAAGACCCTTAAAGAAGGGAAAAAACGCTCACTTAGGGTTGCTGAGGGGGGCTGGGGGAGAAAAAAAAAGGGACACCTTCGGCGAAAAAAGTCCGGGGCCAGATCGTGGAAAAAGATCTCTGAAGGGAAAAAAAAACCCAAAGACTTATGATAAGAAAGCAAAAAACAAGGTTATACAAAAAGTTACGCAAAGGTCCTGTCAAGTTTCTAGAAAAAAGCATGGGAAAAAGCTAAATGTGAAGGGGAAAAAGTGGGGGGGGGGGTCGTGTAGAAAAATGAGAGTCGTCCTCGGGGGGGGAAATGGGCCAGAACGACAAAGGCCGCAAGGTTGCGTCAATAAATGGGGAAAGGGGCCGTTGAACAATGACGGAGGCTTGGATCGAAAGTGTGGATGGCTTTACCGGAGAAAAAAAGGAAAACACGACAGAAAAAAAAAAACCTAAAACACCGGTGCTCGGACTCCGACTGTAAGAAACACCGTCGGGGAAAAAAAAAGAAATAAGCCACAGACATGAGTGTCACTCTAAAAAAAATCGAAAATGTGTGATCTCAAACAAAACCCTACGGTTCGGTGAGCCCTTGGCCAGGCGAGAACGGCGGAAAAGGCTGCAATGACGGTGGGCGGGGGGGGAAATCTGCAAAAAAAACGTTGGGAGAGAAAAATGGTAAGGTAAATCGGGATAGCACGCCAAAAAAAGGCAACGCAACAAAAAAGTCATACACCAGATTTCGTAAAAAAGGAAAACACGGCGGTAAGAAACAAAACTCCTCCGGGTAAAGCCCCGAGACTCTCCAGGGAATAAGCCGCTTGGAGGTGTGAGAAAGTACTTGTGCGTCGAAGGAAGTCTTGCGCATGTCGGGGGTGTAGGGGGGGCGGCGGGAAGCGTGAGTGGAATAGCCAGGAAGGCGTTAAGTCTGTAAGGGCAGGGGATGGCACGCCGGGGGGAAACGCCTGTGGGTGCGGTACGTTTGAAAAGGGAAATTCCTGCAAAAAAAAAAGACTTTCATTCACTTTCAGC